>Ga0265327_10004499_pt1 | contig 12307 bp, 10 predicted proteins | sample 41621metaG_FD_202089 | JGI IMG/M metagenome (GOLD analysis project Ga0265327, IMG submission 202089) | Rhizosphere microbial communities from Carex aquatilis grown in University of Washington, Seatle, WA, United States - 4-16-21 metaG | ecosystem: Host-associated > Plants > Roots > Rhizosphere...
CTTTGAACTCGCCCTTCCACCGGGTGTTCTGCGGGGCGACGAGCTGCGCGATCTTGTCGGAGATCTCCGTGGCGGTGAACGGGGCGTAGATCGCCTTGACGGCGTTTTGCATCTCGGCCCTCGGTTTGGCCATCTCGGCCTGGCAGGCCTCGTAAGTCTCGCGCATGACGTTTTTCAGGCCCCGCTCCTTGAGGAGTTGCACGGCGGCCTGGAAGGCGATGAATTTGCCCATCTCGGACATGTCGATGCCGTAGCAATCCGGATAGCGGATCTGCGGTGCCGTGGAGCAAACGACGATCTTCCGCGGCTCGGTCCGGGCCAGAATCTTGAGAATCGATTTTTTCAGGGTGGTGCCGCGGACGATCGAGTCATCCAGCGCCACCAGCACGTCATCCTTTTTCACCACACCGTAGGTGATGTCGTAAACGTGCGAAACCAGTTGGTCGCGGCCCTTCTCCTGGGAGATGAAGGTCCGCATCTTGATGTCCTTGTGGGCAAGCTTTTCGCCACGCGGCCAGTTCCTTAGGATCAGATCGTCCAGCTTGTCCGCATCGAGAGTCCCCGCGGCAACCGCCTTGAGGATCTCCGAACGCACTTCCTGGCGGCGAAACAGACGCAGTCCGTCCATCAGCCCGTAATAAGCGGTTTCAGCGGTATTCGGAACGAACGAGAAGACCGCCTTGTCGAAGGACCCGTCGATGGAATCGACGACCTGCGAGACGAGTGCCGCCCCCATGGCTTTCCGCTCCCGGTAGATCTGGGGATCGTTGCCACGGGAAAAGTAGATTTTCTCGAACGAGCAGGGCGTGTAGCGCTGCGGCGGGGAAAACGGCGTATCGGTGAAGGAGCCATCGGCCTTGATCGTGATGATCGAGCCTGGGTCCACCTGCTTCACCTGATCGGCCGAGGCCTCGAACACGGTCATCAATGGCACGCGTTCGGAGGCGAAGGCAATCACCTCATCGGTGATCAGCATGTGGCAGGGGCGAATGCCGCGCGGATCGCGCATCACGAACATGTCGCCATTTCCAACGACGCCGCAGATCGCGTAGCCGCCATCCCACGGTTGGGCGGACTCGCCCACGATGCGGGGGATGTCCAGTTCGGCGGAGATCCGGTCCGGCATCTCGCGGCCATCCACGCCTGCGTCGCGAAGTTTGCGGTAAAGGTCGGTGTGGGCCTCATCGAGGTGATACCCGATTTCCTCTAGCACCGTCTGGGTATCCGTGCCGAAAATCGGATGCTGGCCCCGCTCGATGAGCACCTGGTTCAGCTCCCCGGCATTGGTCATGTTGAAATTCCCCATCACCATCAGGGTGCGGGTCGGCCAATTGCTGCGGCGCAGATAGGGGTGACAGGACCCTTCGTCGAATTCGCCGGAAGTTCCGTAACGCAGGTGGCCCACCAGGATTTCCCCACCGAAATCGTAGCGATCCTTGACGCTTTGCGGGTCCTTCGGATTGAGAAGGCCCTTCCGCGCCATTTTGTGGAAGCTCTTCACTTCCTTCTGGAAAATCCGGGCGAGAGCGTCTTTTTCAATGCCGCGGCGGCGCTGCACGTAGGGCTGGCCAATCGGCATATTCAGCTTCACGCAGCCGATGCCGGTGCCGTCCTGACCGCGGTTGTGCTGCTTCTCCATGAGGAGGAACAGCTTGTTGAAGCCCCAGAGGCAGGAGCCGTAACGATCCAGATAATACGCCAGGGGTTTGCGGAGTCGCACAGCGGCGATCCCGCACTCGTGTTTCAGGAAGTCGCTCATTTACCGGTTGGTTGGCTCAGCCATCAATCGAAAGGAGATCATTGCAGGGAACCAAAGCGGCCCCGGAGAGGGAAAGACCACGAATGGTCAATTTCCACGTGTAGGAAGAGGTCACGGAACCACGGGGATTCTGGATCAAAACCAATTCGTGAGAATTCGTGTCCATTCGTGGTTGAAATCGGAAGATCGATCGTCGGCAAGTGCCGGTGCTCAGTCGCGCCGCACCTTTACACGAACTCCCTCCGCGTCAACCATGCGTCCGAGAATTGTTCCACCCGGACCCGCTTTTAATGCGGAATCCACGTAGGCCTGGTCCACGATGGCGACCCAGCCGATGCCCATGTTGAAGGTGTGGAAGCGATCCTCGGCATCGACATGCGCGAGGAGCTTGTCGATTCCGGGCAGATTCCACTGGGGAATCTCCAGATCCGCGCCCATTCCGACGAAGAGGCGCTCGAGGTTTTCCGGCAGCCCGCCGCCGGTGATGTGGGAGTAGGCCTTCGGCTTCACGCCGGCAGCCTTCAGGTCGTTGACCACGTCGTGATAAAGGCGGGTAGGCTTCAGCCACGCGGCGAGTTCGTCCACGGTTACATCCGGGGCGTGGTCTTTCAACACACGGCGCACCAAGGACCAGCCGTTGGCGTGGATGCTGTCGGACGGATAGCCGATGAGCACGTCGCCCACCTTCACCGTCGTCGGGTCGATCAGGTCGGATTTCTCAGCGCAGCCGATACAAAAACCGGACAGCTCGATCACATCGACCGGCACGATGCCCGGCATTTCCGCCGTTTCACCGCCGGCGAGAATGCAATCGCACTCGGCGAGGTAGTCAGCCATGCCCCCGATCAGGCGTGTGATCTTTTCCTCATCCAGCGCCGCGATGCCGATGTAGTCGAGGAACAGCAGGGGATCGCCACCGGTAGTGAGAATGTCGTTCACGCTCATCGCCACCAGGTCTTTACCAGCGGTTTCGAGAAGGTCGTGCTCCAGCAGGAGTTCCAGCTTGGTGCCGACCCCATCGCAACCAGTCATCATCACCGGTTGCTTGTATGAGCTGAGGTCATAGCAGGCCGCGAACAATCCGAAGGCTCCGAAGAGCTTGCGATTCGCCTGGGTACGAGCCACGTGCGTTTTGATGTCCCCGACCAAGGCGGCTGCCTTGCGTGTGTCCACCCCTGCTTGTTGATACGTGAGCTTGCCCGCCATGATCCGTGGCCGGTTCTTAACAGCCTGCCCCCCCGCGTCACGCGGAAAAACCCGCGATTTTCCAGAGTCCGCCACCAGAGCGGGAATCAGGCTGCAGAAAGCCCCGCTTTTCCCCGTCATTGCAGCGTGATCAATGGCAGGTTGGTCCTTCAGGAAAGGGGACGCGATGACGGAGGGGGGTGGATACGCGATCGGGGACTATCGAAATCCTCCGTCCAATTTTAAAAAGAAAGACGTCAAAAGTGCCTCGGGAGCAAAATCGGCCATTCATTACGACACTCCAGACCTCTAATTGTTCAAAAATTTATTGCCAACCGGCCTACATATTACTAAGAATTCGATGAAACTGTGAGGACGATATTTAATTTTTCTTGAATATTTAGGCCGACCCGTTAGAACTGCCGTCGATCTTGCAAAAAAGCATGAGCTCTGTCACCACACCCCTGATTCGCCTCGGAGCCGGTCTTGAGATCGGATACGGCGCGCCGCTTGCGCGGAGCGGACGCGAAATTGCACTGACGGGCGGCACCCATTTCCTGTTGGCACGCAATGGCCGGGGCAAGACCACCCTGTTGCGGACTCTGGCCAGAACGCTGAAGCGGGTGTCGGGTGAATTCGAAGCAACGGGCTTTACCCAGTATCTACCCGAGGACCTGCGCTTCGATCCCGAGATTTCCTCCGCTGCGATTTTCCGCGCCATGTTGCCCAAGTCCCGAGTGGCGGACGCGCTGGCGCTGGCGGACAAGATCGAGCTGGATACCAAAAAGCTTTACGGACGGCTCTCCACCGGCAACCGCCGCAAGGCCAGCCTGATCGTCGCCGAATTCTCGGTGCAGCCCGACAAGGGCAACATCCTGTTGCTGGACGAGCCTTTCAGCGGACTGGATGCCTACGCCCGCCATGCGTTTGAGGAACTCTGGCACCAGACCGGCGGCCATGTGCTGCGGCTGGTGAGCTGCCATCCTGACTACGATGCGATGCCGATGCCGAGCGCCGTGGTCATCGAAAAGGGTGAGATCTCCCATCTCACCGGTGAACACCAGACCTGGAGCAGCCTGAAAGCCCTTCTCAACTGAGCCATGAGACTTTTCCGCCTGACCGTTTCCACGATCTTCCGCCGCAAGGCATGGGCCGTCTGCGCCTTCGCGGTCATCGCTCTGCCTTTCGTGCTGCCGATGATCTCGATGGCGAGCGAACGTCCGGCCGCTATCATGATGGCCCGCATCCAGGCCTCATGGGCGACCGTGCTGGTGACCACCCTGATGTGGGGCCTGTTTTCCGCGGCACGCCAAGGCGAGAGCAATTCCCGCTCCGGCCTCGGAGAGTATTTCCTCACGACCGGCGTCTCCTCCACCCGCCAGTGGTTCGAGATCTGGCTCGCGGTGATGACCTTCATCGTTCCGATCACCATGATCGGCACCTCCATCTGCCTCTTCTTCGCGATGCCGGGGGATCCCGCCGAGCATGCGATGTGGTGGACGACCAATCTCCAGTTCCTGTTCCTGTTCCTGCTGGCGATGGGTCCGCTTCTCGGACTCTCGGTCGCCCTGGCCTCCCGTTTCGGCGGCATCGCCGGATTCGCCCTCACGCTGGGCCTGGCGGTTTACGGTCTCTATGGCGTTGCTTATCTGGATAACATGCTGCGGCTGGAGCCGAATGCGATCCTGAGCGGCATCTGGAAGTTCTCGCCCCAGTACCGCTGGGCGGACCTGACCCAGCGCCTCTATTTCAAGCAAGGCCCGATCGCTTCCCAGCAGTTCTGGGAGCTCGTCGCCTACTTCGCTGGAATCTTCGCGGTCTACACCGGCATCTCCCGCCTCTGCTTCCGGACCAAATCACTCGCCTGATGTTTCGCCCCTCGTCCAACGTCCTGACGTTCTCGCTCCTCGGTCTCGGTGCCGTGGCGTGGTTCGCGGCGTCACGCCCGCTGACGGAAGATACCTCACTGCGCATTCCGTCAAACCCGCTTGGCGTGAAGCGCAGCCCCTACGGTGAAGTGTTCGCCATGGCGATGCAGGGCCCGATCGACACCTACTGGCATGGTGGCGACGAGTGTCACGATGAAAACTGCACCAATCCGGCACACCACCATCATCACGAGGAAGCCGAAACGCCCGAGCAGCACGCCGCTGAGCTTGCGGAAGCCAAGGCGCAGTCCCATCCGCTTGACGAGCGTTTCACCTCGTTCCTGAATGAACTCAACGAGATCTCGGAACAGCGCACCAATCCCCGGGAACCCACTCCCGGCCAGCTTTTCGCACGCCGCCGTGAGATCGAGAACAAGCTCCGCTTCGCCTACGAGCTCGATCCATCCCATTACGGGAACTACAACACCTACCACTTGTTCCTGACCGAGCCGGATCTCGGCACACGCCCGGTGCTCACACCCGCTGCCGTGAAGCTGGCCCAGGAAACGATCGACTACTGCCTGCGCCGCGATGACGACCCGCGCCCCGCTCTAACAGCAGCGGCCGCCGCCGAGAATGAATTGGATCTGATGTTCCAGCTTCCCTATAAGTACAAGACTTCGGAATTGCGCAAGGTGCTCGCTGTCGTGGACTACAGCCTCGTGCGCCATCAGGAAATCGCGCACCGTTGGATCGCCTCCGGCGATTGGGCCCGCCTTTCGCAGCAGCGCCAGGACGAAATCGCCGAGCGCTACCGGTTCGTCAGCCGCATCCGCGATGCCGACGAGAGCACTATTCTCCGCCTGGAAGGCAAGCGCCCCACCGGCCAAGCCTCCAACTGATTTCCCCGCATGAGCGTCTTTACTGTCATTCCTGAACCCCCACCCCTGCCCGGCACGCTGGCGCCGACGGCGGTTCCCGTGCGCTTTGCACCCGGGATGGATGGACGGATGCTGCTGGGGATGATCTTCCGTCTCTGCAAGGAGCTGCGTGTCTCGGACATTCAGATGCGCGCCGAGCGGCCGGTTTACATCCACACCAACAAGGGAGTCGAAAAGCTCGATTTCCTGGGCGTGCTCACCGCCCGGCACATGGACGAGGTCCTGAAAGAACTCATCCGCAACCGTGAAAGCGGCAGCCACGGCTTCGGTGAAGAAGCCGTCAGCGAACGCGTGGGCGACAAGATCGAGGAGGCCATGTCCGCCTTCGCCACCACCAAGGTCGCGGACTTCTCCTGCGATGGCGTGCCGATGGGAGACAACGGCGAGAAGTCCGGCCGTCTCCGTATCCAGGCCCACCTCAGTTCCTCCGGCCTCGGCGTCACCTGCCGTATCCTGAACGATTTCATCCCGGAACTCGAGTCCCTCGGCATCGACCCGGACACCACCGAAACGCTTCGTCACGCGGTGATGAAGCGCGCCGGCCTGGTGCTGGTCACGGGGCCCACCGGTTCCGGGAAGTCCACCACCCTGGCCTCGCTGATCGACTGGGTGCGCCGCAATCATCCGAAGCACATCGTCACGGTCGAGGATCCGATCGAGTACCAATATCCCGATGACATGCCGGATCCCGACTACGTCGGCCACCGCATGCCCTCGCCCTCGATCGTCACCCAGCAGGAAGTCGGCCGCGACATCCACTCCTACCGCCAGGGTCTCAAGGACGTGCTGCGCAAGGCCCCGCACATCATCCTCCTCGGGGAAATCCGGGATCGTGAAGCGATGGAGACCTGCATGGAGGCCGCCCAGACCGGCCACCTGGTACTTTCCACGCTGCACACGACCGGGGCGGTCAAGACCCTCGGCCGCATCCTGGAAATGTATCCCCGGGAAAGCCATCCGGCGGTGCTCAACCGCCTCTCTGAAATTCTCATCTGCATCCATTCGCAGGGCCTGCTCAACGGCATCCAGCGGCGGGTACTCACCTATGAGTTCCTGCAGAATAACGACGACGCCGTCTCCAGCGCGATCGCCAACTATGGAAAGGGCGCCAGCTCTCTCGAAGACGTCATCCGCCGTGCCGGCAACGTCCAATGGGATGCCAACCTCCGCCGCCTGCTGCGCCAGGGCGTCATCAGCGAAGACACTTTCGAAAGCACCCGGATGAATCGGAACGATGCCGAAATCTTCTGATCCGGAAAGGTGCTTTCCCGCCAAAGACAACCACCCACAACAAACCAGCCACCCTTAGGCTTAATATCAAACCTAGTCCCTTACATGAAAACACCCTTCATGCGCACGAAGCGCAATTCCGGAATGACCCTGCTCGAACTGACGGTCGTCATCCTTGTCCTGTTGTCCCTCATCTCAATCCTCTTCATTGGCGCACGCGCCTGGAAGGCGGGCTCGGACCGTGCCGGCTGCATCATGAACATCCGCAACGTCCAGCAGGGAGTCCGCTCCTATGCCAACGTCAACGGCTTCAACCCCGGCGGCACCGTGGCCGGTTGGTACACCAATGTGATCGGCTCCGGCAAGTTCGTCGAGCGCACCCCGGCCTGCCCGGCGCTTGGCACCTATACCGCCGCCCTTGACACCGCGATCCCGAACATCGGCACGCTCGCCATCACCTGCTCGCTGGCGTCCAGCGACACCCACGTGCCCGCCACCTACACCGACTGGTGACTCCCCCTCTCCCTGAATAAACACAACCCCAACAACTGCTAGAAACCTGAACACATGAAAACACAATCCATCCTGAAGACCAAAAAGGGCATGACCCTCCTCGAGTTGACCGTCGTCATCCTCGTCCTGTTGTCCCTCATCTCGATCCTCTTCATCGGCGCACGCGCCTGGAAGGCTGGTTCGGACCGTGCCGGTTGCATCATGAACATCCGCAACGTCCAGCAGGGCGTCCGCTCGTATGCCAACATGAACGGCTACAACCCCGGCGGTACCGTGGCTGCCTGGTACACCAACGTTGTCGGCTCCGGCAAGTTCGTGGAACGCGCTCCGGCCTGCCCGGCGCTCGGCACCTATACCGCCGCCGCCGACACCACCATTCCGAACATCGGCACGCTCGCCATCACCTGCTCGCTGTCCGGCACGGCCACTCACGTGCCTGCCACCTACACCGACTGGTGAACCGCCCGGCTCCCCACGGGAGCCTCGTGCTATCCTACCGGCCCGCCCCTACGGGGGCGGGTCGATTCTCTGTTTTCTCCCCCTCCCCCCTTGGTTGCTGTGAAATCCCCGACATCCCGGTCCCTTGGCCACTTTCCAACATCCGAGCGCCCTCAATCCGCTCCAACGCTATTCCCAGGCTTGCGCCGTCCTTCGCTCGACGAGTCGCGCCCGGAATGACGCCTGGTACCGCCAGGCGCTTGATCTCGATTTCCAGTTGCACCTCCGTGCCGATGGCACCGGGGTGCTTTGCCGTGCCTGGACCCGCAAGACGGGCCAATGGAGCACCGGCCCCGCGGTCGATGAAGACACGCTGAAAAACCCGGAAAAATTCCCGGCCTTCGCGGCCGAAGTCGTGGCATTCGCCCAGAAATCCGGCGCGACCGCTGTCGGCGTCGTGCTTCACGTGGCAGATGAGTTCGCCACCACCGAACTGAAGCCGTCTTTTGACAATCCGGGTGCGCTGGCCGACTTGCGGGTGGCTGCGGAAGTCGATCCGGCTTCGATCCTCGATGATTCGTCCATTCCTCCCGACCAGAACTCGTGGAGGATTCTTCCCTATCCAGCCGCGGGCAGCGAGGCCATCGCGACGACGATCACCCTCACCCGACTCTACGGACCGTTTCTCGACCAACTGCGGTTGGCGGGAGAAGCGGCGAATTTTCCGGTCGTCACCCACGCCTTGAGCGCCCCGTTGGTCGCCCTGCTGACCATTCCACGTGCAGTCCGTCCGAGCGAAGGGCGAACCTTTCTCACGGTTCTCCACTACGCCAATTTCACGGTCCTCGCCTTCTTCAACGAGCATGGGGATCTGCGCCTGATCCGGACGCTGCAACACCGCGGCCAGCGCCGCCCTTCGAATCTCCGGCATGCCGCCTCCACCACCACGGCGGCGCTCGAGTTTGTCGATCCCGAGGTGTACCTGCTGCATCTCAGCCCGCACGCCGATCCCGGTCTGATCGCGGACCTGCGGGTGGTGTTCCCATCCAGCCGTGTGGAGGAGATCGACTGGATCCAGTCACCATTCAACGTGGCGGAGATCCCTCCCCATGCACCGGAACTGCAGGTCTCGGTGTCTCCACCGACCGATGAGGCGCAGGGGGCCATCAGCCACACCTTCGCCACCTTTCAGAGTGAACGCTGGGCGTTCCAGAATTTCCTGCCCACTCCGCGCGATACCGCCGAGATCTATCCGGCGCGCAGTGAAATGAGACTGCTGCGGGCGATCCGCATGATCCGCCTGGGCATCGCGGTGGCGGCAGTGCTGGCGTTGGCTTGGGCTCTCTTCGGGGTCTTCACCATTCTCCGCAGTCCCGAGTGGGCCTTCGACACGAAAGCCGACCAGGCGGTGAAACAGCGTCTGGCGGGCCTCAATGCCGAGAAGCAACGTGTGGAGCACTGGGACAATCTGCTGGCGGACCGATCAAAGGCGTGGACCACCATGGAACTGGTCTGCCGGCTGTTTCCTGAACGGAGCGGCGTCCTGATCCGCACCTGCCAGCACCTGGTCCGCGCGGACCCGGCACCCGGCAAGCAGCAGGCCGGCTTCATCAAGGAATGGAAGATCAGCGGTTACGCTCGTGACGAAGCCATTCCCCGCCTCAACCTGATCAACAGCAGCCAGGGCATCGCCGCGATCTTCTCTGAACTTTCCCGGGTCACCCAGAACCCGGCGTTCCGCACCGACCTGATTTCCCGCAGCCTGATTCCGAACGTGAGAACCCAGGAAAACGGCGGCTTCCGCATGCGGGCGGCCGAGGAGATCCAGGATGACGATCCCACAACCTATCCCTGGACCTTCGAGCTCTCCATTACGCAACGCTTCGAGTCCGGTGACCCGATGTCAATCAACGTCGCGAAAGCACCCTGACTTTACAAGCGGCCATCGATCGTATTTTATTCAAGCATGTTGATTGTAAAGCTCTCCTGAAAAACGCTACCTTTTATTGATCGTCATGTTTTACCGCCAATCCATCGCCCTCTTCGGCATCGTGCTTCCACTGATCGTGGCGGGCGTGGTCGTGGGCGGGGCATTCTTCGTCTCCAGCAGCATGGCATCGGACTTCGCGGAGAAGCAGCAATACTACAAGACCTACGAGGTCAACCGGATTGGCGCTCTGGGAATCGAGGCCGAAGTCAGCCGGAAACGCGAACGGGTCGCTGAATGGAAGAAGCAGCTCGAGGATGAAACCAAGAGCACGATGAACAGCAACCTCCACAAGATCCAGGAATTGCTGCCGAGCAAGGAGTTCATGCCAACTTCCATCGACCCGCTCAATTCCGCCGGTGGTCTGGGGTCCCTCTCGGCGCAGAAATCCACGCAGATCCACCTCGGCTTCCGCGGCACTTACCGCACGGTTCAACGCGCCTTTCTCGAACTCGAAACCCGCATGCCCCAGCTCCAGCTCCAGGAGCTGAAGATGGACCCAAGCGGCGGTGCCTCGTCTCTCCTCAACTTCGACGTCACCTACACGGCATGGGAAAACTAATTCATCTTCCGGGAGCGCTTCTGCTTCTCCTCTCTGCCAGTGCGCCGGCCCAGTCCATTTCAGCACCGATCGTGCCCGGAAAGGCGGACAAATCGGCAGTGGTGAAGACCGACAAGCCAGGGCCAAATGCCGCCGAGGCACCGCAGGTAACGGACCTGCCCTCCCGCTACGCCGGACCAGATGCGGGCAACTATATTCAGGCGCTGCTGTCGATGTTCTCGATCCAGTCCCGCGCCACCGACCCCTTCGGCCAGCCGCAGGATCTCAACGCCCGCGTCAAAAAGGCGACGATCACCCGCTCACCGGTGGCCCGACCGGTGGCCATCCCAGTGGCGCCCTTCAACCAGATCGTGGCCCAAATCCGCGTGAACCTCATCATGGCGAACGAATCGCGTTTCCTGGTGGGAACACGCAGCTTCGCCGTCGGAGATCGCTTTCCACTGAGCTTCAACGGACGCAACTACCCGAGCCAGGTGATCGAAGTGACCAAAGAACGCATCGTGCTGCGGAATGTGGATACCTCGGAATTGGGCGAGATCAGGCAGGAAGTGCTTCCGGCGGGGATGTCACCAGCCGGCAAGGGCGCCGACGTACCGGCGGGCATGCAGGTCGCGCGGCCGGATTCGCCGCTCATCATCGAGCCGGATACCCCCACCCCGACGACCCGCGGCGTCCCGCTTCCCGCTGCTAGCTATCCGACCACCACCGAGTATCCGGCCCCCGCCGCCCCTCCCCCCGGCACCAAGTAATCCCTTTTCCTGCTGCTGTTCCCAATCCCCTGCCCCGACATGAAACCGCATCCCTTTTCCCGCTACCTTTTCGCCGCCGTGCTGGGCACGGCCGGCGCGCATGCTCAAAACAGCGGTGAGCCCCTGATCGAGTCGGTGCCCCCTCCGCCAGCCCAGACCGAGACGCCTCCCAACTTCAAGGCACCGGCAGGCGCGCGCCCTGTACCGGGTGAAGGCCCGCCGTCCACTCCCGCCGTTGATGTCACGCCGCCGGTCATTGAACCGCAGGCACCGGGCACCTTCGGTCCGCAGGACGGACAACTCCGGGCAGGTGATAAGGATGATGTGTTCCTGATCAAGGACGCCGCCCTCAATGACATTCTGGATTACCTGGCGAAGCAGGCCCATCGCCAGTACTTCCACAATTCCAAGATCGCGTCCCAGGAGTATCGTGTCACCGGGCACCTTCACGAGGGCAATCCACTCCAGCAGATGGAGGATCTGGCCTTCATGTACGGCCTGACCCTGTACACCAAGGGTGCCACCGTCTACGCGCTGACACCCTCCCAGCTCGCGCAGCTACCGGCCGCCGAGTTCCAGTACCAGCTCAAGTATCTCCGGCCGACCGATATGGATCAGATCAAGGAATTGATCAAACCGGTCCTGAGCCCCTCCGGCGTCGTCAACTTCGAGCCCAAGACCAATACGGTCATCATCGTGGATAACGCCCAGAAGATCGAAGCCGCGCGTACGCTGCTCGAAAAAGTCGACCGCGTGAAGGGCCAGATCGTGGTGGAGACCAAGATCCTCCGCATCAACAACAGCGTCGGCCAGCACAAGGGCGTGGACTGGAGCGCCTCGCTCGGTGGCAACGGCACCAAGCTGGAGCTCGCGCAGAGCCTCAACTCGATTTTCGGCATTCCTTCCGTTTTCAAAGACGGTGATGTCACCAGCACGACCGGAGTCTCCGAGCACATCGGAGACACCGCCCTCGTGCTCAGCCCGGTCCAACTCAGTGGCGTCCTCCGCGCCCTCAACACCGGCAATCTGGCCAAACAGGTCTCCAATCCGACGCTGATCACCGAGGACAACGAGC
>Ga0265327_10004502_pt1 | contig 12302 bp, 8 predicted proteins | sample 41621metaG_FD_202089 | JGI IMG/M metagenome (GOLD analysis project Ga0265327, IMG submission 202089) | Rhizosphere microbial communities from Carex aquatilis grown in University of Washington, Seatle, WA, United States - 4-16-21 metaG | ecosystem: Host-associated > Plants > Roots > Rhizosphere >...
TCGGTGATCAAGGTTTTAGCCCGATCAAGCTTTCGAAGTGATAGAAAAACTTTAATTGCCAACATACTTATTGCACGGCCATCCTCACTAAGCGACAAAATATTGAGTGGTTCGCGATCCAATACATCCACAAAATCAAATAGCCGGTTTGCCCTGTACAGGGCATTCAGTTGCTGAAGCAAAGCCGTGCTGTCGTGACTTTTGGAATACTCGGCTTGGGCGATTTTTGCCGCTTTGGTGTAATCCCTATGTTCCAAGGCATCAATCACGACGCTTGACCAATCCGAGGAGCCTCCTGTGGGGGTGATGGCTATGGAATAGTTGGGGTTTTGCTGTTGTTTATACCGAGCGGAGTCAAAAGCATTGCGCAGGGATGGGATGTCTTGAAACCTGTCCGATGGATTTTTTTCTAAGCACCTCAGTATGACCAACTCCATATCTGAATGGATGGTCGAGTTAATTTCACTGGGTTTTTTGAAGGGTGCGTGTCGTCTTACTTGCGACGGTGTATCGTGGGGAAGCTGTCCGGTCAGCAATTGATAAAGCAAAACCCCCAAGCTATAGACATCGCCATTCAACAGTTCTCCAAACAAACCTTTACGGCTGACGCTATCGGAGAATTCTGGGGCTGCATATAAAACAGTTCCTCCGTTTTCGCGTGTCCGCACATAGATTTCCTCTGGAAGGGCAGAGCTTCCGAAATCGGTCAGTTTTACCAAATCATCGGCCCCCACCAGAATATTATGCGGTTTGATGTCACCATGGGAAATCGGGGTCGGCAATCCAGCCAAGAAGCCCACCGCTTCGAGGACTTGCTCGTAAATATGGAATAAGCGCTCAAAAGTATTGCCGAACTGCTGGGCGCGTTGCTCCAGTTTTTGTGCCAGGCTTTGGCTGGGGAAATACTCCATCTCAATGAAGAACCATTCATTTTCGGGAGGAATCCGGCCCATATCTGTTATTTGGACGATATTCGGGTGGCGTTCAATCGTGAGCAATTCCTTGCCTTCCGCTAGATGGCGGTCTTCTTTCGTCAAGTCTTTAGGCACCTTGACAGCAACGATCACTCCATCCCTAAGCCGTTCGGCCCGCCAAACCCAGCCATGGCTGCCATCGCCCAAGCATTCGAGCAGCAGGTATTTATCGCCTAGCCGTTTGTTGGTGCCCGGCAAAAAATGGGCGGACTTGATGTTCACATTAACCTCTCGCACCGTGTCCTGGTCAAAGCCAGGTTGCCGCTTGGTTCGACGTCAAAGACGAATCGATTGAATAAAACAGCCATATCCCGGCTAGGGATAACCTCGGCCCCTGCGGTCGATTTGAACCCTGTGCGACAGCGATTGATGATAGCCTCCTTGTCGGGGGCCGTGACGACGCCCTTGCTCCAGGCGGACAGAATCAGCACCGATGGGGAATTTCCCCAGCGCATGGACGCCTCCAGCAGATTGCAGGTTTTCTCGTCGAGTTTCTGTCGCCCACGGGTGGCTCCGTCAAAGCGTTCGAACTCGATCAGGACGGATGGCGTCCGTTTTTGCTTGCAAAACCAGGTAGAGTCAGGGCGAATGTCAGCGCCATGGGTCATGGGGGCCGGGCATTCAGCTACTGCCATGAATCCGAGTTCCTGCCCCAGCAGGTTCCAGACGCTACAGCCCAAGCTATGCACAAGGACGTCCTCGTCGCGCATTCCCCATTTCGTCAACATCGGATAGGTTCGGGTGATGAATTCGACTGAAGACATCCTGCTGATGATGGTGCTTGGCAGGTCACTCATTGAACGTACCCCAAACGCGCAGAACCTCGGGCGATTCGCCGCCATGGATCAACGCCTTGCCGCCGACCTTGACGAGAAGTGAAGCCGGGATTGAGCGCCCGCAAACCAATGCCTCACCCGTCGAAAGGCTGGGCAGTTCATCCAAATCTGCCTTGCTCACCATGTCTGAGGCTTTGGCGATGAAGCGCTGGTCATCCGGGTTTTTCAGCCGCATTGTGATCAGCGTGTTGCACTGCGAGGTGACATCGGCGTCCAGCTTGGACGGCCTTTGGCTGACGATGGCAAAACCCACGCCGAACTTGCGCCCTTCGCCGGCGATTTTCTTGATGATGCGATGGCTCACCGCGTTTCCGCCCGTAGGGGCAAAGTTATGGCCCTCTTCGTAAACCAGGAAACAAGGTCTTAGCGGGTCGGTCTTGCTGGACGCGGCACGAAGGATTTCACTGGAGAGTAGGGCGCAAACCACTTGCTTCGCGGTGTCGCTCAAGCCTTGCAGGTCGATGACGACGAGCCGGCCTTGGGTGTTGGACGGGCGGCCAACCATCTTGTAGATGTCGGTCGGCGCATCCATCGCCGCCGAATAGAAACTTTGCGCCTCGTTCAATACCCGCGAGAGCTTCATCGACGCCACCGCCGCGCTGCGGCCATTCAGTGCCTTGGCTTCCGCGTCGGACAGGTCATCCCACTCGCGCAGTTCTTCTATGCCGTCGCCAAGCAAATGGCGCAGGCGGTTGATGTCCCTAGGCTCGGTTTTATCCGCTGTCCGCCAGTAACGGATGGCGACATCAAGAACCCGCTGCTGCGGCTCGGTCAGACCGGGCAGGATTTCCGCCACATCGTCCATTTCAAAGTGATCGAACTGAAGCGCAAGTTGTGCGTTCTTGCCCGCGTATTTGTGCTTGAACGACTCGTTTTGTGGCGTGTATACCTGGATGCCCGCGCCTGCCTGTTGCAGCCGTTCGAACTGGTTGCAAATTTTCGGCAACATCAGCCGGTCACGGGCATCATCGACGATATCAAACCCGCCGGAAAAATTGAGCTGCCCTTTGGCCAAGGCTTTGCCATATTCGCCATGAGGGTCGAAAACCACCACGCTGCCGTTGTTGAGGGCGACCAACCGTTCGATGATCCGGCCCACCGTGTAGGACTTGCCCGAGCCGGTCATCGCCAACACGGCCATGTGTTCAGTCACCAGCTTGTTGATGTCGAGGAAAACGGGCACGGTGTTTTCCCCTCGTTCATAGCCCACCAAGTTCCCCAAGTGCAGACTGGTATGCTCGTTGAACTCATAGAAATCGCTCAGGAACTGGAAATCAACCGTTTCAACAGTGGCCCCCGGATTGAGCGGTCGTCGCGGGATTTTGATCTGCCGGGACACGGGATCGCGGTATCCCACCAATTCTAGGTTGGCAAACAAATTCTCACCCGTCACACTGGCCCCCGGCAGCAACTCAAGCTCCGTCACGCCCTCACCGAATCCGGCATTGAACAACATATTGGATCGGTGAATGCGGGTGATCCGTCCGAGAACTGGCACCACCGCTTCATCGCTTCGCTCCTGGTGCATAATCCGCACGAACTCGCCCCGCCGCACGGAAAATGAATCCTGAACGACCATCGTCAGTTGAGCGGCGTCTCCGGTATTCCCAACCAGCTTGCCCAGTACTTTATGCTTCATCATTCAAACCCCTCGTTCAGACCGGACAGCCATGTATTCTCGACGTCATTGTTCCGCAGTGCTTCGTTCAATCCCTGCCGGTAGTAGGCCGAGAAGTTTTCCAGAATTTTAAGTTGTTGCCGGCTCAAGAATTGGGGCAACGGCATGGCCTTGCGCTGGCTTTGCATATCGAGAACCATCAACCGCCAAGCCACGGTGTCCAACAAATCAGCATTCCAATCGCCTTCCTCACCGGCTAGTTGTGCCATTTGAATTTGGCCGGCGCGGGCGCTGCGGAAATGAAATCCGATAAGGCCATGGCGTACTTCTCCGGTGGGTTCCATTCGGGAGCTGTTTTCAGTCAGCCGAAAGGCAATCGTCCGGGTGAAACCGCCCAAGATTCCATTGATAAACCGAGTGTCGCCGATGCCCACCAAGCGCTCTTCGAGTTTGTCCAACGTGCCGACCGATGCATCCGAGAACCCATCCGACAACAGCAGGTGCTTGCGTCCTGCCGCCGTCCGCAGATCCTGCCGGGCGATGCTGACAATCGCGCTGAACCGTTCCGCAAGAATGCTGGCAAGCACCGGCCCTTGTGGATTCCAAGGAAACAGTGCCTGCCGATACTTGATCCAAAATCGCTCGATGGCTGCTTTGGTTTTCTCATATTCGCTCCAATGCCGGACGTTTCGCTTCAGCGGGGCCATGTCCCGGTCAATGAACAGCGGCGTGTCTATCAAGATCAGATGGGCGGCGGAGCCTTGCTCCAAAAGGCGTTCCACCAAGGTATAACCGTGGCGCATCTCGATTAAATCCAGGCGCTTTCGCTGTGCTTCAAAGTCGATGTCGTCCAGATCGGAGATCGAATCGGTGCCGGTGGTGCTGACCTTGTTTTCCTGGATCAGTAAATCCGTTCGGACCGCCGCAGAAGCGTATATGAAGCCGCCAAGCGCTTTGGTAACGCAGGATCGGCTGGCGATACCCGACACCACGAGATCGACCATCATCGGTTTTTTGACGGCTTTGACCAATCCCGCATCCCGAAACAGCGGCGCAACCTGCTCAATATCCCGAATCTGTTTTAACAGGCGACCGGCGCTACCGGGCAGGCGCAATTGGCTGTCTATCGCCAGAGATTGTGCAAGAGTCGTTCGCTTCATCATTCACGCCACTGCTTTAAATGCTCGGCGTAGGCCCAGTACTGGGAGGTTTGCAGAAAATCCAAGCCCTCTGCTGTCAGGCCCGACGCGTTGATGAAGCCACGCCGACTTAATCGCTCAAAGCTTGCGGACAAATCGAACCCTGCGAGATTGATGATGGGTATTGGAATTCGACCTAGTGCTTCACTGAGCGCCCTGGGTGTGGCGATATTCAAACCATAACTGCACACTATCACTGTGATGTCATGTGGACTTAAAGGAGGCAGTGCATCGTCTTCCGTAGCCGCAACCGGAGCGGATAGTCTGCCCGTCTGCTGGGCCAGACATTCAAGCCAAGTACAAACCATCGCCTCTTCATTGATTAGGCTGATTGACCACAATGGCAACGTCGTTGCCGCGACCAGCCCGCTATTGGAATGGGCCTTCCAATAACGGGTGTGGCTGGAATGGTCGGTCCACAGATGGACATCTTCCTCGCTGGCACCGTCGCCCCCCTCCATCCGATAAATCACCTCTGCGGCCAGCAAAGCGGCAATTGAACCTTGCTCTGGCGCGAGCGGCTGTCCAGTGGAATAGCGAACCGCCCAGTCCAGCCCCGTGGCTATCCGGCCTTCCTGGTAGGGCGGCAGCAGCAATAGAGCACATCCAGGCTGCCTTGCCCAAGACAAATAGTCTTGCTGCTGACTGCCTAAAGACTGGAAATGTTCGCCTATGACCAACAAAAATCCATTATTCGGCAAGCCTTCCCCGGCCAGCGGCTCGGTTCCGATGAGCGTCGCCAAGAAACGCCCTCGGCGTTGCGCCTGAAGTTCCGGCGACAGAAAGAACCTCACAGAGCAACCCCAAAAGCCAGGCGCACCCGCAAAATCCCCTTGGCCACGAGCCGCCCTTGCGTCATGGCGTCTAGTTTCGGACTGGTTCCCATTGCAATGGCCGTGGCCAAGGCATTCCATCCGGCGAAATCCAAGCCGGTGTCGCTTAAAAGCTCGTTAGCCTTTTGTTCCCATTTCAAGCTCCGGGCATCCAAAGTGACTTGAAGGTCGTGCAAGCTTAAGCCTTCCAACGACTTGGAAAGAACCGGCTGTGGGACAGGCTCGCCGCAGGCGGAGAACAAGGGGGCCAAGGTTTGCGGAAGAAGCTCGTTGAATGCCTGGATTTTCCTTTCTCGATAGTCCTGGATGGCGTTTTCGATATTATGCAAGGCCCCACTGACGGGATGAAGCTGCATGGCAATCGGATTGAACAGACGCTCAGGCACTTCACGTATCGCCGCGAACTGGCCTTTTTGCGCCTGTCCACGGAATTTCTCGCGCTCGTTCTTGGCATTGTCGGTGAGATCCTCGAACGCATCCCCGATGTGAACGAGCTTTTGTTGAAGTTCGACGACGGCTTGCGGATGCCCGGTTTCCTCATAGTCCGCAGGCAGAGGTTCCAACAGCCGTTGCACGTCTGCACAGCGGCCTTGCAGTTCCGCCAAGTAGCTCAAAGCCTTCTCGAATTTTTCCCTAGCCGTTCGGTAAGCGCTAAGGACGTGGCCGCTGGTTTCGGCAAACGGCTGTTGAGTTCCAGCATCAAGATTGACACCGGCTTCCTCGGCCAGCAGATGTAGCCGCTCGGCAGCCTTGTCGAGTTGAAGGGAACGCAAATAGTGCAACAGCGTATCGGAGCTGGCTGAACTTTCTGCCACGCTGGTCGCACTGTCATTCTGCAACTGCAATGCACCTTCCAGAATGTGCGCCACAGTCTGCAAGGACAAGGTGAACAGGTGTAGCGGGAATTGGTTTAGGTTGGCTGAATCCGCCTTGATGTCGTCAATCAGCGAGGCGATGCGCTGTTGGATCTGCCGCGCCGCTTTGTCCACAAACTCAGCGAACAGCCTTGCTTGTTCAATGCGCTCATAGAGCGGCTGCCGTTTGTCGTCGAGCCTGAGCGTGTGGATGTTTTGCAGGCTGAGGAGCGGAAGCGACCGGGGCTTGACCCGGTTGACCCGTGCCAGAATGTCCTCGCGGCCTTGCAGGAGCGCAGGCAGTTTGGCCGCGATGACGCTCAATGATGCTTCGCCAACCAACGCCTCCTCGTCGATCTTCAATTGATCGAAACGTTTGCGGGCCGCTAGCAATTGGTCGTTGGCTTCGACGGTTTCGATGCCGAGGGGCGACTTGCCCAGCGGCGCAAATAAAACAGGAATGCGGTCGTGGCCGAACACCCGCGTCAGTTTCTCCACCGTGGTTTTGTAGCCATCCGCTCCGTTGCCTTCAAACCAGAGTTTGGCTTCGTTGATGGCGTTGTCCAAGGCCGAGCGGGGATAAGACAACCACTTGGCCTGGGTGGCGGTGCCGTCTTCCAGTTGCAGCAAATGCAGTTCGCCGCACCAAGCCATCCAATCGTCAAACACGGTTTTCGCTGTCAGCCCGGTGCCTTGCAAATAGCCCCAATACCAATCCTGCTTGGCCTTTTCCAACGTCCATAGATGGGTCTTGCACGGGTTGGCGATGCGAGCTAGAAATGCCGGCAGGCGAGCCTGTGCCAGTTGCGGGTTTGCCAAGTCGGTGAACAGCCCGGCTTGATCCAAGGCGGTAAAGCCTTGCGCCAGAAACTTGCTAGGCAGGCTTAAGCGCTGCAACAGCGCCGCCACGTCCTCGGCCTCCAAGCCATGCTTGGCTTCGATGTCGTGGAGTCCCTGCAAAACGGGTTCTTCGACCGCCAAAAGCTTCCAGGCTTTGAACAGCAACGCCCGCTCTTGCGGATTAAGCCTGCCGGTGGGGCGTAACGGCCAGGCGATCAAGCCACGGGCGTTCAAGCGCCCGCGCCATTGGTGCATGGCTTGATAGGCAAAGTCGCGTAGCGCGTTGAGCCTGCCTTTGAATTTGCTCGTCAACGCGGCATCGCTCAGCGCAAAGCCTTGGCAATATCCAGGCTCCAGGCCAATGCGCTCGACTTGATCGACCTCGCTAGGATTCAAGTAATACAGCAGCACATCATCCCGCAAGGCATCGCTGACATCGCCCCGGTTGTATTGTTCCATCAAATGGGCCGAGGCGGTGAAGGCCATCACCGGAACCCGACCGTCGTCAGGGCGGCGCAGGCTGACCAGCCTGTGCAGGCGTTCCAACTCATCCCGGTTGCCGACCCAGGCAAACCAGGCTTGGGCGTCCGGGTGCAGCTTGAAGGCGTCACACACCAACAAACCGCCGCGCTGACCTTGGCCTTGCCCACGCGGGGCGAGCTGGATGGATAAGCCTTCTTTGTTGGGGTAGGGGGTTTGGGCGTAGGCCCAGTTTTTGTCCAGCAGCCGGAACAAGCCCGTCAAGCGGGCTTGGTAACGCAGGGCAGGGTGCTTGCTACCGGCTTGCAAGAACTGCTTCATGGCCAGTTCATGGGCATCCGCGTGGGCCGGGTCGCGGAAGATCATCGAGCTGTGCTGCTGGCCGCGATAACGCAAGTCCAACCGCAGCAGCATCGCCACGCTAGGGCCGATATGCGTCGCCTCTTCCGGCGGCAACTGGCGCTCTTGGCCGATGAGCTTTTGCCACAGCGCATCGGCGGCGAACTCGACGGCGGGATGGTCGTAGAGCAGGGAAAGCAAATGCTTGAACTCGCCGTGCGCGAGCGGCAACAGCAGCACACCGGCATCCGCCTCGTTGATGGCGAAAGTGCGTAGGTTTTGCAGCAACACATTAAGGCTCATCGCCTGTTCGACGGCGGGGTAAAGCCATTCGTCCTGATGGCGTTGGAACTTGGCTTCTTCCAGGGCGTGGCGGCAGTGCAGGGCGTCGAAAGGGATTTTCCGATACAGACTCGCCACCGGCTCGCCGTCCTCGTTTTGTAAATCCAACAATTCCAGACTACGCGGCGGACACAGTCCCAAGGGCAAAGGCAATTGGCCGTACAACAAGGCCCGCGCCGTCGCCAACAAATCATGGTCGCCCGTCTTGATGCCTTCGATGGCATGGGCGTCCAACACATGCTTGGCGACCCGCCCCGAACTCTCCAACACCATTTCAAACAAGTCGCCGACGCCGAGCATGGCCTTGCCTGCTTCCGCATACTGGCTTAGCACGGCATCTACATTCGCCATGATGACGTTGAACCAACCGAAGTTCGCCCCGCTCATCGCGTAGGCGGCCTCCACCAAGCCCGTCGGGTAGTCAAAGGCCAACTTGCTTTCGGTCTTCAGGCGGGCGACGTAATCCGACACATCGGCGAAGGCGTTATGCTCCAGCTCCACCAGCTCGAAGCGGCGGGCCACGGATTGGATTTCCCGCAGTTGCTGGCCCAGCAGCGGCGAACACAGCGCCACATAGCGCAACCAAGGCAACTTGCGGCGCGGGTCTTCCTCTTTGATGGCCTTGCCAATCAGGCGGATGGCCTGGCCGTCCAGGCGTTTGGTGTCGTCCAGCTCCAAGCCAAAGGTCGCCGTTTCGGCGACGGTCTCCAACTCGTCCAACACCACCAGCACATAGTGGATGCCGAAGTGTTGCAAATAAGCGTAAGCCGCCTGCACCAAGCCCACCACCAAAGTGGCATCCTCGTACAGGGCTTCTTCGCTATGCGCTTTGCCAAGCTCCAAACTAGCCGCCAATTCAGTCGCGTCGAAGCCCGCCGCCTCCAAGCGACTCAGCGCTTGCTTGGCGATCAGGCTTTGGATGGAACCGTCAAACTGCCGGGTCGCCAGCGGCAGCAAGGCTTTATACAAGCCAAACCCAAACCAGTTGTCCGCGTTTTGGTAATCCGAGGCCACTTGGGAGTAGCGAATATACAGCGCCAGATACTTATCCTGCCCGGCTTGGTTGAAGAGCGTCTGGTCGTTCAAACTGCCGTCTGGCCCGCGCACAAACCAGCCCTTTGAACAGTCGTTGATCTGTGCGATCAATTCATGGCCCAAACGCGATTTGCCCCGCCCCCATTCGCCTTCGACGGCGAACACATGGGCGAAATTGTCAGCGTCTTGATCGACGGTATGGATGAAGGTTTGATAACGCTTGAAGAAGCGGCTTTGCCCGACCAGCGGGTCACGCGGCGGATAGTCCGCCACACCGGTCGCAGCCCAAGCATGGCGCTTGGCCAAGCCCGCGACGATTGCCGCAGTCAATGCGTCTTTAGTTAAACTCACTTCAGTGTCTCCCTGTTGCCAACCTTCTTGGTTTGGCTAAAAGTGTCGTCGTCCCGGCATTGCTGCCATGATTGACGGGCAAGAAGCCCGCGCCCTACCTACTGCCTAGTTGGCCGCAACTCACTGCGGCATTGCCCGGCCTGGATTCTGACCGCTTGCCATAGCGGCTTGCCGGTGCGGTTGAATACCTTGCTGCCTGCAATTTTATAGCACTCGTCGGCAAAAGCCGGATGAATCTGATATTGCCCTTCGCTGCCGCTGGCCCCGTCGCGAAAACGCCAGGCCTGCCGTTGCAACAATTGGCCGATTAGCGGGGCAACCTGGGCATCCAGCTCGTCCACCGATGGTTGGCGGGGAAAGCAAGCCATCCCCAAATGGGCCAACACCCGCAGCAGCAAACCGGCCAACGTGCCGCAGCGGGTCTCATCGCCCTCCGGCCCCAGCACCAACACGGAAACCGCGCCGGGCTGGAACGCATTTTGTCCGCTGGGCAATTCCAGCAGCAAGCCGCCCCGCGCCTCCGCCGCCCAAGCGTCCTGCGCATATACCACCATCGCCAGCAACAAGGCCCAAGGATTGGCCAGCAGCCAAGCCATAGCCCCGGCACCGGCTTCTAGTTCCCCCGCGCCGGCCAGCACAAAATCCCGTGCTGCCATACAGCCCGGCAAAGCCAGTAAGCGCCCTGCTTGCCAATTCTGCCCGACTTGCAAACCGCTTAAATCCAGCGCGGGCAGGGCAGGGAGAGGCTGGTTTTGGGATTCATGCATAGCAAAACAGGCCGCGAGGATGCGCGTCAACATGGGCGTTGCTGCGGCCTGCTCGACACTGACGCCCAAGCATTCACGCTCTAAGTCCGCCGTCGGGCTTGCGGCCAAGGTAGCGTAAGGCAGTTGCTCCTCCACCCACAAAGCCGCGCCGTGCAATTGGCTAATCAAATCCACTAGCAGCGCCCCGTCCGCCATCTGCCCGGCTTCTTTGCAACGCGCCGCCAGGATGCGCAGCCAAGGCAGCCGCCACTCGGCTTGCAGCCCGGCCAATGCCAACACTATTTCGTTATCGCTGCTTAAGGCCTCGCGCTGGGCCAACAAAGCCCGGCTGGCAATCCAGCCCGTCCCGGTCGGGTGAGCGCTGCCGCGCAACAGGGGCGCAAGTTCGCCGTCGCTGTCCGGGGCAAAGCCCGTGCGTAGCAGGGCAAGTAAATGGCTTAAGCGTTTTATATCGGACATCACACCGCTTCCACGCGCAATCCGGCGCGGGTAGAGGCTTCAAGTTGGCGTTTGTCGGCGGAAACGAACACATCAGCCTGCAAGACCACGGCGCTGCCGATAGGGATGGCGTCCATGCCACGCAGAACATTGGTTTCAAGGCTTGCTATTGCTTGTCCCAACACCCCAGGCGTCAAGTCGCAAATGGCGGCGTCTTCAATGTCGGCGAGTAACAGGGATTTAAGTTGCCAGTATTGCTCGTCGGTAATTTTGTTCTCCCGGCGCAAGCGGCAGAACGCGGCGATGATCTCAGGTAAAGCGATGCCGGATAGGCCAATTTCCGTTGCGCGGTCACACCACGCCAGCACGGCATCCGTGCCTAGTTCAAAAACATAGCGTTTAACGAAGGCCGATGAATCAAAAAAGACACGCATTAGGCCACCTTCGTCAAAGACCCGGTTCGCGCTCTTCGAGAATCAACAGGCTGGCCGCAACGCCCTCCAGCAACAAGGGCTGCGCCTTGCGCCGTTTCCAAGAAGGCAAGTCGGCCAATATCGGCACAATGTCGGCGATGGGCTTGCCGTTGCGCAGCACCCGCACGGATTCGCCGGCTTCGACCAGGTCAAAATATTGCTTGACGTGATTGCGCACGTCGGTAAAGGTGGCTTGTTTCATGGGTGTCTCCAAATGTACAGAATGATGCCATTATAGTTGTACAGATTCTAAAACAACGCCTTTTTCACATTAAACACGACGCAGCTCTTCCCGGATGGTTTCACGCACTGAAATCGAGTTCGGCGTAGCGGTCAAACAAGGGATCAGAATGGTTGTTCATATAGGCTTCAAGGGGTTGGCGGTAGTGCAATCGCACAAAGGCGGCGGATCGTCATTCCGGCACGGATGCCGGAATCCAGTGCCAAGGAAGGTTATTTTCCAGTGATACAAGCGCCTGATTTTGGCGCCGTGCGGAACCCCGGTTTGCCGTCCCTGGACGCTGGATTCTGGCATCCCTACCAGAATGACGGGGATTCGGCCGCCTGTCGTGCTTCGTGCGATTGCCCTGGGGTTGGCGGCGGCTTTGTCAGGGTCGAATTCAATCTTCATAGGCTGGGATTATATGCACGATTGTACGCACGGGCCAAGTGGCGGGTGGGCAGGCATCATTTTGCCTGCCCACAGATGCGGAGTGTTCTCGTTCCCACGCGCTGCGCTCGTCGTTATACACAAATGCGTGGAGGCCGGTTCTTTGCAACCCGGAGGGTTGCCAGCTATTAGCCGGGGGTTGAGCGCAAGCGACACCCCCGGAACTAGCAGGGTATAGATCCTCGACCCCGGAGGGGTCGCAGCCAGTCGGCCAATTAAGCAAGACTACGACCCCTCCGGGGTCGTAAATCAG
>Ga0265327_10004503_pt1 | contig 12302 bp, 10 predicted proteins | sample 41621metaG_FD_202089 | JGI IMG/M metagenome (GOLD analysis project Ga0265327, IMG submission 202089) | Rhizosphere microbial communities from Carex aquatilis grown in University of Washington, Seatle, WA, United States - 4-16-21 metaG | ecosystem: Host-associated > Plants > Roots > Rhizosphere...
AGGCAGCTAAGCCAAGGGTGTCGGCTTGCATGCAGGTCGACGGCTAAGGGTGCTAAACCCAGGTTCATTCGCAATGGTGATAATACCCGGAACGAGCCCCACAGCATTTGTGCACTCGCTAAGAATTTGAAAACACTGTTTTGTCTTTGTATTATAACAAGGTACCGCAAATGCAAACGGCCTGCTATAAAATACTTTTCGGATACAAAGTGAAATATTAGTTGAATTAGGATACCGTCTAAATAATTTGATAACTTTGTATCTAACCCAATGATTATGTTACTTAAAAAAATCCTGTTTATCGTGTTGCTGTCGTTTGGTGGCAACCAAATAATCGCACAAGTTTGTTTTAGTGCAGCTACAAATTATTCGTCAAATTATGGTGGTGTTTCAATTATTAGTGCAGATTTTAATGGAGACAGTAAACTTGATTTAGCGGCTGCTAATTGGTATTCAAGTAATGTGTCGGTACTATTGGGCACAGGCACTGGAAGTTTTGGGGCTCCAACGAATTTTACTGTAGGTGGTAATCAGTCAAATTCAATTATAAGTGGAGATTTTAATGGAGATAGTAAACTTGATTTAGCCATTGCTAACAGTGGCTCAAACAATGTGTCCGTATTATTAGGTAATGGTACAGGAGGTTTTGGTTCAGCAACAAGTTTTCCGGTTGGAAATCATCCTGTTTCTGTTATAAGTTTTGATTTTAATGGAGATGGGAAACTTGATTTGGCTGTACCTAATGGTTATTCAAGCAATATATCCATCTTACTGGGAACGGGTACAGGTAGCTTCGGTGCGCTAACAAACTTTTCTGTTTCTGGTGGGCCTATTTCAGGTATCAGCGCTGATTTTAACAATGATGGGAAAATGGACTTGGCTACAGCCAATGTAAATTCAAATGATGTATCAATTTTATTAGGTAATGGCACTGGCAGTTTTGGAATTGCAACAAATTTTGCCGTTGGTTCAGGTCCTGAAAAAATTTTTAGCGCAGACTTTAACGGGGACGGGAAAGTGGATTTGGTTTCTACGAATTCGAATTCAAGCAGTGTGTCTGTATTATTAGGTACGGGAACAGGGCTTTTTGGAGCTGCAACGAATTTTCCTGTAGGTCCTTTTCCGTATTCAGTTATTAGTAACGATTTTAATAGCGATGGTAAACTTGATTTGGCTGTAAGCAATAACGGAAATAGTAGTATGTCCGTTTTGTTGGGTACAGGTACAGGAAGTTTTGGTGCAGCAGCAAATTATTCGGTAGGTGTTGGACCTTGTTCAATCATAAGTGCTGATTTTAATGGAGACAGTAAACTTGATTTAGCTGTAGTTAACTTGAATTCAAGCGATGTGTCAATTTTATTATGTGGCAAGCCCTTAATAAATGTTGCAGGTAATACAAATACAATCTGTGCGGGCCAGTCAGCAACTCTAACCGCCAGTGGTGCTTATTTCTATTCATGGAACACCACACAAACTACCTCAGCCGTCGCTATAACACTAACTACAACAACAACTTATACGGTAACAGGAACAATTAATGGATGCAGTAACACAGCTACCTATACGCAAATAGTAAATCCTCTTCCTTTGATAAATACTGTAAGCACAAATACTATATGTGCCGGCGAAGTGACTACTCTAACAGCGAGCGGTGCAAATACGTATTCTTGGAATACCACACAAACAAGCGCAAATATTGTGGTATTTCCGATAATCAATACCACGTATACCGTGACTGGATTTGCCAACGGCTGCGCAAATACTGCAACTGTTGCTTTAATAGTTAATGCTTGCACAGGCATTTCTAACTATCCTATTGGTAAAAGCATCTCGGTTTATCCGAACCCAGTTCAAGACAAATTATATTTTGAACCTGAAAATAATATTATATGCAACTTAAGTATCCGCAACCTGCTTGGAGAAATTGTTTTGCAGAAAAATAATTTTGACGAAGTGCAACAGCTTGATTTGAGCGAATTGCCAAGCGGCGTTTATTTTTTGAACATAGATAATAAAGAAGGGCAAAAGGTGGTGAAGATTGTGAAGGAATGAGAAAAAGAGCTTTATTTTTTGCTTGCTTAGTTTATTTTAAAAAATGAAATGCGGAAATTTGAAAGAATGTTTTCCATCGAATGTAAAAAAATAATTTTGCAACTACAGCTGTCCGTGGGCGCCACGGCCCGTGTTAGCGGACCTTGTTTACCTGAATATTTTCAAGGCCCCATGCAGATTAAAAGTGACCATTCACAAGGCTTCGTTTCCCAACTTAAATTTATTCCCAGGCATTGAACCAAATTCCGCCTACCACTTTTTTTTTAGAAACACGAAAGCTCAAATAATCATGGCCAGAACGCCAATAGTAGATCATACACTTATACTTACCAATTTTTTCATTTTTCTCATATGCGATGTTGTCAGGCTCTCCCATTATTTCTTTTAATTTATCAATGCTCATTTTAGATTTTAAAATATTCACACTGTCCTTAATAATATCCATCACTTTCTCTATATTGCTTCCAGAGGATTGACAGCAATCCGTGTTTCTATATTTTTTCATTTGTCGGTATTTCGATCCTAATTTTTCAAGAGACAAACCCTCAAGGGGTCTATCGATGCAACAGCGATTTGTATCCGCCCTCTGTGCTCTCATATTAAAACACAACAGCATAGTAGCAATCAATATAAAGGGGTTAATCATATGTTTCATGGATGTGTCTGCCTAAGTTTTAGTTTGAATTCACAATGAACGCTAACGGACGGCACGCTGGGGCTCGTGCCGGTTTCCGCGTTATTATAAATGTACGAATATCCACTTGAGTCTACGCCTGTTGATGTTCATTTTTTATAAATTATTAGTCCCCTTATCCATCCCCCAAGATAAAAAAAAGCCTTGCAAACTATTTGTTTACAAGGCTTTAGCTTTTTGTTTGTACCCGGGACGGGAATGAAGTTGAACCTTTACTATTGGTAATTAAGAGTATTTTAACTAGCAATAAATAAAATATCCGTCAATGACGGCTATACATTCTCAAGGTTGCATCGAAATGCACAAAAATCTTACAGATGTTATTGTTAGGCTGGGTTTGAATTGTTTTCGCTTCAAAACCATCGGATATTTGTATCAGAATAAAAACCTAACCCCGTAAGGTTAGCTGATCCTGTGAGATCAGGAAAATATGATCCACACTTGAAATCTAGCCCCGTAAGGTTAGTTTTGGCCCTGTAAGGCCACCGCTTAAAATAAAACAAAAGCCAACCCCGTAAGGTTGGCTTTTTATCAAATGACTTGTCTTGCTTTTGGATTTATTTTTACCAATCAACAATCACTAATTTAGTTGTCACTACCAAAGCTATAGTATTAAAAGAATCTATCTTTATCTTTTCAGTAATTATTTTTTTTTACAGGTACATTCTCCACAACATCGTATTAATTAAAAACTATAAATTAAAGTTGTAAGATTCTGTCCAGAATTAGTAGAAGGATGGAATCTCACAGTAAAAACGTGAAGATTTTCGTTGAAGGAATAATTTACCTCCCAATCATACAAGTCTGATATTTTTTTAATTATTGACAGGCCAAGTCCACTCCCTCTTGTGGATGAATTCGATTTAGCAAACCTTACAAATAATTTTTCCTCTGAGAGGGCTCGATTAGCACTGGTATTAGATACGATCAAGGAATCATGCTCTAGTAAAATGTCAATCTTTCCCCCTTCAATATTGTGTCTGACTGCATTAAGGATTAAATTGCTAACCAAAACTTCCGTTAATGTTTCATTTGATTTTATCTTGATGTCTTTTTTGGTTTCAAAAGTAAGGTGCAATTTTTTTTCCTCAGCTTGTTCCGAAAAAAAATCCAATTGTTTTAATATAATTCCCTTTAGCGACACATTTTCTATACCGTATTCGTTGTTGTCTATTTTTGAAAGCAACAATAAGTTCTTATTTACTCGGTTAAGTCTTCCTATTCCGTCATGAAGTTTTTCCAGAATTATTGCTTGTCCTTCAGTAATGTCTAACCTTTGAATCAGAGTATCGAATTTAGATTGAAAAATAGCAAGGGGTGTTTGTAATTCATGGGCTGCGTTTTCTATGAATTCCCGTTGACTTTTATATATAACAATATTTCTATCTATAAGATTATTAATAGATTCGTTCAAACGTGTAAACTCTTCTATATCATTTTCGGATAAATTTCGAATTTCCGTTTTATCAATTTCAAAACGTTCAATTTGCTCAAGGGTGTCGTAAAACGGCTTCCATAGCTTATTAGAGAGTCGCTTGGTTATGAGGTACAAAGCCATTAAAAGAATACTAATTGTTCCGCAAAAAAGAAAGGCGATGTTTTTAAGCAGATCTTCAGACTCTACAAGTGCTCTTTTCCCTAAATATGCGTAAGGCTTATTCTCTATCATGACCGAACCAGCTAACACTAAATAGGTTTTATTTTCAAAAGCGAGCGAATCGTAATAAACTTTGGTAAAAATGGAATCATTGGTTGATTTGAACAAGAGAGGTCCTAATTTCCTATTCCTGTTCATTTTATTCCACAAAGCAATATCTGTCTCTTTAATTTCCGGAACATACGACTTCTCAAATTCTTTTTTATGCAGGAATAATATATTTTTTGTATCCTGAACTGACAATTGAACCAAAAGAAAATAAAATATGGGCGCACTTACCAAAAAAGTCAGTAGGGAAATATAAATATATACCCTTAAGGTTTTATTTAGTAGCTTTTCTTTTAGCTTTCCCATTTGTATCCCAAACCGTAAACTGTTTTTATATAATCAGGACATCTCGCATCGCTTAATTTTTTTTTCAGGTTCTTGATATGGGCATAAACAAAGGCATGATTATCCAGCATATCTGCCATATCCCCGGAAAGATGCTCTGCTAAAGCAGCTTTAGACAATACTCTATTTTTGTTCCCAATAAGAAAAAGCAATAAATCTATTTCCTTTTTTGTGAGTTCAATGATTCTGTTATTTACGTTGACTTTTCTTGAAAGAATATCAACTTCAATTTCGTTGAACTGAACGATATTATTTCCACCAAATTGCTTCCTTCTAACCAGTGCATTAATCCTGGCAAGTAATTCCGACAAATGGAATGGTTTGGTTAAATAGTCATCCGCTCCAAGTTTTAATCCTTCGAGTCTTGTCTCAAGGGTTTCTTTTGCAGAAATAATTATAACGCCCTCCGTTTTATTTTCCCTTTTAAGCTCCTGTAATATTTTGAATCCGTCTCCATCTGGAAGATTCAAATCAAGTAATACACAATCATAATCATAAAGATTAATTTTGTTCAAAGCATAAGAAACGTTTTTTGCCCATTCGCAAATAATTTGATTGCTTTTGAGATACTCAATAATACCACTTGCTACATCAATTTCGTCCTCTATTAGTAGAATTTTCATTGGCCAAAGATCGTATTAGAATTAGAAGAAATTTAGAATGATAAGAGTACTGCTAAGATATTAAATCTTTTTAATATGTTTAATTTGAACTTATATTTGATACTATAATTTCGAGCGAACACTTATGGCTTTTCGTTTTTGCAAACACTTTGGGTCCTCTACTAAATTATCAAAGCTGAAATACTTATTCGATTTAGGATCTTGCCAATAAACATTGCTTTTAATATCTGTGGGTTTTGTGTTTATCTCTTCTTTAACCTTTATTCTTAATTGTTTCAGCTCATTAACACTGTCCGATTGCGCATCAGCATTAGAATCAGCTTCCAAGCATGAAGGATTATTTATACTTGTACACTCTGTGTCATAAAATTCCTCTTCGTCGATTTCCATGCAGGAATAGCCAAAAAGAAACATCATACCTATTATAATGAAAGAAGAATACACTGAAGTACTGAATAAAAGAAACTGTTTACTTTTATTTAAGATAATTCTTCGTACACTCATTTTATGTGTGGTTAAACTTGACAACACAAAATTGTAACTCGATTTAGAAGAAATATTGAATTACGAATAATTCTACCAGTCGGTCTTTACAGGTAAAGGAGTATGTAACGAAAATAATAATCTTACATTTGCGTCACCTAAAATAGATAATTGGAAGTTTTTATTTTGATACTTATAATCTATTCATTGTAATTAAATTTTATGCCTCCTGAAGTATTTGTCCTAATAGCGAAATACGGATATCTGGCAATTTTTGCTTTGGTATTTTCTCAGGAAATCGGCATTCCAAATCCAATTCCAAATGAATTGGTGCTTATGTTCTCTGGCTATCTCAGCTTTAAACAAATCCTTTCTCTTCCGTTGCTCATTTTGACCGCTGTTATAGCCGATGTTATTGGGACCAGCCTACTTTATTTTACCTTTTATCTTTTTGGGAAATACATTTTGAACAATAAACCGAAATGGTTACCTATCTCGCAAAAAAAAATTGATAAACTTAGCACAAGAGTACAAAATGGCGGATTATGGACCATTTATCTGGGACGCATAACTCCTTTTATTCGTGGTTACACGTCAGTGATAACAGGCCTATTACAGATTAAACCCAGGATTTTTTTACCCATTGCAGTTATTTCCGCACTAACATGGAGCTCGGTTTGTGTGACAACGGGCAGACTGCTTGGTCCTTATTGGAGTGATGTGGGAAATAAGGTTGTGAATATAAAAGTCTTCCTCATTACTTGTGCTGCAATAATTTTGTTAGTTTTTTATTTAAGTTATTTAAAAAAAAGAATTTTCAAAAAACAACCAGAGGATAACAGAGATCTATAAATTGCAGTTTGATTACGTTGATTTCTTGAATTGAGTACTACACTTCTAAAAAACTTCATTTAAATTAAATGAGAATCCTTTTGATCCACCAGCTCCAAAACCATAATCAATACAAAAGTTTGTATTTGATTTCTTATTCATTTTAATTCTTAACCCAAATCCGGTGCCAGGATTCGCTTTTTCAAATTTATTATTTGGCCATTCTGTGAGAGACGATATGTTTGAAAAAATAACGCCCCCTAAAAGTCCGTTTTTTGTTAACCGAAAACGATATTCTACTTCAGCGTACATTAAATTCAATCCTCGAAATCTTCCTTCAACATATTCTCGCGTAGTATTATTATACGTATCCCATCCGGTGCTTGGCAAATCAAAATATGGAGGTGCACCTGATAGTGTAAACCAATTGTAGCTCCAGAAAGCCAGAACATTTTGTGATTTCTTTGGAAATTGGATGTAGTGTCTGAGATCCACTGTTAATGATTGCCAATTCGTATTACTTCCCAAAATTTTTAAATTGTTTCGGATTTGAATGTTTGAATAAGTGCCATTGGATGGATTATTACTATTTAGCCTGTTGTCAAATTGAAAATTTAATGTAATGCCTGAAGATAGCGATGTTTTATTAAAACCATATTTCAACATATCTGTTGAGATGGAGGTAGGATTATTTATTTCTCTTATATTCCAGTGATAATCAAAATTTAACCCGGTACCAATAGACAAATTATTAGCAACTTTTTCCATAAGAACTTCATTGATCCTGAGGTGAGAGTAATCGACAGGGTCATAATCACTGAAAGAAGTTTTACTTCCTAATCCGAAAGTGTTGGTTGGAAATTGATAATAACGCCAGTCTCCCTGCAAATTGAATTTTTCGTGATGAAGCCATATATTCGAACGAACTATATTTATATATTGTTTATACTCAGTATATATATTCTCAATTAAAATATTTGAAATTTTTGCACCTTTTTCTTGATGGGTGTAAAATGAAATGTTATTTGCCATCCCAATAAGATAACCGGTAACAAGTGTATAGCCTGGATAAAGAATTGGTGTATAGAAAGGGCCTGAGGATTTATTACGTAGGGAATCTATTTGAATCTTGGTTTTTCTTTTGGTAACCCATTTAATACAATCTCCAATATCCATCTGCTTTTTTTGGTTATCAATATGCCTAACAGAATCCGATAATCTTGACTGAGAAAGCATGGAGTTGGTACAATATAAAAAAAAATAGAAAGCGATGATTAATAAAAATTCAGGCTTCAAACACATTTTATTTACCTCTTGCGGTTTCGAGGTTAACGTAAACTTTCGTGTCTGAAATATAATTAGTATCCGCTAAGGCTTTATATACTTTAATTAGTTCTTTACGAATCTCATTTTTATCAAATTGAGAAATTAGTTTTTCGGAAATCTTTAAGCCATTATCATAATTTTCTTTATTAGTCATCATTTTTTTTATCCACTCCACAAACTCGTCGTTGGTCTCTGCTTTCAGATAATTGTTTTTATACAGCGTTTTATATTCTTCTATATCCCGATAAATAACAGGCATTCCCGAAGCAGCCGCTTCAATTGGAGCCAGCGGACAGTTTTCCTGGTAAGAAGGAAATATAAACATATCCGCTGCTGCATAGATGCTTGGCATTTCAGATAACTCAAACATGCCTGCAAATTTTATATTTTTAGTCGCGTTTTCAATTCCCTTATTTATTGTCTGATAACCATCTGTAAACATTCCAAAAGGTCTTCCTCCCACCCAACGAAACTGAACATTCGAAAGTTGCTCGCCTATCTTAATGAAATCCGAACAGCCTTTTCTGTTTTCTAACTGACCTACACCTAATACACAAAACTCATTTTCATTGAGTCCAAGAATTTCCCTACCTCTTTTTCTAAGTTCCGGATTTCGTTTCCATAAATCTATAAGGAGCGGATTGTTCATTCTTACAATTTTTGTTTTGACTCCAAGTTCTTTAATGGCGTTTTCCACCATTGGACTAATCGCAATACAGACATCGGCATACGAATAAACTTTTTTAAGATACCATTTAAACAAAGGCATCAGCAGTTTCCATGCAGGAAAAGTTCCTTTGGCAGAATCGGGTATCACATGAGCTGTATATACTTTTCTGCCTTTATATTTTAGTCCTCTCAGAAAATAATAGGGACCATAAGTATGACAATGCATTATATCTCCAATACCTTCATTATTTATGAGGACTTCTAAGTCTTTATCCTCATTTAAGAGTTCCACACAATTTAAGAATGATGTACTTACACCTTCCCCGTGCATGTGCAATATTTCTGTTTCTGAACAAACGTTTATCTTCATTAGGAAATCAATTATTTAAAAATTATATATTAAAACCTGCATAATTTGTTGGCTGAGTAATCAGCAATTTTGATTTTTCATAACACGATTCAGTATCAGCATTAGTGGCTACCAGAGATTTCATTTTATTTAATGAATTAAAAATTACAGACCAAAATTGCGATCTGATTTAGAAGAAATATAGAGTTTTTGCATTTTACTATTTTCTCCAGAAAATTTATTCTCTTAAAATTATATTTTAACCGCCGCGAACAGAATCAAATCAATCATACGTTGATACTCTCTCATTACCAAAGTTACCTCAGGCTTAATCCAAACACTGTTACTTCACTACTATCATTACGTTACTATTTTAAAATGCGTGGGGTGAAAAAAAAATAATTTCAAATAACATTTTGTATTTGTGAAAAATTGGCGCTTGGTGTTTTGCCACTCATCCTCTTCACTCACTTCAACTTTTTTAAGGCTCTGACTTATTAATGAAAAAATGGAAAATAAATAATTTTATCACCCCACCCTTTTTACCATTCTTACGTAGGTAAATTTTAGCAGGCTACAATTTCAAAACAGGAAATCTATTTTTTAGAAAAACGGCCTCGAAAGTATTGATTAAAAGCTTCTATTCATTTTGAATGAAATGACTATTTTTAGGCCCTAAATCTTGAACTAAAGAATTGAGTCGGGAAAAGAGAATAACCAAAACACAAAATTAACAGCATGCTTAAAATACATTTTGCACTATCATTGTTCGTTACATCATTTATTTTTCAAGGCTTTCAAGGTCAGCGTTTGGAAGTAAAAAAAATAAATAAATATAAATTTGAAAAAACAAAAAATGTTTTATTCTATATACAACGTTCGATTAATATCAGTACAATTATTTACGAGCTTAATGTGAATGAAAAAGAAGAATTGAATTTAAATGACCCTATAAAAATTTATTGGAAAAATTATGCTACTGACAATAGTACACAGTCATTAAATTACATTCAGAAAAAGTACGCCTATGGAATCGAGACTAGAATGTTAGATGCGAAAAATGAAACATTTTGTTTCAATTTTGTTTCTTATAAAAAAAAATTAATCTACTTAATTAAATCGCCAGTAGATAATAAATATAAGGCCTTTTGCGAGATAGCTGGCAAATTCGTAATCCTAAACAAAATTTTCATTCAAATTGAAGGAGGCACATTTTGGTTCCCAAAAATTAAATACATCGAGGTCGCCGGAAAAGATCTGACTAAGAACGAAGACGTAACTGAGAAAATAATTCCGTGAATTCTTAAATTAAAATCCACGGGCTATTCACTTACTTTTCACTTTATTATTATGAAAATATAGTGATAGTGCGACACTTGCGATGGTTGAAACTACAATTTGATTTTATTTAGTTTGTTTTATTTTTAGTTCAATTCCATTTTTTATTTCTTCACTGGCCTTTGTCACCAATACATCATTTGAATTTAAGTCTCCGAAAATCTCCACTTTGTCGTTAATATCTCTCCCTTTTTTTACCGACATCTTTTCTGCTTTATTCTTTACAACCCTTATTACAAAAACACCTTCGCTTACATTAATCAAAGCTGTTTTAGGAATAACAAAGCTACTGTCAGCGGCAGATAAATTTATGTTCACTTCTGCAACGGTTCCAGGTAATAATTTTTTATCTTCATTTACAACATCCATTTCCACGCGTTCTGAACGCAAGCGCTGATCTAATGCACCAGCCATACGTTTTACTTTTGCTTTAAAAACTTCTCTGGGTAACGATCTTACTTTAAAACTAATTTCATCTTCAGTTTTTAAATATCCCGTAAATGCTTCGGGAATTGAAACAGCGAGCCGTAATTTTTTTTGTTGCTGTAAGGTCATTAATGGCAAGTCCGATCCTTTTCCTGAAGGCCCAACGTAAGCTCCAAGATTAACATTACGGGAAGAAATAATACCACTAAAAGGTGCGCGGATCTCTAAATAATTTCGCACAGCGGCTATTTCTTTAGAACCTGCTTTTGCTGCTTCCAGATTATTGAGATCTGAGTTCCTTTTTGCAAGAGATTGATCCAAATCATTTTGAGAAACTGTTCCGGGAGTTTTGCTTGTTTCTATCAGACGGTTATAATTAGCACTGCTTGCGGCGTAAACCGCTTCCAGCGATCTTAACCGGGATTCTGCCGCCGAAAATTGTAATGTTAATTCGGGTGCTTCAAGTGTCATCAATAACTGGCCCTCAACTACTTCTGATCCAATGTCTGCTTTTAATTCCTTTACAAAACTTGGTACTTTTGCGTAAAGATCTACCTGCTGGAAAGCCAGTAATTCTCCGGGGATTTGAATGTCGGTTGAAAATTTGTCTTTTTGCAAAAGAAATGTTTCGGTCAGTTCTGGACTTACTTCGCCAGTAAGAGCTTGCTCTTTATGATTAATGGCACCGCAACTGCTCAATAAATTTAAAGTAAAAAGAGATATGGCTGCAAAAGAAAAATATTTTAAAGTGACTTTGTTTTTCATACTTAGGGTTATTAATGGTTTATAGACGAAGCGTTAAAATGAATACTATCTGTGTCTGTTGGGTCAAGCGACAAAGAGTTTGTTGTTGTTTTACCCTGAACCCAGGCAAAGATGGAAGGAAGAATAATTAATACGGTGAACGTTGAAAAAAGTAAGCCGCCAATAACTGCTCTTCCTAAAGGCGAGATCTGGTCGCCTCCTTCACCATGACCAATAGCCATTGGTAACATACCTGCAATCATTGCAACACTTGTCATAATGATGGGACGCAAACGTAAAGAGGCTGCTTCCTTCGCAGATTTTAAAGCGTCTCCGTTTTTTCTTCTTAACTGTTCGGCATTGGTGATGAGTAAAACGGCATTCGCAATAGACACTCCCACAGACATTATAATTCCCATATAAGATTGCAGGTTTAAAGTAGAGCCTGTAAGCTTTAGCAGTATTAGAGATCCTAAAACAACCGCAGGAACAGTCGTCAAAATAACAAACGAAACTCTAAAGGATTGAAAATTTGCAGCAAGCATCAGAAAGATTACTAATACGGCTACTAATAAACCAGACTGGAGACTGTCCAATGTTTCAGTTAAAACTTTTGTCATACCAATGGGTTCAATAAATAAGCCGCGTGGAAGTTCTCCTAAGCTTGCTAATTCTTTTTTTACGGCTTTACCTGCAGTTCCCAGGTCCTTGTTATTT
>Ga0265327_10004504_pt1 | contig 12301 bp, 12 predicted proteins | sample 41621metaG_FD_202089 | JGI IMG/M metagenome (GOLD analysis project Ga0265327, IMG submission 202089) | Rhizosphere microbial communities from Carex aquatilis grown in University of Washington, Seatle, WA, United States - 4-16-21 metaG | ecosystem: Host-associated > Plants > Roots > Rhizosphere...
CCGCTCAAGGGGATTCTGAAGTATTACGACGCGCCGATCGTGTCGTCCGATATCGTCACCGACCCGCACAGTTCGCTGTTCGATTCCGGGCTGACCAAGGTCATCGACAACCAGGCCAAGGTCGTCTCCTGGTACGACAACGAATGGGGCTACTCCAACCGGATCGCTGATCTGGCTGCGCTGGTCGGCAAGTCGCTGTAGATGGCAAGTGAAGCAACAGAAAGACAGGTATGAGCATCAAGACCCTCGATGAGTTGCTGGGAGAAGGTGTAGAAGGGCGAGGCGTTCTGGTCCGTTCCGACCTCAACGTCCCGCTCGACGATGACGGCAACATCACCGATCTCGGCCGGATCATCGCCTCCGTCCCGACGCTGTCCGCGTTGGCCGACGCAGGTGCCAAGGTCGTCATCACCGCCCACCTCGGCCGGCCCAAAGGCGGGCCGGAGCCCAAGTTCTCGCTGGCGCCGGTTGCCGCAGCGCTGGGGGAGAAGCTGGGCCGGCACGTCCAGCTGGCCGGTGACGTCGTCGGCACCGACGCGCTCGCCCGCGCCGAGGGACTGACCGACGGCGACGTGCTGCTGCTGGAGAACATCCGCTTCGACCCGCGCGAGACCAGCAAGGACGACGCCGAGCGCGCGGCCCTGGCCCGTGAACTGGCGGCTCTGGTCGAGGGCCCCGACGGTTCGCCGGGCGCGTTCGTCTCCGACGGCTTCGGGGTCGTGCACCGCAAGCAGGCTTCGGTGTACGACGTCGCGAACATCCTGCCGCACTATGCCGGCACACTGGTGGACGCCGAGGTCAAGGTGCTCGAGCAGCTGACCAGCTCCACCGAGCGGCCCTACGCCGTCGTCCTCGGCGGGTCCAAGGTCTCCGACAAGCTCGCCGTCATCGAGAACCTCGCCACCAAGGCCGACAGCATCATCATCGGCGGCGGCATGTGCTTCACGTTCCTTGCGGCCCAAGGACTTTCGGTCGGCACCTCGCTGCTGCAGGAGGAGATGATCGACACCTGTAAGCGCCTGCTCGACACCTACGCCGACGTCATCCACCTCCCCGTCGACATCGTGGTGGCCGACAAGTTCGCCGCCGACGCCGCGTCGGAGACCGTCGCATCCGACCGGATCCCGGACGGCAAAATGGGCCTGGACATCGGACCCGAGTCGGTGAAGCGCTTCACCGCGCTGCTCTCCAACGCCAAGACGGTGTTCTGGAACGGCCCGATGGGCGTCTTCGAGTTCCCGGCGTTCGCCGACGGCACCAAGGGCGTCGCCGAGGCCATCATCACCGCAACGTCCAAGGGCGCGTTCAGCGTCGTCGGCGGCGGTGACTCGGCTGCCGCGGTCCGCCAGCTCGAACTGGCCGAAGACGGCTTCTCCCACATCTCGACCGGTGGCGGCGCGTCGCTGGAGTACCTCGAGGGCAAGACCCTCCCGGGCATCGAAGTACTGGGGTCGTAGGCATGGCACGCAAGCCCCTCATCGCCGGCAACTGGAAGATGAACCTCAACCATTTCGAGGCCATCGCTCTGGTGCAGAAGATCGCATTCGCCTTGCCGGACAAGTACTTCGCCAAGGTCGACGTGACCGTCCTGCCGCCGTTCACCGACCTGCGCAGCGTGCAGACCCTGGTCGACGGCGACAAGCTCCTGCTCACCTACGGCGCCCAGGACGTGTCACAGCACGACTCCGGTGCCTACACCGGTGAGGTCAGCGGTGCTTTCCTGGCCAAGCTGGGCTGCACGTTCGTCGTCGTCGGACACTCCGAGCGCCGGACCTACCACCACGAGGACGACACGCTGGTCGCCGCCAAGGCGAAGGCGGCACTCAAGCACGGTCTGACCCCGATCGTGTGTATCGGCGAGGGGCTCGACATCCGCGAGGCCGGTAACCACGTCGAGTACTGCACCAGTCAGCTCCAGGGCTCGCTGGCCGGGCTCTCGGCGGACCAGATCAGCCAGGTGGTCATCGCCTACGAACCCGTCTGGGCCATCGGCACCGGCCGGGTGGCCAGCGCCGCCGACGCGCAGGAGGTGTGCGCGGCGATCCGCTCGACCCTCGCAGAGTTGGCGTCGCCCGAGATCGCCGCGACCGTCCGCGTGCTCTACGGCGGCTCGGTCAATGCCAAGAACGTCGGCGAGCTCGTGGCGAAGCCCGATGTCGACGGTGCACTGGTCGGCGGTGCCTCGCTCGACGGCGAGCAGTTCGCGATGCTCTCGGCGATCGCCGCGGGCGGACCGCTGCCCTGATTCCGCGGTGTGGGGGCCGGCCCTAGTTGGCCGGCTCCAACACCATGGTGGGCAGATTGCCCCGGACCACGCCGCCCGGGAGCGGCCGCGTCGTCGTCAACGGCGCGTCAGCTGCCTTGGCAGGCGGCGCGTGGCAACCTGTCTCGGGATCCATGCCAGGGACGCCCCCGGAATCGATGCAGCACAGATCGGCGTTGCGGACGGTCTTTTTCATGCAGTTGTCGTAGGCCTCGATATCCCACGTGTCGTCGCTGGGCGCGGCGAGCGATATTACCGGTGTCGTCAGCGCAAATGCGGCAGTCAGCAAAGCGGCGGACACAATTTTGAGCGCTTTCACGGTGGCCTCCAATCAGGCCGATAAGCGAACGTTGACCTGTCCATAGTGCGCCGTGGTCGGGAGTTGTGGCGCGAAACTGCGATGTTTCTGAGCAAATCTGGCAAACCGGCTGTGGTCGAGGTGGCGACGCCACGGTGGACCGCGGCAGGGGGACGGCGCCCTACCCGGTAAGCTGTGGGTCATGATTTTGGCCCTGCAGATCACGCTGATCATCACCAGCGTGTTGGTTGTGTTGCTGGTGTTGCTCCACCGGGCCAAGGGAGGCGGTCTGTCGACCCTGTTCGGCGGCGGCGTGCAGTCCAGCCTGTCCGGCTCGACCGTCGTCGAGAAGAACCTCGACCGGTTGACCTACTTCATCACGGGCATCTGGCTGGTGTCGATCATCGGCATCGCGCTGCAGATCAAGTACGGCGCCTAGCTTCAGACTCACAGAACCGGCCACGCCTGACAGGCGTGGCCGGTTCTTGTTTGTCTGACAGCAAGTACCCAGCGTCCGCAGGGCGGGTGCTTATGCCGATGACAGGGGACGCTTAGCACCGGCACCTACGCTCGCCTCGTGGTGCATCTTCTTCGTATCGGCGCGGGCGCCGTGGCGATACTCGGCCTCGCCACCGGAGTGGCCGCTGCCGACCCACTGCCGGTTGCCGACGTGCAGCAGACCGTCAACACCGAAGACGGTTGGCGCCTTGGGGTTTCGCTCACCCAGATGACCGTGAACTCGGTACCCAACATGGCCGCGACAGCCTTCACCCGTGAGGGTTTCGTCACCGGGCGGGCCGAGGCCACCATCGACGGGAGCGGTTCGTCGGCGGTCAACAACGGAACGCTGATCGTGGGCCTGCAACTCGGCTGCCAGGTCGACCTCAGCGAAGGTGCCAGCGTCGGGGGCGACGCCGACATCGGCATCAATCCTGGATTCAGCGGAAACGTGCTGAATGCCATCGGTCCCTACGCCGATCTGGGAGGAAACGTCTCGGTGAACCTGCTGCCGGGAACGATCACCAACGTGGTCCTGGGCAAGAAATCGCTCAAGGGCCGCACCGGTGGCATCACCGTGCACGACGCCCACGTCAAGGTCGACGCGTGCGGCGGTGCGGTGGCCATCCGGTTCTTCGCGACGGTGACCATCGACACCGACAAGAACGACGACAGTGTGAACGCCTACGGCGACGTCCTGCAGCTATGAGCGTCGCGCGAACGTCTGTCATGTCGGGCCGTCGATGGGTCGCGGCGGCCGGCGTCGCGGTGGCGGCCTGGTTCACCGTCTGTCCGCCGGTCGCCCGTGCCGACTGCACCGGCGCCGGTGACTTCGGCGCCGGATCCGGTTGCGCGCCACCGGGTGGCGGCAGCTCGTCGGCCAAGGCCTGGCCGCCGACATCGGTCGATTGGCCGCCGACCGTGGACTCGGACAGTGGCAGCGGGGGCGGCGACGGCAGCGCCGATTCGCATCCGATCGTGCTGCCCGACGGGCAGAAGCCAGCGACGACGACATCGCGTGCCTCCGGTGCCCCGGCCACGCCGTCGGTACCCATCGTCGCGGTCGGTTCCCCGTGATCCAGGCAGCCGTGCCCTGCGCCGCCGGCGCCGGGCGTCGATACTGAGGTGATGGCAGAGGTTCCGAACGCTCCCGACACCGCGCTGCTGCCGATCGGCTCGGTCCAGCGCACCGAACTCGGCCGCGAGGCCACCGAACCCATGCGCGGAGACATCCGATTGCTCGGGGCCATCCTCGGCGACACGGTGCGCGAGCAGAACGGTGACGCCGTCTTCGATCTGGTCGAACGCGCGCGCGTGGAATCGTTCCGGGTGCGGCGATCCGAGATCGACCGGGCGGAGCTGGCAGCGCTGTTCTCCGGCATCGACATTCATCAGGCGATCCCGGTGATCCGGGCATTCACCCACTTCGCGCTACTGGCCAATGTCGCCGAGGACATCCACCGCGAGCGGCGGCGCGCCGTGCACGTGGCGGCCGGCGAACCGCCGCAAGACAGCAGCCTGGCCGCGACGTACCGCAAGCTGGACGAAGCCGGGGGACTGGACGCGGCGGCCGTTGCCGATGCACTGCGCGGCGCGCTGGTGTCGCCGGTGATCACCGCCCATCCCACCGAGACCCGCCGGCGGACCATCTTCGACACGCAGAACCGGATCACCGACCTGATGCGGCTGCGACTGCACGGACACACCCAGACGCGCGACGGCCGCGACCTCGAGACCGAGCTGCGCCGGCACATCCTCACCCTGTGGCAGACCGCGCTGATCCGCTTGTCGCGGTTGAAGATTCAAGACGAGATCGCCACCGGGCTGCGCTACTACCCGGCCGCGTTCTTCGACGTCATCCCACAGGTCAACGCAGAGGTGCGCACCGCGCTGCAGGCGCGGTGGCCGGGTGAGCCGCTGCTGGAGACGCCGATCCTGCGGCCCGGTTCGTGGATCGGCGGTGACCGCGACGGCAACCCCAACGTGACCGCCGACGTGGTGCGCCTGGCTACCGGTAGCGCGGCCTACACCGCGTTCGACCGCTACTTCGCCGAACTCCTTGCACTGGAACATGAGCTCTCCATGTCGGCACGGCTGGTCCGGGTCAGCGATGCGCTGCAGGCGCTGGCCGACCAGCATCCCGAGCCGGCCCATGCCGACGAACCGTACCGTCAGACGCTGCACGTGATCCGCGCGCGCCTGACGGCCACCGCCGCCGAGATCCTCGACCGGCAACCCGAGCACGAACTGGACCTCGGGCTGCCGCAGTACACCACGCCGGCCGAGTTGCTGGCCGATCTGGATGTCATCGACGCCTCGCTGCGCGCCGGTGGCACCAGTGTGCTGGCTGACGACCGGCTGGCCCGGCTGCGAGAGTCGGTGCGCGTCTTCGGTTTCCACCTGTGTGGGCTGGACCTGCGGCAGAACTCCGACGTACACGAGCAGGTAGTGGCCGAACTGCTGGCCTGGGCCGGTGTGCACCCCGACTACGCGTCGCTGCCGGAGGACGAGCGCGTCGCCGTCCTGGTGGCAGAACTGTCCACCCGCCGGCCGCTGGTTGGCCGCGAAGCGCGGTTGTCGGAACTGGCCCGCAAGGAACTCGACATCGTCGCGGCGGCCGCCCGGGCGGTCGCGGTCTTCGGACCGCAGGCCGTGCCCAACTACATCATCTCGATGTGTCAGTCGGTGTCCGACCTTCTGGAAGCCGGCGTGCTGCTCAAAGAGGCGGGCCTGCTCGACGCGGCCGGGGCCGAGCCGTACAGCCCGGTCGGCATCGTGCCGCTGTTCGAAACCATCGACGACCTACAACGCGGATCATCGATTCTGGAAGCGGCCCTTGCCATTCCGCTGTACCGCTCGATCGTCACCGCCCGGGGCGACCACCAGGAGGTCATGCTCGGTTACTCGGACTCCAACAAGGATGGCGGGTACCTGGCGGCCAACTGGGCGCTGTATCGGGCCGAGCTCGATCTCGTGGAATCGGCCCGCAAGACCGGAATCCGGCTGCGGCTCTTCCATGGCCGGGGCGGCACCGTCGGCCGCGGCGGCGGCCCGAGCTACGACGCGATCCTTGCCCAGCCTCCCGGCGCGGTCAGGGGGTCGCTGCGGATCACCGAGCAGGGCGAGGTGATCGCCGCCAAGTACGCCGAACCGCATGCGGCACATCGCAATCTCGAGACCCTCCTCGCCGCGACCCTGGAGTCGACCCTGCTCGACGTCGAAGGACTCGGCGACGCCGCGGCACCTGCCTACGATGTGCTGGACGACCTTGCTGCCCGGGCGCAACGTGCCTACAGCGAATTGGTCCACGACACACCGGGATTCGTCGAGTACTTCAAGGCGTCGACGCCCGTCAGCGAGATCGGTGCGCTCAACATCGGGAGCCGCCCGACGTCCCGCAAGCCGACCACCTCGATCGCCGATCTGCGGGCCATCCCGTGGGTGCTGGCCTGGAGCCAGTCGCGCGTCATGCTGCCCGGCTGGTACGGCACCGGGACCGCGTTCGAGGAGTTCGTCGACAACACCGATGGCGGCCTCGACGTGCTACAGGACCTGTACGCCAAGTGGCCGTTCTTCCGGACCGTGCTGTCCAACATGGCGCAGGTGCTGGCCAAGTCGGATCTCGGCCTGGCAGCGCGATATTCGGAGCTCGTGGACGACGAGGCGCTGCGCCACCGGGTGTTCGACAAGATCGCCGCCGAACATGAGCGCACCATCCGGATGCACGCCCTGATCACCGGTCACGACGACCTGCTCGCCGACAACCCGGCCCTCGCGCGGTCGGTGTTCAACCGGTTCCCGTACCTGGAGCCGCTGAACCACCTCCAGGTCGAGCTGCTGCGCCGCTACCGCTCGGGTGACGACGACGAACTCGTGCAACGCGGCATCCTGCTGACCATGAGTGGGCTGGCCACCGCACTGCGCAACAGCGGGTAGGGGCGGGCACGCGCGTCGAAGTGCCTAACGGTGCGAGGCGCGCCGGTGCGCGAAGCCGACGGTGCGAGGTTCACCCGCCGCGGCACGCCTCGGCGCGTCGTGATGCGGCGTAACCGAGCGTCGACTCAGCTTGTGGGACTGTCGCTTTCGTCGCCCTCGTCGTCGCTCTCGGGTGGGTAGAGGGTGGGGTGGTGGTATTGGTTGGTTCGCGGTTGGCCGACGTCCAGTAGTGGTGGTGGGGTCCAGTGGGTGCGGCCGTCGGGGCCCATGGTGGTGCTCCAGCCGCCGGTGTCGGCGGCTCGGTTGTCGGGCCCGCACGCCAGGGTGAGGTTGGTGATGTCGGTGGCGCCGCCGTGTTTCCACGGGACCAGGTGGTGGGCTTGGGAGCGCGAGGCGGGCGCGGTGCAGTTGGGTCGGGTGCAGCCCAGGTGGGCGGCGAACAACGCGAGGCGCTGGCCCGGTGATGCGGTGCGGCGGGCCCGGGCCAGATACAGCGGGATGCTGGTGTGCTGGTCGAACACCGTCAGGTAATGGTGCGCACCGCCGGCGGCCATGCGGATCAGGTCCCGGATCGGCAGTTTGGTGCCCGTATGTGTGACAGCGACACCGGTGCCGCGCTGCAGGTCGGTAACGGTGGCGGTGGCGACCACGGTGACCGGGAGGCCGTTGAGGTGACCGAGCATGCGCGATTGCAGGATCATGCGGCCGACCATTTTGTAGGCGTCGTGCCGGCGTTGGGCCGGGGTGCGGGTGTCGCCCGCGATCTGTTCTTGGGTGGGTGTGCCAGAGATGCAGGGCTGCGGGTCGGCGGGGTTGCACATGCCGGGTGCGGCCCACTTGTCGTTGATCGCGTCCCAGTAGGCGCGGGTTTCGGCGTCAATGGTGCCGCTGATCTCGGAGGTGTGGTCGGAGCGTTGCTTGCCGGTGGTCATGCCGCGTTTGGGATGCGGTTCTGAATCGTCGGGTTCGGGGCCGTCCGGATCGAGTGCGTCCATCAGCCTTTTCGCCGCGGCCCGCAGTTCCTCGGGGGTTTGGTGCCGCGCCCCGGCCACTAGCGATTGTTCGCACTGGGTGGTGGTGGCCAGGTCAACCCACAACGGCAGATTGGCCAGCAAGTTCGCGATCACCTCGATGTGCTCGGCGTTGAGGTCACCGGCAGCCTGAGCACGAGCCACCTCCTCCCACAAGGGCGGCAAAGCCTCTCCGGTCAGTCCGGTACGCGGGCCGACGTGTTCGCCGTGGCGGACCCGCCGCCGCGCATCCTCACTGTTGATGTGCAACCGGATGCGCAGCACGTCGGCCCAGTTCTTCCCGCCGATCTCTTTCGGTGTGGTTTGGGCCCGCAGACCGGCCAGCAGGGCGTGGTCGGCAGCCGGGAAGCGGCGCATCAGTTTCTCGCGGCGGGACAGCAGTTCGAGTTGGTCGCGGACCGACAGGCCGCTGTATTCGAATGAGTTGAGTTCGGTGACCACCTCCTCGGCCGCGGTATACGCGGCGAAGATGGCGGCCCGATCACTTCCCATACATCGAACACTAGTTCGAACCACCGACAAGAAACTGTCGCCCGTGTGACGCTAGTCACCTAACGTGACCAGCGCGAACAAAGTGACCAAAGTTTTTTACAACTGCGCTACGGAGCCCAGTCGCGCACTGACTTCAGTACGCTACGGACGGCACTCTCTGTGGCCGTGATCGGTGACAGGACCGTCTCGGCCACTCCGACGATGGCCTCGACGCGCGTCACGATCGCTTCCATTCGGTCGACCACGCCGAAGATGCGCGGCGCGAGCTCGTCGATCTGGGTGATGGTCTCGTTGAACCGCGACATTGTGGTGTCGAGGTCGCCCGTCAGTGTGCTCAGGGTCGACAGCGTGCCTTCCATGTCGACGAGCAGCGAGTCGACCTGGGACACCATGACGTCGGCGTTCAACGCGGCGTCCGTCAACGTTCGGATGCGACCGCGCACGGGTCGTGAACGACCGTCGCCTTTGTCGACCATGGCTACAGTTTCGCCGCGGCGGCCTCGTCGAGCAACCACACGGTCGCCTCGGTGCCGATCGCGCCGGCCGCTGGAATGTCCTCTGCCGCTGCGCCACCGACGGCGGCTGCCACCGCGTCCGCCTTCTCCGCGCCGGCCACGACCAGCCAGACCTGACGGGAGCGACGGACCGCGGGCAGCGTCAGTGTGATCCGGCGCGGCGGCGGCTTGGGGGAGTCGGTGACGCCGACGACGTACCGCTCGGTCTCGCGGACGGCAACGGTGTGCGGGAACAGTGAGTTGACGTGTCCCTCGCCGCCCATGCCCATCAGGTGCACGTCGAATTCCGGTGTCGGCGAACCGTTCCCGGCTACCAAGGCCAGTTCGCGCTCGTAGGCGGCGGCCGCCGCGTCGATGTCGTCGCCGAACTCACCGTCACTCGCGGCCATCGCGTGCACGTTGTCCGTTGGGATGGCAACGGAATTCAGCAGCGCTTCCCGGGCCTGCTTGATATTCCGGTCGGCATCGTCGGCCGGGACGTAGCGGTCGTCACCCCAGAACAGATACACCTTGGCCCAGTCGATCGGATGTCCACCGACATGCTTGAGCAGCTTGATGCCGGTGCCGCCGCCGGTCAATACGATGTACGCGACGCCGCGGGCCTCGATGGCGCTGTTGATGGCCGCGACGAGGCGATCGCCCACCGCGGTCACCAAAGCATCTGAATCGGAATACTTTTCGATGATCTGCTCAGACATAAATGACCTTGTCCAGGCCCTGCAGGGCACGGTGGTAGATCTCGTCGGCATCGAGTCGGCGCATCTCTTCGGCGAGGCAGTCGCGTGCTTCCCTGCGGGCCAAGGGAATCCGTGCCTCCGGCCGGCCGGTGCGGGTGAGCGACGCGGTGACTCCGGTTTGTGGCCGGCTCAACGTGATGGTTTCGGTCGGCCGGGTCAGCACGACTTTGAGCTCGCCGACCGCGCGCGTGACCGGCCCGTCGATGCAGGCCGCCAGCCAGCCGGCCAGGATGTCCAGGGCCGGTTCGTCTTTCAGCCCTGATACCAGCGCTTCGGTGATCGGTTCGTAGGGTGCCTGGTCCAAGGCGGCGGCGAGTAGCGCCCGCCAGTACGTCACCCGGCTCCAGGCCAGATCGGTGTCCCCGGATGTGTATCCGGCCAACCGGCTCTTGATACACACCTGCGGGTCTTCACCATTGGTGGCGTCGGTGATCCGGCGGATCGCCAGCTTGCCCAGCGGATCGGCCGCCGGCACCGCCGGTGCCACGTCGGGCCACCAGGTGACCACCGGGGTGTCCGGCAGCAGGAATGGCGTCACGACGCTACTGGCATGGCCGGCCAGGGGGCCCGAAAGGCGCAGCACCACAACCTCGTTGGCGCCGGCATCGCGACCCACCCGCAGCTGCGCGTCCAGGCGGGCTTCGGTGGCCAGACGGTCACCCGGGATCACGACGATCACACGGCACGGGTGTTCGCGACTCGCGGTGTTGGCCGCCTCGATCGCCTCTTCCAGGATGGCCTCGGTGTCGGGAGCCACCACCAGGGTCAGTACGCGGCCGAGGGTGATGGCACCGCCCTCTTCGCGCAGGGAGACGATCTTCTTGTTGATGGCACCGGTGTTGGTGTCGGGCAGATCGAGAATCATGGCCGCCTCCATTCGCGGCCCGAGCGCCGCAGCATCTCGAACGCTGACTCCGGCCCCCAGGTGCCCGACTCGTAGGCCTCGGGCCGTCCGCCGGCCTTGTCCTGCGCGGCCCAATGCTCCAGTGCGGGATCGAGAATCTTCCACGACAACTCGACTTCGGCATTCACCGGGAACAGCGAGGGCTCGCCGAGCAGGACATCGAGGATCAGTCGCTCGTAAGCCTCGGGGGAGTCCTCGGCGAACGCCGAACCGTACGAGAAGTCCATGCTCACATCGCGGACCTCCATGAGATGCCCGGGCACCTTCGAACCGAACCGCAGGGTGATGCCCTCGTCGGGTTGAACCCGGATCACCAGCGCGTTCTGACCGAGCTCGTCGGTCATCGTGGCATCGAACGGCAGGTGCGGGGCCCGCTTGAACACCAACGCGATCTCGGTGACCCTGCGCCCCAGTCGTTTTCCGGTGCGTAGATAGAACGGCACGCCCGCCCAGCGCCGGGTGTCGACTTCCACGGTGATGGCCGCGAAGGTCTCGGTGGTCGAAGTCGACGAGAACCCTTCTTCATCGAGCAGCCCGACCACCTTCTGCCCGCCCTGCCAGCCGGCGGCGTACTGACCGCGCGCCGTGGTCTCGTCCAGCGGCTCGGCCAGGCGGGTCGCCGACAACACCTTGATCTTCTCGGCCTGCAGTTCATGCGGCGAGAAGTTGACCGGCTCCTCCAGCGCCGTCAGCGCCAGCAGCTGCAGGAGGTGGTTCTGGATGACGTCGCGGGCGGCGCCCACGCCGTCGTAATAGCCGCCGCGTCCACCGAGGCCGATGTCCTCGGCCATGGTGATCTGCACACTGTCGACGTAATGCGCGTTCCACACGGGCTCGAACAGTTCGTTGGCGAACCGCAGCGCCAAGATGTTCTGGACGGTCTCCTTGCCCAGGTAATGGTCGATGCGGAACACCGACGATTCCGGGAACACGCTGTTGACCACCCCGTTGAGGGCTTCGGCGCTGGCCAGGTCGTGACCGAACGGCTTCTCGATGACCACCCGGCTCCAGGACCCGTCGGGCTTGTTGGCCAGACCCGAGGTGGACAGTTGCTCACACACCTGGGGGAACGCGTTCGGCGGAATCGACAGGTAGAACGCGTGATTGCCACCGGTGCCGCGTTCCTCGTCGAGCTTGTGCAACGTGTCGCGCAGCCGTTCGAAGGCGGCATCGTCGTCGAACGTGCCCTGCACGAACCGGAATCCCTCGGCGAGGCGGTCCCAGACCTCCTGGCGGAACGGTGTCCGCGCATGCTGCTTGACGGCGTCGTAGACGACCTGGCCGAAATCCTCATCGGCCCAGTCCCGCCGCGCGAAGCCGACCAAGGCGAACGAGGGCGGCAGAAGCCCCCGGTTGGCCAGGTCGTAGATCGCCGGCATCAGCTTCTTACGGGCGAGATCACCCGTGACGCCGAAGATCACCACCGCGCACGGGCCGGCGATGCGGGGCATGCGCTTGTCGCGCTTGTCCCGCAGGGGGTTCACCCAATCCGCCGGCCGCCCGCTGCTGTCGCTCATTGCCTGTGTCCTCGGCACTTCGCGCAAGCGCTCATCGCAAAGCGTCGAGTTGACCCTGCGTGGCTTCGAGCAGTTCGCCCCAGGACTTCTCGAACTTTTCCACGCCCTCG
>Ga0265327_10004505_pt1 | contig 12301 bp, 12 predicted proteins | sample 41621metaG_FD_202089 | JGI IMG/M metagenome (GOLD analysis project Ga0265327, IMG submission 202089) | Rhizosphere microbial communities from Carex aquatilis grown in University of Washington, Seatle, WA, United States - 4-16-21 metaG | ecosystem: Host-associated > Plants > Roots > Rhizosphere...
GAGGGCTTGCAAAATTTCTTGTAATTCACTGTTCAATTTTAGCGGGAGTAATGGTCGCGCCATCTATTCTAAAGGGGTAATTTAAGACAGTACATTATCTAATATATTTCAACTTACTTGTACTAGTCAAATGGGATGCTTCCAACCCGCCCAATCAACTCCCCCAACTTAACCGTTTTCCCCGCGTTAAACTCGGTATCCCACTGCGCCTTATCCTTGCCGAACAGCACAATAATCGTAGATCCCATATTAAACCGGCCCATTTCTTCGCCGATGTTTAACGTAGGCGCATCATCGCCATACTGCCAATTTTGCACGGAGGTAATGCTCGGCGGCGTGACCACGCCATGCCAGACGGTTTCGACGCTGGATACGAAGATTGCGCCGACCAGCACCAACGCCATCGGGCCTATTTCGGTGTCGAATATCGCCGCGACGCGCTCGTTCCGGGCGAATAATCCGGGTACGGAGTCGGTAGTGGTCGCATTGACGCTGAACAAACGGCCGGGAATATGCACCATTTCCCTTAAAGTGCCGGTCAACGGCATGTGCAGGCGGTGATAATCTTTCGGCGAAAGATAAATAGTCGTGAAGATGCCGTCGTTAAACGGTTCGGCACGTTGAGCATCGCCGCCCAGCAAGTCGGTCGCGGTAAAGCTTTTGCCTTTAGCCTGGAAGATTTGGCCGCCTGAAATATGTCCGGCTTGACTGACTGCGCCGTCGGCAGGGCAAACAATTGCATTCTTTTCGCGGCTGAATGTTCTAACGCCGGGTTTTAGTTCTCGGGTAAAAAAATGGTTAAAGCTCTTGTAGGTATTGATGTCCTGTTCTAAAGCTTCATCCATGTTGACCCCGTAATGCCTGATAATCTGCTTGATAAACAGGTTTTTAAAGGCTTTGTTTTCGCAGTGGGTCAGTTTGCTCATCATTTGCGACAGCGCGTGATGGGGCAATACGTATTGAGGTAACGTAGTCAGGGCTTGTTTAAAGTTCATGATCGGTAATTGTCGGGTGTTTTGCCGCTTAAGTAATACGCAAAGGCGATGATTTCTGCGACGGCAACATAAAGCTCATTGGGAATTTCATCGCCTAACGGAATTTGCGCCAGAATTCGTGCCAGTTCCGGCTCGGTTTGCAGCGGTATGCCGTGGGCTTCGGCGATTTGCAGGATTTGTTCGGCGCTAAGACCTGAGCCTTTGGCGGTCACCTTAGGCGCGTTCTTGCCGTCGTATTTTAAGGCGACGGCAATGTCCGAGGTGTAGTAGGTCTTAGCCATGAGGGCTTAGGGCAAGTTAACCGGTTCCGGTGCTCGCCAATCGGGATTTCTGTGCTCGACAACGACAGTCGTGTAGATACCGCCGCGCACGTTGAATTCAGCGCGGATACGCATGAAGTTGGGCGTGGTGGCTTTAACCAAATCATCGAGGATTTCATTGGTGACGGCCTCATGGAACGCGCCTTGGTCCCTGAATGCCCACATGTACAGTTTAAGCGCTTTAAGTTCCACGCACAGTTTTGCCGGTACGTATTCGATTCGGATAGTGGCAAAATCCGGTTGGCCGGTTTTTGGGCACAGGCAGGTGAACTCGGGGACGTCGATGCGGATGGTGTAGTCGCGGCCCGGTTTCGGGTTGTCGAAGGTTTCCAGGTCTTTGCTTGGTTGTGTTGTCATTTTCAGCTTATATATAAATGAAGAGGTGTACCGAAAGTAGGGGGCTTTAGGCGAAAAAGTTCGAATCTCGGCTGATTATCGTTAATAATACCCGGTTATTTTAATTCAACTGCCGGGATATTCATACCTGTACTATGAAACTTGAAAAAATCAAACTTTCGGGTTTTAAATCCTTTGTTGATACCACGGTCATTCCGATTAGCGGGAATTTGACGGCGATTGTCGGGCCTAACGGCTGCGGCAAATCCAATATTATCGATGCGGTGCGCTGGGTGATGGGCGAAAGTTCGGCCAAGCATTTGCGCGGCGGCAGCATGGCCGATGTGATTTTTAACGGTTCGTCCGGACGTAAGCCGGTCAGCACTGCTTCGGTCGAGCTGGTGTTTAATAATACCGACAGCAAGTTGGGCGGCGAATATTCACAATACGATACCATCGCGATTAAACGCCAAGTCAGCCGCGACGGTACTTCGGTGTTTATGCTGAACGGATCGCGTTGCCGCCGGAAAGACATTACCGATATTTTCCTGGGTACCGGCTTAGGTTCAAGAAGCTATGCGATTATCGAGCAGGGCACGATTTCCCGGATGGTCGAAGCTAAGCCGGACGATTTGCGGATTCATATCGAGGAAGCGGCGGGCGTGTCCAAGTATAAGGAACGCCGCAGCGAAACCGAAACCCGGATGAAGCATACCCGCGAGAATCTGGAGCGGCTGGACGATTTGCGCGACGAAGTCGAAAAACAAATCAAGCATCTGCAAAAGCAAGCCGAAAAAGCCGAAAAATACACCGAGCTTAAAAAGCAGGAACGCCAATTCAAGCTGGAATTGTTGGCGATGCGTTGGAACACTTATCACCAAGCCGCCAAGCAATTGGATGAGAAATTGCAGCAAGTGGCGCACGAGCATAACCGCTTGTTTGTCTGCGTGCGCGACCTTGACAGCCATATCGAAGCCAAGCGCGCCGAACATAAAACCCAGCAACAGCAAACCAACAGTTTCCAGGGCGATTATTACCGGATTGTCGCCGAAGTCAGTGGTCTTGAACAAACCATCAAGCACAGCGAAAGCAGCCGCGAACAAACCACGATTGAAATTAATCGCTTAGGTCAGCAAGCCGAGCAGTCATTAGCGGAACTCGAAGCCGACATGCAGCAGTTGGAAGAAATTAAAGCGTCTTTGCTTGAGGCGGAAGAAGCATTAATTGTTGCTGAAGAAAGGCAGGAAGACGTTTTATATCATCAGCAAGACGTTCAGCAACAAAAAAGCGCCTGGCAGGAACACTGGGATGCGTACCGGACCACCCATTCAAGCTACAAAGAACAAGCCGAAGTGCAGCGGGTAAAAACCGTACAGTTGGAAAACCAAAATCGCCAGTTGCAAATCCGTCTGGATAAGTTGCACCGCGAGCGCATTGAACTGGAGGCCGACGATTTGCAAAGCGAGATCGATTCGCTGGATGCCGGCATTGAAATCATTGAAGCGCAACGCGACGAACTCCAAAATCGGCTTGAACACTTGCATCGGCAGATACGCGAGCAACGGCAACAGATCAAGCAGTACCATGAAGACTTGCATACGCGGCGTTCGGAAATGCAAAGCGTAAAAGGCAAAATCACCTCGCTGGAATTATTGCAGCAGCATGCGATGGGTAAAGACAATAAGCATCTGAGCGCATGGTTGAAGTCTGTGGATTTGACCGAAAACCGGCGGCTGGCCGAGTTCCTGGAGGTGCAATCAGGCTGGGATACGGCGGTTGAAACGGTGTTGGGCAGTTATCTTGAAGCGATTTGCATAGACAGCGCCGACCACGTTATTCCGGGCTTGCAGAGATTAACGGACGAGTCGTTGATGTTGGTTGAGACGAGTAGTGCAAAGCCCTCTCCAGAGGGAGAGGGTTGGGTGACGACTGCATGGATGCAGGAGGTAGAGCAACGCAGGGAGCGGTTGCCGAGGGGAAATCAGAATAAAGAAGAAAGCTTATTTGAATCCCCTCATCCCAGCCTTCTCCCTGAGGGAGAAGGGGCGGTTTTGCTGAATAAGGTCAGTGCGCCGTGGGATTTAAGCAATCTACTGGCCGGGATTTACTGCGCCGATGATGCCGAAACGGCAAGATCCTTATCCGCCCAACTCAAGCCGCACGAATCGGTCATCACCCCCGACGGCACTTGGTTCGGTTCCGGCTGGATAAAAATCATCCGCGCCAAAGACAGTAAAACCGGCGTGTTGCAGCGCGAAAAAGAGCTGCGTCTGCTAAAGCTGCGCCAAGAAGAGTTGCATATCGAAATCGAAACCTTTGAAGATCAATTGGAAAGCGTCGAAACCGGCTTGAAAGAGGCGGAAGCCCAGCGCGAAGCTATCCAGCAACAAGACAATAGCCTGGGCGCCGAATTATCGGTAAAAAGCGCCGAGTTCAGCGCGCATTCGGCCCGGCTGGAACATCAGCAACGCCGTCTGGAACAGGTCTGCAACGATATTGACGATATCAGCCGCGAGACCGCCGATAATGCCGAAACGATCGCCGAAGCCCAATTACTGCAAGAGCAGGCCGAGCACATTATGGCCGAACAGGAGCAAAAAAAACAAAGCCTGGAAGCTTTAAGCCAAACCTTGCAGGCTGAGCAACAGCGCATCGATCAAGCCGCCAATGAAGCCAGACTACAGGTTTACAGCATCAAGTCGCAGATTGAATCGCTGCGTTCTTCCGAAACCTTAACCGGTAAGCAACTGGACCGTTTGCGCCTGCAACATCAACAATCGCTTGAACGCATCGCCGAACTGGAACGTAGTCTGCAGCAAACGCTGACGCCGATGGATAGTGAAAAACAGCAGCTGGAACAGATGCTTATCGATAAGCAGCAACTGGAAACCCGGCTGAAACAACAGCGCCAAGTTCAGGACGATAGTGAAGCGGAAATTACCCGTTTATCCGAGGAACATCTCCGAACGCAACGCGCCTTGGAAAAGCAAAAAGAAGCGCTGGATACGCTTCGTTTTGAATTGCAGGAAAGTAAAGTGCGCCGGCAAACCGTCAACGAACAGCTGAAAGAAATCGATGCGGATGTCGCTCAGGTGCTGCAAAGTTTGCCCGAGCAAGCCGAAGAAAACCGTTGGAAAACAACGCTTGACGACTTATTGGCGCAAATCGAAAGATTAGGTACCATAAACCTGACCGCGATAGAAGAATACAAGGCTCAGTCCGAGCGCATGAATTTTCTTAACGAGCAACATGCCGATTTAGTCGAGGCCTTGCAGACTTTGGATCAGGCGATCAGCAAAATCGATAAAGAAAGTCGGCTGCGTTTTAAGGAAACATTCGATAAAATAAACACCGGTTTACAGGAAAAGTTTCCCAAATTATTCGGCGGCGGTCATGCTTACTTGGAATTGACCGAACAGGACGAGCTGGAATCGGGGGTAAATATTATCGCCAGACCTCCCGGCAAGAAAAACAGTTCTATCCATTTACTATCGGGTGGAGAGAAAGCGTTAACGGCGGTGGCTTTGGTGTTCTCGATTTTCGAACTCAATCCCGCGCCTTTTTGTTTGTTGGATGAAGTCGATGCGCCATTGGACGATGCTAATGTTGGACGGTTTTCAAAAATGGTGGAAGAGATGTCGGCATCGGTGCAGTTTTTGTATATTTCCCATAACAAAGTCACTATGGAAATTGCAAAACAACTGGCAGGTGTTACTATGAAAGAGCCGGGCGTGTCCCGGATGGTCGCAGTTGATATTGAAGAAGCAGTGAGTCTGGCGGAAATCTAATGGATAAAGAAATTTTAAGAATTGTAATTATCGCAACCGGTATGGTTGTAGTCATCGGCATGTTGATCATGGCTTATATAAAGGACAAAAAAGCACAGGAAGAGATGGATTTCTATGATGATGACGACGATGAGTTGGCGGTTGATAGTTTGGGCGGAGGCAAGGACGACTTCGATCTTGCTCCGTTAGGAGCTGCTAAAGCTGGCTCGGATACTCGTCAAGGTCATGACAAGTCGGATCGTTACTACGATCAGGACGATGACGACAATGAATACTATGATGAGGATGACGACGTAGAGCCGCCACCGAGAGCCGCCGCACCGGCGATTATCCAATTCAGCATTATCACCAAAGCGGATGAAGACTTTAACGGCGCCGATTTGGTTGAAGCCTTTAATATGGTTGGGCTTGAATACGGCAGCTTGAAAATATTCGAACGTCTGGACACTAACCGCTTGGTCGATTTCGGTGTGGCTTGCATTGTAGAACCCGGCACTTTCCCGGATAAAGATTTGGACAAGTTTTATTGTCCCGGCATCGTATTTTTTATGCAGCCCGAAGCCTTGGACGACGCCCCGGCCGTTTTTGACGATTACATTGAAACTATCAACTTGTTGGCGGCGAAATTGGACGGCGTGGTGCTTGATCATAGACGGCAACCACTGACCGAAGCGACGGTTCGGGCTATTCGGCAGAGTTTGTGATTTTAACTGCCTGCTTTTGGCGTCAATCCTATAGGCCGCGCTGTGTGAGCCAATGAATACTAAAGGCGAGCACAGTCGGCCTACATTCGTATCTCCCTCCAGATTATTTAAATGTCATCCTTTAGTCATACCCAGTTAGAGCTTTTAAAACAAGCCGACTTTGAACCGATCCATTTATCTTTCGAACTTATCGCTCAAACCGCAACACAGGCCAACGCCGAACAACTCAGCGACGAGCAGTTGCTGGAATTTTTACAGCTTTGCAACGCCTTGTATCGTAGCGGCGAAGAGTTGGTTTCGGATGATGAATATGATTTTGTTTTTCTGGCAGAGTTACAAAAACGTCATCCTAATCATCCGTATTTGAAAACTGTCGAACCGGAAGTCATCGCATTCGGCAAGACCGTTGCGTTGCCAGTGAGAATGCTGTCTACTGAGAAATCTTACAGTCTTGAAGAGATTAAACAGTGGGTGGCACGGATTAAAAAGGCGACACTTAATTTAGAAATAGAAAAAGCATATCCCCATTTATCTTCTAAAGAATTAAAAGATCTTAAGTTACCTCCTGATGAGTTAACTCTCCTTAAATCAAAAGCCGAAAATATTTTTGATAGTTTGACTTTTAAAGTCACACCTAAACTTGATGGTTTCGCCGCTTATGACGATGGCAAGGGCTTGTACACGCGCGGTGATGGGCGCAAAGGCACCGACATTAGCCGGGTCTTTGAGCGTGGATTGATGGTCGGTAACAATGGTAATGGCGGCAAGCGTGGTTTGGGGGCAGGTGAAATTGTGGTTACAAAAAGTTACTTTCAACAGCATCTGTCACCCTATTTTGATAATGCCCGGAATTTTCAGGCGAGTGTTATTAAAGAAAAAGAACTCGAGCAACATGCTCAGCAGGCAATTAAATATCGGGCTGCGGTATTTTACCCTTTTGCTTTGTTACCTTGCCGTACAGTAATAGCAAGCGAATTACTGAGTAAGCTTGATGTGATTATTCAAGAAGTTTGGGACAGCGTAGACTACGATGTGGACGGTGTGGTGCTGGAAGTGACTGATGATGAAGTTAAAAATTACATGGGCGCAACCCGGCATCATCATCGTTGGCAGATTGCTTATAAAGAAAATTCAAACAGTGCTGAAGTTAAAGTATTGGGTGTGACTCCGCAAACTTCGCGTTCTGGACGTATTACTCCAGTGGCGGAATTAGAACCTACACGGTTAAGTGGCGCACTTATCAGTAGGGCTACGGCTCACCATTATGGAATGGTTAAAGAATGGGGTATTGCTAAAGACACCATTATAAAGTTGACTCGTAGCGGTGAAGTTATTCCTAAAATTGAACAGGTTTTAGTTTCCAAACATGCCGAAATTCCAGAGCAATGTCCTAATTGCAATTCTGAACTGATATGGGACGCAAATGATTTATATTGTTTAAACACTGAAAATTGCCCTGCACAAATTGAAAATAGCATTGAGCATTTTTTTAAAACATTAGGTAATGTTGATGGGTTTGGTGAAAAAATTATTGGAAAATTAAATGCTAACGGAGTGTCTACAGTTTTTGACGTTTATCAATTGAATTTAGAGCGTTTAACCGCGATGGGATTCGGTGAGAAAACAGCTCAAAATTTATTGGATGAGTTGGAAAGAAGCCGTAAAGAACCGATTGAAGACTGGCGCTTTTTTGGTGCTTTTGGTATGGATAGGATGGGACTTGGAAATTGTGAGCGTTTATTGCAAAAATATTCATTAGATTCATTATTTGATCTTACACAAGACGATATTAAAGAAATAGGTGGTTTTGCAAAAAAAACATCTGAGACCGTTTTTAATCGATTAAAAACTATTAAAAACGATTTTGAAAAAGTTTTGAAATTAGGGTTCAATTTAATTTCCACAAAAGAAAATACATTGAATATCAATAGTCCAATTTTTGACAAGTTATTAGTTTTTACAGGGACAATGGAGAGTGCTAAAAGGGAGGATTTAATAAAAGAAGCTAAACAATTAGGCGCAAAAATAGGCGCGAGCGTTACAACTAAAACTGATTATTTAGTTGCAGGTGATAAAGTAGGCGAAACAAAACTTAATGATGCACATAAGAAAGGAGTAAAAATAATAACGGAAGATGAATACTTAGCATTATTAAATAAAAATGTTTCGTGACTTAATAATTAGTGGTCAGGAATAAATAATGCCAAACGAAGAACTAAATTTTTTACCACCTCTCTGCAAATTAGAAGATATTGATTTCAATAAAATTGTTGATAGCTTTAAAGTACAGCTAGAGAAGAATAAATTAAACAAAAAGGAAAAGCTAAAGGCAAAACATTTAAAGGAAAGGAAAAAGTTAAATAATGAGACTGAATTAATTAAAAAACAACTTTTAGAAGAAAAAGAATTAGAAGAGAAACAATTAAATGAATATAAACTTCCTCGTATCGTCTTTTTAGGTAATTTTAAATTTTTGTCATTAACAGATCAGCGTTATATATCTGTAGCTTTGGGCTTTGAGTGTTTTGATAATTTGGTTTCTTTGGTATCTGAGACAAATAATAATGAAGATGATGATAAAACAGGTTCTTTATTGAATATGTGGCGAGATATTAAGAAAGATTATACAAAATTAGTTGTGATAGGCGATGCTGCGACAGAAAATATTAAAAGCCTTCTATATAGAAAATACATAAGGGATAATAATCCGATAATAGAAGAATACAAAATACCTGTTATTATGGAGTCTGAATTAATTAAAATACATCCCGATTATCCAAAAATAAACAAATCAACATTATGGAAAGACGTATCTTAATAGTTTAATCATTTTTCAGTGAATGTTTTTATGATTAATTCTTTAACTTTTATTTATCTAAACTCAAAAAATGAATTGTCTGCTCGTACTGTACTGAATGTTTCCGAAAAAGGAGAGTATTTTCAAGGCATTTGCTTGGCGAGCCATACCATTAAGACATTTAGACATGACCGAATTATTGAAAAAATTGAAAGTGAAGCTGAGTTATCTGAACGCTTAGTTTACTGGCAAAATAACCATCCTGTATCTCATCTTAGTTCAGAGTCTCATCGCCATACTCTCAAAAGGGATGAGAATATAACTTTTGAGATATGCTTTACGGGCTTTGATGCAACAAATAAAGCACGTCTATCGAAAATTGCCTCAGATGCCAACATGCTAGTAAGAGGTGCTGTATCTGCGTATTTAGATATTTTGTGTTGTGGTTATAATGCTGGCCCTAAGAAAATCGAGCTTGCTCGCGCAAAAAATATTTTGATTCTTTCTGAATCTGAATTACTTGCATTACTTGAAACTGGAGATATTCCTGAATCATAAAACCTGACACCAACGACTTTAATTGCCAATCAATAGAGGTAAGTTGAGCATGCTTTTTATGCCAAACATTACGACTGTAATCCTGTCACAGATAACAACTTTTGGCGCCTGTTTGTTAAAACAATAGAGAACTATCATGCCGGAAATAAGCCGTTTTCTTGGAATTATCATTTTTATGTATTTTGATGAACACAATCCGCCTCATTTCCATGTGAAATATAATGAGCATACCGCAGTCATGGAGATTAAAACGTTGAATATTTTAGCGGGATATTTGCCAGCCAAAGTGCGCGGCTTGGTAGAGGAGTGGGCAGAGTTGAATAAACCGGAATTGCTTGAGATGTGGGAAACCAAAGATTTTCATAACATTAAACCCTTGGTATAAGGTGGCAACAGTGATTGTGAATGTGCAAACGGCGCGTTATCTTGATGGTTATCGTCTTTGGTTGAAATTCAATACAGGCGAGTCGGGTGAGGTCGATTTACAAGATATGATCTTTAAATATCAGGTTGCTGCGCCGCTACGCGACATTGAATGTTTCAAAGCATTTAAACTTGATAATTGGCCTACCTTAGCTTGGGATTGCGGGTTCGATATATCGCCGGAAACTTTGTATGAGCGAGCTACCGGTAAAGTTATCGAATGGTTGCAGCCTCGTTACTAACGTTTTTATGATGTCCAAACATAAAGAAGCCAGCATTCTGGATTGATTTACTGGTCGATCTTTTGCCCGGCACAATGTGTTGGACCAAGTCCGCCTAATGGATGCGCTATCGACCGAGCTGCCCATATCAGCGCCGCTAACGTCGATAGCAATTACTCAACAGAAGTCATTGCTATTGTGATCGGCTTAATTTTGCTTGTCATGCTTTGTTGCTGAATTAATTGTTCCATTAATCCTCAAGCGGGACGGGGTTTGTATCCCCGTCTCTAACGTTTTCAAAATGTCCGAGCAAAGCAGTTATATTTAACCAGCGCAAAACGTTTCGGGCGGGGCAACATGTCCCGTCCGGCTGTGGGCCGTTTTGGACGAGTTCGGCTACCTCGCCATGAACTTTGGATGACGGCAGAATTGCCCTTCGGTCCCAATTTATAAGCAACTGTTAAAAAATACAGCGACTCGCCTGTTATAATGCGCAACTTTTTAAACGCATTAAAAAAGGGTTGGTTTTTATGAATTGGGCATATACTTTTTCCGGTCTTGCTGTAGGCATGTTGGTGGGTGTGACCGGCGTCGGCGGTGGCTCGCTGATGACGCCATTGCTGGTTTTCCTGTTCGGATTCAAGCCTGCCGTCGCGGTCGGTACCGACCTTCTGTTTGCGGCCATCACTAAAACCGGCGGCGTTTGGGTGCATCACGGCAAGCACGGTTCGGTGGATTGGAAAATCGTCGGTTGGTTGGGGCTGGGCAGCATACCTTTCGCGGTGGCAACCTTGTTTGTCCTCAAGCATTTGATGGAAGTCGGCAAGGAAACCACCGGCGCGATCACTTTTACCTTGGGCATCGCGCTAGTTCTGACCGCTTTCTCGCTGATAGTGCGCAGCATATTATTGAACCGGGCGGCAAAGCTTAAGCCTATTGACGATGAGCATAGCACTCCCGCAAATGCCGGTCGCTTCAAGCATCTGCAAATTCCGGCCACCATCCTTATCGGCGCTGTGTTGGGCATCTTGGTGACGCTGTCTTCGGTGGGTGCGGGCGCGCTCGGTACTGTCGCGCTGTTGTTTCTTTATCCCAGAATGACCACGCTGAAAATTGTCGGCACCGATTTGGCTCATGCTATTCCGCTGACAGCCGTTGCCGGTTTGGGCCACCTGAGCATGGGTAACGTGGATTTGGTTTTATTAAGCAGTTTGCTGGTCGGCTCTTTGCCCGGCATCTGGATCGGCAGTCATTTGAGCGCGAAAATCCCTGAGCGATTCTTGCGGCCGATTTTGGCTTCTATCCTGATGCTGATCGGGCTTAAATTCGTATTACAATAAAATTCGTAGAAAGCACATCTACATCCCGTCACAATGTTCCCAACAATAACGAGGATCGGAAAATGACTGAAAATATTCGCCCCCCACTGCCGCCCTTTACTGCCGAAACGGCGGCGCAAAAAGTTCGAGCCGCCGAAAATGCCTGGAATACTCATGATCCGGAGAAAATAGCGCTAGCCTACACCGTAGATAGCCAATGGCGTAACCGGGCGCAGTTTTTGGCCGGGCGCGATCAGATTGTGCAATTTCTAAAGCAAAAATGGGCCAAGGAACTCGACTACCGCCTGATAAAAGAGCTATGGGCTTTTCATGATGCGCGCATTGCCGTGCGTTTTGCCTATGAATGGCATGACGATTCAGGCAACTGGTTCCGCTCTTACGGCAATGAAAATTGGGAGTTCGACCAAAACGGCCTGATGAAGCGCCGTCTGGCCAGCATCAACGATTTGCCGATAGCCGAGGCGGAGCGGAAATTCCATTGGCCGTTGGGCCCCAGACCCGAGGACCATCCCTCTCTGTCCGAATTCGGTTTTTGAGGTTTTTTAGAGATTAAAATAAGTTGGGTATCGGTTGATTTGTTTACGATAAGGCGTATACATAAGTATTGAGGCAACGTGCGTTTTTTGCTTGTCATTAAACAAATCAACAGGCAGGTGGGTTATGAATGAAAGTTCGACGAATCAAATTGATACGAATCAGACTGATATTGACAAATTGCACTCATTAAAAAAACTGGCAACAATTGTCTACTTGTGTCAGGTATTATCCTTCGCATTTGCCGGCTTGCCTTTGTTGGTCGGTGTGGCGATCAACCTGATG
>Ga0265327_10004506_pt1 | contig 12300 bp, 10 predicted proteins | sample 41621metaG_FD_202089 | JGI IMG/M metagenome (GOLD analysis project Ga0265327, IMG submission 202089) | Rhizosphere microbial communities from Carex aquatilis grown in University of Washington, Seatle, WA, United States - 4-16-21 metaG | ecosystem: Host-associated > Plants > Roots > Rhizosphere...
CGCTGGGCGATATAGGCGCTCATCAGGCCGTAAAGGTCCCCTTCGAGCCGGGAGGACGGGATCACCCGGATCGCCTGGGGATCGCCGCGCCCGAACACGTCGCGGCCAAGCTGGGGGCCATCCTTGAGCGCCTCGGCGGCCCGGCGCATGGCGTCGAGCTTGGCCAGTCGGAAGGCCAGCTGAGCGGCCATCTCCTCCGCGGGCGGCCCCTCGGCCTTGGGCCGCTCGGGCTTGGGCAGCAGCAGGCGGGACTTCAGATAGGCCAGCCACGAGGCCATCACCAGATAGTCGGCGGCCAGGGAGAACCTCAGGCGCCGCGCCTGGTGCACGAAGGCCAGATACTGCTCGGCCAGCCGGGTCACCGACAGCTTCATCAGGTCGACCTTCTGACTGCGGGCCAGGGCCAGCAGCACATGCAGGGGACCTTCATAGCCGTCGATGTCGACGATCAGGGCGTCACCGTCCTCGGCCGCGGTCTTGGCCGCGTCGAAGTCCAGATTGGGCTGGAAGCCGCGGTCCTCGCTCATGCGAAACGCCCCTCGAACGCGGCGTCGAACCGCGCGCGCCCTTCCTCGACATCGAACGGCTCGGGCGCCTTGGCCAGCCGCGCCAGCGCCGCCTTCGCGCGTTGCGCCGACCGCCCCACCAGGGGTCGGGTCCCGGCCAGAACCGCCTTCATCTCCTCAAGCCCGCCATTGCAGTGCAGGACCACATCGCAGCCGGCCGCCAGGCTCGAGCGGGCCCGGCTGGTGAGGTCGCCGCGCAGCGCCTTCATGGACAGGTCATCGGTCATCAGCAGGCCATCGAAGCCGATGGCGCCGCGGACAACCTGGGTGATGGCCTTGCGCGACGTGGTGGCCGGGCGTCGCGGGTCGACGGCCTCGTAGACCACGTGGGCGGTCATCGCCATGGGCATGTCGGACATGACCCGGAAGGGGGCGAAATCCCGGGCGTCCAGGTCCGCATAGATCGCCTCCACCACCGGCAGGTCCAGGTGACTGTCGGCCATGGCCCGGCCGTGACCCGGAATGTGCTTGATCACCGGCAGCACCCCGCCGGCGATCAGCCCCTCGCAGGCCGCCCGGCCAAGACCGGCGACCTCCCCGGGCGTCGCGCCATAGGCCCGGTCGCCGATCACGTCATGGGCGCCGGCCTGGGGCACGTCCAGCACCGGCAGACAGTCCACATTGATTCCAAGCCCCGCCAGGTCGTGCGCCAGCAGGCGGGCCCCCAGCCGGGTGATCTCGCGGCGCAGCAGCGGGTCATTGGCCGGCAATTGGCCATAGGCGCGGCCCGGCGGATATTTCCGCCAGTGCGGCGGGCCCAGGCGCTGGACGCGCCCCCCCTCCTGGTCGATCAGCACCGGGGCGTCGGGACGGTCCACCGTGGCCCGCAGAGCCTCGGTCAGGGCGCGCACCTGGTCCGGCGACTGCACATTGCGGCCGAACAGGATGAACCCCCACGGCCGCACATCCCGGAAGAACGCCGCCTCCTCCTCAAGGAGCATCGGGCCGTGGCACCCGAATATGGCGGCGTGGCTTCCCTTCACTTCACGAAACAGCTCTTGCCCGCCGCCTTCAGCTTGTCACAGAAGGCCACCGCATCGGCGTGCGACGCGAAGCCGGTGACCGCGGTGCGATAGAGCGTGGCGCCGTCCTTCTGGATCGCCTCAACCTTCTTGCCCTTGCCGGCCGCCGCCCCCGGCGCGATGTGGGCGGCGTCGTTCCAGCCCTTGTCGGCCAGGGCCTGGGACGAGAAGGCCCCGATCTGCACCATGGTCCCGCCGCCTGCGGCGGAAGGCGTCACCGCCGGCGCGGCGGGCTTGGGCGCGGCGGCGGCCTTGGGCGTCGCCTCGGCCGGCTTGGAGGTCGGCGCGGTGGCGGAGATGGCGGGCTTCAGCACGGCCGGAGCCGGCTTGGCCCCGGTCTGATTAATCGGCAGGGCCGCCACGGGACCGACGGGTTGGGCGCTGACCGCAGTGGTCGGCGCCGCCTTCGGGCCCGGAGCCGCCGGAGGCAGCGCAGCGGGGGCGGCCTGGACGGCCGTCGTCGGGGCCGGCGCAGGCGGCGGGGTCGTGGTCGCGACCGGGGCGCGCGACTGAGGCGCCTCGGGCGGCGCGGTGAAATTGGGCTGGGTCGGCGGCGCCTGGCCCTCGGTGGAGCGATAGATCTGCAGGCCGGCGGCAGGGTCCACCGGCTGGGATTCGGCCGGCGCCGGGCCCTTGATCTGCCCCACGGGCTCGCCCACGGTCGGCGGCGGGCCCGATCCCTGGCGGAGGCCCGAGCGATAGAAGACCGCGATGGCGACCACCAGGATCACCAGCACGATGGCGCTCAGGATCAACATCATTGGCGCAGGGCCGCGGCCGCGCACCGGCTGGCGCGCATCGAAGGCGAGCGGCGCATCGGTGGGGGGCGTATAGGCGCCCCTTTCGGGGTTGGACATTCAGGGCTCCAGCGGCGAGGCCCCTGCGAATCAGCACAGGCGACCAGGATGGCAGTTTACCGAAGCCGCCCGCGCCTGTCGTACCACCCGGAGCCGCAGGGGCTCCGATTTCTGGGGGCGGATCGCCTCCGCCCTAGTTCCAGACGTCCAGGTGGAACAGCTTGCGGTGCTCCTCGATGGCGTAGCGGTCGGTCATTCCGGCGATGTAGTCGCACACCACCCGGGCTCGGCCGGCCTCGTCGCGGTTCTGCGACCGGGCGAACCATTCGGACGGCAGGACGTCAGGTTCGGCCATGAACAACTGGAACATCTCGGCCAGAATACGGCGGGCCTGGCTGCGGGTGCGGTTGACACGCCAGTGGCGGTACATCCGGTTCATCAGGAATTCCCGCAGCGCCCCCAGGTCCTCCAGCATCGGCCGGGAGAAGGCCACCAGGGCGTGGCCGAGGTTCCGCACGTCCTCTGCGGAGGCCACCTTGGACTCCAGAGCGCGGCGATTGGTCTCGGCCAGGACGTCGTCCACCATCACCCCGATCATGCGCCGGACCGCCTCCAGGCGAACGATTCCGGGCTCAAGGTCGGGAAAATCCTTGTAGACGCCGGCCAGCACGGGGCCGATCAGCGGCACGTCCAGCAGTTCCCGGAGCTCGAAAATCCCCGCCTGCACCCCATCGTCCACGTCGTGATTGTTGTAGGCGATGTCGTCGGCCAGGGCCGCCACCTGCGCCTCCGCCGACGCCCAGCCATTGAGGCCCAGGTCATAGTCCTTGTCGAATTCGGCGATGGCGTTCCACGACGGGCGGTGAAGCTTATCGGACACCGGCCCATTGTGCTTGATGATCCCCTCCAGGGTCTCCCAGGTGAGGTTGAGCCCGTCCCAGCGCGGATAACGCCGCTCCAGCTTGGTGACCACCCGGAAGGTCTGGACGTTGTGGTCGAAGCCCCCGAACCGCTCCATCTGGATCTGCAGCTCGTCCTCCCCGGCATGACCGAAGGGCGGGTGGCCGAGATCGTGGGCGAGCGCGATGGTCTCCGCCAGGTCCGGCTCCAGGCCGAGCGCCGTGGCCACCGAGCGCGCGATCTGGGCCACCTCCAGGGAATGGGTCAGGCGGGTGCGGAAATGGTCGCCCTCATGGGCCACGAAGACCTGGGTCTTCTCTTTCAGCCGACGGAACGCCGTGGCGTGGATGATCCGGTCGCGATCCCGGGCGAAGGGGGTGCGGGTGCGGCTCTCCGGCTCCTCGACTTTCCGCCCCAGCGACAGGGCGGCGTCTTCGGCATAGGGGGCGCGCGGCGGGGTCATTCAGGCATGCTCGACAAAATGCCCCCTTGGTGGAAGGGCCGGAGAACCTCATATAGTCGGGACAGGAGCTTATCCACAGCCATGACGAGCACCGACCAGCTCACCCTCTCCCCCGCCGCCGCAAAGCGGATCGCGACCATCGGCGCGCAGGAGGGCCGCACCGTGATGCTGCGCGTCGCGGTGGAAGGCGGCGGCTGTTCCGGCTTCCAGTACCAGTTCGACCTGGTGGACCACGCCAATGACGACGACCTGCGCATCGAGCGCGACGGCTCGGCGGCCCTGGTGGACGAGATGAGCCTGGTCCTGCTGAAGGGCTCGGAGATCGATTTCGTGGACGAGTTGGCCGGCGCCGAATTCAAGGTCCGCAACCCCAACGCCAAGTCCAGCTGCGGCTGCGGCGTCAGCTTCTCGATCTAGACAGCTTCCCCAACATCGTGGGGGAAGCGCCCCGAAAGCGTCTTCGCTGGCGCGCCTCAGCCACTCACCCCCATCGACCTTCGCCGCGTTCCGCGTCTCAGGACGCTTCCCCCACGATGTGGGGGAAGCTGGGGCGGCGCGACTTGCCCACCACACCCCTGTTGCGCCCTCCCCGACGTAAGGGCCTATCCTCCGCCTAAACCAACAAATCCGGAGGGACCAGGACATGAACAGCGCACTGAAGGACGGACCGTTCGCGGGCAAGGTGGCGTTTGTCGCCGGGGCCTCCAGCGGGATCAATCTGGGCATCGCCCAGCGGCTGGCCGAGGCCGGCTGCAAGGTGGCCATCATCAGTCGCTCGCCGGAGAAGATCGCCGCGGCCGCCAGGACCATCACCGACAAGGGATTCCCGGCCATCGGCATCGCCGCCGACGTGCGCGACTTCGCCGCCGTGGATGCGGCCCTGGCCGAGACCGTCAAACAGTTCGGCAAGATCGACATCGTGCTCTCCGGCGCCGCCGGCAACTTCGTGGCCCCGGCGCTCGGCATGAGCGCCAACGGCTTCAAGACCGTGATCGACATCGACCTGATCGGCACCTTCAATGTGCTGCGGGCCTGCTTCCAGTACCTGAACCGGCCCGGCGCTTCCCTGGTCTCCATCACCGCCGGCCAGGGCGCCCGGCCCTCGATGTTCCAGGCCCATGTCTGCGCCGCCAAGGCCGGGATCAACATGCTCACCAAGTGCCTGGCCATGGAGTGGGGTCCGGCCGGCGTGCGGGTCAACGCCATCTCCCCCGGCCCGATCGCCGACACCGAGGGCATGGCCCGCCTCGCCCCCAATCCCGGCGACGAGGCGCGCATCAAGGCCCGGGTGCCCCTGCGGGACTATGGCGAGAAGATCGATATCGCCGAGGCGGTGCTCTACCTCTCCTCGGAAAGCGCCCGCTACATCACCGGCGCCATCCTGGAGGTGGACGGCGGGTCCGGCCTGGGTGACGCTGCCGCCAACGCGATCCCGGAGGGATTCTAGCCAGGGCGTCTGCGCAGCGGCGGGCCATCCGCCGCCGCGCAGGGCCTGCTTCGGCGGCGGAGACAGTTTGCGGCGGAACGATCGAACCAGATGCTCAATTTGCGGGAGATCGAGACCGCCGCCTACGGTCGGGGACCGGGTCGCATCCGGCTCCTGCTCAAGGTCCTGAACGAACTCGCCGTCGCGCCGCCCCTGCCCGCGGACCAGCAATTGCCGGTCTATACCCGCCTCGCCGCCGCCATGGGGGCGATCCTCACGGACCCCCAACTGACGCTCGGTCCGGACGACATGGCCGATCTGTTCAGCATCCAGGCCAAGCTGACCAACCTGCTGCAGGCCAGCGGGTTCCGGGGTTCGAACCACCTGGCCGGCCTGCTGCCGGACCATCTCCAGCCCCTGGTGTCCATCGACACGGCCGTCGACCTCGACCTGAACCGGATGCCCGCTCGCGCCGGTGATCTGGCCCTGGTGGCCTGTCTCACCGCGCTCTCGACCCTGCCCCTGCTCACCGCGCAGGGCGAACGTCGCCGGGAAGCCTGCCTGCAGCTCATCGCCAATGGCGAGCTCGGCGAGATCCCGGCCAAGATGGGCAGCGTCATGCTGGCCACCAATGGCTGGATGCTCTGCAGCTACGCCCTGGGCGCCGACAAGCACGCCATCAAGCAGACCCTCAACCGGGCGTTTCGCGACCTCCAGGGGCGGCTGGGCCTGGCCGCCGGCCCCCAGCTGCCCCGGACGCCGCTCAAGGCCCGGCCCACCCTGGTGTTCTGCGCCGAGGTGATCAATTCAGCGCATGTCCAGTATCGCTATTACGGGCAGTACCTGCGCCAGCTGCGCAGCCGCTTCCGGCTGGTGCTTGTCGCGCCCGACAGCCAGGTTGACGCCGCCGTGCCGCCCTTGTTCGACCAAGTGGTCACCTTCGCGGTCTCCCAGAAGGGCGAACACCTCTATTCGGCCCTCAACGCCATCCGGGCCGCCCAGCCTGACATCCTGTTCTGGCCGAGCCTGGGCATGAGCAACTGGGGGCCGGTGCTGGCCAATATGCGCCTTGCGCCCATCCAGGTCGTCGCCATCGGACATCCGGCTTCGACCTTTATTCCCGAGATGGACTACATGCTCCTGGAGGAAGGGTTCGTCGATGATCCCACCGCCTTCAGCGAACGGCTGATCCTGCTGCCCGACCAGGCGCTGCGCCTTGAGCCTTCACCGGGCTACCGGCCCGTGACGCCCCAGATCCGCGCCAAGGCGGAGCCGCTGCGCATCGCCCTGCCCTGCAGCCTGATGAAGCTCAATCCCAGCTTCGTCGCCCTGCTCGGCCGGATCCGGGACCGCGCGGCGCAGTCGGGCCGCCGCGTCGAGTACCACCTCTTTCCCAACGCCCCGGCGTTGCAGGTGGCGGCGTTCCGGGCGGAGCACGACCCGCGCCTGGGGACACCGGTCATCCATCCCAGCCTGGCCCTCAACGCCTATCTGGAGGCCGTGAACCTCTGTGACATGGCCCTAAGCCCCTTCCCGTTCGGCGGCTTCCACAGCGTCATCGACGGCCTGCGCCAGGGGCTGCCCGTGGTGGCCATGGATGCGCCCAGCAACCCGGTGAAGACCGACCGCATGCTGTTGCGCCTGCTGGAGCTGCCCGACTGGCTGGTGGCCAGCAACGAGGACGCGTACGAGGCCGCCGCCCTGCGGATCATTCTCGACGACGAGCTTCGCGTCACCCTCAGCCAGCAGGCCCTCGACACCAGGATCGACCAGCGGCTGTTCGCCGACGGGACCCGCCCGCTGCGCGCCGAAGTGGCGGACGCCATGTGGGCCATCTATCAACACCACGAAGCGATTCAGGCCTCACCGGCCCGGGCGCTGCGCATGCCCGAACTGGCGAAGCTTTGACCCAAACCCATCTGATCGCCGCGCCCTGTCCGGCCTGCGGCCACAGCGTCGCCGCGCCCTTCTTCGACGGCGGTCTGCATCCCCTGGCGACCCTTGGCTGGCCCGCCTCGGCGGCGGAGGCGGAGGGGATGGCCCGACTGCCCCACGACTTCGTGCAGTGCCCGGTCTGCACCCACGTCTGGAATCGCAGCTTCAGCTATGACGCGGTGCCATATCGCAACAGTCCCAACCGGATGTTCAACGCCGGGGTGATCTGGCAGGGGCACCTGGCCGAGAGCTGTGACCGCCTGGTGCGCAAGATGCCGCCCCGCCCCACCCTGGTGGAGATCGGCTGCGGCGAGGGCCACTTCCTGCGGGCCCTGGCCAGGGCCTGCGGGCCCGAGGCGCGGATCCTCGGCTTCGATCCCTCCACCCATCCCGAGACCGGCCAGGGCTTCGAGTTCCACGCCCGCCTGTTCGAGCCCCTGGCCGACGTGGCCCGCTACGCCCCCGACGCCATCGTCATCCGCCATGTGATCGAGCACCTGACCGACCCGGCGACCCTGATCGAGCAACTGGCCTGGGGGGCCTCGCAGCTGGACAAGCCGGTCTGGCTGTTCGCGGAATCCCCCTGCATCGACCGGGTTTTCGCCACCGGCCGGCTGGCGGACTTCTTCTATGAACACGTCTCCCACTTCACCACCAACTCGTTCCGCACCCTGTTGGCCCGGGCGGGCGAGATCTTCGAGCTCACCCACGGCTATGATGGCGAGGTGGTCTACGCCCTGGTGAAGCTCGGCGTGCCCGCCGCCGTGAAGGCCCAGGCCCAGGCCGCCGAGGCTTTCCGGACCGGCAGTCAGGCCCGGCGGACCGCCATCGCCAAGCAGATCGACGCCCTGGCGGCCAGCGGTCGACCGGTGGCGATCTGGGGCGGCACCGGCAAGGGTGCGGCCTTCATGCACCAGTTCGGGGTCGACGCTGGCCGTTTCCCCCTGGTGGTGGATTCCGACCGCGACAAGGTGGGAACCTTCGTTCCCGGCCTCGGCCAGGTGATCCGGTTCCGGGACGTGCTGAAGGAAAAACCCGCCGAAGTGATCATCATTCCCACCCAGTGGCGGGCGGCCGACATCGCCCGGGAAATGGCCCGGGAAGGCATCGCCGCCGATCGGATCCTGATCGAACATGAGGGCCGGCTGATCGACTTCGTGCGCGACCCGCACCCCTACAGATAGGCAAACCTGCCCGCGGGGCGTGCAGCGCTTGACAGGCTCGGCCGTCAGGCTCAAGAGCGCCGCGTGCGCCGGGCTCACGTCCGGCGAACATCCCCAGGAACCCTTCAAATGCCCAGCGACAGTAGCAGTCGAAAATCCGCGCCGTTGCGGCTCGGGCGTCACGGTTAGGGCTTAAGGGCTCCGCCTGCGGCGGCCGCAACGGCCGATCCGAGGTGAGCCATGGTCTTCCTCCCAGGCGATCGCAAAGGCCTGGCCGGCGCACGCATCCTGCGTCCGTTGGGCCAGCCCAATCTCGCCGACTTCATCGTGCTGATGCTGATCGGGACCCTGGCGGTCCTGATCGTGCATGGCGTCCAGGAAATGGACCGGCCGATCACGCTGTTGCACACCCAGCCCGTGGTGCTGGATCTGTGGCGGTTGCCGGAATACGCCCTGCGCACCACCCTGCGGATGTTCGCCGCGATCCTCTGCTCCCTGGTGTTCACCTTCGTCACCGGAACCCTGGCCGCCAAGAGCCGCAAGGCGGCGCTGGTGGTGGTGCCCGCCCTGGACATCCTGCAGTCGGTGCCGGTGCTGGGGTTCCTGACCTTCACCGTGGCCTTCTTTCTCAACCTGTTCCCCGGCAACCAGCTGGGCGCCGAATGCGCCTCGATCTTCGCGGTGTTCACCGCCCAGGCCTGGAACATGGCCTTCAGCTTCTACCAGTCCCTGCGCACCATTCCCGGCGACCTGGATGAGGCCTCGCGCCAGTTCGGCCTGTCCCCCTGGCGCAGGTTCCTGCGTCTGGAGCTGCCCTTCGCCATGCCGGGCCTGATCTGGAACACCATGATGTCCATGTCCGGCGGCTGGTTCTTCGTCGTCGCGTCCGAAGCCATCACCGTCGGAGACAAGACGGTCACCCTGCCCGGCATCGGGTCCTGGCTGGCCCTGGCCATCGACCGGCGGGACTTCGCGGCGGTCGCCTGGGCGGTGGGCGCCATGGCCGTGGTCATTGGCCTCTACGACCAGCTCCTGTTCCGGCCCATCGTCGCCTGGGCCGACAAGTTCCGGTTCGAGCAGACCGCATCCCAGGAAGGGCCGCGCTCCTGGCTCTATGATCTCTCCCGGCGCACCCGGGTCATGCGGGCCCTGCTGTCGCCCCTGGGCTGGGCGGGCCAGGCCCTGGCCAATCTCGACCTGCCGAAAGCGCGCCGGAAGCCTCGTGTGGCGGGCGAGGCCACGGCGCGGAGCCGGATGCTCGACCGCCTCTGGGCCGTGGGCGTGGTCCTGCTGACCGCGGTCATCTCCGTGCGGGCGGCCGCCATCCTGGCCCACACCCTGGACCTCAAGGACGCCATGCTGGCTTTCGGCCTGGGCCTGATCACCCTGCTCCGCGTTCTGCTGCTGATCGCCATAGCCAGCCTGATCTGGGTGCCCATCGGGGTCTGGATCGGGCTGCGGCCGGTCTGGGCCGAGCGGATCCAGCCCTTCGCCCAGTTCCTGGCCGCCTTCCCGGCCAATGTGCTGTTCCCGGGCGCCGTGGTGACCATCGTCGCCTTGAAGCTCGACCCCAATATCTGGCTGTCCCCGCTGATGGTGCTGGGCACCCAGTGGTACATACTGTTCAACGTCATCGCCGGCGCCAGCGCCCTGCCCACCGACCTCAAGGAGGCCGGCGCCACCTTTGGGGTCAAAGGCTGGCAGTGGTGGCGCCAGATCGGCATTCCCGGGATCTTCCCCTATTTCGTCACCGGCGCCATCACCGCCTCCGGAGGGTCGTGGAACGCCAGCATCGTCGCCGAGGCGGTGAGCTGGGGCGACACACACCTGGAAGCCAAGGGCCTCGGGTCCTTCATCGCCAAGGCCACGGCGGCCGGCGACCTGCCGCGGGTGGCCCTGGGGGTGGCGGTGATGTCGCTCTTTGTCATCGCCCTCAACCGCACGCTCTGGCGTCCGCTCTACGGCTTCGCCGAGCGGCGCCTGCGCCTCGACTGACCAAGGAGATCCCCATGGTGACCACCATCGATCAACCCCTCGTCGAAGTCCGGGGCGTCCGCCAGGTCTATGGCAAGGGCCAGGGCGCCAAGCTGGTGGTGCTGGACAATGTCGACCTGACCCTGCGCGAGAACGAGATCGTCGGCCTGCTGGGGCGGTCCGGATCCGGCAAGTCGACCCTGCTGCGCTCCATCGCCGGCCTGATCCGCCCCACCGAAGGCACGGTGAGCTTTCCCGCCAATCCGGACCTCGAGGGCGAGACCTCCGTGGCCATGGTGTTCCAGAGCTTCGCCCTGTTCCCCTGGCTCACCGTGCAGCAGAACGTCGAGCTGGGTCTGGAAGCCCTGCGGGTGGCGCCGGCGGAGCGCAAGCGCCGGGCGCTCGCCGCCATCGACCTGATCGGCCTGGACGGCTTCGAGAACGCCTATCCCAAGGAGCTGTCGGGCGGCATGCGCCAGCGGGTGGGCCTGGCCCGCGCCCTGGTGGTCAATCCGGCGATCCTATTGATGGACGAGCCGTTCTCCGCCCTCGACGTGCTGACCGCCGAGACCCTGCGCACCGACCTGCTGGACCTCTGGTGCGAGGGCCGCATGCCGATCAAGTCGATCCTGATGGTCACCCACAATATCGAGGAGGCGGTGCTGATGTGCGACCGCATCCTGGTGTTCTCGTCCAATCCCGGCCGGGTGGCGGCGGAGATGAAGGTGGACCTGCCCCAGCCCCGCAACCGCCAGGACCCGGCCTTCCGCGCCCTGGTGGAGGACATCTATGCGCGGATGACGGTGCGGGCCGCCCCCAGCCCGGTGGGGGATGGCCTGTTCCCGGGCACCGGCGTGGCGATGGTGCTGCCCGAGGTCTCCACCAATTCCCTGGCCGGGCTCATGGAGGAGATCGCCTCCTCCCAGTTCAAGGGCAAGGCCGACCTGCCGGAACTGGCCAGCGAGCTGATGATGGAGGCCGACGAACTGTTCCCGGTGGCGGAGACCCTGCAGCTGCTGCGTTTCGCCGAGCTGGAGGGCGGCGACATCCGCCTGACGCCGGCCGCCCGGCGCTACGTGGCCGCCGACGTCGACGCGCGCAAGCAGCTGTTCGCCCGGCACCTCCTGAGCTACGTGCCCCTGGCCCGGCGCATCCGCCAGGTGCTGGACGACCGTCCCAGCAAGGACGCCCCGGGCCGCCGGTTCCGCGACGAGCTCACCGACCACATGTCCGAGGACTATGCCGAGCAGACCCTGAAGGCGGTGACCAACTGGGGCCGCTATGCCGAGGTGTTCGCCTATCACGAGGCCAGCGACACCTTCTCCCTGGAGAACCCCGTCTAGCCGGGAACGAACTGGATGATGGCCAGCAGCAGGACGATCCAGGCGACAGGGGCGGCCATCACCGCCCAGGCCAGGGGCTCGCGGGCCTGGCGGAACAGCCACCAGGCGCCCACGGGGGCCAGCAGGCAGACGACCCAGAAGCCGATCAGCAGCAGGAAAGCCAGCCAGGCCAGGGGATTGAGCGCATTGCCCGGATGGTCGAACACCAGGGGCGAGACCAGGGCGCCGATGGCGCCTACCGGCGAGCAGAGCACCGACAGGCCCGACGCGATCCCCAGCAGGATCTGCCGCCAGTTCTGCCGGAATTGGAAACTCGACCTCGGCGCCCCGAACATGGTCGCCAGGGTCCCCAATCGGTCTCGGCCGTCAATCCCCATCGCGCATCAGGCGCAACGGCGGCGGCGGGCTCGGCGGCTTGGCCTCGACGCGGCTTGCCCTATGCTCCGGCGACGAACAGAGGCGCAGGGCGGGGAATCGGCATGTCGAGAGGCAGGAACAGCCAGATGCGGCGAGGGCCGGCCCTGGCGCTTGGCGCACTGATCGCCCTGGGCGGCCTCGCCCCCGCGGAGCCGGTCCTCGCCCAGGCGCCGCCAGCCGCCGCCCCGACGACCGCCACCCTGCCCTTCGTGCTCAGGCCCCTGGGCGGCGGGGTCTATGCGGCGATCGACGGGCCGCAGGGGCGATCGGGCTCCAACGCCGGGTTCGTGATCG
>Ga0265327_10004507_pt1 | contig 12297 bp, 12 predicted proteins | sample 41621metaG_FD_202089 | JGI IMG/M metagenome (GOLD analysis project Ga0265327, IMG submission 202089) | Rhizosphere microbial communities from Carex aquatilis grown in University of Washington, Seatle, WA, United States - 4-16-21 metaG | ecosystem: Host-associated > Plants > Roots > Rhizosphere...
GTCCTATACGCAACCCGATAATTTCCTGCTCATCTGCGGTTCCGTTGCGGTCGAGCAATTTGGTTACGGCTTCGGTTTCACGGCCTTCATGTTGTATCTCTTGTATTTTGCCGACGGTCCGCACAAGACGGCGCATTATGCCATTTGCACCGGTTTCATGGCACTGGGTATGATGTTGCCCGGCATGTGGAGCGGTTGGGTCGCGGACTTGATCGGCTACAAGCACTTTTTTGCGTGGGTGCTGTGTTCGGCGTTGCCCGGCTTTACCATCGCGATGCTGTTGAAGGTCGACCCGCAATTTGGAAAAAAAGCTGACCCGGCGAAGAAGGCTTGATTGAAGGGCGCGACTGGTTACATTAGCCCGCGAATGAACGTTTTCTTTGCAATTATGGCCTGGGTGATCATGGCGGCTATTTTGACCACTGGCGTCGTGATGGCGACCCACGGCAGCTTCTGGCTTTTGATCCTAGGCGGCCTCGGTTTCATCGCTGCCGTCACAAAGATCGGCATTCTTAGCCACTAACCAGTTCTACTTCTTACCTCGATTCGCCGCCAACTGTTTGGCCAGACGAATCGCGGATCTCATGCTGGAAGGGTTCGCTTTTCCGTGCCCGGCAATATCATAAGCCGTGCCGTGGTCGGGCGAAGTGCGAATAAAGGGAAGACCGAGCGTCCAGTTCACTCCATTGTCAAACGCCACCATTTTCAACGGCGCCAGCCCCTGGTCGTGATACATCGCAATCACAACTTCGTAATCTCCGCGATACGCATGATGGAACAGCGTGTCAGCAGCGAACGGGCCGGCGACGTTGATGCCTTGCTGACGCGCTGCTTTGACGACCGGTTCGATGATATCGATTTCTTCGCGGCCTAGTTCACCGCCTTCACCCGCGTGCGGGTTCAATCCACAAACGCCAATGCGACAGCGAGGCAGTTGCAAATCAGCGCACGCTTGATTCGCGAGCTGAATCGCCAGCTCGATTTTGTCCGCGCGAATTTGCGTCGCGAGCAATTTCATCGGCACGTGCGTCGTGGCGAGGGTCACACGCAACCATCTGCCGCTACCATCGTCGCCCAGCAGCATCATCGCGGTTTTTTCCGTGCCGGCGAGTGCGCTGAGAAATTCTGTTTGCCCAATGAACGGCTGGCCGCTGCGCAGGATGGCTTCTTTGCTGACGGGGGCCGTCACGAGAGCATCCATCTCCTGCTTCAAACAACGTTGCGCGCCGTCGGTCAGCCACGCCAACGCGGCACGAGCCGCAGCAGGGGATCCTGCCGAAAGTCCCTTGGGCAACTCGTCGGGCAGGGGATCGTGAACGAAAAATTTTCCTTTCGGCGCATCCGAGTAGCGGGTCAACGGAAGCTTGATCTCAAACTTTTCATTCGTGCGCGCGAGCACACCCGGGTCGCCGATGATGAGATATTTAGTTTCGTCAGCGCTTGCTTCAGCGGCCAGCGCTTTCAATGTTACTTCCGGACTGATGCCGGTGACGTCGCCAAGGGAGATGGCAATCCAGCCTGTCATAGTCGGTTAATCGACATAACGGACGAACGCTTTGTTTTTCAAACGCGCGACCCAACGCTCGTAAAGCCGGCGTCGTTCGTCAATGCGAAGTTTCTGTTGAATTTCGTCACGGACGTCTGCGAGCGGTTTTACATGCTCGGGTTTCGCTTCTTCTACGTACAAAATGTGCACCGATTCCGGTAAATCAATAATTCCACTATGCTGTCCGGACTTCAGCGAGAACATGGCCTTCACCAAATCCGCTTGCATACCGCTATCGCGACCCACCCATCCGCGGTCGCCGCCTTTGGCGCGGTCCGGGCCGGCGGAATAAACCGACGCCATTTCTGCGAACGGGGCGCCAGTGTCGATCTTTCGAATGATTTCATCCGCGATTTTGCGTGCTGCATCCGGCGCGTCCGCCGGTTTCGGCAACGTAATCATCCGCAACTTCACCTGGTCCCCGACTTTGAATTGCTCGGCATGGCTCGCGTAAAACGATTCAATCTTTGCGGGTGATATAATGATCTTGTCGTTCGAAATTTCCTTCTGCTGCATGTACTCGACAATGATGTGCTCTCGAATCTGGTCGCGGAACATTTCCGAAGTAATGCCTTTCTCGCGCAACGTCTTCGTCATCAAAGCGCGGTTGCCGTTATAAGTTTTGCGCAGTTCCGTTTTGACTTCATCGTCCAAAATACTCTCTGGCAAATCGCCGCCGTTCATCTTGGATTTGAATTCGTCCAGGATGAGCTTGCCTTCAACCCGGCCACGCACGATATCGATGCGGTTGCTCGCCATTGCCGCCTGAAACGCTGCGATATCGTTCGGATACGTCATCGCCAGGGTGCGTGCGTTTGGTTCGAGTTGGCGTTCGACTTCGTCGTAGGTAATGATTGATTCATTTACGATCACGTTGATGCCGTCGAGTAATTCGGCGCGAGCGGCTATCGCCAACAGAAAAAGTGCGAGAATTGGAAAACGTCTCATCAAGGCAAAAAAATTGTATGGCGAACTTTCAGGGTATTCAAGAGACAAAAACCGCTTTGCTTACTAACGCGTCAGGAGCCCCTGCGCAAAGAACACAACGCCGATCACCCCGAACGCGATCCCCAGGTACCAGAACTTCCGCCGCTTCGTCAGCACGGATATGGCCGAAATCGCGATTGCCACCTGAAACATCGTCACTGAGCGCGCCAGGATCATGTGCACGTTCAGATGTGATTTTGATTCGTTCTCCAGGTGTTTGGCTTCTTCCTGAATCTTTTCCTGGTCATCTTTGTATTGCTTGACCTTTTCTTCGTCCGCGGCGGCGATCGTTTTACCCATCGCCTTGAGGAGTTCGATGCGCGTTGCGACGATCCCTGATTTGATGCCTTTGGCCTGGTAGTAGGCCCATTGGTCCGACGCATGCATCTGTTCCATCATGGCTTCATTAGCATGATGCCCGGCCATCAGTGATGACACGGCTGCGAATGCCGCTAAAAGCGCGGAAGTCAATGCGACGCCCAGGATCCAGCTCATTTTCGAGTGATGAGCATGTTCGTTAATGTGCTCCTGCGATTGTTCAAGCGGGACGTCAGGTGCTTCCATTGGGAGCGAGAGTAAGAAAAGGCGGCTTTGGGTCAATGGCAATTGTGGTCAAAGACGCTGACATATTTTATCACTCTGACGAAGCTATTTATGGATTCGAATGGATTCAATACCCGCGCCCCGGTGTTTTTGAAACCACTGCTGTCGCGAGTTCGGAAAAGTCGGACGAGATTTTGGCAGCCAATTCGATCATGAATTCGCGGATGATCGATCATGAATTCGAATGCGTTCGATGCCGACATTTGTGCCCTAGAATGAATTCCACGGCTACTTTCAAAAACTGCTACGCGGTTAGAGTGCTGGCGACTACTGCGTAAGGATACGGAAATATGCTCCAGGTGCGTTGGTGGTCGGGTAGTTGAATTGTTGGGCGGAACCGTCGCCGATGAAGTTGGTTACATCGGTCCAGCCGTTAGGCAGATTGGTGGTGACCTGAATGGTTTCGAGCCGACCGGCCACTGTTTGGAACCCGAGTTGAAAATCGCCGCCGCTAGTGACGGGCGGAGAGGAGATGAGTTGAACGGGCAGGGGCGCGGGAGCACCAACGATGAAGGTATCGGAAGAGCGGGTTTCAATGGCGCCAGTGACGGTCCAATTCGAAATCACGTCAAAGGAACCGTCTGTGGGTGTGGGGCTGGCAATGGCCGGCACGGAAAAGTAGGTAACTTCGAGCAAGGCTTGATTGGTGCCATAGTTAAAGCCACCGGGGCCGTAGTTGTTGGGGTCGCCTGGAAGCCAGTTTGTTGTGTTGCCTGATAGTCCTGAGCTACTTCCCAGATAAGTGTAGAACAGACCATTTGACACGTTGCCAATGGAGATAAAGGTGTCGGCGCTGGTGGAGTTTGGCGGGCTCCATTGGACCGGAGAATTGGTCGCAACATTCACGCTGCCATCCGCGGGCGTCAGGATTGTAACGGGCGAGAACAGAGTCGTGTCCAGGCCGTCCAATGTGACGGAGAATTTGAATTGTTTTTCCGACGGGTCACCTTTGTTGACATACAAGGTCCATAAACCATTGGTGCATTCGTTGGCGACCTCGGCCCATGAGTTCATCGTTTGATGATGCAATGCGCCGGCCGAGAATTCGTTGGTATGATAGTAGGTAAATTTTCCAGTGGGTGACTCGATTTCGTCCACGGTCAAAGGCTCAGGCTGAATTTGGAAAAGATAAGGCTCGATCCAATATCCGCCTCCGGGGGTGATGACGCTCTGGTCGTTGACGATGATGGGGTGGAACGATGCGGATTGAAGAACGGTGGTGAAGTTGGTTGGCGTGAAGGTCACCTGATCCACGAAACCGGCGTCGCTGGCGTCGTCGCCGCCAAAAGCGAGCCAGGTCAGCGTGTGTGAGCCTGCCGGAATGGTGATGGTGGATTCCTGAATCCACGGCTGGTTGTTGTAAATGTTATCCACGTACGACTCGTCAATGTCGAATTCCAGATTAAAGAAGGTTTCATCGGCGGGAGTTTGGGTGGACCACCAGAACGTCAGTGTTCCGGGGCCGGTGACGGTGGTTTCGAGAATGGAATATTGGTCGTTGGTCACGGTGCCGCTTTGGGCGGCTGAGATGCCATCGTGCGAGTTAGTCGTTTCCAGGGACCAGTTCGCATCGCCGAAGGTGTTCCAAGTCAGTCCGGTGGTGTCGAGGGCGGCTTCGAGATCAGTTCTATTGGGGATTGCGGTTCCAGGATTGTTGTGGAGTTGTGAGATTTCGTTGGAGGAAAGGACGCCGGAATAGATTTGAACTTCATCAATGTCGCCGATCAGACCAGAGGTGTAGGTCGAGTTCATGGCGAGAAAGAGATTCGCCTCCGACGCGCTGGTGAGGAAACCAGTCGCGCCGGTATCCGACGCGTCTAAAACGCCGTTGATGTAAATGTTCTTCTGGCCAGTGGACTGATTGCGCGTGACGACGAGGTGAATGTAGTTTCCGGTGTTGATGGAAGTTGCGGAGTGCAACGTATCCAGAGTGCCGCCGCCCGTGAGGAACGCCAGTTTGCTTCCGGTCAGGGCCATCGGAATGACCTGATCGTAATTGGCGGCTAGTAGGCCGGCGCCGGAAGTGGCCGGGTCGGAATCATTGCCTTGAGTTTGTATGGTTCTGACCCAGAGCGATGCCGAAAAGCTCCCAGCCAGTGTGGCGACGAGGTTGGTGGCCGGCACCTGATAGCCTGAACCGTTGTAGCCCATTGCAACGGAACCGGAGATCGCATCGTTGGTGAAGTAGGGTGCATTGGTCGCGCCGTTAAAATATCCGTAGCTGAACATATTATTACCTTGCTCGGAATAATCGTGAGCAAAGAAGTTGTGATCTTCGAAAGTGTAGTGGACGACGTTGGTGTGACCGGTGGAACCGCCGCCGGTCCCAGGTGAACCGCCGGACTGACTGCTGTGGACGGAGAACGGGATGAATTGATAGGTCTCCAGTGTCGCCGTGGAGGACCAGCCGGAAATAGCTGCGCCGCCGATGATGTTGGTCGGGGTAGAAGCGACGATGACTGAAGCGGAGTTGATAATATAGAATACGCCAAACGTGTGATTGCCATCCGGCAAAATCGCCGGGGCGGTCCAACTGGTTTGCGCGGTTGGAAGATCGGCACTTTGGAAAAAACTAAAATCGGAGTTGTAATCCTCCACAGTAAGAGAACCCGCCCACGCTGAGGAGGGGCCCTGCCATGTGAAAGTCGGCTGATTAGTGACGTTGACCGCGCTGTTCGTGGGAAAGGTGACGACCACGGGGGCGGAAAGTCCATTGCTCGTCAAGGTGGGGGCGCTCACGGCAAAGGCATAGACATTCGTCGACGCAGCGTTGGTGACGGTGATGGTCCAATTACCATTGGTGACCTGCTGCATAAAGGAATTGAAGTCAGCATAAGAAGTCACGGAACTGCCAAATGACGTCAAGTTGGTGCTGGTCAAATCATATTCGGCGTGAGCGGCGGTTCCGGGTGACGACAAAATATAATGTCCCAACGGCGCAGCCGGGCTTGTCGCGTTCGTGCTTAAATTCGGGAGGATAACGTAAGGGTTGGCGAAGGCGGAGAGTCCGGGCGCGGTGTGATAGACCAGGAGGTTGATGGAAAGTCCGGCACGAGCGACGGGCGCCGCAAAAACGCCGAGGGCGAGGATCAGTAAACCAAGGCGCAGGCGCTTGGGCAAAGCAGAGAGTGTTTTCATATAGTATTCGGACGAGGTCTGGGGCTGACAACTCAACAATCTCACCTTGGCCTATTTTGGCAAGTGGTTTTCTGTAAATTGCGTTTGGACGTTTATGTGACTGACGAGACGCACATGTTGAGGTCTGAGACTTGTGACCTCGTCTCCTGCAAAATTGACCGACGTGGAAGTCTGCATTCCGAAAAAACTGGGTTGCACTTCGGGCGGGACTTGCGAAGACTTGCGGGGTGTTAGCCAGAGCTTTTTCGGCTGCTGTCAATGGTATTGAAGCCTTTCCCGTGGAAGTGGAAGTTAATGCGGGGTGGGGTGACACGGTCATCGTTATCGTCGGACTTCCAGACGCCGCCGTGAAGGAATCGCGCGACCGGGTCATGACCGCGCTTTCCAACTCCGGTTACACGTTTCCGATGGGGCGCGTTACTATTAATCTCGCGCCTGCGGACGTTCGTAAGGAGGGGCCCAGTTTCGATTTGCCGATCGCTATCGGGATGCTCGCGGCCAGTGAGCAGATCGAAACGGATCAGCTCGATAATTACGCGATGGTCGGCGAACTCGCGCTGACCGGTGCGCTGCGTCCGGTCAAAGGAGTTCTGCCGATTGCGTGGCGGGCACGCGCAGAGAAAAAAGCTGGATTGATCGTTCCATACGAAAATGCGGCTGAAGCGGCGGTGGTGGAGGGTCTCAACGTTATTCCAGTGCGCAATCTTCGCGAAGCGGCGACGTTTCTTGAAGGTGACACGACGATTTCGCCGGCGACAGTCGATCTCGAAAAGATTTTTGAACATCCCTACGACGAAGAGGCCGATTTCGTTGATGTGAAAGGGCAGGAGTCGGTCAAGCGCGCTTTGGAAATCGCAGCGGCTGGCGGGCATAACGTTCTTTTGATCGGGCCTCCCGGCACGGGCAAATCGATGTTGGCGAAACGCTTTGCCAGCATTCTTCCGCCGCTAAGTTTAGAGGAAGCTCTTCAAACGACGAAAATTCACAGTATCGTTGGACTGCTCAAACCCGGTCAGGCTCTGGTCACACAGCGTCCGTTTCGTGCGCCGCATCATACCGCCAGCGACGCGGGTTTGCTCGGTGGCAATGTAAATCCGACACCCGGCGAAATTTCCCTCGCGCACAACGGCGTGCTGTTCCTCGACGAATTGCCGGAGTTCAAGCGCAGTGTTCTGGAAACGATGCGCCAGCCTTTGGAGGAAGGTTACGTCACGATTTCGCGAGCAGCCGGCACGATGACGTTCCCATCGGAATTCATGCTTATTGCAGCGATGAATCCGACACGTTTCGTTGCCTTTTTGTGAGTTCCTCAGAAGAGGGTAGATACGAGAAGGTTATATCAATTGTGTCTCCTGAAAGCGTTATCTTCTCAACGATGCTTTCGACGATTCTACGCTTTTCCTCCTGATTGAACTTCGGCCATTTTCTGTGTAAGCCGGTCGCCTCCGCAAACACTTCTTCTGCTGAAATCTGGTGCATTTCGATGGCGTCAACCTCGGCTTGCAATTTCGGGAGTTCGGCTGTCAGTGCGCGTTCCTGATCTTCAAGTGGTTTATACAGCTTTCCAAAGCCTTCGGGCGTGATTTGGTCCGCTTGATATATCTGGTAGGTTTTCCGCATTTCGGTGCGGACTTTTTCAAGCTGATGGTTATGCGCCTCAAGTCGGTTTTTTTTATCGCTAAGATTTATGTTTGCGTTCGCAAGATGCGCTTTGATTTTCTCCTGGGACACGAAAAAATCATGCAACTCGTCGTGAAAAATCCCTTCAATGTCTTCAACGGGAATTTTGTTCCTGCATTTCGGGCAGATATATTTAGGGGAGCGTGAAAAGACATACATCTTTTGGCCGCAACCGCAGTGAAGTATTCCGGCGAATAAATGGACAGGTTTCCGTCCAAGCGGTCTTTGCGCCTTTCGTGCGTCTAATGCGTCGTTACATTCCTTCCACAATTCTTCGGATACAATTGGGGTTACGGGGGTGAATACCCATTCGGCTTCGGCTTTTGGAATGAGTTTGCCAGTGCCGTCACGATAGGTGTGATTCGAGCGATACAAGCCTTTCGCTGTGGTGTCTTGAAGCAGTCTCACAACTGTCGTATCGGTGAACATGCTGCCGTTGCGGGTGCGGTAGCCTGATTCATTGAGAAGCCGGGCGACGCTTTTGTTGCGCTTATGTTTGGAAAACAGCTCATACATGAGCTTTCGAACTGGAGCTTCAACCGGATGCACGGTCAGCTTATTATCTTTCCACTGATAGCCGAATGGAGCGGCACCGCCCAAACTCTTGCCAAGTTTTGCCCTGATTTTTATCGAGGCTTTGACACGATCTGCGATTTCTTCCCGTTCCCACTGCGCCATTGCCGCAATCATCGTGTAAAAAAGCCTGCCAGCGGGCGATGAAGTATCAATTTTCTCCTGCAACGAAATCATGTCCACGCTGTGCTGGCGGAACAAATCGGCGAATTCTAAAAGCTCCTTGGTGTTTCGCGCGAGGCGGGCGAGCTTGGAAAAGATGAGGCCGGTGATATGTCCGCGCTTGATGTCGGCAATCATCCGTTTGGCCTCGGCGTTTTCCATGACCGTTTTACCTGACACGCCGGCCAAGTCATACACCTCAACCACGCTCCATTCGTTGAATTTGGCGTATTCGCGGGCACGTTGCTCGTGATGCTGTGGACTTTCGCCTTTGGCTTGGTCTTCGGTGGAAACCCGAATCCAAACGCCCACTCGCTTTTTCAAGGCACTATTTTCCCTCATACACTACTTCATACCTAAAAACGAAGGCGATTAGCAACAAAAAAGTGTAGCCGAATCGCATATATCTGCTAAGGTGCGGTTATGCCGCGTAAAGCAACCATGAATGAGAATGATCTGGCTGTGCTTGCGAAAACATTTCGCAGGCAAAAACACACAACTCGAGCCCAAGCCGCGCGTGACATGGGCGTGTCGCAGACTTCCATCTTCAATGCAGAAGAAACCCCAGAACAAGGACTGATAAAATTGCGGATACGGATGATTGAAGCGTATTCAGAATTCAAGGTCAGAGGTCCGGTATATTTATTGGAAGATAAGTAATCACGGTTCCCGCATCGAATCGGCAGACCTTCAGCCTGTATATTTATCGAGGATTACTGCGATGATTAGATTCCACTAAGGAATTACAAAGAATACAGTTGATGACGGTTCAATTCCGCCAGGCACACAACTTAGTAACTTTGCAACACCGTCGCGGTGCCGCGCTCCGCCAGGGCACTGCCATTTATCGCGGGCGACTTATCAACGCACCAGATAATTCTGTTTGCCGCACGCCAGTAGACCTGTAACAACGATAGCCGCAATGTTTGAATTTTTGCGAAGTATCAGCCCGAAGCCTGAGACGTTGTGGATGGGGTTCTGCGCGATTTGCCCCGTTTTGGCGATTCTCGCCATCGACTCGATGCGGCGACGAAGGCGCGCAGGCGATAAACCGCCACAAAAGGAAAAATTATTACGCCCCGCCGGATACTCGTGCTCACTCAGACTTGACGAAGCTGAATACAATTTTATCGGCTGGTTGTTGGGTGCAACCGCCGCATGCAGTTTTGCTGGTGCAATGGTCCTTATCACTTCCGCATATATCAAGGCTCGCGGTTTCGCAGCTTTGGCATGGGTGCCCGGCGTATCGCTGCTCGCTTCTGCGCTTCTGACTGGTGAATGCGTTCGCCGCGCGCTCAAAAAGATCAACGACGGTCGTAATCTTCGCCTCGGCTTGCGCGGAGAACAAGCCGTTGCCGAGGTTTTGCACGAGGTAGCCGACTGCGGGTTTCACGCATTTCACGATTTGCAGCGTGGTGGCAAAAGCGGAAATATAGATCATGTTGCGGTCGGACCGCAGGGAGTGTTCGTCATAGAAACCAAAGCGAAAACTATGCGCCGTTCGCGGAGCGAGCAGCCGAGGCATGTCGTGTTGGTAAACGGAGATGTGTTAAACTTCGCATTCGGCTATGACGCCGACGCAATCCCACAAGCACAGGATAATGTAGACTGGTTATCCGATCACTTGAGTAAAAAAACGGCGGAGCCAGTCGAGGCCCAGGCGATTGTTGTGCTGCCGGGCAGTTGGTGGATTGAACAAGCGAGCAAAACCGACTCCAAAGTTGCGGTGATGAACGCAAACTACTTAGCGAAATATCTACGAGGAAAAACCAAAAAGGTGCTGGAGCCTGCTCAAGTCCAGCGTATCGTCGCGGAATTGGATGAGAAGTGTCGGGACGTCGAGTTTTAGGTTTTAGATAGCAGCTCCGTCGTGCTTCACCTTGAACCACAAACCCCGATACTGCCTGTGATTTTTGGAAAGGACGTTAGAGATAACTCAGCATTGGAAGAAATAAAACGCCAGGATCCCATTTCACCGGGACGCGAGTTTTATTCGCTGGAAGTTTCCCTGCCAGAAGGCCCTGTCCCGATTCATATCGGACGGAACACATCCGGAGCAGCTATGCTTCTCTACAAATCAACTTGGGAGAACCCCAATCCTGATGTGCCGGTGGATACAATCGACTTTATTTCCACTATGTCCACAGCGGCTCCTTTTCTCATCGCTATAACAGTAGAGCCATAGAAATCAAATTACAGAAAATCATATCCGTGTTGCGGCAGACTGCGGATTTCATCACCAGTTCCTTGGCTCTTCGATCCTGGTGAAATCCGCAGACTGCCGCCCACCCGAAAGAGCCTGACTCCACCGGTTCAGCCTCGCTCCACTCCACTTCACTTCGCAATCACTCGCGACCTCGCGCTCGCTTGTTGACTACTTCGTTTTCGTTCCGTTCCGCGCACTGAAGCCATCGAAGACAGGCGCTTAACACGACTGTCATAATTCATGCTGTTTTCATGAACCACGCCAGCGGTGCCCGCTACGCGGAATTAGTTTAATCAAGCTAACGACATTTTCAGGTCCTTTTGAGTTCGCTTTCAATCTCTCGCCCTCCACGAGCCGCTTGGCACATCGGCGTCTCGTGGTGCCCTCTGAAGACTACTCCCACGGACGAGCGATGTGGCGCGGCCTGATCGGTGAAGGGCGAGAGACCGAAACCGAACAGCAGAACAAAAAAAAGACCATGAAAATGAATGATCAAAATTTTGAATTCGGACTCGAGATCCGTCCCGAACACTTGAACAAACAAAACAAACCGCTGCCGCGAATCGATTTCACAAAGCGATGTTTGAACCGAGCGCTTAGCACACGACATTTTCTCGGGCTGCTTCGCTCCGTCGCGCCTGAATTTTTCGAATTGGCTGAAATCGTTGGCAAATGGGTTTGGATTCGATTCGAGTGCAAACAGCCACAACAAGTCACAATGCGACTGGCCGAACTCGGTTTTCAGTGGAACAACCGGCGGCAGAGTTGGCAGCATCCATGCGGGGAATTTCGGCATCAAAGAATCGTCATCGACCCGCGCAGAAGGTACGGAAGCTATTTTGCCGCTGATATGTTGCCCGGCTGATTGCCTGGAACTGTCAGTAAAACTGTCAGTAAAACTGTCAGTAAACTGAACGAAAACAGTTAGAAAAAATAGTATCGCGTTACACCCAATACTCTTGAAAACCCAATAAAATCAGGCATAGTCAATGAAACAGAATCGAGAGTCCGAGCCAATTCCGACCTCCACCTCCGACAACAAAACGAGATGGCTTTACGTCTTTTAGATCCGCTTTGGTTTTTTCTGCAAGCGAACGAGTGAAAATCGATGTTCGCATGTAATTCACACAAAATCCCAACTATAGTCCGTTTGATAGCTATTCGATGTGTGCTTGTTAGTTGATGGTGCAGAGGTAAAATGCCCGACATAACTTAATTGAACGATTCTAAGCGGAATTCTTCTACACGATGCCACTCCCCGCAAACCCACAAGCCAAATTGCGAGACGCGATTCAAGGTAGCCGTGCTATAATCGTGGCCGGAACCGGAGTCGCGATAGCGGCAAGTCGTAATCCTTCAACTAAAAAGCCTCATCCACAAGCGTCATGGGCAGGCCTTTTAA
>Ga0265327_10004508_pt1 | contig 12291 bp, 12 predicted proteins | sample 41621metaG_FD_202089 | JGI IMG/M metagenome (GOLD analysis project Ga0265327, IMG submission 202089) | Rhizosphere microbial communities from Carex aquatilis grown in University of Washington, Seatle, WA, United States - 4-16-21 metaG | ecosystem: Host-associated > Plants > Roots > Rhizosphere...
TGAACCTCTACAGCTGGTACGTGGACGGCGTGCTCAAGACCGAGGGAACCTCCATCAGCGAGGGCATCGGCCAGGGCAGGGTCACCGCCAATCTCGAAGGTCTTGCGATCGACAACGCCTATCGGGTCAGCGACGAGGAGATGCTGGTCGCCATCTATGACCTCTTCGAGCACGAGGGCCTGTTGATGGGCGGCTCCACCGGGATCAATGTGGCCGGGGCCATCCGCATGGCTCGGGACCTTGGCCCAGGCCACACGATTGTGACCATGCTCTGCGACCAGGGCGCCCGGTACCAGTCCAAGATCTTCAACCCTGAATTCCTCAAGGAACGCGGCCTGCCCACGCCGCCCTGGCTCTGAATCGGACGTAACCCATGGCTGACCCTCTCGTTTCCGCCGCCTGGCTCGCCGATCGCCTCGGCCAGCCCGATGTGCAGATCCTCGACGGAAGCTGGTTCCTGCCGGCCGAAGGCCGCAGCGGCCACGCGGAATATCTCGAGGCCCATATTCCCGGCGCGGTGTTCTTCGACATCGACGCCAACGCCGATCGGTCGGTGGACCTGCCGCACATGCTGCCGACGCCGGAAGCCTTCGCCGGCATGGCCGGCCGCCTTGGCCTGAACCGCGACGCCACCATCGTGGCCTATGACAGTTTCGGGGTCCGCGCCGCGGCCCGGGTGTGGTGGACCCTGCGGGTCATGGGCTTCCCCAATGTGCGGGTGCTGGACGGGGGCCTGAAGGCCTGGCGGGCCGCAGGCCTGGCCCTGGAGGCGGGTGAGGTCACCCCCGCCCCCACAAGCCTGGAGCCGCGGTTCGACGCCGACCTCGTCCGTGACGCTACGGATGTCCGCGCAATCCTGGACAGCCGGTCGGCCCAGATGGTCGACGCCCGCGGCGCCGCCCGGTTCCGCGGCGAAGCGCCTGAGCCGCGCGCCGGCCTTAAGTCCGGCCACATGCCGGGCGCCCGCAATGTGCCTTTCGACGCGCTTCTGACGCGGGAAGGAACCCTGAAGCCGGCCGCGGACCTCGAGGCGATTTTCACGGACGCCGCCGTGGATCTCGACAAGCCCATTGTCACCACCTGCGGCTCAGGCGTCACAGCCTCGGTCCTGGCCCTCGGCCTGGCCCGGATCGGCCGTGAGCGAACCGCCGTCTATGACGGCTCCTGGACCGAGTGGGGCGGCCTCCCGGACGCGGCTGTCGTCACGGGGCCATGATCCGCGTCCGCCTCGCCACCGCGGCGGACATCCCTTTCCTGCCGGACATCGAATACGCCGCCGCCCAGGCCTTCGTCGGGACGCCTCAAGCCTGGTGCGCGGACGCCGCGGTCATGGCCGCCGAGGAATATCCGCCTCTGGTGGAGGACGACGATGTCTGGGTGGCGGAGGATGAAGGCGTGCTCTGCGGTTTCGCCGTCACCGAGATAGAAGGCGACTACATTCACATCTGGGAGCTGGCGGTCCATATCGACCATCAGCGCAAGGGCGCCGGGCGGACCCTGATCGCCGCCGTGGCTGAAGCGGGCCGCAACGCAGGCTGCGCCGCCGTGACCCTTTCCACCTTCACCAATGTGGACTTCAATCTTCCCTATTACCAAGCCCTGGGGTTCGAGGCGGTCGCCACGCCCAGCGCCTGGCTTGCCGAAATCCTCGCCAACGAGGCCGCCGACGGCTTTACCGACCGCTGCGCCATGCGCCTGCCGCTGTGATCTAGCGGATCGGCGGCGGATAGTGCAGGCCGGGCTGCGGTGCGTTCCACAGGGCGTTCAATCCCCGCTCCAGTCTGAGGGCCGAGCCGTCCCCCACATTCCGCCGGAAAATCTCATCATAGGCGCCCACCTGGCGGATCGCCTGGAAGGCCCAGTCGTCCTTCAGCCCCATGATCGGGCCAAATCCGGCGTCGGCCCCCAGCAGCCTGCGAATCCGCGGGTCCTGGGAACTGGCCCGCTGGTCGGCGACATTGCCGGAACTGACCTTCAACTCCTCCGCCGCCATCAGGGCGTAGATCGTCCAGCGCACGATGTCGGTCCAGGTGGGGTCGCTCTTGCGCACCGCCGGGCCCAGGGGCTCCTTGGAGATCACCTCGGGCAGGATCATGTGGGCGTTGGGATTGTTCATCACCGAGCGAGACGAGGCCAGGGCCGAGACATCGGCCGTAAAGGCGTCGCAGCCGTCGTTCTGGTATTTGTCCCGGGCCTCCGCGTCGGTTTGCACCAGCACCTCGCGATAGTTGAGGCCTCGGGCCTTGAAATAGTCGGCCAGGTTGGTCTGGCTGGCCGTGCCCGCCTGGACGCAGATCCGCGCGCCGCTCAGCTCCTCGGCGCTGGACAGGGCGAGGGCCTTTGGGGCGAGAAAGCCCTGGCCGTCAAAATAGGTCACCACAGGAAACTCCACCCCCAGGCCCACCTCGCGGGCAAAGGTCCAGGAGGTGTTGCGCGACAGGATGTCCACCTTGCCGGAGGTGAGCGCCGCGAACCGGCCCTCCGCGGAAACCGGCGTGAAGCGCACGGCGCGGGCGTCCCCAAGCACGGCCGCCGCCACGGCGCGGCAGATGTCCACGTCAAACCCCCGCCAGGCTCCCGAGGTGTCGGGATAGGCGAACCCCGCCAGGCCAGGATTGACCCCACAGGACAGCCAGCCTCGTTTGCGAATCTCCGCCAGGGTCGGGCTCGGCCGGGCCTTGTAGACGTCCTTGACCGCGATGCCGGGCTTGGCGCCTCCGGCCACAGTCGGCGCGTCGGGCCCGCTGGACTTGCTGCAGGCCGCGAGCGCCAGGGACAGCGCCAACACCCCCGCCAAGCTCCGCCTCATGTCGCACTCCTCGATGCGCGCCTTGATCCGCGGCCTTGCCAAGGCTCTAAGTGCGCCAGGGCAGTTTCGCCCGCGTTTGTTCCGGCCCGTCAACCCGCATGGCAGAAGAAACCCGCCTGATCCATTCAGGCCTTCCCCCCAAAAGCGCCGGCAAGGCGCTGGCCAGGACCGTCGGGCCGCCGATCCAGAAGGGCTCCACCGTCCTGCTGCCCAACGCCGCGGCGCTTTATGACGATGACAGCTATGTCACCTATGGCCGCCAGGGCCTGGCCGCCCAGGACGCCCTGCGGACAGCGCTCTGCGAACTTGAAGGCGCGGTGGACGCCGCCCTCTATCCCTCCGGAGTCGCGGCCCTGACGGGCGCAGCCCTGGCCGTGCTGAAGACCGGCGACGAGGTGCTGGTGGTCGACAACGCCTACAAGCCAACCCGCCGGTTCTGCGACCGCGTGCTGGCCAAGTTCGGGATCAGGGCCACCTATTTCGATCCCCGCCAGCCGCCGGAGTCCCTGGTGGGCGAGGCGTCGGCCGCCACCCGACTGATCATTCTGGAGAGCCCAGGCTCGCTCAGTTTCGAGATGCAGGACCTCCCGGCCATCGCTCGCCTCGCCAAGGCTCGCAATATCCTCACCCTGGCGGACAACACCTGGGGCGCTGGCTATCTGATCAAGCCCCTGGACCACGGGATCGATATCAGTGTCCAGGCGCTCACCAAATATGTCGGCGGCCACTCGGATATCTTCATGGGCTCTGCAGCGGCCCGGGACCCGAAGATCGCCGCGGCCCTGGAGGACGGGGTGCTGAACCTCGGCTGGGCGGTCTCCCCGGAAGACGCCTACCAGATGCTGCGCGGCCTGCGGACCTTGCCTGTCCGACTGGCCCGCCACGGAGAGAGTGGCCTCAAGGTGGCCCACTGGTTGTCCGAACAGCCGGAGGTCCTCCAGGTGCTGCACCCTGCCCTGCCGGGCGCCCCCGACCACGAGCTCTGGGCGCGGGACTATTCGGGCGCGTGCGGACTGTTCGGCTTCGTGCTCACCCCGGGGCCCCAGGCTGCCGTGGACGCCTTCCTGGACACCCTGGACCTGTTCGGCCTGGGCTTCTCCTGGGGCGGGTTCGAAAGCCTGGCCATCGCCTGTGACCACCAGCTGCGCCAGCGCAAGCACCGCAAGTCCTATGGCGGCCCGCTGATGCGCCTGCATATCGGCCTGGAGGACCCGGACGACCTGATCGCCGACCTCCGCCGGGGCCTGGACGCCTTTAGCGCCAAGGCAGGCTAGGGTCTGGCTCATCAGGATCGCCGCCCGCGCTTGCGTGGCCCAACGTCAGGCGCCCATGATCGCGGCAATCAAAATCGGAGGATACGCCATGGGCCCGTTCAAGCTCCTGATCGACGGCAAGCTGGAAGACGGCGACGCCGTCATGAATGTGATCAATCCCGCCAATGAGGAAGTCCTGGCCGAGTGCCCTCGCGCCTCCAAGGCCCAGCTGGACAAGGCGGTCGCCGCGGCCAAGCGCGCTTTCCCCGGCTGGGCGGCTACCCCGATTGATCAGCGGCAGGCCGCGCTCCTGGCCATGGCCGACGCCATCCAGGGCGATCTGGCGAACCTCGCCCGCATCCTCACCCAGGAACAGGGCAAGCCCCTGCAGGACGCCATGGGCGAGGTGTTCGGCGCCGCGGCCTTTTTCCGCTATTTCGCCAGCCTGAGCCTGCACGAGAAGGTCATCGAGGACAGCCCGACCCGCAAGGTGATCTCGCGGCGACGGCCCCTGGGGGTGGTGGGCGCCATTGTGCCCTGGAATTTTCCGCTGATCCTGATGGCCTTCAAGGTGCCCGCCGCCCTGCTGGCCGGCAATACGGTGATCCTCAAGCCGGCCGCCACGACGCCCCTTTCCACCCTGCGCATCGCCGAGCTGGTGAAGGACCTCCTGCCGCCCGGCGTGCTCAACGTGATCGCCGACGCAAATGACCTGGGCGGCGCCATCACCGCCCATCCGGACATCCGCAAGGTCTCCTTCACCGGCTCCACCGAAACCGGCAAGAAGGTCATGGCCGGCGCCGCCGAGGCCCTGAAGCGGGTCACCCTGGAGCTGGGAGGCAATGACGCCGCGATCGTACTGGACGGGGTCGACCCCACCGTGACTGCCGGGAAGATCTTCGCCGGCGCCTTCCAGAACTCCGGCCAGGTCTGCATCGCCATCAAGCGCGCCTATGTGCATGAGAGCATCTATGACGCCATGTGCGACGAGCTGGCCCGCCTGGCCGACGCCGCTGTGATGGGAGACGGCCTGCAGCAGGGCGTCACGGTCGGGCCCCTGCAGAACAAGGCTCAGTTCGACAAGGTGCTGGGCTTCATCGACAGCGCCCGCCAGGACGGCAAGATCATCGCCGGCGGCGCCCGCGGCGAGGGCAAGGGTTATTTCATCCGCCCCACCATCGTGCGCGACATCACCGACGGCGCCCGACTGGTGGACGAGGAGCAGTTCGGCCCGGTCCTGCCGGTGATCAAGATCAAGGACGGCGAGGATGCGCTCAGCCGCGCCAACGCCTCGCCCTATGGCCTCGGCGGCTCCATCTGGTCCAATGACCTGGAGCGGGCCATGGACCTTGCGGGGCGCATGGACACCGGCACGGTGTGGATCAACAAGCACGCGGAACTGGCCCCCAACATTCCGTTCGGCGGCGCCAAGTTGTCCGGCGTCGGCACGGAGCTCGGCGAGGAAGGCCTCTCCGAATTCACCCAGATGCACGTGATCAACATGGCGCGGTAGTCGGTCTGGTCCCTCCCCTTCATGGGGAGGGAGCGCACCCCCAAGTCCTGCGAAGCCCGTAGGGCGAAGCAGGATGGCGCGCCCTGCTGGGTTCGAACCAGCAACCCCCGACTTAGAAGGTCGGTGCTCTATCCAGTTGAGCTAAGGGCGCTCCGAGCCGCGCGAGGATAACCTAGTGGGTCCAGGGCTGCTTGCGGCCGAAGGCGAAGTTGTCCGCATAGGTCTTGATGATGCGCTTGGGCGTCTTCGGCTCCGAGATCTGGAAGGCCAGGCCATGCCGCTCGGCATAGGCCACGGCCTCTTCCGAGGTCTCGAAGGACAGGCGCACCTGGCCATCGGTGTCCGTGGTCTGGATCCAGCCCATCAGCGGATCGGGGCGCCTGGCGGACTGAGGCTCATATTCCAGAACCCAGTCCTTGGTCTTGGCCTTGCCGGACTGCATGGCGTTCTTGGCCGGACGATAGATGCGCGCGAGCATGCGATTCCTCAGAATTCCAATCGGCGGTGGTCGGGGCGAAAGGATTTGAACCTTCGACCCTCTGCTCCCAAAGCAGATGCGCTACCAGGCTGCGCTACGCCCCGAAAAGCGCCGATGGCGCTGCGATATAAGGCTTTGGCCGATCCCGCAATGCAGCCGGCGCCGGTCTCGACAATTCGTGGCGCCGGACGCACGCTCCATGGACCGACCTGGAGGTTCCCTTGGCTCAGCTGCAGCACCTGCCCGCCGACGCCCCGGCAGACGCCCTTGCGGAGATCCTGGAGCGCGATGGCGCCCTGATCATCGATGGCCTGCTGGACCCGTCACGGCGGGCCCGGGTCATGGCCGAGATCGGCCCCTATATCGAGGCCACCCCCGTCGGCCGCGACGCTTTCACAGGCTTCGCCACCACCCGCACTGGCGCCCTGGTGGCCCGCTCCCCGGCCTGCCGGGAGCTGGTGACTGATCCGCTGATCCTTGCCGCCTGCGATCTGTTCCTGCTGCCGGCCTGCGATCGCTATCAGCTCCACCTGACCCAGGCGATACGCATCCGCCCCGGCCAGCCCCGCCAGCCCCTGCATCGGGACCGCTTGGCCTGGGGCGGCTTCCTCCAGGGCGTGGAGCCTCAGCTCAACACCATCTGGGCCATGACCGAGTTCACTGCCGCCAACGGCGCGACCCGGGTGGTCCCCGGCAGCGCGCAATGGCCGGCCGAGCGCCGGGCCACAGAGGATGAGATCGCCTTCGCCGAGATGAGCGCCGGATCGGTGCTGGTCTATACCGGCTCGGTGATCCATGGGGGCGGCGCCAACGCGACGGGCGACCAGGACCGCATTGGCCTCAACATCACCTACTGCCTGGGCTGGCTGCGCCAGGAGGAGAACCAGTACCTCTCCTGTCCGCCGGCCATCGCCCGCACCCTGGACCCGAAGCTCCAGGCCCTGCTGGGCTACAGCATGGGCAGCTACGCCCTGGGCTACTTCACGCCCCCCACGGGACCGGGGGAAGGGCCGGAGGCCGTGCCGCCGGAGTGGGCGCTGCGGTCCGGCGAGGGCGCCCCCTGGGGCGATGACCTCTATGCGGCGGTGACGGAGCGGGTGCGCAAGGCGACGGGCGCCACGGAATAGGGCGCGGCCTACTCCACCCGCTTGTGCATGAGCTTGAACACGCCGGACGCCCGCACAACGTCATGGCCCCGGGAAATGGCTCGCCCCTCGACGAAAACCACATCCTTCGTCGCGCGGGTGACCCGGGCTTCACCGCGCACCCATTCTCCCACACGGGCCATGTGCAGGAAGTCCACGGAGAGGTGGATCGTCACCCCTGTGGTCCGAGTCGCGCGATAGACGGCCGCCCCCAGCAGGCCGTCCAGGAAGGCCGTCAGCATGCCGCCATGCACCAGGCCCAGGCCGTTGGCGTGGCGCTTGAGGGCGAAGAAGGCGTGCTCAGTCAGGTCGCCACTATCCGGACGATGGAAGAAGGGGCCGTTGTGGGAGGTGAACGGCCCGCGCCCGGTCGAGCGGACGAATCCTTCTGGCGGGGCCGGAATGGCGTCCTCGGTCTCTGGCGCGCCGCGCAACAGGTCAGCCACGCGGCATGGCCGGAGATTGGATGTGGTCGCCTGGCAGCAGGCCAAGCTGGGCGGCTCGACCGGCCGCAAGCTCCAGGACGGTGCGCACAGGGCCATAGGCCGGGATCGGCTGCTCGTTCAGCGGCTGGGCGTTGGGGGCGATGGACAGCACCGTCCCGTCTGGGCGGATATAGATGATGTCGAGTGGGATCAGGGTGTTGCGCATCCAGAAGGCGCTGCCCTGCTGCACCTGTGGGAAGATGAAGAGCATGCCGCGGTCCGAGGCCACCGCCTTGCGGCACATCAGGCCATAGGCGCGGCTGGGCCCGTTGTCGGCCACCTCCACCATGAACCTGGCCTGGCCTCGGGCTGTGGTGATGGTCAGCGACTTGAGCGGCTTGAGTTCCGGCTGGCCCTTGCAGTGGGCCGGGTCCTGCCGAGGCAGGTTGGGCTCCTCCTGGGAGGGCCGCGCCAAGGTCGGCTGGGAAGTCAGGGCGAACGCCAGGACCGCGCCGAACGCGAGCGCGGCGCGACGACCGTTGGGACTGCGGGACACGGGGCGAGAACTCCGGAGGAAAAGCCTAGGCTAGACCTACCGGCTCGATCTCCGCCACCACAAGTCCTTTCGGACCCTCGGCGAAGCGCACCATGACATCGTCACCCGGCTGCAGGTCCTCGATGCCGGACCGTCGCAAGGTCTCGATGTGGACGAAGATGTCCCCAGGCTCGCCGTCCCGCACCACGAAGCCGTAGCCCTTGGCGCGGTTGAACCACTTCACCTTCGCCCGCTCCAGCGGCCCACGGGCGGCCACCGGACGCGGCGCTGGCCGCGGCGCGAAGCTGGCGCTCCGCCCGCCGCCATGGCGATCGAATCCGCCGCCGCCATGACGATCGAAGCCGTCCCGGTCCCTGCGAAAACCGCCCTCGCCTTCGTGCCGTCGTCGCTCATGCGCCGGGGGCGCTGAACTTTCGTCCAGATCGACCACCTCGGAGACCTGCCAGCCCTTGGGCCGGCGGATCACGTCACAGACGATCACCGCGCCCTCGAGCGCGCTTTCACGACCGGCGTTTCGCAAGGATGTGACATGGAGCAGGACGTCTTTGAGATCCGTCTGCCCCGGGTCGTCGGGAACAATAAAGCCGTAGCCTTTACCCGCGTCGAACCACTTTACACGCCCACTGATCCGCACGGCGTCTTCGTGCGAATCCACTCCCTCGTATTCGTAACCAGACATCTGCCCCTCTGGCCCGTGCTCCCCAATCCTCTCGGATATAAGGCCAAGTATAACACTGTTCGCGTATCAGGAGAGCCGTCAATAGGGCTTTTCACGGGGATACACGCAGGGCGTGTTGTTTTCACGCAGCAGATGTCTTCGGGGGAGTCGCGTGGCAGTCCCTAGGGGAGTCGAACCCCTCTCTCCAGGTTGAAAACCTGGCGTCCTAACCGATAGACGAAGGGACCGCGGTCGCGAGAGCGGCGTCTATATCCAGCTTCCCGAGGGTGTGCAAGCACCTTGGACCGATCATCCACCAAACGCCAATCCGACTGTTGTCCCTAGGCCCTGACGCTGTCGCCGGAGACGCCGAATGGGCCTTCAGTTCAGGGGCCGCGCCCGGGTTCGTCAGCCTCACCCCACCCGGCGTGGGTCCGCAACGTCCTCGATCTCCAGCTCGACGCTCTGGCGGCCCTGCCAGTCGTCGGCCTTCAGGCGGCCCACCACATGCACCGGCCCGCCCTCGGCCAGGAGCCGGCGTCCGATCTCGGTGTCCTCCGCCCGCCAGGCCACGGCCTTCAGCTTGCCGCCGGAGCGGTCGGTGAGGGTTACCCGGACGTGGCCGCCGCGGAGCGCCATGGCCCGCTCGATCCGAACATCGGCGGCGGCGAACAGCGGCTCGGGATTGCCCGGCCCGAACGGCGCCAGGCGTTGAAACGCGGCCAGCAGGGCCCGGTCGCAGCCGCCCGTGGTCACCAGGGCGTCGATGTCCAGGCCGTCCTCGGCCGTGGCGATGACGCTCTCATCCGCCATCTGGGCGCACAGGAACTCGCGCAGCTCCGGAATATTCTCGGGTTTCACGGACAGGCCTGCGGCCATGGCGTGCCCGCCGCCGGACATCAGCAGGCCCGCCTCATAGGCCGCCTGCACCGCCCGGCCCAGATTGACTCCCGGTTGGGATCGCCCCGAGCCCTTGCCGACATCAGCGGCCCGGTCGATCCCGATGACGATCACCGGTTTGCGGTAACGTTCCCGCAGGCGCCCGGCCACGATGCCGATCACCCCGGGATGCCAGTCGTCCCGCGCCACCAGCAGCATGGGGGCGTCAGCCAGGTTGGTTTCCTGCTCGAGGATGCGGACGGCGTCTTCCTGCACCAGGCGCTCCACCTCCTTGCGGCTGGCGTTCAGCGCATCCAGTTCGGCGGCCAGGCTGGCGGCCTCCTCAGGATCGTCGGTGGAGAGCAGGCGCGCGCCGAGATCGGCGCGTCCGATCCGGCCGCCGGCATTGATCCGTGGCCCCAGCAGGAAGCCTACATGGAAGGTGGAGGCCGGGCCCTGGCTCTTGGCCACATCCATCAGCGCTCTGAGGCCCGGATTGCGCCAGGCGGACATCACCTTCAGGCCCTGGGCGGCGATGGCCCGGTTGAAGCCCACCAGTTCCGTCACGTCGCAAATGGCGCCCATGGCCGCCAGGTCCAGCCATTCGCGGATATCGGGCTCGGCGCGGCCCTCGAACAGGCCGCGTTTGCGCGCCTCGCGGTTCAGGGCGGCCAGCAGCACGAAGGTCACGCCCGCCGCCGCCAGCATCCCCTGCCCGGAGGTGTCGTCGGGCCGGTTGGGGTTCACCAGGGCGGCGGCTACAGGCTGCTCTCCCTCGCGCATCAGGTGATGGTCGATCACCACCACCTCCAGCCCGATCTCAGCGGCATAGGCCACAGCCTCATGCGCCGCGGCCCCGCAATCGACGGTGATCACCAGCTCGGCGCCACTGTCACGTATGGATTGGAACGCCGGCCGGCTAGGGCCATAGCCCTCGGTGATCCGGTCCGGCACATAGATCGGCAGGTCCCGGCCGAGCGCCCGCATCCAGCGCACCAACTGGGCCGCGCTGGAGGCGCCATCCACGTCATAGTCAGCGAACACCACCATGGGCCGGTCGCGGACGACCGCGTCCACCAGGATCGCGGCGGCCTTGTCCATGTCCTGGAAGCTGGACGGGTCCGGGAACAGGGCCTTGAGCGTCGGGTTGAGATAGGTCTCCCCGCCGCCATCAGGGATGTTCCGCGCCGCCAGGGCGCGGGCCAGGGGCTCGGTGAGACCCAGAGCCAGCTGATGGCGCCGCACGGTCTCCGCGTCCGCCGGCCGGGTCCGCCACAGCCGCCCGCTCAGCGACCGCGTGACGCCCAGATAGCCAGAAGCCGGCGAGCCGTCAGCCATGACTTAGGTCCTCCCCTCTTGGGGGAAGTGGCGCGGAGCGACGGAGGGGGCTGAAGCCCACAGCCCTGCGGACCCCCTCAGTCCGCTGCGCGGACAACTCCCCCAATGGGGGAGCACCTTGAGGGAGCTACCTGTCATCACACCGGCCGCTTCATCCGCACTTCGCGCACCGTCCGGGTGGCCGAGTTCATCACCAGGGTGTGGGTGTGCACGAAGCCATCCTCGTAGCGCACGCCGTCCAGCAGGGCGCCCTTGGTGACGCCCGTAGCGGCGAAGATCGCGTCGGCGCGGACCATCTCGTGCAGATCATACTTCTTGTCGAAGTCGGTGATCCCCACGCGCTTGGCGCGAGCCTTCTCGTCGGCGTTGCGGAACACCAGCCGGCCCTGGAACTGGCCGCCCACGCACTTCAGCGCCGCGCAGGCCAGCACGCCTTCTGGCGCCCCGCCCTGGCCCACATAGAGGTCCACGCCGGTCTCCTTGTCGGCGGTGTTCATCACGCCGGCCACGTCGCCGTCGGTGATCAGATAGACCCGGGCGCCCACCGAACGCACCGAGGCGATGATCTCGGCGTGCCGCGGACGGTCCAGGATGCAGACGGTGATCTCTTCCGGGGCTACCCCCTTGGCGGCGGCCAGCGCCTTGACGTTCTCGGCCGGGCTCTTGTCCAGATCGATGATACCCGCCGGGAAGCCCGGTCCGCAGGCGATCTTGTCCATATAGGTGTCCGGCGCGTTGAGCAGGGTGCCCTTGGGCGCCCAGGCCATCACCGCCAGCGCATTGGCCATGGCCTTCGCTGTGAGGGTCGTGCCCTCCAGCGGGTCGAGGGCGATGTCGATCTTGGGGCCTTTGCCGCGGCCGACCTTCTCGCCGATGTAGAGCATGGGCGCCTCGTCGCGCTCGCCCTCGCCGATGACGATCTCGCCCTCGATATCGAGGTCGTTCAGGGCGGTTCGCATGGCGTCGACGGCGGCCTGGTCGGCCTCCTTCTCATCGCCGCGACCCACCAGTTTCCAGGCGGCGATGGCGGCGATCTCGGTCACCCGGACCGCGTCCAGCACCAGTCCGCGATCGAGAACTTCAGAACTCATCCACTCGTCTCCAGCCTGGGTCGGCGCAGCCGACCAATATTTCGGGATTCTCAGATACGCGCGATACGCAAGAGGCGCGGTCTATCAAGGACCGACGACAGATCCGCGATGCGGTCGATCGCCGCCATCAGCACGGATTCCACGAC
>Ga0265327_10004509_pt1 | contig 12289 bp, 13 predicted proteins | sample 41621metaG_FD_202089 | JGI IMG/M metagenome (GOLD analysis project Ga0265327, IMG submission 202089) | Rhizosphere microbial communities from Carex aquatilis grown in University of Washington, Seatle, WA, United States - 4-16-21 metaG | ecosystem: Host-associated > Plants > Roots > Rhizosphere...
GCGCGCTCTACTCCTCCAAGCGCACGGGCCGGAACCGCGTGTCCAGCGCTGAGGCCATCGCCGCCGCGGCCTGATCGACGCTTTTTCCCTAGGCTGACGCCGGGGTATCCTCCCTTAGATCGTTCGTGAAGAACGGGAGGACGTCGTGGCCTATTTGAAGATCAAGACCTCGGTGGAGGACGGCGTCGGCGTCATCACGCTGGCCGACCCCGCCACCATGAACGCCGCCGGCGTCGACCTCACCCAGGAACTCCGCGAGGCCTTCGAGGCCTTCGCGAAGCCGGACGCCGGGGTCCGCTGCGTCGTGCTCACCGGCGAGGGCCGCGGCTTCTGCTCCGGCGCCAATCTTTCCGGCCGTGGCGGTCCCGCCGGCGAGTCCGCCGATCCTGAGGGCCCGGACGCCGGCGCGGCGCTGGAAAGCGTCTACAATCCCTTCGTCACCGCGCTTCGGGACTATCCGGTCCCCATCGTCACCGCCGTCAATGGTGCGGCGGCGGGGGTGGGCTGCTCCCTCGCCCTGATGGGCGACATCATCGTCGCCGCCGAGAGCGCCTATTTCCTCCAGGCGTTCCGGCGCATCGGGCTGGTGCCCGACGGCGGCTCGACCTATCTGCTGCCGCGGCTGATCGGCAAGGCCCGGGCCATGGAAATGGCCCTGATGGGTGAGCGGATTCCCGCGAAGACGGCGCTGGACTGGGGCCTGGTGAACCGCTGCGTCCCCGATGATCAGCTGATGGCCACCGCCATGGAGTTCGCCCGATCGCTGGCCACCGGGCCCTGGGCCATGGGCTCGATCCGCAAGCTGGTCTGGGAAAGCCTGGACGCCGAATGGGCCGACCAGCTGCATGCCGAACGTATGGCGCAGAAGGTGGCGGGGCGCACCGAGGATTTCCGCGAAGGGGTCACCGCCTTCCTGCAGAAACGCCCGGCGGTGTTCGCGCGAAAATAGGCGTAGCCTGCCCGCAGGCTCGCGGATGCGCGGGCCGCGAGGGAGGCGAGCGATGCGGATTGTCCTGACCATTTTTGGCGTGCTGGCCGTCCTCCTGGGGGGCGTCTGGATCCTGCAGGGGATCAACATCCTGCCCGGAAGCTTCATGACCGGCGATATCAAGTGGGCGGTCTATGGGGCGATCCTGGCGGCCGTGGGGATCGGCGCGGTGGTCTGGGGTCGCCGGCGCTAGGTTGAGGCGACGGTTGAAGCAGTCGTCGCCTTTGGGCGCCGGATCGCTTACATTGTAAATATCAGTCCGACAAGGCGCCCGCATGCTCACGGTCCATCACCTCAACAATTCCCGGTCCCAGCGCGTGCTGTGGCTCCTGGAGGAACTGGGGACACCCTATCAAATCAAACACTACCAGCGCGATCCTCAGACCATGCTGGCGCCGGCTGAGCTGAAGGCGATCCATCCCCTGGGCAAGTCGCCGGTGATCACCGTGGACGGCGGAACCCTGGCGGAGACCGGCGCCATCGTCGAATACTTGGTCGGCCGATATGGCGAGGGCCGGCTGGTCCCGGCGCCGGGAACCCCCGAGCGGATGCGCTGGACCTACTGGCTGCACTATGCCGAGGGCTCAGCCATGCCGCCGCTGCTGATGAAGCTGGTGTTCACCGCACTGCCCGCCCGCAGCCCCGCCCTGCTGCGGCCTCTGGTGAAGGCGATCGCCGGGCGCGCCGAGACCGGCTTTGTTGATCCCCAGCTTAAGGCGCATTTCGACTATTGGGAGGCCGAACTCGCCAAGGCCGAATGGTTTGCGGGCGCCGAGTTCAGCGCCGCCGACATCATGATGAGCTTCCCCATCGAGGCCGCCGCAGAACGAGGCCACGCCCTCATGGGCCGGCCGAGGCTCGCCGCCTTCCTTCAGAAGATCCATGCGCGCCCGGCCTATCGACGGGCCCTGGAAAAGGGCGGCCCCTACGCCTATGCCGATTGAGGGACAAGGGGACCCGCCTTGGCGAATGCGGACCACCATAGCCGGCAGGACGTCGAGGTGCGCCGTCGCGCCCTGATCGCGGCGACGCTCGAGAGCCTGGCCGAGGGTGGGCTGGCGGCGGTGTCGGTGCGGGATGTGGCGGCCAGGGCCGGGGTCTCCATCGGGCTGGTGCGCCACCATTTCGGCAGTTTCGGCGCCCTGCTGGTGGAAGCCTACCGGCACACCACACTGGAGATCGACAGGCAGCTGGACGCAGCGGTGACGGCGGCCGGCCCCGACCCACGCCGGCGCATGGACGCCTTCCTGGCGGCAAGCTTTGCGCCCGGCATCGTCGATCGCGACCTGCTCTCGGCCTGGCTGGGCTTCTGGGGCCTGGTGCGCAGCGATCCCAAGGCCGCCGCCCTGCACGCCGAGACCTACGCCGCCTACCGCACAAGGATTGCAGGCCTGCTCGCCGAGCTCGCCACGGCCGCGGGCCGCCGGGCCGACGCCGCGCTGGGGGCGATCGCCCTGTCGGCCATGCTGGACGGGCTGTGGCTGGAACTGTGCCTCGATCCCACGACCTTCAGTCCGGAGGCGGCCTACGAACTGACCCGTGGCTGGGTGGAGGGCTTCCTGGCCACTGCAGACCGGACCGATGCGGTCTAGGGCCTCACCTGCCGAGGCTTGCCTGAGTCCGGATTCGTACGATACGAGTGTATAACAACACCCGTAGCGAGGAGCCCCAGATGGAGACCAGCCTTCCCGCCTGGATCTATTCCGACCCCGGCTTCTTCGAACGCGAGCGCGAGACGGTGTTCCGGACCGCCTGGCAGGTGGTCTGCCACGTGAACGACGTGCCCAAGGCCGGCGACTATCAGACCCTGGACTTCCTGGGGGAGCAGGTCCTGGTGCTGCGGGGCGAGGATGGGGTGGTGCGCAGCTTCCACAACGCCTGCCGCCACCGGGCCTCGCGGCTGGCCGACGGAAACCAGGGCAATTGCGGTCACCGGCTCGTCTGCCCCTACCACGCCTGGAGCTACGGCCTGGATGGCCGCCTGCTGCGGGTGCCGCCCTGGCAGGGCTTCGAGGCCCTGGACCTGTCCAAGCACGGCCTGGTCCCGGTCGAACAGGAGATCTGGCAGGGCTTTATCTTCGTCCGCTTCGCGCCAGGCCTGCCCAGCGTCGCCGAGATGATGGCGCCCTATGCCGCCGAGATCTTGCCTCACCGCTTCGAAGAGCTGCAGCCTCAGGGCCGGGTGACCCTGCGGCCTCGCGCGGTGAACTGGAAGAATGTGGGGGACAACTATTCCGACGCCCTGCACATCCCGGTGGCCCATCCCGGCCTCACCCGGCTGTTCGGCCCCACCTACGCCATGGAGGCGGAGACCTGGGTCGACAAGCTCTGGGGCGACATTACGGAGACCCCTTCCTCCAACTGGGTCGAGCGGGCCTATCAGGGGCTGCTGAACGGTTTCGACCACCTGCAGCCGGCCGCGCGGCGGCGCTGGAACTACTACAAGTTCTGGCCAAACTTCGCCTTCGACGTCTATCCGGACCAGGTGGACTTCATGCAGTTCGTGCCGGTCAACCCGACCCAGACCATGATCCGGGAGATCAGCTACGCCCTGCCGGACGCCCGGCGCGAGACCCGGGCGGCGCGCTATCTCAACTGGCGGATCAACCGCCAGGTCAATGCCGAGGACACGGTCCTGATCCAGCGGGTTCAGGACGGCATGGCCGCCTCCGGCTATGACAGCGGCCCCCTGGGCCCCTCCGAGGTCTGCCTGCGAGCCTTCGCGCGGCGGCTTACCGCCCAGATTCCGGAGGTCGCCGGGCCGCGTCCGGCCAGGACCGCGGCCTGATGGCGCGGCGCTCCCTACGCATCCGCGCGACGACGGAACCAGAAGGCGCCGGGCTCATTGTCCGGGAAACGACCGATCATCGGGCAGGCACGAGCGAAGGCGTCAAAGTGGTGATGCTTGAGCCAGTTGGCCGCGCACAGGATTTCGTAGTCGTGATTGAAGGCCAGGAAGGATTCCAGGAGGTACTGCTCGTTCCACAGCCGGCGCTGGTCCCGCAGCCAGGACTCCGGATAGTCTCGCGGCGTGAAGACGTCATGCACCTGGATCAGCACCCCCGGCTTCAGCCGCGGCACGATCTCGTGGAATTCCCGCAGCACGTCCCCCCAGGGACGGATCACATGGGAACTGTCGACGAACAGGATGTCGCCGGCCTCCAGCTGGTCGAACAGGGCCAGATCCACCGTCTCCACCCGCTCACGGATCACCTGGACGCCGGTCTCCTCCAGCCATTGGACCTCGAAGGGCTCGATGCAGACCTGCTCGCAGCGATAGGTCGCGTCAGCCTCGCGGTTGGCCTCGATGGCCAGGCGGGCCATGAGGGTGGATTCCCCGCAGCCGATTTCAATGATCCGCCGGGGCTTGGACAGCGCGATCATGTTGAACAGCATTTCGGCGTCGCCGACGCCATACATGGGATTGTCGTAGCCGAAGCTGTGCCGGGCCGGCTTGTCGAACGGGATGGCGGCCAGGCGCTCCGAGAACTGGCAGCGCGCCAGCAGGGCCAGTTGCCCGTCCACGTTGAGGTCGAGGCCCGGCAGGCGCCTCTCGACATTGGTCACCGACGGCAGGTTCGCCTCGGCGTAGGTCGGTTCATAATAGTGCGTAGCGCGCAGCTGGAACCCGAAGCGGTCAGACAGGGCCTGGAATCTCGGGAAGGCCGTCCGATGTTCCGCCACCGCCTTGAGGACGGGAGACGCCACCAACGCTGTCGCCGACACGACGAAATCCAACGCATTCTTCGCCGCAGTTCGCATCCGGCCCCCGTCCATGAAACACGTGCCCAACAGAATGCATGTCGACGCGTTTGGTTCAGCGGCCCGGCCGAAATCCCTTAGCGCGCAAGGCCCCGCTTCGGCGGACAATTGGTTCCATGACGCCTCCCCCATCCCCTCCCCCACCCCCTGCCGCCTAAGGAATCGCCCCTGATGACCAGCGACATCATCATCGTCGGCGGAGGTCATAACGGCCTCGTCTGCGCCGCCTACCTCGCCAAGGCGGGACTAAAGGTCACCGTGCTGGAGCGCCGCGACGTCGTGGGCGGCGCCGCGGTCACCGAGGAGTTCCATCCGGGGTTCCGCAATTCCGTGGCCAGCTACACAGTCTCGCTGCTCAACCCGAAGGTCATTTCCGACCTGGAGTTGCATCGTCACGGACTGAAGGTCGTTGAACGGAAGGTCGCCAATTTCCTGCCCCTGGACGGCGACTATCTGGCCACCGGGGAAGGTCGCACCAGGTCCGAGGTGGCGCGGTTTTCGCAAAAGGACGCCGACCAGCTGGATGCCTATAACGACCGGCTTGAGGCCATCGCCGACGTGGTGCGCGAGCTGGTGCTGGAGACTCCGCCCAATCTCGTGGAGGGGGGCCTGGCCCAGGCCATTCCGGAACTGCTGAAAAGCGCCAGCCTGGGCAAGCGCCTCAGCAAGCTCGACATGACCGGAAAGCGCGACCTGCTGGCCCTGTTCTCGCAATCGGCCGGCGACTGGCTTGACGGCTGGTTCGAGAGCGAACCCATCAAGGCGGTCTATGGCTTCGACGGGGTGGTGGGCAACTATGCCAGCCCCTACACCCCCGGCTCGGCCTATGTGCTGCTGCACCACGTGTTCGGCGAGGTGAACGGCAAAAAGGGAACCTGGGGTCACGCCATCGGAGGTATGGGCGCCATCACCCAGGCCATGGCCGCCTGCTGCCGCGAGCGCGGGGCGGAGATCCGCACCGGCGTATCCGTGGCCGAGGTGCTCACCGAAAAGGGCCGCGCCACCGGCGTGGTGACCGACAAGGGCGAGGTCCTGAAGGCCCGCGCAGTAGTGTCCAACCTGCACCCGCAGCTGCTGTTCGGGAAGCTGGTGGACGCCGGCGTGCAGGGACCGGACTTCGTGGAGCGCGTGCGCCGCTACCGGTCCGGCTCGGGCACGTTCCGGATGAATGTGGCGCTGTCCGAACTGCCCAGCTTCACCTGCCTGCCCGGCGCCGGCGACCATCTGACCGCCGGGATCATCATCGCCCCCTCCCTCGCCTATATGGACCGGGCCTATACGGACGCGCGCAACCACGGCTGGTCGAAGGAGCCGATCGTGGAAATGCTGATCCCGTCGACCCTGGACGACAGCCTGGCGCCGGCCGGCCGGCACGTGGCCAGCCTGTTCTGCCAGCACGTCTCCCCCAAGCTCCCGGACGGTAAGTCCTGGGATGACCACCGCGAGGAGGTGGCCGACCTGATGATCGCCACCGTGGACAAGCAGGCGCCCGGCTTCGCGGCTTCGGTGCTGGGCCGCCAGATCCTGTCCCCCCTCGACCTGGAGCGGACCTTCGGCCTGGTGGGCGGGGACATCATGCACGGGGCGCTCAGCCTCGATCAGATGTTCTCGGCCCGTCCGGTGCTGGGCGCCGGGGACTACCGCACCCCGGTCGCGGGGCTCTACCAGTGCGGAGCCGGCACCCACCCCGGCGGCGGGGTCACCGGCGCGCCAGGACACAATGCGGCACGGGAAGTGATCAAGGACGCCCGGCGCGGCCGGTTGGGGGAAAGCTCTCGGCGACGGGCCTGGGGCTGAAATCCCCACCTGACCTGGCCCGGAAGGACCGCCAGGGAAAGGTTCAGTTCGGGGCCGCGTAGACAGCCGTCAGGGTCGGAATCGCGGCCCTGGCGACCGCGCGGTCGACGGCGTCCTTGGTGCAGACCTGCCGGTCGTAGACGATATAGAGGTTCTCGGGGTCCGAACACAGGGACCGGGCGGCCGACCGAATGCGGGCGAGCAGGGCGAGCGCGCCATCGTGCTCTTCAACCTTGAGGTCGTCGAAGCGGATCTTCCGGGACTTGATGTCGACGTTCGGGCCGAGGTGGGGCGTGACCACCAGCTCCTGAACGGTGGGCGCCTGGGTCGCGGCGGCGCCGGCGGTGATGGGCGCGGCCATCGCCAGTGCGACGGCGACCGCCATGAGATGGTGAATACCCATGTTGAAGTCCTTCAGCTTCGTCGCGCAGGCGACCGGCGGAGTGTCCGACCGCCGGACGCGTCCGCATTGACAATTGTCATCCTCAGGGCGCCCCCTGCCCCTTCACACGGAGGTTGCGGTGCGGCGGGCGATCGAACTGACTCTCAATGGGCGGCAGGCCTCGGTGGAGGCGGAAGAGACCGCGAGCCTGCTGGACGTCCTGCGCAATGACCTCGCCCTCAGCGGGCCGCGGTTCGGATGCGGTTCCGGACAGTGCGGGACCTGCTCGGTGCTGGTGGACGGCGAGGATGTGGCCGCCTGCCAGCTTGAGATCGGCAACATGGCCGGCCGCTCGGTGGTTACGGTGGAGGGACTGGGAACACCGGAGGCCCCCCATCCCCTGCAGACGGCCTTCCTGGAGCTGCAGGCCGGTCAATGCGGATACTGCCTGTCAGGGATCCTGATGGGCGCCAAGGGGCTGTTGGACCGCAATTCCGACCCGAGCCGGGCGCAGGTGGCTGAAGCCCTCGCCTGGCACCTCTGCCGCTGCGGCGTGCACAACCGGGTGATGGACGCGGTCCTGCTGGCGGCGCGGCGGCTGCGCGAGGGGGCCACAGCATGATCCCGCCCTCCCTGCTGGCCAATCCCCGGCTGGACCGCTGGGTGAGTTTCCGGGTCCCGGACCGGGTGCGCCTGGCCTTTGGCAAGGTGGAGTACGGCCAGGGGGCGCTGACGGCCCTGGCCCAGATCGGCGCCGAAGAGCTGGATGTGACGATGGCCCAGTTGCAGGTGGTGAACGCCGCCACCGGGTCGTCGCCGGACGAGGGCGTGACGGTGGGGTCCATGTCCGTGGAAAGCTCGGGCGCCTCGGTGCGGGCCGCCTGCGCCGAGGTGCGCGCCCTGTTCGTGGCGGAGGCGGCTCAGCGCCTGGGTTGCGCGCCCGCCGATATCGAGATCCGCGACGGCGCCTTCCTGCGGGCCGGCGGAGCCACGGGCGAGACCTATTGGACCCTGGCGCCCGCCATCGACCTCAACCGACCGCCCGAAGGCGGGGCCCGGTGGAAGACCCCGGACCAGCATCGCCTGGTGGGGACCAGCGTCCCGCGACTCGACCTTCCGGCCAAGGTGTTCGGGGGCGGGTTCCTGCAGGACATCGCCCTGCCCGGCCTGCGCCATGCCCGGGTGCTGCGCCAGCCCGGCCCGACAGCACGGCTGATCCACGTGGACGAGGCGGCTGCACGCCGGGCGGCGGGCGACCCGGATCTGGACATCCTGATCGAGGGGTCATTCGTGGCCTTCATCTCCGGCAGCGAGCCGGCGGCGGCCCGGGCGGTGGCGGCGGTGGAGGCCGGCGCCCAATGGTCGACGCCCCGGGAGCTATCCCCCCGGCTGTCGGAGGCCCAGTCCCTCACCGAACTGCCCGCCGTGGAGCTGGAGACCGGGGCTCCGGTGGGCGAGCCCTCCAACCGCCACAGGCTGCAGGCGGCCTATTCCCGGCCCTATATCTCCCACGCCTCCATGGCGCCGTCCTGCGGGATCGGCTGGCTGGTGGACGGACGCCTCAGGGTCTGGACCCATGCCCAGGGGGTCTATCCGCAGTCTGTCCATATCGCCCGGATCACCGGCCTGTCGCCCGACGCCATCTCGGTGGAGCACGCCCAGGGGGCGGGCTGTTACGGTCATAACGGCGCCGAGGATGCCGCCTATGACGCCGCCTTCATCGCCAGCCGCCGTCCCGGCGCGCCGATCCGGGTGCAGTGGCGGCGCGAGGACGAGTTCGGCCACGCGCCGGTGGGCACGGCCATGCGGGTGGAGATCACCGCCGAGCTGGACGCCGCCGGTCGGCTGGCGGACTGGACCACCGAGATCTGGACCAATCTCCACGTCAACCGCGGCCGCACCCTGATCGAGCCGGCCCTGCCCCAGGGCCCACCGCCTCTCCCGCCGCCCGACCCCACCATCTCGTTCGGCGGGCGGCTGAACGCCGTGCCGTCCTATGACATCCCCGCCACCCGGGTGAAGGAGCACCTGGTGCTGGAGAGCCCGGTGAGGACCTCGTCCCTGCGGGGGCTGGGCGGGCCGGTGAATACTTTTGCGGGCGAGTGCTTCATGGACGAGCTCGCCCTGGCGGCGTCCAAGGACCCCCTGGCCTTCCGCCTGGAAATGCAGCCCGATCCCCGCGCCCGCAAGGTGCTGGAGCGGCTCGCCGAGCTCTGCGGATGGGGCGCACGGGGGCCTGGCGGCGACGGCGCGGGCCTGGCCCTGGCCTTTGACCGCCATCGCGACCGGGGCGCCTATGTGGCGGTGGCGGCGCGGGTGAGCGTGGATGAAGAGGTGCGGCTCGAGCACTTGTGGTGCGTGGTGGACGGCGGCCTGATCATCAATCCGGACGGCGCGAAGAACCAGTTGGAAGGCGGCATGATCATGGCCGCCAGCTGGGCGCTGAAGGAACAGGTGAAGCTGGAGGGCCGGGGTGTCGCCTCCGTCACCTGGGACGACTATCCGATCCTGCGCTTCAACGAGGTTCCGCCGGTGGTGGTGGAGCTGATCGCGGCCCGGGACGCACCGCCCGTGGGCCTTGGGGAGATCTCCACCGGCCCGACCCTGGCGGCGATCGGCAATGCGGTGGCCCATGCCCTGGGGGCGCGCATTCGGGATCTGCCCTTCACCCGTGAGCGGATCGCCCGGACCCTGCTGGAGGGGTGAGCGGGCCGATCAGCACCAGCTGGCCTGGTTGGGATCGGGATCGCGCAGTAGTTCCTGGATGTTGGCCTCGATGATGCGGAATCCCAGATTGCCGTAGAGGATCTGGCGCCCCCCATTGAGCACCAGGCTGGGACTGCCCTGGATCCTCAGGCCTTCGGCGGCGCGATAGTCGGCGGCCAGGGCGGCGAAGGCGGTCCCGTCATGTACGAAGGCTTCCAGAACGGCCGGGTCTAGGCCCGCCTCGCGGAACACGTCGCGCTGGACCTCCCATCGACCGACGTCGCGGGCCTGTTCAAAGAACGCCCGTCGCAGCGCCCAGGTGGCCCGGTCGCAGGCCCCCGGCTCGCAGGCGCCGGCCGCTTCCGCCAGACGAATCGCCGTCAGGGCCAGATGGGCGCCGTTTGAGGAGGCCGGGCGGACTGCGAGCCAGATATCCGGATTGAACCGCACCTCGGGAAATCTGGCGGCGGACTCCCGCAGATGGGCGTTGAAGCCCTCATAGCCGCCCCGGTCCCGCCAGGCCGCAGGGATCTTGCCGGCCGTGTCGCCGAACACAGAACAGAACCGGGACTCGATCACGATCTGATCGGCGAACCGGTCGCGCAGGGCGTCCAGGCGCAGCTGGGCGATATAGGCCCAGAGGCACAGGAGATCGGAGAAATAGGTGACGGGGACAGTGGGCAAGTTCGGCCTCCTGGCGGCGCATGGCGACATCCTGACCCCAGCCTCGCGGCGCGACCTTGATCGAAGTCAGGGGTGGGCGGCCCGCTAGGCCGTGAGGGCCGCCGCCATGGCTGCGAACACCCCGCCCCAGTCGCCGCGCACCGCCTGTCGGAACAGTCGCGTCGAGGGATACCAGGGGCTGTCGTCACGCCCCGCCAGCCAGCGCCAGTCGGCCACCTGCGGCAGGGCGATCCAGCTGCGGACTCCCAGGGCGCCGGCCAGGTGGGCGACGCTGGTGTCCGGGGTGATGAACAGGTCGCAGCAGGTCATGGCCGCGGCGGTGTCGAGGAAGGCGTCCGGGCCGGGATCGAAGTCCTCGCCGAGGGTCTCGACCTCCATGCCCGGCGGCAAGGTCGCCAGCTGATCGAGGCCGTTGTGCTTCTGCAGGCTGATCAGGCGGACGCCGGCGAGCCCGGCCAGGGGCTCCAGCGCCTTGAGCGGAAAGGAGCGCTGCAGCGGCAGGGCGTAGGGCGCGGTGCTGCCCTGCCAGGCGACGCCAACCTTGAGGCCCGCGGGGCCGATCTGCGCCCGCCAGCGCGCGACGCGGTCGGGTTCGGCCTTGAGGTAAGGCTGGGCCGGGATGGACTCCAGGGTCGTACCCAGCAGATGAGGCAGGCTCATCAGGGCGCAGTGGAACTCGCCCCTGGCGGGCGGCGCGTCTTCCGGCGCGAGCCGGATGGTGGGACTGAGGGTCCGCAGCAGGGCGTGCATCGCCCGCGGCGCGGCCAGTCGTACGCTCGCCCCTCTCCGCTCGGCCAGGACGGCGTAGCGGCAGAATTGAATCAGGTCGCCCTGGAACAGCTCCGGATAGATCAGCAGGCTGCGGCCGCGCAGGCTCTGGCCTGTCCAGGCCCGGCCCAGACCGTAGCGGGGATCGTCGAAGGTGGGGCAGGCCTTGCGCCATTCATAGTCGCGGAAGCCGGCGGCGAAGTCTCCCAGCAGCAACCGGCAGAAGGCCTTGTTGTGATGGGCGATGGCGAAGTCGGGCTGCAGAGCGATGGCCTGATCGTAACAGGCCATGGCCTCTTCGAAACGGCCCAGCACCCGAAGCGTGTTGCCGGCGTTGAACGGCAGGACCGGGCTGGCGGGGTTGAGCTTCGCCGCCCCGAGGAACCCCTTCAGGGCCTCATCATAGCGACCGGCGGCATAGTGGGCGTCGGCCTGGCTGTGCAGGGCGAAGGCGAGGTCGACGGAGGGCTGTGACGCTGTCGGCAACCGGCGCCCCGCCTAGGCGTCCAGAGCGGGGACGATGGTGACGCTCTCGCCGCAGCCGCAGGCGTCGGTCTCGTTGGGATTGCGGAACACGAACTTGGCCGAGAGCTGGCTCACCTCGTAGTCGATCACCGTGCCGATCAAGAACAGCACGGCCTTGGGCTCGATGAGGATGGTGACGCCGTGATCCTCCACGACCTCGTCCAGGGGCCCGGCGGCCTCGGCATATTCCAGGACATATTCCTGCCCGGCGCAGCCGCCGTTCTTCACGCCCACCCGCAGGCCGGCATAGGGCTTCTCCGCCCGAGCCATGATCTCGGACACCCGCGCCGCGGCGGCGTCGGTGAGACTGACCACCTTGGGCCGGGGGCGGCGGACGCGGGGGGTGACGATGTTGAGGTCGGTCATGGGGGATATATGGGGTCTATCTGGCGTCAAAACATGTTGAGCTGGAGTTTCGCCTCGTCCGACATCCGCGAGGGATCCCACGGCGGGTCGAACACCAGGTCGACCTTGACGTTGCGCACGCCGGGGACCTCGCGCACCGCGTCCTCCACCCAGCCCGGCATCTCGCCGGCCACCGGACAACCGGGGGCGGTCAGGGTCATGTCGATGGCGATGTCCTTATCGTCGGACACGTCGACCTTGTAGATGAGACCCAGCTCATAGATGTCCACCGGGATCTCGGGATCGAACACGGTCTTCAGCTTCTCGATCAG
>Ga0265327_10004511_pt1 | contig 12286 bp, 11 predicted proteins | sample 41621metaG_FD_202089 | JGI IMG/M metagenome (GOLD analysis project Ga0265327, IMG submission 202089) | Rhizosphere microbial communities from Carex aquatilis grown in University of Washington, Seatle, WA, United States - 4-16-21 metaG | ecosystem: Host-associated > Plants > Roots > Rhizosphere...
TGGCCAGCCGCAGGCTAAACGCGTCCCTCTCAGAGATGGTTTTCATGCGCTCAAGCTACCAACCAGCACGGCTACTATCAGTTGTTATTATTCTTGACCGATAGTAGCATTTGCAAAAAAGCTCAACTGAGCGAAGAAATACAGCTTGTCCTGCAAGACGTACTATCCATGTTGCGGGTGCAACAGTTCGCCCGAGACCGAAAGGATCGAAATGGAAAATTTTGATAAACCCATGGCAGTTGAGGTAATCGAGGATGCGCTCACGAATATAGACACTGCACATGGGCGCGGTATGGCGACCGGGCTGTGCGGCGCTTTTTATATGTGCGGCTTGTTAAGCGCGCAAGAGTGGGCCGCATTTTTGAAGCGCATACCGGAAGAACATCACCAGCACATAAGCGATCCCAGACATGGCGTAGGAATTCCGGCAGCAAAGGTGCGCAGCCGGATTTTGAATTGACGTAGTTGGGTTATGTTTCAGCCGCAGCTGATTACGTGGGCTGGGGTGCGGCAGCGGCAAAAAATCTCGGCAGATGATAGCGGGAATTACGCACGATTTTAGTCAGTGTCTGGCATCTGCGCTGACCCAGATATACGCTTCGCATAGCGGTCAACCAGCAGGGTTAAACGAACGTTGGACAAGCGGGAATGCGACCGCCGCGCGCGTTTCGGGCGCGGCGGTAGTGCAGGATTATTTCTTGTGCTTCGTCAGCCATTCCTGTGCCAGTGCGTTCGCGGCAACAACCCGCTCCGGCGCCATGTGGAGCTCCACCACTTTTTTATTCTTTATCGCCGTCTCATTTCCCGCAGCTGCCGCGATGGTGAACCACTTATCCGCCTGCACCCAATCTTGGGCAACGCCCTGCCCTCTGGCGTATCTCAAGCCTAGGTTGTCCTGCGCTTCCACATGCCCTTGCTCGGCAGCTTTGCTCCACCAGGCCACGGCTTCCTTATCATCCTGTGGTACACCCTGGCCTTGGCGGTACATTACACCGAGGTTGAACTGCGCCACGACATTGCCATCCTCGGCGAGCGGTTTGAATTTTTCCAGTGCAACTGCGAAATTGCCTTTGGCGTAGGCATCAATCCCTTCTTGATAGTTGGCCGCATCGCGCTGCGCAGAATGGCCGCTGCATCCGGCGAGCGCGAGGAATGCCGCAAACAAAAAACAGTTAAGAAAAACTCGCTTCATGTTGTTACCCATCTTTGAAATCCTCTGACAGAAATATAGTTAGCTGCGATAACTCGCATTGATTTTGACGTAGTCGTAAGAAAAGTCGCACGTCCACACGGTGGCGGATGCCGCACCACGTTCCAGCACCACGCGCACGCTGATGTCTCCCTGCTGCATCACGCGCTGGCCGTCTTCCTCGCGGTAACTGGCGGCGCGCCCGCCATGTTCGGCCACCAGCACGTCGTCGAGATACAGGCTGAGGCGTTGCACATCCAGATCGTTCACTCCGGCATAGCCGATGGCGGCGAGAATGCGACCGAGATTGGGGTCGGAGGCAAAGAACGCGGTCTTGACCAGCGGTGAGCGCGCCACGGCGTAAGCGATCTGCTTGCACTCGGCGACATCGCGCCCGCCTTCCACGGTGATCGCCATAAACTTGGTCGCGCCTTCGCCGTCGCGCACGATGGCTTGTGCCAACAGTATCGCGACTTCGCTGACGGCGGCCTGCAATTGCGCGTGGTTCGCTGCGGTGATAGTAACCCCGCTCGCGCCGGTGGCGATCAGCATCAGCGCGTCATTGGTGGAGGTGTCGCCATCCACGGTGATGCAGTTGAACGAAGCGTCGCTGGCTTGCTTTACCATCTGTTGCAGCAAGGGCTGCGCCACGCTCGCGTCGGTGGCGATGTAGCCGAGCATGGTGGCCATGTTGGGATGGATCATGCCGGAACCTTTGGCGATACCGGTGATGGTCACGGTCTTACCTTCGATCTGGATTTGCCGCGATACCGCCTTGGCGACGATGTCGGTGGTCATGATGGCGTGTGCCGCGTCGAACCAATTGTCCGCTTTCAGGTTGCTCACTGCCTGCGGCAATCCGGCGATAATTTTCTCGACCGGTAGCGGCTCCATGATGACGCCGGTGGAGAACGGCAACACCTGTTCCGGTTCGCACTCCAGCAGGGTGGCGACTTCCGCGCAAACCGTGCGCGCCGCCGCCAAGCCTTGTTCGCCGGTGCCCGCGTTGGCGTTCCCGGTGTTGATCACCAGCGCGCGCACGCCCTCGCCCGTAGCGAGGTGCTCGCGTGCGACGATCACTGGTGCGGCGCAGAAACGGTTTTGGGTGAACACGCCAGCTACAGTAGATGACGGGGTCAATTGCATGACCAGCAAATCTTTGCGGTCAGGTTTCTTGATGTTGGCTTCGGCGATGCCGAGCAACACGCCATTGACGGGCAGCAGGCTGGCCGCTGCGGGAGTTTCTAAATTGACTGGCATAACTGTTCCAAAAAATTAATAGCGACCGCCTTGCTTGAACATATAGTTGCTCATTTCCACCGACTGCATGTTCATGCGCCGCACGATGCCGTGCACGTTGCGCACGATGCCGCGCATCACGTAATACACGACCGCCGGGTTGGTGTTGAGCAGCGATTCGAAGCGCTTGCGATCCAGCAGCAGCACTTTGCTGTCGGTCTTGGCCACCACCGTGGCACTGATCTGCATCACGTTGCCGCCGACGAAACCGATGATCCCGGCCAAGTCGCCCGGCTTGAGCAGGTGCAGCGTCATCTTTTCGCCGCCTGCGGTGGCGGTGGCTTCTACGTCGCCGCTAGCGAGAATCAGCAATGTATCTTTCAGTTCGGTGTCGCCCGGCTTCAGCAGGGTCTCGCCCGCCTTGTAATCGCGCACGGTAATGTAGCTCGCCAGCAACTCGATCTCCGAGTCGCGCAATTCGTCGGTCAGGCTGGAATTGCACAGCGCCTGCATAATCAAATCGTCAGTTGTCATTTCATCATCCTCAACAATCAGGAATAAAAGTTCATCAGGTCAATTTGCCGTGGCATTGTTTGTACTTCTTGCCGGAACCGCATGGGCAAGGATCGTTGCGACCGACTTTTTCGCCGCCGCGCACGAAGGGATGATGCTCCTCTTTGGCCGCGCTCGGTTGCGCCAAAGCTTCGTCGTAGTCGGCGTGATGGTACTGCACGTTTTCCGGTGCCTGCGGCGCTTCTACCGCTTCGATGTCTTGTTCGCTGCGGATCTGGACGTTCATCAGCATCTGCGTGACGTTGCGCTTGATGGCTTCGAGCATGGTGGCGAACAACTCGAATGCCTCGCGTTTGTATTCCTGTTTGGGATTTTTTTGCGCATAGCCGCGCAGGTGGATGCCTTGGCGCAGGTGATCCAACGCTGCCAGATGCTCGCGCCAGTGTTGATCCAGACTGCCCAGCATGATGATGCGCTCGTACTGGTGCATGCCCTCTGCGCCGACCATGTCCACCTTGGTCTGATACTGTTGCTGCGCCGATTGCAGCACGCGGTCGCGCAAGCCGGTTTCGTCGAGTTTCTTGTCCTGCTCCAGCCACTGCGCCAGCGGCAGGCTCAACTGGAATTCGGCGGTGAGCGCCCTTTCCAGCGACGGTACGTCCCACTGTTCTTCCATGCTGTGCGGCGTGATGTATTCGCTGATGGAAGCGTCCAGTACGCTGTCGCGCATGGCTGAAATAGTCTCGGAAATATCCACGCTTTCCAGCAATTCGTTGCGCTGTTGGTAGATCACTTTGCGCTGATCGTTGGCGACATCGTCGTATTCCAGAATCTGCTTGCGCGTGTCGAAGTTGCGCGCCTCAACCTTGCGTTGCGCGTTTTCGATCGCGCGCGTCACCCAGACGTGCTCGATGGCCTCGCCCTCGGGCAGCTTGAATTTGTTCATGATCGCCGCCACGCGGTCAGAGGCGAAGATGCGCAGCAGCGGGTCTTCCAGTGCCAGATAGAAACGGCTGGAACCGGGGTCGCCCTGACGTCCGGCACGACCGCGCAACTGGTTGTCGACGCGACGCGATTCGTGGCGCTCGGTACCGATGATATGTAAGCCGCCGCTGGCGATTACCTGATCATGCACCGGCTGCCATTCGGCACGCAATTGTGTGACGCGTTGTTCGCGCGTGGCCGCATCCAAGCTTTCGTCCATGCGCACGATCTCGATGGGTTTTTCCACGTTGCCGCCCAGCACGATGTCGGTACCGCGACCGGCCATGTTGGTGGCGATGGTGACCATCTTCGGGCGTCCCGCTTGCGCCACGATCTCGGCCTCGCGCGCGTGTTGCTTGGCGTTCAGCACTTGATGCGGCAGCTTTTCTTTTTCCAGCAGCTTGGAGATTAATTCGGAATTCTCGATGGAGGTCGTACCCACCAACACTGGCTGGCCGCGCTGATAACAGTCCTTGATATCCGCAATTACTGCCGCGTATTTTTCACCCGTGGTCAGGTAGACCTTGTCCATCATATCCTTGCGGATAGTTGGGCGGTGCGGCGGGATGATCACGGTTTCCAGATTGTAAATCTGCTGGAACTCGTAGGCTTCGGTGTCCGCTGTACCGGTCATGCCGGACAGCTTGTTATACATGCGGAAATAATTCTGGAACGTGATCGCGGCCAGCGTCTGATTTTCTTTCTGGATGGCCACGCCTTCTTTGGCTTCCACCGCTTGGTGCAAGCCTTCTGACCAGCGCCGTCCGGACATCAAACGTCCGGTGAATTCGTCCACGATGACGACTTCGTTGTCCTGTACCACGTAGTGCTGGTCGAGGAAATATAAATTGTGTGCGCGCAACGCAGCGTACAAATGGTGAATCAGCGTGATGTTGGCCGGGTCGTACAGGCTGCCGCCTGCGGGCAACAATCCGGCTTTGGATAGAATCTGTTCGGCGTGTTCGTGCCCACTTTCGGACAGCAGTATCTGGCGCGCTTTTTCATCTACGCTGAAATCGCCGGGGCCGTCTTCTTCCTGTTGGCGCGTCAAGCCGGAAACCAGCTTGTCCATACGCTGATACACCTCCACGCTGTCCTCGGCTTGACCGGAGATAATCAGCGGGGTGCGCGCCTCGTCGATCAGGATGGAGTCCACTTCGTCCACGATGGCGTAATTCACGCCGCGCTGAAAACGTTCGCCCGCGTGCGTCGCCATGTTGTCGCGCAAATAGTCGAAGCCGAATTCGTTGTTGGTACCGTAAGTGATGTCGGCGGCGTACGCGGCCTGCTTGTCGGCATGATCCATCTGCGACAGGATGACGCCGACCGAAAGGCCGAGGAAACGGTACAAACGCCCCATCCATTCGGCATCGCGCGCCGCCAGATAATCGTTCACCGTCACCACATGCACGCCTTTGCCGGACAGGGCATTCAGGTACGCGGGTAAAGTCGCCATCAGCGTTTTGCCTTCGCCGGTGCGCATTTCGGCGATCTTGCCGTAATGCAGGGTCATGCCACCGATCAGTTGCACGTCGAAATGGCGCATCTGCAACACGCGCTTGCCGGCTTCGCGCACTACGGCGAACGCCTCGGGCAACAAGGCATCCAGCGCTTCGCCCTGCGCGACGCGCTGCTTGAAAAGTCCGGTTTTAGCACGCAACTCGTCGTCCGACAACTTCGCGACTTCGGCCTCGAGCGCGTTAATCGCCACCACGGTCTGGCGGTACTCTTTAAGCAAACGGTCGTTACGGCTGCCGAAAATACTTTTCAATATATTGGAAATCATCTCTCAATTTTTCTTGGGGTTAATTCGTGCTGCAAAAACAAAAAGGGTGAGGCGTGGCACCTCACCCCCAAGCGTAAAATCATCGCCGTCAACCTGCGGCGCTTTCCAGGAAACGCCGGGGATTTTGGGCGATGCCTTTATATCTCACTTCAAAATGCAGGTGATTGCCGGTGGAGCGGCCCGTGCTGCCCACCTCGGCAATTTCCTGTCCGCGCCGCACAACCTGCCCAACTTTGACCAGCAGCTTTGAAGCATGGCCGTAGCGCGTGACAATATCATTGCCGTGATCGATCTCGACCATATTACCATACTGCGGATGGAAGCCTGCATACACCACGATCCCGCCAGCCGAGGCCATGATGGGCGTGCCTTCCGGCGCCATGAAGTCTACCCCTTCATGCATCGCGTTCTGGCCGGTGAAGGGATCGATGCGCCAACCGAAATTTGAGGAATAGTCTCCTCCACTGACCGGTGCCACGGAGGGAAATTTTTTCTTGTCGAGGCTGTTTTGCAACAACATGGTTTCCATCGCCAGCAGCTTGTCATTGCGGTCATTCAGCAATACCGATAGATTGGTCAATTGCTGTTCCAAGCTGTCCAGCGACACATCCTGCTGCGCCGCAGGAATGAACGGCCCGCCTTGCGGCGGCGCTTGTTCGAAGTTGAATTCCTGCGGCTTCATGCCGCTCAGCTTGGCCAAGCGCGCACCGAGCGTATCCAGTCGCAACATTTGCGCCTGCATTTGTCCAACGCGTACAGCCAAAGTGTCCAAGCCATCGCGCAAATAGGATTGCTGCTTATTCTGCCCCTCCGCCAGAGCGCCCAACATCTCGGGCTGATAGCGGGCAATGGCGTGTTGCGTGGCAGACACCAGAACAAGCAAGACAACAAAAAACAATAGCGCGGCCAACAGCAGGTGCCAACCGTGAAGAGTAATGCTACGTGCTTTTGCAAAACGATCGGAAACTAGAATAATATCCACGCTTCCCCCTTATGGTTATAGTTTGATGTCGTGACGCAACGCTTGAATTCTTATTTTCGCGCCAGCCCGGAACTGCGTCAGCTTTCCGGAAAGGCCGGGCAGATATTGGCATTACAGCGGCATTACGAACAGGTTGCCCCCGCCTCGTTGCTGCGGTCTAGCAGCGTGCTGCAACTGGAGCAACACGTTCTGACGCTTGCCGCCAACAACGGCGCAGTTGCTGCCAAATTGCGCCAACTCGCCCCGGAATTGGTGCAGTTGCTACAAAACAGGGGTTGCGAGATTACTGGAATTCAAGTCAAGGTGCAAGTCACCCTGCCTGTCGCCACGAGCATTGCGCCCCCATCCGTAGTGAGTGCTATGGGGCGTAAGCGGCTGACCGAACTGGCAGCGGAATTGCCCGACTCGCCATTGAAAAATGCGCTGCAACGGTTGGCCGAAAAATCCGGGCGACGATCCTAAGGACTAAACCAACGGTAATGCTGCCGTTCCATCAGGAGTGGTGGGTCGCTGGCTTTCATGGCGGCGAGCCACTATAATCCGGCCCACGTTTAATCTATGGCCGTTCCTAACCTATGCAGCTATTCGCTTTTGGCATCAACCATCAGACCGCGCCGCTCGCCGTGCGCGAGCAAATGGCGTTCGATGTCGAAACCATGGAGCCGGCTTTGCACAACTTGGTCGAGCAGGGCGCGGCCAAGGAAGCGACAATTCTTTCCACCTGCAACCGCACTGAGGTGTATTGCAGCACGCAAGCTCCCGACAAGATCATCAACTGGCTGGCCAATTATCACCAGATGGAAGCGCGCGACATCGAACCTTATCTCTACACCTTGCCGCGCGAACAGGCGGTGAAGCACGCTTTCCGCGTCGCCAGCGGGCTGGATTCGATGGTGTTGGGCGAGCCGCAAATCCTCGGGCAGATGAAGCAGGCGGTGCGTTATGCCGAACAGGCGGGCACGCTGGGTTTCTTGCTGCACAAGCTGTTTCAGCGCACTTTCTCGGTGGCCAAAGATGTGCGCACTCAGACCGAAATCGGTGCCAACCTGATCTCCATGGCGGCGGCGGCAGTGCGGCTGGCCGAGCGGATTTTTCCGTCTATCGCCGAACAGAAAGTGCTGTTCATCGGCGCGGGCGAAATGATCGAGCTGAACGCGGTGCATTTTGCGGCGCGCCAACCCAAACATATCACCGTGGCCAACCGCACGCTGGAGCGCGCGCAAGTGCTGGCGCGGCGTCTGAACGGCCATGCCATTACCTTGACCGATCTGCCCGAGCAACTGGCGTTGCACGACATCATCGTGACCTGCACCGCCAGCCCGCTGCCCATCTTGGGCAAGGGCATGGTCGAACGTGCGCTGAAGCAGCGCAAGCATCGCCCGCTGTTTATCGTCGATCTCGCCGTGCCGCGCGATGTTGAGGCCGAGGTGGCGGAGCTGGACGACGTGTTTTTGTATACCGTAGATGACTTGGCCGAAGTGGTGCGCGACGGACTGGATGCGCGTCAGGGTGCGGTAAAAGAGGCCGAAGTCATTATTGATTCCGGTGTGGCCAACTTCATTCGCTGGATGGAATCGCGCGAAGTGGTGCCCACCATCCGCGCGTTGCGCGACAACGCCGAGCGCCACCGCCGCCACGAGATGGAAAAAGCGCTGCGTCTCTTGGCCAAGGGCGAGGATGCGGCGAAAGTGCTGGAGGTATTGAGCAACAGTCTGACCAATAAATTTCTGCATGCTCCGACCCATACGCTGAATCAGGTACAAGCCGCCGAGCGCGAAGCTTTCCTCGATATGGTGCACCGCATCTACCACCTGCACACTCCCGAATGAAACCCAGTATTGCCGCCAAACTCGCCCAGTTAGCTGAGCGTCTGGTCGAGGTCGGTCGCCTGTTGAGCAGCGAAGATGCGACGCGCGACATGGACTCGTTCCGCAAACTCAACCGCGAGCGCACCGAACTGGAACCGGTGGTAGAGTTGTATCACGCCCATCAGTCTTGCGAAGCCGACATCGCCACCGCGCTGGAAATGGCCAACGACCCGGAGATGCGCGAATTCGCCGATGCCGAAGTGAAAGAAGGCCGGGCGCGGTTGGAACAACTCGAAATCGAACTGCAAAAACAGTTGTTGCCGAAAGATCCCAACGACGAGCGTAACGTGTTTTTGGAAGTGCGTGCCGGCACCGGCGGTGACGAGGCCGCGCTGTTTGCGGGCGACCTGTTCCGCATGTACAACCGCTATGCCGAGCGCAACCGCTGGCAGGTCGAAATCATCTCGGAAAGCCCCGGCGAAAAAGGCGGCTTCAAGGAAATCATCGCGCGCATTATCGGGCAGGGCGCGTATTCGGTATTGAAATTCGAGTCCGGCGCACACCGCGTGCAGCGCGTGCCTGAGACCGAAGCGCAAGGACGCATCCACACCTCGGCCTGCACCGTGGCGGTGCTGCCGGAAGCGGACGAGGTCAGCGACGTGGTGCTGAATCCCGCCGACCTGCGCATCGACACTTTCCGCGCCTCGGGTGCTGGCGGCCAGCACATCAACAAAACCGACTCAGCCGTGCGCATCACCCACCTCCCCACCGGCACTGTGGTGGAATGCCAGGACGGGCGCTCGCAGCATAAGAACAAGGCGCAGGCCATGTCGGTGCTGGCCGCGCGCATCAAGGACAAGGAAGAGCGTGCGGCACACAACAAGCTGGCCGCCGAGCGCAAATCGCTGGTAGGCAGCGGCGACCGTTCCGAACGCATCCGCACCTACAACTTCCCGCAAGGCCGGGTCACCGACCACCGCATCAACCTAACGCTGTACAAGATGGATCACATCATGGACGGCGACATCGGCGAACTCACCGGGGCGCTGATGGCGGAATATCAGGCGGAGCAACTCGCCGCGCTGGCGGATGAAAGTTGATGTCTTGCCGCGCACTATCCATGACGCTCTCACACAAGATGTCGCGCGCCTGACAGCGGCGCTGGCACTGCATTCCAGCGGCGCGCGCATCGAAGCGCAGAGCCTGTTGCAGCACGTGCTAAAAGTCTCGCGCGCCCACTTGCTGGCACATCCCGAACGTTTGCTGAACGAGTGTGAGCAAGCCCATTTCGACGAACTGTTGCAGCGTCGCATTAGCGGCGAGCCGCTTGCTTACATACTCGGCGAGCGCGAATTTTTCGGACTGATGTTCAAGGTTACCCCCGCCACCCTGATCCCTCGCCCGGAAACCGAATTGCTAGTTGAATTGGCATTGCAAAGACTCCCGCAAATTACTCCCACTCCCGCAAGCGGGAGTGGGAGTTTATTTCGTGTGCTGGACATGGGCACCGGCAGCGGCGCGATTGCCTTGTCTATCGCCCACGCTCTGCCCGACATTGAGGTGATGGCGGTGGATGCGTCAATTGAAGCGCTGGCGGTGGCACGAGAAAACTCGCAACGTCTAAATATAAACAATGCGGCTTTCGTACAAAGCGACTGGTATTCTGCGCTCGATGCGCAACGTTTCGATCTCATCGTATCCAATCCGCCTTACGTTGCACCGGACGACCCGCATTTGCAGCAAGGTGACTTGCGCTTTGAACCTGCATCCGCGCTGGCTTCCAGCGGAGACGGTCTGGACGATATCCGCCATATCGTAGCCAATGCCGGAGTACATCTCAGTGCAGGTGGTTGGCTGCTGCTGGAACATGGTTACGACCAAGCCGCGCAAGTACGCGATCTCATGCAACAGGCGGGCTTTAGTGCAACGTTTTCGGCTTGCGATCTGGCAGGAATAGAGCGGGCCTGCGGCGGATGCCTCCCGTCTTGATTTTACCTTGACCAGACAGGGCGTACGCCGCTAGAATTCCCGACTCAATCACTCGGAAAAGTCGGAGGCAACACATGGATGTGCAAGAACTCATCAAGCAACAAGTAACAGGCAACCCCGTGGTGTTATATATGAAAGGTACGCCGCAATTGCCTCAATGCGGTTTTTCCGCCAACGCGGTGCGCATCCTCAATGCGGTAGGGGTGAAGGATTTTTTCAGTGTGGATGTACTGGCTAACCCGGATATTCGCCAAGGCATCAAGGATTTCGCCAACTGGCCGACCATACCGCAGCTTTATATTAATGGCGAATTTGTTGGTGGTTCGGACATCATGATGGAGATGTACCAGAGCGGCGAGTTGCAGGTTTTAGTCGAGAAAAGGCCTAAGTAAACAGGAAATTATCTAGGCCGTTCGGCATATATGTTTTTATTGCGCAGAGCGCTATAGTCCGCATCGAGTGTTGGAGTACCGGGTCGCCTTACCCGATCTTTCATACTCTCCTCCTGTAATGGGTAACCGTAAGGTTACCCATTTTTTTACCCGCAATTTTCTATTTAGCCAAGTATTTCCGCGCACGCGCGATGGCGGCTTCCACTTGTTGTGGTGCCGTTCCGCCAGTGTGGTTGCGCGCAGCGAGCGAGCCTTCCAGGGTCAACACGCCGTAGATGTCGTCTTCTATCAACGAGGAGAATTGCTGTAATTCCTCCAGTTTGAGTTCGCTCAAATCGCAACCGCGCTCGACGGCAAAACGCACGGCCAGTGCCACCGCCTCGTGCGCATCGCGGAACGGCAGGCCTTTTTTCACCAGATAGTCGGCCAGATCAGTGGCCGTGGCATAACCTTGAAAAGCCGCGTTGCGCATGGCTTCGGGTTTGACGGTGATGCCGCCCATCATGTCGGCGTAGATGCGCAAGGTGTTGGTTAGCGTGTCCACCGTGTCGAACAGCGGTTCCTTGTCTTCCTGGTTATCCTTGTTGTAGGCCAGCGGCTGGCCTTTCATCAGCGTCAGCAACGCAACCAGATGACCGTTCACGCGCCCGGTCTTGCCGCGCACCAGTTCCGGCACGTCGGGATTTTTCTTCTGCGGCATGATGGAAGAACCGGTGCAGAAGCGGTCGGCGATGTCAATGAAACCGAAGCGCGGACTCATCCACAGAATCAGCTCTTCCGATAGGCGTGACAGGTGCGTCATGATGAGAGCTCCGGCAGCGGTGAATTCGATAGCGAAGTCACGGTCGGACACGGCATCCAGCGAGTTTTCGCACACCCCATCAAAGTCCAACAGTTCGGCCACATACTCGCGTTTGATCGGATAGCTGGTGCCCGCCAGCGCGGCCGCACCCAGCGGCAAGCGGTTCACGCGTTTGCGGCAATCCGCGAGGCGCTCGGCATCGCGTTTAAGCATCTCGAAATACGCCAGCAGATGATGTGCGAAGCTCACCGGTTGCGCCACCTGCAAATGAGTGAAGCCAGGCATGATGGTGTGCGTGTGATGCATGGCCAGATCGACGATGGCGCTTTGCAGTGCATGGATGAGGTCGCGTAATTCGTCAATGGCATGGCGCAGATACAGGCGCACGTCGGTCGCTACCTGATCATTGCGCGAGCGCCCGGTGTGCAGGCGCTTGCCCGCATCGCCTACTAGTGTAGTGAGCCGCTTCTCGATGTTGAGGTGTACGTCCTCTAAATCGAGCAGCCATTCGAAGTCGCCAGAGATGATTTCGTTTTCGATTTGCGCTAGTCCGCGTTTGATGTCGCTCAAGTCTTGTGTGCTGATAATATTGCAGGCTGCCA
>Ga0265327_10004512_pt1 | contig 12285 bp, 9 predicted proteins | sample 41621metaG_FD_202089 | JGI IMG/M metagenome (GOLD analysis project Ga0265327, IMG submission 202089) | Rhizosphere microbial communities from Carex aquatilis grown in University of Washington, Seatle, WA, United States - 4-16-21 metaG | ecosystem: Host-associated > Plants > Roots > Rhizosphere >...
GCACCCTCAAGAAGCACCCGCGCGGCCCGAAAAAGCCCGCCACCAAGACGCCCTACGACCCGAAACAGCCACATGTCTCAACATATCAATTACTTACAAACAAGGCGTAGCCACTTTGAAAGGGCTGCCCTATGGGTTTGTTGGGCAAACTATCCATTCTTCCAGAATCCCAGTTTCCCAAGAAGTCCAGATAGCTCCGATCTAAACTTATTTTTATTTACTTCTGAAAGTACTTTATTGAACTCATGGTTACTATCGAGGTTTACATATTCCGCATGTTTTTTTAATGTTTCCAATGTTTGTTTTCGTTCCTTCCAACCGAGTTTTTGTTGTGACACTTCGCCCTCAATTAGCTTATTGATATAACCTACAGAAGTCAGCGGGTCAGGTTTTAGCGCAAGTTCAGCTATCTTTGCCAAGGTTTCTTTGTTTTGCAAAACCAATCCAAACAACTCTTCGCAGTTTTTGATGAAATCTGCTTTGATACGTTCCTCTAACTGTGTTGCCGCTTGCTTGCCTTGACTGGCAATATCATACTTTCTTTTTAAGTCTTCATACGTTTGTTCCACTTCTTCTTCATAGCGCTCGTACATATATGGGAGATTTCTATGGCGCGAATAATGACAACCACATATCTTACAAAGGCCATCTTTCCCCATCACAGCGCACTTATCTTTGTCAGCATCCTGCTCAAACGCGCAATCCGGATGGCAAGTTATATGACAACCAAGGCATGTGGTATTGTATTTGCCTTGAGGGGCTATTATTTCCTTTACTTTAGGAACTTTAATTTTAAATTTGAAGTTTTTATTTATTTCTATCTCTGCTTCATGCCGCTTTACAATCAATTCTTGCTGCCGTAGCTCTTCAATTTTTGACAAACTAAGCTCCATGGCTTTCATTAAACCTTCGCAGATGGCTTCCAATTTATGCCTCTGCTTTAGAACTTCTTTCGTTCTTTCCAAATTATGCTGGCTCGACTCCGATAGCACCTCAAAAAAATCTTTAAATGAATCCATTCCAGCACTCCAGAACAGCTTTTTTTTAGGCCCTTGCTTATCAAGCATTGCAGGGTTATAAAATTCAATGGCTTTTTTATATGGAATTTTTGCATCTTCAAGGGTATTTATTGCAGGTGGCACACCGCTATCGCAAAAAGTGACCATTATATACATGATATTACCGGCATCTTTATCAAACAAGGACAAGATTAAATCAAATACAAATTGCTGTGAGTCAGTCAGCCTTGATTCCGATGCTTTGACCACAAAGCAAATAGCATTCAGGTAAGTTATCGTTTTGGGATCGTATAAAAACTTTCTTACTTGATTCACAATGCCTTTATCTCTATTCACGCCCTCGGTCGCCCCAAAGCCCGGCATGTCCACAATGGTTAATACATCATAATCAGAGGAGTTTCGTCTCTCTTCATCCATTTGATAAAGACTGTAAGCCGTAACAAATTGGGTCTGGCTGCTCGCTTTGCCAGAGTCATTCGGTTGATCTGACTTCATCCCTTCCTCGTAAATCAACCGAAATCTAAATTTATCTTCATATTCTACGCCTAGAATATAATTTGCCATTGCGTTGATAAGCGTAGTTTTTCCCGCGCCGGTTTCACCAATAACTAGAATATTTTTTCCAAGTTGTGGATTAGCGCCGCGCTTTCCAACACTCCGTATGGCAAACATCTCCTTAACATTTGTCATTTCTTCGTTTAGTTGTAAGCTGTATGTTGCAAAATCGTCCTCTTGTTTTACAAGAGTAGCATGATCCAGCATCTGGATGGCTAAACGATTGCTGTTGTTCATATAAATCTCCAAAGTTCTCAAAAGTGGTTTCTGTGCATTTGGGAGTGAAGCAAGGAGTTGATGCAGCCTATAAAAATAAGACCGCCTTGATTTGGTTATTGATGGAGGCAGGCAGGATAATTGTGCAAAAATAGTGTGCGAATCATTTAATTGATCTGCTGGAATATAACGCAGCAACAAAGCGCGAAGTGATAGCTCTAATTCATGTTCAGCTTCTTTGAAAAAGGACAGCTTTGCCAATGTCTCTGCAAGATCAAGTTTTATTTCTGGGATCCAAGCACTTTGCTGTTGCGCCATCCGATGGTATGCGAATTGATAAAACCCTAAAACCATGTCTATCACTATGGACTTTTCATACGCTGAAAGATCCGGCAATAGACCGTTTATTATGTCGGGCAAAAGTGGTTTTTGAGTATGCGCAGAGGTCGTGTGTATTAAAAAATATTCGTCAACTTTCAATCCCACCAAAATAGAATTAAGCAAAACGATTGTGTTTGTCAGCTCTGATCGCTGTTTTGTAGCGTTTGTGTCAGTTGCCGTTAAATCAGGCAATGAAAATTGAATTAAATTGATAAACTCGGGTTTTTTGGCATTATCTATCCAAAACGCAATGTTAATAAAATAAGTGTTTTCCTCAAGTTTGTTTTCCAAAATAATAACAGGTTCGCAAGGGATTTCTGAGAAAATAGCTTCTGCGGCGGCTTTGCCATGCAAGGCTGGATTTTCCCACGCTCCGCTCATAAAATTGACAGGGCGGGCATTTTGTTCATATTGCCGCAAAAAACTACCCAGATTCGATTCAATAGAGTACATTGGCAGCTTCAAGCCTGAGCATAAATCTAAGCTTGCCGAAGGCGGTGAAAAAAAGACATGCACTGTTTGGGCTTCATCTTGCTGCGTTCTTCCTAAAATCCGGCGTAAATCTATCCACACAGGCAGCTTGTTAAGGTGTTTTGCTTCCCTGAGATTGCCCAGTTGCGTTTCCCTTTCATAAGCAGCAACTTCTCTTGCTAAAGATTCTTCGCGCTGTTTGATCTCCATCTGCAAATCGCGCTGTTTTTCCAAGGCCCACGCTTGAAAAGCCAACCTCATCTTTTCCAATTCGGTGGCATGGCTCCGGTTCGCCTTTTGTTGCTCAATCTCTAAAAGCTTTAATTTTTCCTGAAATTGGTTGTTTCGCTCGTCCCGAAACAGCGCAACTAGCGAATTAACTTTGGCAATATCTATCTGAGTTTGTCGATTTGCCTCCCCTTCAAGATATTGGGCCAGCATTTTTTCTTTATGTTGCAGCGCCTGGAACTGGATTGATTTTTCATGTAAACTACGCTCTTGGGCTAGGCGTTTATCATTTATGTATCTTTGATTATACGCTTCTCCAAAAAACCTTAGAGTGGCCCCTACTTCTTTAATAGCGTCCGACAGTAGAGTGGGGTGGGCTGGGGGGATCATAGGGATTGGCTTCTCAGTAAAGCGCACATCGCGCAGCATTCATCATCAAAAATCAGCGCGTAGGATGCAGTGAGCTAAAGCGAATCGCATCAATCGCGAACGGCGCCAAAGCGGATGGATTTGCCCTGCGTTGAGGAACAAAACGCATCAATGTCGCAAAATGCGGCTTGCCATCATTCACCACATCGTCGGTTCTTTCGCATCCATCATCCCTTGTTTTTGATGGGCGGCTCCATCAGCCCCATTGAGCATTCCAGCAAAAACAGCCAAAGCTCCATTTTTTTGATCCAATCTTCCATCGGCGGCATCGACCGTTCCATCGAAAACAGGGAACGATCCGTGTTTTTGATGGAATTTTCCATCTTCCGCATCCATCGTTCCATGTTGGTCATGGATCGTTCCATCGAATTCATCGGCACTTCATCGCCAAAGACGCGCCGTTCCTGTTGTAGCATCCTCGCTTCCCTGCGCCGAATCCATCGGCGGCATGGAAGCAGGCAAGGTTCAATCTTGGACTAGGCCGTTCCGTTCAAGCAGATGGAGCGGCGGATTTCTTGGACTTGCGGGCAAAGCGGCGGCCTAGGTCGTCGAGGCTGTCTTCCAAGGCACAGCTGGCGAGGTTGTGCAGCTTGGCGTATTGGTAGACCAGCAAGGCGGCGGCGTAGGCTTCGCTGCCGGCGGCGAAGTAGGTGTCGTCGATCTTGCCGAACAGGGCTTCGACGGCGTTGCGCAGGGGGTAGAGGCTTTCGACCAGTTCCACGTCGGCGCGGACTTCGTCGAGGCTGAAGCTGGCCGGGAGGATTTCGGGGTGGCCTTCGGCGATGGCCAGCGCCTTGACGACGAAGGAGCGGTTCTTTTCACCGAATTTAGGCAGGCTGGCGCGGTCTTCGGTGGTGAGGTCAACCAGGAAAGGCAGCGTCTCGGACAGCGTGGCCAGGGCGGCTTTGGCCTTGTCGCGCTGTTCACTGGTGAAGGCGGCGTCGATACGGTTCGAGGGCATGTACTCACTCCATCGGTTCCATTGCTAAAACGTTTCGCTTTGAGCGTAATGATTCAGGGGTTTTCGCTGGGTGTCAAGCGTCAATCGGAATTTTTTAGCTATCAAATCAGACTGTTGCCATCAGGCGACAACCGCTGGGGTTTCCGCGCCAGCCGCTTCCGCCCGCTTCTTAAGCTTTGGGGCCGGTGGCGCGGGCGGATGGCTTCGCAGGATCGTCCAGCACGGAAGGGTCTTGCTGGCTAAACGCCCAGGCCGCCTGGACTTCCCAGTCCAAGCCGTCGCCGCTTGCCTAATCAGCCTTGACCAGGTTGATATTGATTTTCAGCCCGATGAAGCGCCCGCCCATGCGGGTCAACTCCTGCGTTTTCGGATCGAAATACAGCCTCACGTCGGTGATGCGCCGGTCTTGGTAGTCCTTGTCGATGTGCGGGCTGTCAACCAGGAAGCGGTACAGGTAGACCTGTTTGCCGTCCTCCTCGCTCTTCTCCAGCGGCTCGCCCAAAACGGCGGTGAGTTCCGGCAGGGTCGGCGGTTTCACGGTAATCAAGGCCCGGTCTTTCACATCCACCTTGAACTTCCGGCTGGCCTCGTCCACCTTGCCCTTGGCCAGAGAGCGGATCGAGTCCTCGAAGAATTGCGCGGGCACCATGGCCATGAACACCGGCGAGAAGTCCCAGCGCGTCAGGTAGTCGTCCTGGTCAAAGTCCAGCGTGAAGAAAAAATCGACCCCCGGCTGCAACCTCCATTGCGCGTCGATCTTGTGGAACGCCTGGATCCAGCGGCTGCCGGTCGGCGTCGGCGACTTGCTGGTGGGCTGGAGCTTGGCCAGCGTGACGAAATCCTCGTTCAGCAGCACCGGATGCTTGAACACCAAGGTGAAATGGTCGCTGGATTCGGTCACGAAGTTTTCATCGAATTTCGCCAACTGCTGCTTCAACTGCAACAGGCGGAACCACACACAACCGGCCAGGCTGTACACAAGCAACAAGAGGATCAGTGCGCGGGCAAGCCGTTTCATGTCGTGGGGCCGATTCGGGATAGATGAAGAAAAGCGGGCGCGAAGCCGAAAGCCCCGCGCCCCCAAGCCAGTGAGACCTTATGTCCAGCTTGAGTCGTCGTCGCCGCTGTCGTCGAACAGCGGGTCGGCGTCATTGCCGGCCAGAAAGCCGCCCACGTCGTCGGGCTGCGACCAGCCGTCATTGCCCGCCAACGCGCTGTCCGGCGGCGTGTCGTAATAGTTGTTGATGATAGTCTGTTCAGACACATGCTCGCCGTCGCCATCGCCCCAGGCCGAGGACGGCGAGCCGTGGTGGCCGCCGATCAGATTCTCGATGCCCTGGAACAGGAAGCCGCCGGCCACGACGCCCGCCGCCGTGGTCGCCACGCTCCCTAAGAAACTGCCGACGCCGCCGCCGGCCGGAGCCGACGCCGCGAACGGGGCCGCATTGCCCATCGGCGCGCCGCCGCGCGGCATCTGGTAATTGCCCGCGCCGGGAACGCCGCCGGCATTCGCCCCGACGCCGCTGTCCAAGGACTGCGCCCAGGGATTGCCGCCGCCCAGGAAGCCGCCGGCATTGCGATTGCCCGCCGGGGCGCTCTGCGCTCGCAATTGGCTTTGCAACTGGGCGATCTGCGCCTTGGCCGTGTTCAGCGCCTGTTCCACCAGCATGGACCGCTGCACCAGCAAATAGGCCGCGTCCGGCTGCTTGGCGACGGTCTCGCGGATCAGCTTGTCCGCTTCCGGGTTTTTTTCGACTGAGCGGACTTCAGCCAACTGCTTGAGAAACTGGGTCAACAGATCGCGTTCTTGTGGAGTCATAAACTGCCTCGTGGTGATGGGATGGATGGTCGCAAACCAGACCCTCTAGTGGGGGGCTGGACGAATGAATTCAAGGGGCTTGAACAATCGCGGTTTTGCCATTATAATTTTTCGGATTGGGGTCGTTAGCTCAGTCGGTAGAGCACCGCACTTTTAATGCGATGGTCCCGCGTTCGAGTCGCGGACGACCCACCAAACCCGTAAAAAGCCTCGCGTGAAAACGCCGAGGCTTTTTTCATGCCTGCCGGGCGGCTTTGGCCGCGCCCCTGTTTAGCGTATCCTGGCGACAGGAACATTACAGCATCCAAGGGCTTAAGGTTTGCTTAACACGACGCGTCAAACGCCTATGAAAATCCTCGCCCTGGAAACCTCCACCGAAGCCTGCTCCGCCGCCTTGCTGATCGACGGCGAAACCGCCGAGCGCTACCAACTGGCCCCGCAGCAGCACAACAAGCTGATCCTGCCCATGGTCGAATCGCTGCTGGCCGAGGCGGCCTTGAGCCTCAGGCAGATCGACGCGCTGGCCTTCGGCCGCGGCCCCGGCTCGTTCACCGGCGTGCGCATCGCCGCCGGGGTCGCGCAGGGGCTGGCCTTCGGCGCGGATCTGACCGTCGCGCCGGTCTCGACGCTGGCGGCGATGGCCCAGGAGGCGTTCGCCGAAACGCCGGACGGCTTCGCCTTTCCCTGCATCGACGCCCGTATGGGCGAGGTGTATTGGGGCGTCTACCGGCGCGGGACGGAAGGCTGCGCCGAACCCGCCGACGACGAAGCAGTGACCGCCGCGGGAGCCGTGGAGTTCCCCGACGAGGCCCTAGGCCACGGCATCGGCAGCGGCTGGGGAACCTACGAGGCTGTATTGCGCGGGCGGCTGGGCGAAACCAAAGTGCGCGGCATCCTGGCAGGCCGCTTCCCCCGCGCCGCCTGGATCGCCCGCCTGGGCGCGGAAATCTTCCGGCGCGGCGAGTGCGTCGCGGCGGAAAACGCCCAGCCGGTCTATCTGCGCGACAAAGTGGCGAAGAAGAAAGGCGGCGGCTACTGAATCAATCCTTCAGCCCCAGCACATCCTGCATATCGAACAAGCCCCGCTCCCGCCCTTCCAGCCACAAGGCGGCGCGCACCGCGCCCTTGGCGAAAGTCATGCGGCTGGAGGCTTTGTGGGTGATTTCGACCCGCTCGCCCTCGTCGGCGAACATCACCGTATGCTCGCCGACGATGTCGCCGGCGCGGATCGTGCTGAAGCCTATGGTCTTGCGGTCGCGCTCGCCGGTGATGCCTTCGCGGCCATAGACCGCGCAATCCTTCAGATCGCGTCCCAGCGTCTTCGCCACCACCTCGCCCATCCGCAACGCGGTGCCGGAAGGCGCGTCCACTTTGTGCCGGTGGTGCGCCTCGATGACTTCGATGTCGGTGTACTCGCCCATGACCCGCGCCGCCGTCTCCAGTATTTTCAAAGTCAGGTTGACGCCCACGCTGAAGTTCGGGGCCATCACCAAGGCGACCTCGGCCGCGGCCTGCTCGATTTGGCCGCGCTGCTCCGCAGTGAAGCCGGTCGTGCCGATAATCAAATGCTTGCCGTGTGACAGGCACAGCGCCAGATTGGCCAGCGTGGCTTCCGGGCGGGTGAAGTCGATCAGCGCGTCCACCCCGCCGATCACCGCCGACAAGTCGCCGCCGACCAGCAAGCCGCAACGCGGCAGGCCGGCGACCTCGCCGGCGTCCTTGCCCACGGCGAGGCTGTCCTGGCGCTCGATGGCCGCGGCCAACTCCACGCCCTCGGTTTCCAGGCAGGCTTTGATCAACGTCTGCCCCATGCGCCCGGCGGCGCCTACGATGCCTATTTTCATACTTGGTGGATTCCTCTGATTGATTAGGTTAAGGCATGGCCTGCGGAATCAAGCCGCCGCCCCTTACTTAAAAAAGGCGGACATCTCTTCCGTCCGCCTTTTTTAAAGCCCCAACTTGTCAAAAAACGTCTTGACCCCGTCCAGCCATCCCTGCGCCTGCGGGCTGTGGGTGTCGGCGGCGCCGACCAGGGACTCGTCCAGCTTCTTGACCAGCTCGATTTGATCCTTGGTCAGATTGACCGGGGTTTCGACGCGGACTTTGCAGATCAAATCGCCGACCGGGCCGCCGCGCACCGGCTTGACGCCCTTGCCGCGCACCCTGAAGCTTTTGCCGGTCTGCGTTTCCGCCGGGATCTTCAACGCCACCTTGCCGTCCAGCGTCGGCACTTCCAGATCGCCGCCCAAACAGGCGGCGGGGAAGCTGATCGGCACCTCGCAATAGAGGTTCGCGCCTTCGCGGGTGAAGATGGGGTGTTCCTTGACATTGACCTGCACATACAAATCGCCCGGCGGCCCGCCGAACTCGCCGGTCTCGCCCTCGCCGCCCAAGCGGATGCGGTCGCCCGTGTCCACGCCGGCCGGGATTTTAACCGACAGCGTCTTGGTCTCCTGCACCCGGCCCTGGCCGTAGCAGGTCCGGCACGGGTCTTTGATTTGCTGGCCGCTGCCGTGGCAGGCGGGGCAAGCCTGCTGCACAGCGAAGAAGCCCTGCTGCATGCGCACGACGCCGTGGCCTTGGCAAGTGGAGCAAGTCACCGGGCTGGTGCCCTTCTTCGCGCCGGTGCCGCCGCAATCGCCGCAATGCACATAGGTCGGCACGCGGATCTTGACTTCGGTGCCCGCCACCGCCTCTTCCAGCGTGAGGTCGAGGTTGTAGCGCAAATCCGCCCCGCGCTGCGCCCGGCTGCGCCCTCCCCCGCCGCCACCGGCGCGCCGCGCGCCGCCGCCGAAAATGTCGCCGAAAATGTCGCCGAACACATCGGCGTAGTCGGCCCGCTGCCCGCCGCCCATGGACGGGTCCACCCCGGCATGGCCAAACTGGTCGTAAGCCGAGCGCTTCTTCGGGTCGGACAGAATCTCGTAGGCCTCCTTGACTTTTTTGAATTTCTCCTCGGCCGGCTTGTCGCCCGGGTTGCGGTCGGGGTGGTACTTCATCGCCAGACGGCGAAAGCTTTGCTTGATGTCGCTGTCGCTCGCGTTGCGGGGCACGCCCAGCAGTTCGTAATAGTCTTCTTTAGTAGCCATAATGCGTCCAGCCGCAGGCTTGCGCGAACGGCTTCGGGTCAAGGGTTAATGATCGTGCCATTGCTGGCGGTTTATTTTACAGAGGCACCGGGTTTGGCTGATATGGCTCGCATCGCTTAGGAAATTGAAATATCTTTATCTTCTTTAATCGTTCCCACGCTCGGCGTGGGAATGCAGCCTTGGCCGCTCCGCAGCCCGTGTTCCGCGACGCAGAGCGTCGCCGGAGGCATTCCCACGCGAAGCGTGGGAACGATACAAATCGAGCGGCTCCGGCGCTTCACCGCGAACCTCAAGACAAAGCTCAATCGCTTCGCGGATTCGCTCCATCAACACATCAAATTGGCGCGTCATGATGTTCCTCTCTTGCCAGTGTGGCGAGGGGAAACGTCTGTTATTTTTCCCGATGAGTTACCCGATTTCATACCCAGCCACAACGAGTTACCGCACCCTACCTGGCTACCCGGCTTTTTCAGTTGACTTAATCGCATCGAATAGCATAGAAAGATCAGGATTTCCCAACCATTGCCCTCGCTCTGCGGTGTAATCACCCCAGCCGGTTTCAGTCTGTTGGATAAACCGGACAGTGCCGACAGCGCCTAAGCGCTCATTCAGCACAGCAAGGCCCACGTTTCGTATTTCTTCCAACGTCATTGCTTGAGCATTCATGTGCTGTATAAAACCTCTTGTAGCCAGCTTAATGGGTTTCTAACATTCAGCGCGACGAAATCGGAATAGCGTTGCGCCCGTTTGATGAGTTTGTCGTCGGTGGAAAGAAAAACATCGACGCCTGCTTGCCTTGCACAGGCCAGGTGCAAGGCGTCATAGGTTGAAAAGCCACAGGCTTTTAGGCTTTCCGCAAACAACCGGATTTCTTCATCCAAGCCGATGCTTGAAGAGGCTTTTTCGCAGAGTTTTAAAACTCGACGTTTCCTTTCTTGATTGGGTGTTTCTCCGATCTCAAACAACACAACGCTGCTGACAATCCATACCCAATCACCAGCCTCGATATGTTTCAAGACAGTAAGCACCGCCTCGGACTCCAAATGAATGCGGTCTTGGGTTTGGTCGTCGAAAGGGCGATTGAGGCAACAAGCGTCTAAATAGACTTTCATATTTTTATGGGTTTATAGCCCTGGCTCCAGTTCCGCGTGGGCAAACGATAGAGCCGTTTGCCAACCCTACCCTGCTTGGTTAAACCATGTAGGGTGCGCATCGCGCACCTTAACGAAGACCACACCTTGGAAAAGGTGCGCGGTGCGCACCCTACCCGGCTTAACAATTCATTCGATCCTACCCAGCCCATATAGGATGTGCCGACGAAGGAGGCGCATCAATCGAATAACGCGAACGATGCGCTTCGTTCCTCAGCGCATCCTATGCGGGCTCGTTATGGTGCCATGACGGCAGTATACGCAAAATCATCAGACCCAAGACGATGAGAGCCATAGGCAATCTGGTAATGCTCGTCCAATGTTTTTCGACAGACATCCGCCTCTTCCTCTGTAAGGAACAACCCAGCTAGGTGCCAAGGTGCCCCCCGAAAAACACCCCAACCCTTTACCCAGCCAGGATTATTGGCATCCAGAGGAAAGTTTGAATAATTTTTGTTCATATCTTGCTCCAAATAAAGTTGGCTAAGAGTTGACGGGTTCATAACGTGGGCGCTTAACAATCTCAGCAATATTTTGGATATTGCCAATACATATTTTTATAGGGTCAATATACTTAACAGGCATTGGAGGCCCCCAAGCAAAACGCCACTCATGTTGCGTAATGAAGCGAGCCGGTTTTGAGAAAACAGTACCATACTCACTACGTCCACCATAAACAACTGGCGCGTCATGACCCACCCAATTAGGCAGTACCGCTTCTGCAGCCACATGTATACGCTCGCTGAACTCCTCATAGCTATGAATTACAAGACATGCATCAGTGCCATGAAATTCATCAAATAGCTTTTCATCCCAGCGATAAGAAAAACACATTGCAAGATAGTTTGTTCGGATCTCTGATCGATAAGTAACATCACTATCTGGTTTATGTGTCTCCCCAGTGGTTAAATTTGTGATGATAACTGCACTTGCAGGGGATGTATTTACCCGAACAAGTTCGTCATCTTGTCGCGCAATATCTCCTTCAAAGTTTCTATAATCAGTAGCGGGCCGAAGGCGAAATTCACCTAAACGAAGTGATCGTTCTAACCATATTAACTCGGAGTAACGATAAAGTTTCACTGGAATGTATTCGATATATCTTAGTTTCTTAGAAGAGTTATACATCAACAAAACAACGGGCAAACTCTAAAGCCTGCCCGCCGTTTCCCTCTAAAAAATAAGCGCCAGCTTATTTTTTATCGTCTTTCACTTCCTCAAACTCCGCATCCACAACATCTTCCCCCGACTTGCCGCTCTCGGCAGACCCGGTCGAGGACTCCTGTCCAGCACCAGCCGCCCCTTCCGCGCCGCCGGCCTGCGCCGCGTACAGCCGCTCGGCCAGCTTGCCGGCGATTTCGGTCAGGGTTTCGGTCTTGCTGTCGATGGCTTCCTTGTCGTCGCCGGTGATGGCTTTCTTGAGGTCGTCAACCGCGGCTTCGATCTTGCTCTTTTCCTCGGCCTGCACCTTGTCGCCGAGTTCGTGCAGGGTCTTGTTGGCGGAGTGGATGACCGAGTCGGCGTGGTTGCGGGCCGAGATCAGCTCGTGCATCTTCTTGTCTTCCTCGGCATGCAGCTCGGCTTCCTGGATCATGCGCTTCACTTCCTCGTCGGACAGGCCGCTGGAAGCTTTGATGATGATCTTGTTCTCCTTGCCGGTGGCCTTGTCCTTCGCGCCGACATGCAGGATGCCGTTGGCGTCGATGTCGAAGGTGACTTCGATCTGCGGCACGCCGCGCGGGGCCAGCGGGATGTCGGACAGGTCGAAGCGGCCCAGCGACTTGTTGTCGCGCGCCAGTTCGCGCTCGCCTTGCAGCACATGCACGGTGACGGCCTGCTGGTTGTCTTCGGCGGTCGAGAAGACTTGGGCTGTCTTGGTCGGGATCGTGGTGTTTTTTTCGATCAGCTTGGTCAGGATGCCGCCCAAGGTTTCGATGCCGAGTGACAGCGGGGTCACGTCGAGCAG
>Ga0265327_10004514_pt1 | contig 12284 bp, 9 predicted proteins | sample 41621metaG_FD_202089 | JGI IMG/M metagenome (GOLD analysis project Ga0265327, IMG submission 202089) | Rhizosphere microbial communities from Carex aquatilis grown in University of Washington, Seatle, WA, United States - 4-16-21 metaG | ecosystem: Host-associated > Plants > Roots > Rhizosphere >...
GTCGCCGGGGTTCGCCACCAAGGACTTGCGCGTGCGTTCGGGCACCGCGCGCACATAGCCGCGCGCGGTCACGGTGACGACATAGGGCTCGTCCTCGACGAGCGCGACGACGTCGATCGTCCCCGCATCGTCGCTCACGATCTGGGTCCGGCGGGGAGCCTTGTGCGCGTCGCGGACCGCGACGAGCTCCTCGCGGATGACCGACATCAGCGCGTCGCGCTTGCCCAGGATCCGGTTCAGCTCCCGGACCGTGGCCTGCAACTCCTTGCGCTCCTTGTCGAGCTCGTCGCGGCCGAGCTGCGTGAGGCGGCCGAGCGGCATGTCGAGGATGTGATTGGCCTGGATCTCGGAGAAGCCGAACGGCTTGGCCATCAGCGCGACGCGCGCCGCGCCCCGGTCCTTCGAGGCGCGGATCGCCTTCACGATGGCGTCGATCATGTCGAGCGCCTTCAGCAGCCCCTCGACGATGTGGAGCCGGTCCTGCGCCTTTTGCAGGCGGAACTGACTGCGCCGGGTGACGACGACGACCTGGTGGTCGAGCCAGTGTTGCAGCGCCTCTGCCAGCGTGACCGTGCGGGGCACGTCGTCGACGAGCGCCACCATGTTCACGGGGAAGGTGCTCTGCGCGGCCGTGTGCTTGAACAGGTTGTTCAGGACGATCTGCGGGTTCGTGTCGGGCCGCAGCTCGATCACGAGGCGCGTCTTGCCCTGGCCCGACTCGTTGCGAATATCGCGGACGCCGTCGATCTTTCCGGCGAGCACGAGCTCGGTGAGCTTGCCCGAGATCGCGTCGACGCTCGTCTGGAACGGGACCTCGGTGAGCACGATCGCCTGACCGCCGCGGCGCGGCAGCTCTTCGATCTCGTGCACCGCACGCACGCGCACGGTGCCGCGCCCCGTACGGAATGCGTCCTTGATCCCGTCGTCGCCCATGATCAGGCCCCCGGTCGGGAAGTCGGGACCCTTCACGATGCGCATCAGCTCGGAGAGCGTGACGTCGGGCTTGTCGATCAGCTTCACCGCCGCGTTGCAGACCTCGGCGAGGTTGTGGGGCGGGATGTTGGTCGCCATCCCCACCGCGATGCCCTGCGCACCGTTCACGAGCAGGTTCGGGAAGCGCGCCGGGAGCACGACCGGTTCGTTGCGCGACGCGTCGTAATTCGGCTCGAAGTCGACGGTCCCTTCGTCGATTCCCGCGAGCAGCTCCATCGCGAGCGGTGACAGCCGGCACTCCGTGTAGCGCGACGCCGCGGGCGGGTCGGACGGCGAGCCGAAGTTGCCGTGCTTGTCGATGAGCGGCGCGGTCAGCGAGAAGCTCTGACCCATACGGACGAGCGCTTCGTAGATGGAGGTGTCGCCGTGCGGGTGGTAGTTGGCCATGACCTCCCCGACGACGCGCGCGCACTTGACGAACGGGCGGTCGGGCCGGAGGTTCGCGTCGTGCATCGCCCAAAGGATGCGGCGCTGGACCGGCTTCAGCCCGTCGCGCACGTCGGGCAACGCCCGCTGGACGATGACGCTCATCGCGTACTCGAGGAACGCGCCCTCGACCTCTTCCTGCAGCGTGCGCGTCGGGATGTCCGAGGGCGCCTCGAGCGTCATCTGATTGGTCGCCTTGCGACGGGCCATCTACATCGTCTCCCTACACGTCGAGGAAGCGGGCGTCTTTGGCGTTGCGTTGGATCCAGGTGCGGCGCGACTCGACGTCGTCACCCATGAGCACCGAGAGCACCTCGTCGGCGATCGTGGCCTGGTCGACGTCGATCTGCACGAGGTGGCGCGTGGCGGGATTCATGCAGGTCTCGCGCAGCTCGTGCGGATCCATCTCGCCGAGCCCCTTGAACCGCGCGAACGAGAGCTGGCGATTCGGGTGTTCCTCCGTCACGCGCAGACGCGCCGCATCGTCGGCGATGTAGTGCTTCTCCCCAGCGATCTCCACCGAATACAACGGCGGCTGCGCGACGTAGAGCCGACCGTGCTCGACGAGCGGCGTCATCTGCCGGTAGAAGAACGTGATCAGCAGCGTGCGGATGTGACCACCGTCGACATCCGCGTCGGCGAGGATGATCACCCGCCCGTAGCGCACCTTCGTCACGTCGAAATCGGCGCCGATACCGCCACCGATCGCCGCGGTGAGCGACTGGATCTCCGCGTTCGCGACGACCTTGTCCATCGACGCGCGCTCGACGTTCAGGATCTTGCCGCGCAAAGGCAGGATCGCCTGGTTCCGCGGGTCGCGCGCGTCGCGCGCGGATCCTCCGGCCGAGTCGCCCTCGACCAGGAACAGCTCGGCGCCGTCGCGGTCGCGCGACGCGCAGTCGGCGAGCTTGTCGGGCATGCCGACGCCGTCGAGCGCGGTCTTGCGGCGGGTGAGGTCGCGTGCCGACTTCGCGGCCGATCGCGCCCGCGCCGCGTTCGACGCCTTGGCGACGATCGCCTTCGCCGGATTGGGGTGCTCCTCGAGCCAGCGCGTGAGATGCGTGTTGGTCGCGCGCACGACCAGTGAACGCATCTCGGTGTTGCCGAGCTTGGCCTTGGTCTGGCCTTCGAACTGGGGATCGGTGAGGCGTACCGACACGATCGCGGTGAGCCCTTCCCGCACGTCGTCGCCCTGGAACGCGGCGTCCTTGCCCTTCACGAGATTGCGATCCTTCGCGTACCGATTGACCGCCTCGGTGAGGGCGCGCCGGAAGCCCTCCACGTGCATCCCGCCCTCGGTGGTCGAGATGCCGTTCGCGAACGAGTGCAGCCCTTCGTGGTAGCCGGTGTTCCACTGCCACGCGACCTCGACCTCGCCCTCGGGGCCTTTGTCGCCGAAGTAGCCGACGTCCTTGAACAACGGCTCCTTCGACTGATTCAGGTGGCGGACGAAGTCGACGATGCCGCCGTCGAATGCGAATTCCTCCGACTGCTTGTGGCCCGGGCGCTCGTCGTGCAATGCGATCGTGAGACCGCGGTTGAGGAACGCCATGACCTGCAGCCGCTCGGCGATCGTCGCGTACCGGAACTCGATCTCCTCGAACACGTCGGGATCGGGCCAGAACGTGACGCTCGTACCGGTGTGGCCGCGCTTGGATTGCGCGACCGCCTTCAACTTCCCCTGCGGGACGCCCGGCCGCACCGCACCCCGGCCCGCCTTCTCGGCCGCGTACTCCTGGCGGTAGGTACGACCGCCGCGATCGACCTCGAGCACGACGCGGGCCGAGAGCGCGTTGACCACCGAGACCCCGACCCCGTGCAATCCACCCGAGACCTTGTAGCCGCCACCGCCGAACTTTCCCCCCGCGTGCAGCGTGGTCATCACGATCTCGGCGGCCGACTTCCCCTTGTACTGCGGGTGCTCGTCGACGGGGATGCCGCGGCCGTTGTCGGTGACGCGCACCCCGCCGTCGGCGAGGAGGTACACGTCGATGCGCGTGCAGGAGCCGGCCATGGCTTCGTCGACGGCGTTGTCGACGACCTCCCACACGAGGTGATGCAGGCCCGTCGGTCCGGTCGAACCGATGTACATGCCGGGCCGTTTGCGCACCGGATCGAGCCCCTCGAGCACCTGGATGTGCTCGGCGGAGTAGTCGCCACCTGCGGATCGGGCCATGAGGGCCCACCGTACGTGACCGGTGTGACGCGATCGCGGTATGTCGAGGTCAGGGGCCTTTGGTCGGCGGGGCGTGGTCAGCGGCGGCGGGCCAGGAACTGTTCGACCTGGTGCGGACGGACCTGTGGTCCGAAGGCCGGTCCGGTGCCGAAGTCGCAGCCGAGCTCGTGCAGCCGGCGGGCGTGCGCGGCGTCCCGCACGCCGAACGCCACCGCGATGCGGCCCAACGCACGCGCGTACTGCACGGTCGCCGCGAGCAGCGTCGTGCTCGCGTCGTCGTCCTCGCCGTCGCCGCGCACCGCCGCGACGAGCGGTCCCGCGATCGTCATCGTCGGCGCGGGCAGGCGCCGCAGCTGTTCCAGCGACGACACCGCGGAGCCGAAGTCGCGCAGTGCCACGCCGACGCCGAGACGATCGAGCGCGACCACGACGCGCGACGCGGCCTCGAGATCACTGGCGACCGCGGCCTCCGGAACACCGAGCCAGCACAGCGACGGGTTGACCTGAGTACGCGCCAGCAGGTCGCGCACGAGCTCCGGCAACACGGGCGACAGCGCGCCGGTCCGCGTGAGTGCGAGGCTGAGTCCGGGCACGATGGATGCGGGCGGCCGGCGCTCCCACTCCGCGAGCTGCGCAAGGGCCGTACGCACGAGCGCGACGTCGAGCGCGCGCGACATCCCGGCCTCTTCGAGCACCTGCGCGATCGTGTCGGCGTTCTCGCGTACGCCCGCGCTCTCCCAGTCGACGGTGCAATCGAACCCGACGACGTTCCCGTCGCCGAGATGGACCAGTGCCGAGCACAGGATCGGCAGCCGGGGCTCGTCCAGCAGCCGGCCGACACTGCGCGCGATGCGGCGCGCCTTGGCGAGTTGGCGACGCAGCTCGTCGTCGAACAGCTCGACCCGGCCGCGACCCATGCGCTTGGCCCGGTACGCGGCGACATCGGCGTTCGAGAGCAGTTGGTCGATCGAGACCAGCTCGTCGCCGGACGCGCCGGCGATGCCGATGCTCGCACCGACGAGCATCTCGTGGCCGTGGACGTCGTACGGCTCGTTCAATGCGTCGAGCAACCGCTCCGCGAGCTGCAGCGCGTGTTCGTGCACGTGACCGGAGCCGGCATCGGAACCTTCGAGCTCGCCGCAGCACACGACGAACTCGTCGCCGCCGAGGCGCACGCAGAGATCGCCGGCCCGCAGCGCGTTCCGCAGGCGTTTCGCGACCTGGACGAGCAGCTCGTCCCCGGCGGCGTGACCGAGCATGTCGTTCACGCGTTTGAAACCGTCGAGATCGATGAACAACAGCGCAATCCCCGGCCCGCCGCGCCGTGTGCGCGCGAGCGCCGCGGTCATCTCCTCGACGAGCAGCGCGCGGCTGCCCAGCCCGGTGAGACGGTCGTGCGTCGCGTCGTGCTCGAGCCGCTCCTCCAGGCTCTTGCGCTCGGTGATGTCCTCGAGCGTTCCGAGGAAGCCCGTCACGCGCCCGTCGGGCTCCCGCAACGGCACCGAGCGCATGCTCACCCAACGCGCGGTCCCGCCCGGCACGATGATGCGCAGCTCGCACGCCGACGCGTTGTCGGTCCGGGCCGCGTCGCGCTGCTGCTCGCTCACCCGCGCGACATCCTCGGTCGCGATCGCCGAAGACCATCCGTCGCCGAGCGCCTCGTGCGTCGTGAGACCCGTGAGGCGCTCGAACGCGGGATTCACGAATGTGCAGCGATCGTCGAGATCGAGCTCGAAGATGCCGATCGGGCTCTCGCCCACGAGGGTGCGCCAGCGCGCCTCCCGGTCGAACACCGTCTGGTCGACGGCGCGCACGACCGTGCCCTGCACGTCGGGATGGTCGAGCAGGTTGCGAAACACCAGCGTCATCACGTGCCAGCCGTCGTGGTCGTTGTGGACGCGGACGCGGACCTCGATGTCGACGCCCGGCGCGCGGCCACTGCTGGCGAGCGCGTCGAGCACCAGCCCGTAGTCGTCGTGATGCACCCACTCGCCGATACGGACGGTCAGGTCGTCGAGGTGCGCGAAGCCCGCGTAGTTACCGAGCCGGCCGAGCATGATGCGCGGCCGGTAGTCCGGGCCGAGTATGGCGACGGCGTCGGCGAGGGCGCGCACGACCTCGGGATCGCGCACGTCGATCGGAGCGAGGTCGCCGCCCTGACCTTCGGGCGCGACGAACGGAGAAACGCCTGCCATCGGGCTTGCATCGACATCGGCGGCGCAAAGCCTTATAGCGTCCCCGCCATGACGACGAACTTCGCCTCTCCGAACGACCTGCTCGGCGCCGTGGGCGCCGATCTCGGCGTGTCCGACTGGGTCACCATCACCCAGGACCAGATCGACAAGTTCGCCGAGGCCACCCTCGACAACCAGTGGATCCACGTCGACACCGAACGCGCCAAAGCGGGACCTTTCGGTACCCCGATCGCCCACGGTTACCTCACGATGTCACTCGCGGCACATTTCCTCGCGCAACTGGTCCACGTCAGCGGGATCTCGATGGGGATCAACTACGGCGCCGACAAGGTCCGCTTCCCGGCGCCCGTCCCCGTGAACTCCCGGGTGCGCGCGCGGGGCGAGCTGCTCGACGCGAAGGAGGTGCCGGGCGGGGTCCAGGCGACCGTCCGCATCACGATGGAGCGCGAAGGTGGCGACAAGCCGGTCGCGATCGTCGACTCGATCTCGCGGTACCTCGCGTGAGCGCACTCGACGCATTCCGACTCGACGGCAAGGTCGCGATCGTCACCGGCGCCGGACGCGGAATCGGCGCGTCGATCGCCCGCACGTTCGCCGACGCGGGCGCGAACGTCGTCCTCGCGGCGCGCACGAAGGAACAGCTCGACGAGGTGGCCGCCGACGTGCGCGCCGCCGGGCGCGAGGCGCTCGTCATCCCGGCCGACGTCAATGAGAACGACGTGCTCGAGGAGATCGTCGCCCGTACCGTCTCGGAGCTCGGCGGGATCGATATCGTCGTGAACAACGCGGGCGGAACGATGCCGCGGCCGTTCCTCGACACGAGCCCGGGGTTCTTCGAGCGCTCGTTCCACTTCAACGTCACGACCGCCTTCGTCCTCAGCAAGGCCGCCACCCCACACCTGCTCGCGAGCGGCGCGGGTGCGATCGTGAACATCTCGTCCGCGATCGGGCGCCTGCGCGACCGCGGCTTCGTCGCGTACGGCACGGCAAAGGCCGCGCTGTCGCACATGACCCGCCTCACCGCCGCCGACCTCGCCCCCAAGGTGCGCGTCAACGCGATCGCGGTCGGGTCGATCGCCACGAGCGCGCTGGAGATCGTGCTCGACAACCCCGAGGTCCACGACGAGATGGTGCGCCGCACGCCGCTGAAACGGCTCGGCCGGCCCGAGGACATCGCGCTGTGCGCGCTCTACCTCGCGTCGCCTGCGGGCAGCTTCGTGACCGGCAAGCTGTTCGAGATCGACGGCGGCCTCGAGGAAGCCAACCTCGAGCTCGGCCTCCCCGACCTCACCTGACCGTCAAACCCCCAACTGTTGTCAGGAAATTCGTCGCCACACGCCGTTTTTCCTGACAACTGTTGGGGGGAATTCGGGTCAGCCGTCGAGGAGATCGTGGATCTCGTCGGGGAGCGCGAAGCCGTTCTCGCCGGCGCCCCACGGGATCGCGGTGACGACCGCAACGACTGCGATCGGGCCGTACACGTGCGGGAACTCGCCCGCGAATGCATCCGACGACGGTTCCCACCGCAACTCGCTCGTCAACGCGGCCGGGTCGATGCACAGCAGGACGAGATCCGCGATGTCCCGGTAGAACCAGTCGGCGACATGATTCACCTGCGTCGGCAACGAGCAGTGGATGAAGCCCTCCGTGTCGAGGCTCGGCGCGCGGTACTCGCCGTCGCGTCGCGCGGCTTCCCATTCGGGTGCGGTCGTGATGTGGAAGATGAGGCGGGTCACGGGCGTGAAGGTACCGTGACCGCCGATGCCCGCGTACGCGCTCCTCCTTCGCCCCGCCGCGAATCGCCTCTACAGCAAGGGCGCGGCCGCCTTGAACACGGCGGAGCTTTCGGTGGTGAACGGCCGCGTCCTCGCCGACGCGCTGGGCGAGATCGGGCCCACCGTCATCGGCGGTGTCGACTACGTGCGCTTCCAGACCGACGCCGAGCTCGCGCCCGAGGCCGTGGAGCACCTGTCGAACCTGTCGTCCGCCTTCGCGTTGTTCCGCATCGTCGACGACACGGCCCTGGTGCCGGTGACGCTGACCCCGGTCGCCCATCTCGATGACGACCTGCTCACGATCCAGCGCTACAAGGGCAAGACCAACGAGCAGTTCACCAAGCTCCTCTTGAACGTGACGCTCGCCGCGTCGGCCCACGCGACCGATTGGCCGCAGCGGCGGCTCCGCATGCTCGACCCCGTGTGCGGGCGCGGCACGTCGTTGAATCAGGGGCTCGTCTACGGCTTCGACGTCGACGGCATCGAGATCGACCGGACCGCGTACGACGCCTACCGCACGTTTCTCGTCACGTGGATGAAGGACAAGCGGTTCAAGCACCAGGTCCATTCCATGCCGTTGCGGCGCGACGGGAAGGTCGCCGGCCGGCGCACGGAGGTGGTCTTCGCACGCGACAAGGACGAGTACAAGGCCGACGACGTCCAGCGCGTGCGCATCGTGAACGACGACACGACGTTCACCGCCGAGCACTACCGCAAGCCCGTCTTCGACGCGGTGATCGCCGATCTTCCGTACGGCGTGCAGCACGCCAGCCGCGCCCGCCCCGACGCGCGTGCTCGTGCCCGGAATCCGCAGGAGCTGCTCGAAGCCGCGCTCGACGGCTGGACCGGCGCGATGAAGCCGGGCGCCGCGATCGGGTTGTCGTACAACGTCAAAGTCCTCGCCCGGGACGCGCTCGTGGGGCTCCTCGACCGCCACGGCCTCGCCGTTTGCACGGATGACGCGTTCTGCCGATTCGAGCACCGCGTCGATCACGCGATCACGCGCGACCTCGTCGTCGCGACGAAACCGGCGTAGTGGAGCCCACGTAATGAAAGGGGTCGCAATCCTCTCCGACCTCGACGGCACGCTGATCGACTCGAAGGCCTCGGTCGTGCGCGCCTTCGAATGGTGGGCCCACCTGCGCGGGCTGCCGCCCGGAATCGCGGACCGCATCCCCCACGGTCGGACCTCGACCGCCGCCGCGGCCGAGCTCGCGCCGCATCTCGATGCCGAGGTCGAAGGTGCGCTCCTCGACGAGCAACAGTGCCGCGACACCGACGGCGTCGTGGCGTTGCCCGGCGCCCGCGAACTGCTCACGGACCGGCCGCGGCTCGCCGTCGTCACCTCGTGCCCGGCGCCACTCGCCCACGCCCGGCTCACCACGGCGGGGCTACCCGTCCCCGCGACGCTCGTGACCCCGGAGCTCACGCCCCGCGGCAAACCCGACCCCGCGCCGTACCTTCTCGGCGCCACGCTCCTCGCCGCGGAGCCGGCCGAGTGCGTCGTGCTCGAGGATGCGCCGTCCGGCGTGGAGGCGGGCCGGGCCGCCGGGATGACCGTCGTCGCCGTCCTCACCACCCACGAGCGCGCCGAGTTGCCGGGCGCGGCCGCGTACATCGAGAACCTGGACGAGCTCGACCGCGCGCTCGACGCGCTCGGACTCAGCTGAGCAGCAGACGGTCAGAACTTCAGGGTCGGGGTTGCGAGAGCGCCAGACCGTTCTCGCGCATCACGAGCCGGATGTCGTCGGCGTTGAAGTTGGGGAGATCGTCGACGAACGACTTCGGGTCGGCGAGCCCCTCCGCGTGCGGGTAGTCGGAACCGAAGATCATCTGCGTCGCGCCGAGCTCGTCGCGCAGCTCTTCGAGATCGTCCTCGTAGTAGGGCGAGACCCATAGGTGCGTCTGCACCTGCTCGACCGGGTCGACACCGTCGTACGCGCCCGGAATCTGCCCGTACGACTTCTTCAACGCCTTCAAGAGCAACGCGACCCACTCCGAACCGCTCTCGATCGTCGCGACGCGCAGGTTCGGGTGGCGGCGCAACACACCGTGACACGCGAGCGCGGCGACCGTGTCGTAGACGGGTCGATGGCCGCCGGTGACGTTGCGGAACGGGTCGTTGCGGAACGCCTGGAAGTCGCCGCCGCCGCCCCACTCGTCGGCGTAGCGGTTGTAACCCGCGTCGCCCGAGTGGTACGCGGCGAGCACCCCGGCCTCCGCGAGACGCGCCCACATGCGGTCGTAGACCGGATCGCCCGGGCTCCGCGAGAATCCGGGACCGCGTACGGGACCCGAGCGCATCACCACGACGTGCGCACCGTTCGCCAGCGCGTACTCGACCTCTTGCTCGGCCCGCACCGGATCCTGCAGCGCGATGTAGGGCGCGGCGTAGATGCGGTCGTCGTAGTTGAACGTCCAGTCGTCGCGCATCCACTCGTTGAATGCGTGGAAGACGTCGTGCACCGCGCTCGGGTCGTGCAGCAACGCTTCCTCGACGCCGACGCCCAACGTCGGGAACATGAAGCAGGCCTGCATCCCCTGCGTGTCCATCAGCTTCACGCGCGCTTCCGGCTCGCGGTACGCGGGATTGATCGGCTCGAGCTCGCCGAACGCGGCGCGGATGTCGTCGCCGGCCTGCTTGCCGCGGAAGTAGTCGTCGAGGCAACCGGGGCGCGCGACCGGGTCGAAGGTCGGGTTCGGGATGAAGCGGAAGATCTTGTTGTCGACGATCATCCGGTGCTTGCCGTCGATGTCGGCCCACTGCACCAGCTTCGAACGGTGCTTCGGCAGGTGGCGGATGAACGCGTCGGTGGCCTCGTAGTAGTGGTTGTCCGCGTCGAACACGTCGAACTCGACGGTACCCATGAACACCTCCGCGATCGCGTGATCTAGAACGGCATTCTAGTCTAGCCCCATCAGCCCGCCGGCAACCGCTCCGCCCGGAGTGCGGACCGGCGCAGCTTGCCCGCGTCGTCGCGTAGGGGCTCGACCGTGAACTCGAAGCTCCGGGGGATCTTGTACCGCACGAGGCGCTCGCGCAGATGCGTTCGCAGTTCCTCGAGATCGATCGGCGATCCGTCGTCGGTCTGCACGATCGCGTGCACGACGTTGCCGAGGTCGTCGTCAGGCAGCCCGATCACCGCGCACGAGCGGACGCGCTCGTGCTCGTCGAGTGCCGCTTCGACCTCGGCCGGATAGATGTTCGCCCCGCCCGCAAGGATCATGTCGGTCTGGCGGTCGCTCAGGTACAGGTAGCCGTCGGCGTCGACCGCGCCCATGTCGCCGAGCGACTCCCAACCGCCGTCGATGCGCCGCGCCTCCGCCCCGATGTAGCGGTAGGTGCGGATGCTCTCGTCGCCGGAAGGGCGCATGAAGACCTCACCGACCTCGCCGGGCGCAGCCTCGGTCCCGTCGGCGCGCAGGACCTTGAACTGATTGACGTTGACCTTGCCGACCGAGCCGCGGTGCGCCATCCATTCGACACCAGTGATGATGGTCGCGGCCTGCGCCTCGGTACCGCCGTACAGCTCCCAGATCGTCTCCGCGCCGAGCCAGTTGATCCACTCCTCCTTCAGCCAAGGTGGGCACGGCGCCGCGAGGTGCCACACGACCTTCAACGACGACACGTCGTAGCGGTCGCGCACTTCGGGCGGGAGCTTGGAGATGCGCGCCATCATCGTCGGCACGAGATACAACGAGTCGGGGTGGTAGCGGTCGATGAGCTGGAGCGTGTGCTCGGCGTCGAACTTCCCGCCGAGCACCACGCGACTCCCCGCGAGCAACGCCGTCATCGTCCAGATGAAGGGACCGTTGTGGTACAGCGGACCCGGCATCAGGTGCGTGCCGTCCAGCTTCATGCCGAGCAGCGGCGCGGCATCGGGATCGATCATGCTCGCCTGGTTCGCGAGGATCAGCTTCGGCCGCCCGGTGGAGCCGCCCGACGTCATCGCCTTGAACGGGTTCGACACCGCGTCGGGCAAGGGGCCGGAGTCGAAGCCGTCGACGTCGAGCGGCGCGTCCACGACCACGCGCGGATGCGCGAGCTCGATGATCGCCTCGAGCTCGCGCGCCGGCAGTCGCGCCGAGACCGGCTGCGGAACCGCACCGAGCTTCCAGCACGCGATCGTCGTCGCGACGAACTCCAAACCGTTCGGCAGCGCGATGGTCACCAGATCGTCCTGGACCACGCCCTTCGCCGCGAGTGCACGCGCGGTGCGGTTCGCGAGCGCCTCGAGCTCGGCGCGCGTCAACGTGCGCTCCTCGCCGTCGATGCTGGTGGTGAGCGCAGGACGCTCGGGAGCGGCGGCCGCGTGCGCGGCGAGTCGTTGCGGATACGAGATCAGGGCCACGATTGTGATTCTGGCGCGGATTCCGGCGCGCGGCCGCAGCGCCGGACAGCCGACTTCAACCACCGAACCTTCGACAGCTCCTCACAGCAGCCGCAGCAGGCGTCGAGATGGGCGGCGATCACGAGCATCGTGGTGGCGTCGCATTCGCAGTCGACGTACCAATCGATGACCGCGAGCACCTCGATACACGAGAGCACGGATCGGCGTTCCGACGGGATCACGCAATGTCGAACCCGCGGATCGAGCCGCTGATTCCCCCCTGTCCTAGGGTCGGGTCATATGAGCGCCTCCAACCCGGACGACAAGACCCTGACCGCCACGACCGCACTGGTCACCGGGGGCGCCTCGGGCATGGGCGAGGCAACCG
>Ga0265327_10004515_pt1 | contig 12284 bp, 5 predicted proteins | sample 41621metaG_FD_202089 | JGI IMG/M metagenome (GOLD analysis project Ga0265327, IMG submission 202089) | Rhizosphere microbial communities from Carex aquatilis grown in University of Washington, Seatle, WA, United States - 4-16-21 metaG | ecosystem: Host-associated > Plants > Roots > Rhizosphere >...
TAAATGATGATAAAAAATCAATTAGCCCAATGAGCTCATATGGTAATCAGGACGATTTTCTTGATCATCTGAATCTGAGCTGGTCAGAGCTCAGTCCCAGAGGCCAAGGTCCTGGCGGCAGAACCATTCGAGTAGGCAAAACAGTGGTGGTCGAAGATATCGCTAGCGACCTAACCTACCCAGCACGTGCCGAGGCTGTCGCACAAGGCTTTCTGGGACTTGTTTCCTTACCTCTACAAGACAAAAATCATTGCTTTGGTCTGCTAGCAATGTATGCATCCGAAGTACGCAAGATTCCTCTTGCCGAAATCAAGCTACTGGAAGAAATGGCTAGTGATCTTGCTTTTGGCATACTCAATCTCCGCAATGAAAACGAAAGTCGACGAGTGCAGGCAGCGGTGATGAAAGTAGCTTCCAGTGTTTCCATCACTGCCAACAATCATTTTTTTGAACAATTGGCACAAAATATGGCGGACGCCATTGGTGCAGATGCAGGATTTATTGCTGAGCTATTACCAGGCGAGCCATTGAGGGCACACACACTGGCTGCCGTAGTTGATGGCAAAATCATCGAAAATATCGAATATGACATCATAGGTAGTCCCAGCGCACATTTACTGGATTCTGAACATTTTATCCTTTCAGAGTCAGCGACCGAGTGCTTTAGTCCTTCACAAACCATGATCTCGCTGGGCATGAAAGACTATATTGGACAACGCCTTGTCAGCAGCAAAGGCAAATTGATTGGCATGATCTTTGTACTGAAGCGTGAATTTGTAGAAAAAACTGATTTTGCACTTTCAACGCTCAAAATATTTGCCGCCAGGGCATCAGCGGAAATGGAACGTCAATCCTATGACCGCCATATTCGTGAACAGGCATCATTGCTTGATAAAGCACAGGATGCAATTATCGTCAGAGGCATCGATCACCATATCCAGTTCTGGAATAAAGGCGCTGAGAGGCTTTACGGTTGGTCAGAAGAAGAAGTGCTCGGCAAATCCATCATTGAACTGATTTATTTTAATCACTCCGAATTCTTTGCTGCGGAAGAGAAACTACTGGAAGCTGGCGAGTGGAAAGGAGAGGTCAAGCAGCGCTGCAAAAATGGCAGCATGCTGTTTGCAGAAGTACACTGGACTCTGGTCAGGGACGAAAAAGGCGAGGCGCAGTCTGTACTCTGTATCAACACAGACATTACCCAGCGCAAAGCGGCAGCTGAAGAGATTCAGTATTTGGCATTCTATGACCCATTGACTCAGCTACCCAATCGCTTGCTGCTTCAGGACCGCTTGCAACATGCGCTGGCAACCAGTTCAAGAACTGGCAAGTATGGTGCCTTGCTTTTTATTGATCTTGATAACTTCAAAGCCATCAATGACACGCTAGGACACACGGCTGGAGATATTCTTTTGCAGGAAATCGCCAAGCGTCTGGTTCAAAATTCACGTGAAAGCGATACCGTTGCCAGACTAGGCGGCGACGAGTTCATCATCATGCTCGAAGAGTTGAGTACTGACAGCGCCGAAGCAGCAATCCAAAGTAAAGTGTTTGCAGAAAAAATTATCGCCTTGTTCCGAGAGCCTTTTAATGTAGATGAGCACAAACATCACAGCACCCCGAGTGTTGGCATTACCCTGTTTCAGAATCACAACGACTCAGTGGATGAGTTATTAAAACGTGCCGACCTTGCGATGTATCAATCCAAGTCTGCTGGCCGCAATACTTTGCGCTTCTATGACCCGCAAATGCAAACAGCTGTCTCAAACCGCGTAGAACTGGAAACAGATTTACGTGAAGGCCTGGAGAAAAACGAATTCCTATTACATTTTCAACCACAAATTGACGTACAAGGCAGGTGCATAGGCGCTGAAGCACTCCTGCGCTGGGATCATCATGCAAAGGGCATGATTTCACCAGCTAATTTCATTCCACTGGCTGAAGAAACAAGGCTGATCCTCCCTATCGGTGCCTGGGTACTACAAACAGCTTGTGAAGCCCTGGTGAAATGGGAAAAAATACCTGAAATGGCCGACTTGGTACTAGCAGTCAACGTCAGCGTACACCAATTCCGGCAGGTAGATTTTGTCGATGAAGTCCTAGGCATCGTTAAAAGCACAGGTGCCAACCCTGCAAGATTAAAACTGGAACTGACAGAAAGCCTCTTTGTAGAGAATATCGAAGATATCATCATCAAAATGACTGCGCTCAAGGCACAAGGAATCGCTTTCTCACTGGACGATTTTGGCACAGGGTACTCGTCCCTCTCATACCTTAAGCGACTTCCGCTTGATCAACTTAAAATCGATCAGTCTTTTGTGCGAGACATATTGACTGATAGCCATGATGCAACCATCGCGAAAAGTATTATTACACTGGCAAGCAGTCTGGGATTGGAAGTCATAGCGGAAGGCGTAGAGCAGGCAGAGCAGAAGGAATTTCTGAATACCGAAGGCTGCCATCTCTACCAGGGTTATTTTTTCAGCAGACCATTACCAGTTCAGGATTTGGAGAGGTTTATGAAATCCAATAAAACCTGAATCGCGATTCAGGTTTGCCAGTAGTTGTGCCAGCCAAGTAAAATAGGAACATTGCGGGTGTAGTTCAATGGTAGAACGCTAGCTTCCCAAGCTCGATACGCGGGTTCGATTCCCGTCACCCGCTCCAGACAATCTTTAGATTTCAATCATTTCAAAATCGTCTTTTCTGGCTCCACACTCTGGGCATGTCCAATTGATAGGAACGTCCTCCCACTTGGTCCCTGGCGCGATGCCATCTGCAGGCCAGCCTTTTTCTTCTTCGTAAATCCAGCCGCATACGACGCACATCCAGGTTTTCATGATTTTTCGGACCAAATGTAAGTTAAAATAACATTTTAGATTCCACGGCCTGCGACAAGCAATCGCTTTCTTAACTATTTACCGTTTCATGACGGTCGCACATCAAGCCAACCATCAACATGACCTTAATGCCCCCTAGTGTAATGACATTTGCCGGCTCAGACCCCAGCAGCGGTGCCGGTCTGCAAGCAGATATCCTGACTTTTGCCAGTATCGGCTGCCATCCACTCTCAGTCGTGACTGCCATCACCGTGCAGGATACGGTGGGCGTAGAAAACGTCATCATCATGGATTCAGATACAGTTGAGAGCCAGGCCAGAACCATACTGGAAGACATGCAGGTTTCTGCATTCAAGCTAGGTATGCTGGGCAGTGTCGAGAACATTGCAGTCATCGCCGAGATCATGGCCGACTATCCTGATACGCCATTATTGATCGACCCTATCCTCTCTTCTGGCCGCGGCGATGAGCTGGCGAATGAGGAGATGATGGCTGCCATGATAGACCTACTGTTTCCACAAGCCACGCTGATTACTCCCAATAGTCTGGAAGCACGCCGTCTGGCTTTTTATGACGACGATTCCGATGATGCTGAAAATGCCTCTCTGGAAGAAAGCGCCAAGCGCCTGATGCAAATGGGTTGCGAATATGTGCTGATTACGGGTACCCATGAGCGCTCGACAGAAGTTGTGAACACGCTCTACGGTAATAACGTTAAATTGAAATCCTACAGTTGGGAACGTCTGCCCGGTAGCTATCATGGCTCCGGGTGTACATTGACCTCTGCCATTGCGGCCTGCATTGCGCATGGCCTGAGCATGGAAGAAGCGGTACAAGAAGCGCAAGAGTACACATGGCAAACCCTGAAAAACGGCTTCAGACCTGGCATGGGGCAATATATCCCTGACCGCATGTTCTGGGCGCGTGATGAAGAAGATGAAGGCAGCAAGCCCAAGTAAATCGCTTGTGCACGGCCTATACGCCATCACGCCAGATCTGGCGGATACTGCCAGACTCTGCACCATGGTGGAAGCCAGCATACTAGGCGGCGCAACCATCGTGCAGTATCGCAACAAGCTGGCTGACAGCAAACTCCGCATCAGCCAATCGCAAGCCCTGCTCGCCATCTGCCGCAAACATGCCATACCGCTCATCATCAATGACCATATCAAGCTATGCCTGACACTGGATGCGGATGGCGTGCATCTGGGTAAAGTCGATGGCTCGCTGGATGCTGCGAGAGCGCGCTTGGGCCCAGATAAAATCCTCGGCGCCTCCTGCTATAACCAGTTCGAGCTGGCAGAGCAGGCGCAAGCCCACGGCGCAGATTATGTGGCCTTCGGCGCCTGCTTTCCCTCCAGCACCAAACCAAATGCTCCCAGAGCTGAAGCGGCTTTATTTACACAAGCAAAAAACTCGCTGAACATCCCAAGTGTAGCCATAGGCGGCATCACATTGGATAATGCAGCTTTACTGATTAATGCGGGTGCTAATGCTATCGCAGTGATCAGCGCATTGTGGGAAACACCAAATACACAAGCAAGTGCACAACAATTTTCTAATCTTTTTAAGACAACTTGATCATGACCTCTCGTAACCAGACCCTGTTCGAAAAATCACAAAAACTCATCCCCGGCGGTGTGAATTCGCCTGTACGCGCTTTCCGCTCAGTCGGCGGCACGCCAGTATTTTTCAAACGCGGGCTGGGTGCCAAACTCTGGGATGAAGACGATAAGGAATATATCGATTATGTCGGCTCATGGGGCCCCATGGTGCTCGGCCATGCGCATCCGGAAGTAGTCGAGGCCGTGCGCGAAGCCGCTGGCAACAGCCTGTCTTTCGGTGCACCAACTGCGCGCGAGCTGGATATGGCAGAGCTGGTGACCAAGCTGGTGCCAAGCATGGAGCAAATCCGGCTGGTCAGCAGTGGCACCGAAGCCACCATGAGCGCGATACGTCTGGCACGTGGCTTTACTGGTCGCAGCAAAATACTCAAGTTTGAAGGTTGTTATCACGGCCATGCTGATGCCTTGCTGGTGAAAGCAGGCTCAGGTCTGCTCACATTTGGCACCCCAAGCTCTGCTGGCGTACCACCAGAAGTCGCAGCCCACACGCTGACGCTGCAATACAACGACATCGCAGCGCTGGAAACACTATTCAGCGAGATCGGCAACGAGATTGCCTGCGTCATCGTGGAACCTGTCGTCGGCAATATGAACCTGATCACCCCTAAACCAGGCTTCCTCGAAGCCATGCGCGAGCAATGCACCAAACACGGCGCTGTACTCATATTTGATGAAGTCATGACAGGCTTCCGCGTTGCTTTGGGTGGTGCGCAAGCCCGCTACAACATCAAGCCTGACCTCACTACGCTGGGTAAGGTGATTGGCGGTGGTTTGCCAGTAGGCGCATTCGGTGGCCGTGCAGACATCATGCAATGTCTGGCACCTGTCGGCCCGGTCTATCAGGCAGGTACGCTCTCTGGCAACCCAGTTGCGGTTGCCGCAGGCTTGGCAACTCTCAAGCTGATACAGGCGCCCGATTTTTACAAAAAGCTGGAAGCAACAACCACCAGCTTTGTGCAAGGGCTTGCTGCTGCCGCTAAGGAATACGGCATCACGTTCAGTGCACAATCTGTGGGCGGCATGTTCGGCATTTATTTCAGCGCAGTGCCACCCACCAGCTATGACGAAGTCATGAAGTCCGATAAAGAAGCTTTCAATCACTTTTTCCATGCCATGCTGGATGAAGGCATTTACCTCGCACCCTCTGCTTTTGAGGCTGGATTTGTCTCAGCGGCTCATGGAGATAGCGAAATTGAGCAGACAATTTCTGCTGCCAAGCGCGTATTTTCGAAGTTCTCAAAATAGTCATGTGCATTCTGTAGCATGTTTTTTGCTCTATGTGATTGAACTCACGACTCTTTGACGGTAACATTGAAGGTTCCGCTAAATATTTTATGGCTGAAGGAATTTAGGATTGGTCACGCAAGTAAATACGCCTGAAACACTGGCAAGCACTGGGCTGTCGGCAACCCCTGCCAAGCAAGGGTTATACAACCCCAGCAATGAACATGATGCATGCGGCGTGGGCTTCGTTGCCCATATCAAAGGCAAGAAGAGCCACGAGATCGTCAAACAGGGTTTGCAGATACTTGCCAACCTGACGCACCGTGGCGCCACTGGCTATGACCCAAAACTGGGTGACGGTGCAGGCATGCTGATTCAGATCCCTGATGCCTTCTTGCGCAAAGAAGCCACCAAGCTCGGCATTACACTACCGGCTGAAGGCTCGTATGCCTGCGGTAATGTATTCCTGCCGCAGTCGCAGAATGGCCGCGAAGCTTGCGAAGCGATCATTGCCCGCATCATTCACGAAGAAGACCAGGTACTGCTTGGCTGGCGTGATGTGCCGCGTGATAACTCCGACATTGCTCAGGCTGCGCGTGATGTAGAGCCAGTGATGCGTCAGGTGTTCATCGCCAAAGGCCCAAACGCTGCCGACCAGAATGCCTTTGAACGCAAACTGTTTGTCATCCGCAAACGTATCGAGCATGCCGTGCGTGCGCTCAAGCTGGATGACCGCGGTCAGTTCTATATCCCTTCACTTTCCAGCCGTACCATTGTTTACAAGGGCATGTTGCTGGCGGCAGAAGTCGGGATTTACTATGTCGACCTGCAGGATGAAACCATGCAGTCTGCGCTGGCACTTGTGCACCAACGCTTCTCCACGAACACATTCCCAGCATGGGATCTGGCGCACCCATTCCGCATGATCGCCCATAATGGTGAAATCAACACCATGCAAGGCAACGTCAACTGGATGGCTGCCCGCCATGAAACCATGCGCTCAGCGCTACTCGGCGAAGATCTGGATAAACTCTGGCCGCTGATTTCAGATGGTCAATCTGACTCAGCCTGTTTCGATAACGCACTGGAGTTACTGGTCGCTGGTGGCTATTCACTGCCACACGCCATGATGATGCTGATTCCAGAAGCCTGGTCCAGCAACACATTGATGGATGAAGACCGTCGTGCTTTCTACGAATACCACGCAGCACTGATGGAACCATGGGATGGCCCAGCTGCCGTTGCCTTTACCGATGGCCGCATGATCGGTGCAACGCTAGACCGTAACGGCCTGCGCCCAGCTCGCTATCTGGTGACCGATGACGACCACGTCATGATGGCGTCCGAAATGGGCGTGCTGACATTCCCACAAGAGAAAATCATCAAGAAGTGGCGTTTGCAGCCAGGCAAAATGCTGCTGATCGATATGGAACAAGGCCGCATCATCGACGATGCCGAAGTTAAACAACAGCTGGCCCAAGCCAAGCCATACAAGCAATGGATTGAAAAATCCCGCTATTTCCTCGGTGATCTGCCCAAGGTAGACCGCAAGTCTGATCTGCATTCAGATTTGCTCGATCTGCAGCAATCTTTTGGCTACACACAGGAAGATATCAAGTTCATCCTGCAACCGATGATCAGCAATGGCGAAGAAGGTGCCGGCTCCATGGGTAACGACAGCGCATTGCCTGTGTTGTCCAGCAAGCCAAAGGTCATCTACAACTACTTCAAGCAGTTGTTTGCGCAAGTGACCAACCCGCCTATCGACCCGATTCGTGAAGAGTTGGTCATGTCGCTGGTCACATTCATCGGCCCCAAGCCTAATCTGCTTGGCATTGATGAAACCAACCCACCGATTCGTCTCGAAGCTAGTCAACCAGTGCTGACACTGGATGAACTGGAACAACTGAAATCGATTGATACCCTGACTCAAGGCCGCTACCGCTCACTGACGCTGGATATCACTTATCCAGTTTCTCAAGGCAAGCAAGGCATGGCAGCTGCGATTGAGGCGCTGAACAAGGCCGCCGCAAACGCTGTGCACAATGGCTTTAACGTGCTCATCCTATCTGACCGTAGCGTCTGTAACGAGCGTATCGCTATCCCGGCATTGTTGGCATGTTCTGCCGCGCACCAATCACTGGTTCGCGCTGGTCTCCGCACCAGCACTGGTCTGGTCATCGATACTGGCTCTGCTCGTGAAGTACATCATTTCGCTCTTCTGGCTGGTTATGGTGCCGAGGCGATCTGCCCATGGCTCGCATTCCAGACCATTGAAGAAATGGCTGCTGAAGCCAAGCTGGATGTGAAGGAAAGCTACAAGAAATTCGTCAAGGCGATTGGTAAAGGCCTGCACAAGGTCATGTCCAAGATGGGTATTTCTACCTATCAATCATACTGTGGCGCTCAGATTTTCGAAGCCATTGGTTTGAATTCAGGCTTTATCGAAAAGTATTTCACTGGCACGACTTCCAGCATCGAAGGTATCGGCCTTAACGAAGTGGCTGAAGAAAGCCTGCGCCTGCATAACTCTGCATTCGGTAATGACCCTGTGCTTGCCAACGCGCTGGAAGCTGGCGGCGAATACGCCTTCCGTGTCCGCGGTGAAGAGCACATGTGGACGCCAGATTCCATCTCCAAGCTGCAAAACGCAACTCGCACTGGCAAATACGAGACTTATAAAGAATATGCCAAGCTGATCAACGACCAGACCAAGCGTCACCTGACGCTGCGCGGCCTGTTCGAGATCAAGGCAGCTGGCGCACCAGTACCGCTGGAAGAAGTCGAATCAGCCAAGGATATCGTCAAGCGCTTCGCAACTGGCGCCATGTCACTCGGCTCCATCTCGACCGAAGCCCATGCAACACTGGCTATCGCCATGAACCGTATCGGTGGTAAATCCAACACTGGTGAAGGTGGCGAAGATCCAAAACGTTTCATCCCTGTCGCCAAAGATACAACGATGGCCGATGTCATCGGCGCCAAGCACATTGAGAAAGATATTCCGCTCAAGGCTGGCGATTCCATGCGCTCAAGCATCAAGCAGGTCGCATCCGGCCGCTTTGGTGTGACCGCAGAATACCTCGCCAATGCTGATCAGATCCAGATCAAGATGGCACAAGGCGCCAAGCCGGGTGAAGGCGGCCAGCTGCCAGGTCATAAGGTCAGCCCATATATAGCCCAACTGCGCTTCTCAGTGCCTGGCGTAGGTCTGATCTCGCCACCACCACACCACGATATTTATTCGATCGAAGATTTGGCTCAGCTCATTCACGATCTGAAGAACGCCAACCCTAAGGCTTCTATCTCTGTGAAGCTGGTATCTGAGACCGGCATCGGTACTGTTGCCGCAGGTGTTGCCAAGGCCAAGTCTGACCACATTGTGGTTGCAGGCCATGATGGCGGCACCGGCGCTTCCCCGATCTCCTCCGTCAAGCACGCTGGTACCCCATGGGAACTGGGCTTGTCCGAGACTCAGCAAACACTGGTACTCAACCAACTGCGTGGTCGTGTGGTCGTGCAGGTTGATGGCCAAATGAAGACAGGCCGTGACGTATTGATCGGCGCCCTGTTGGGTGCTGATGAGTTCGGTTTTGCCACAGCACCACTGGTCGTTGAGGGCTGCATCATGATGCGTAAGTGTCACCTCAATACCTGCCCAGTCGGCGTTGCCACACAAGACCCTGTACTGCGTCAGAAATTCACAGGCCAGCCAGAGCATGTGGTGAACTACTTCTTCTTCGTTGCTGAAGAAGTGCGTGAACTGATGGCCTCCATGGGTATCCGCAAGTTCAACGACCTGATTGGCCGTGCTGATCTGCTCGATATGCGTGCCGGTATCGAACACTGGAAAGCCAGTGGCCTCGACTTCACCAAGATATTCCACCAGCCTAAGGTAGCTGCCGATGTTTCACGTCGCAACAACGACGTGCAAGATCACGGCCTAATCAAGGCACTCGATAACAAGCTCATCGAGCAAGCCAAACCAGCGTTGGAAAAAGGCGAAAAGGTTGTCATCGATACACCGATTTTCAACACTAACCGTACTGTTGGCACCATGTTGTCTAACCAGATCGCCAGCCGCTATGGCCGTGCGGGTCTGCCTGACGACACCATCACCGTGAAGCTCACCGGTACAGCTGGCCAGAGTTTCGCCGCTTTCCTGACGCAAGGCATCACCTTTGAGCTGACAGGCGAGGGTAACGACTACGTAGGCAAGGGCTTGTGTGGTGGCCGTATCGTCATCAAGAAACCTGATGCTTTCCGCGGTCTGCCAGAAGAAAACATCATCGTTGGTAACACCGTCATGTACGGCGCGACCTCCGGTCAGAGCTATTTCAGCGGTGTCGCGGGCGAGCGCTTCTGTGTGCGCAACTCCGGTGCTTCTGCAGTGGTCGAAGGTGTAGGCAACCACGGTTGCGAATACATGACTGGCGGTACCGTTGTCGTGCTCGGCCAGACTGGCCTCAACTTCGCTGCGGGTATGTCCGGCGGTGTGGCTTATGTGTATGACGAAGATGGCTTATTCGCCAAGCGTTGCAACATGAGCATGGTCAGCCTGGAGAAAGTTGAAGCCGCTGAATCAGTCGCCGTCGCAGCTACACAACATCTGGGTCAGCCAGACGAAGTGACGCTCAAGACACTGATCGAAAAACACGCAGCATATACCGGTAGTGGTCGTGCCAAAGCCTTGCTGGCTGATTGGCCAGCCGCTCGCGCCAAGTTCGTTAAGGTCATGCCTAACGAATACAAGCGCGCACTGACCGAAATGGCAGCCGCCTCCAGCAAACAGGCCGCTTAAGCCGCAAGATACTGAAGAGAGATAGCAATGGGTAAAGTAACAGGGTTTTTAGAGTATCAGCGCCTGTCCGAGGCGAATCTTCCCGTCACGGATCGCGTCAAAAACTACAAAGAATTTGTACTGCATCTGACAGACGACCAAGCCAAGTTGCAAGGCGCACGCTGTATGGATTGTGGCATCCCTTTCTGTACGACAGGTTGCCCAATCAACAACATCATCCCTGATTGGAATGATCTGGTGTTCCATCAGGATTGGCGTAACGCGATCGACGTACTGCACTCCACCAACAATTTCCCAGAGTTCACAGGCCGTATCTGCCCAGCACCATGCGAAGCCGCCTGTACGCTCAACATCAATAACGACCCGGTCGGCATCAAGTCCATCGAGCACGCGATCATTGATAAAGCTTGGGAAAACGACTGGGTTGTGCCACAACCACCAGCGAAAAAGACAGGTAAAAAAGTCGCTGTTGTTGGCTCCGGCCCTGCTGGCCTGGCTGCTGCACAACAACTGGCACGCGCTGGTCACAATGTAGTCGTGCTTGAGAAAGAAACCCGCATCGGTGGCCTGCTACGTTATGGCATCCCTGATTTCAAGATGGAAAAAAGCCATATCGACCGCCGCATGAAGCAGATGGAAGCCGAAGGTGTTGAGTTCCGCGTGAATCAAAACGTAGGTGTGAACGTCAGTGCTGACGACCTGCAAGCCGAGTACGACGCTGTCGTGCTGGCTGGCGGTGCTGAATACCCACGCGATCTACCAGTTAAAGGCCGCGAGCTGGATGGTGTGCATTTCGCCATGGATTTCCTCACCCCACAAAACAAGGTAGTGGCTGGCGATAAGGTTGAAGGCCAGATCATGGCCACCAACAAGCACGTCGTAGTCATCGGCGGCGGTGATACTGGCTCCGATTGCGTTGGTACCTCCAACCGTCATGGTGCTGTGTCCATCACCCAATTCGAGTTGATGCCACAACCGCCAGAGAAAGAAGACAAGAATCTGGTCTGGCCTAACTGGCCACTCAAGATGCGCACTTCAAGCTCACATGAAGAAGGCGCAAACCGCGATTGGTCTATCACCACCAAAGAACTGATTGGTGAAAACGGCAAAGTCGTCGCGCTCAAGGGTGCCAAGGTCGAGTGGAAAGACGGCAAGATGATCGAGATCCCAGGTTCAGAATTCACCATCCCGGCTGATCTGGTGCTGCTGGCCATGGGCTTTGTCAGCCCTGTGCAAAAAGTGCTGGATGCTTTCGGTATTGAGAAAGACAACCGTGGCAATGCCAAGGCAACGACAGATGGCGAAGGCTGCTATGTCACCAGCAAGCCTAAGGTATTCGCTGCTGGCGATATGCGCCGTGGTCAATCACTGGTGGTCTGGGCGATTCGCGAAGGTCGTCAATGTGCACGTGCTGTTGATGAATTCCTGATGGGTTCATCCGCATTACCTAGATAAAGATCAAAACGTACTAAAATCATTGGGGATACCATACGCGTATCCCCAAATTTTTTATAAGCCAAGATAGCTAAGAACATGAGCCAACTACAGAACGATACTTTTTTGCGTGCCTTGATGCGCCAGCCTACCGACTACACCCCTGTGTGGATGATGCGTCAGGCCGGGCGCTACCTGCCAGAGTATCGTGAGAGCCGCAAAACCGCAGGCAGCTTTCTGCAACTATGCAAAAGCCCGGATTTCGCCACCGAAGTCACCCTGCAGCCAATAGACCGCTACCCGCTCGATGCCTCTATCCTCTTCTCGGATATCCTCACCGTGCCAGATGCCATGGGCTTG
>Ga0265327_10004516_pt1 | contig 12283 bp, 9 predicted proteins | sample 41621metaG_FD_202089 | JGI IMG/M metagenome (GOLD analysis project Ga0265327, IMG submission 202089) | Rhizosphere microbial communities from Carex aquatilis grown in University of Washington, Seatle, WA, United States - 4-16-21 metaG | ecosystem: Host-associated > Plants > Roots > Rhizosphere >...
TATCACGGTGAGCAGCCTCACCGGCGCATTGATCTCCGGCGGCGCACTGGGCGCCCTGACTACCGTGCAAACCAAACTCGCCAGCTACACTTCGTTGGACAGCTACCAGCGCAACTTCACGGTCAACCTCTCCGGCCTGATCAAGACGCCCGCCGTGCCGGCCACGCTCAACCCCCTGCCGACCAACGTCAACACCGGCCCCAACAAGATCGCCTTGGCCGAAGGTTCCGAACTGGCGTACGCGATTCCCGCCGCCACGGACAGAGCCGCCAGCCTCGGTGTTTTTGCGCCCAACCCGACCGCTGCCAACCGCAATGGCTACGCGATGCTGACCGACAAGCAAGGCACGACCGTGGCGATCGGCTATGGCGACATCGTGCCGGCGCAGTACTCCTACACCCGCGCACTGTATGGCTCGGAAGAGGCGGGCTTGGCTGCCGCCGCGCTGTCCACACATTTGACCGAACTTGGTCGGGGGGGCACGCTCGCGGCGTACGGCACGCAATGGAGCCCCACGCTCCGCGTCGCACTGACCTACAACGGCACGGCGGCGAACGACGCTAGCGCGTTCGGACAGAACGCGTCCTGGGCTAATCCGGATGCCACCGGCGTGGGGGCGGGGATCAGCTACAAAGCGAATGACACCGTACAACTCGGCTTCACCGTGCAGACGCTCGACGAAAAGCACGGCCTGCTCGGCAGCACCTACGGCACGCAACTCAGTCTGGGCAGCAACAACCACAGCCAGGAGATGGGCGTATCCGCGCTGTTGAACATCGCGCCCGGCCACAGCGTTTATGTGGAAGCGTCGCAGGCTCATACACGGGCCGCCGGGGCGGTTGAAGGGAGCCTGTTCGCGGGCACCAGCGCAATTCGCGCGCAATCGTTCGGGGCGAGCTACATGGGCAAAGGCGTGTTCCGCGCGGACGACAAACTGATGGTGTCGGTGAAGCAGCCGCTGCGGGTGACCTCCGGCTCTGTCAATCTGGCGGTGACCAACATCGACCCGGTGACGGGTGTGCCGACGCTGGGGATGCAGAGCGTGAGCCTTGCCCCGGAGGCACGGGAAACGGACTACCGGATCGCCTACAACGCGCCGCTGTCGAAGACGCAGAAGCTGGGGCTGGAGGCGAGCTACCTGAAAGACGCCCTCAACATGGCGGGCAACCACCACGCCACGGCAGGACTCAACTGGGCGGTGATGTTCTGAGCGCGGCTGATGCAGATATGGGTAGACGCTGATGCGTGTCCGAAAGTCATCAAGGAAATTCTGTTTCGTGCGGCGGAACGGCGGCAGATTCAACTGACGCTAGTAGCCAATAAACTGTTGCATTGCCCGCCGTCCAAAGTTATTCGCGCCATGCAAGTTCCGCCCGGTTTCGATGTGGCCGATAACAAAATTGCGCAACTGCTGGTGCCGGGTGATCTGGTGATCACTGCCGATATTCCGCTTGCCGCCGACGTGATCGCGCGCGGCGCTCATGCCTTGAACCCGCGCGGCGAGTTCTATACCAAGGACACCATTCAAGAGCGGCTGACCATGCGCAATTTCATGGAAAGCCTGCGCGGTAGCGGCGTGGAAACCGGCGGCCCGCCGACGTTCAGCCAGAGTGATCGCCAGACATTCGCGAACCAACTGGACAGGTTTTTGGCGAAGTCGCCGTAGTTGCTAGAGAGCCTCTAATCGAACGACTGGCTCGAATTTGAAAACGACCAGTTGATCCTGATAGTCAAGATGTCGGTGTCCTGACGGATGTTGTCGGGCAAGGGCGAGAAAGGGGCGGACATTTTGACGATGCGTTCGGCACCTTCATTCAGCACGGTGTAGGGCGCGGGGCGGGTGATGCTGAATTCTTCCAGGCTGCCGTCGGCGCGGATGGTGATGGTCGCGCTCAGCGTTCCGCTCAGATTGTCGCGCGCAGCCGCAGCCGGGTAGTTGAACATGCCGATGCGCTGCAATTTCAGGCGCACACTTTCCACATACATGGCGTAGCGGAAGTCCTGTTCCTTTACCCCTACGGTTTTTCTGCGTTCGCCGAACTTGATTTTGTGGTCATCGGCGCTGGAAAATTTCCTGACTGAAGCCATGCTCAATTCGGCCAGACTGGGAATTTTATAAGCGGGCGGCGCAGCGCGAAATACGTCGGGCTTACTGGCCTCGGCGGGTCTCGTTTTGTTCTCTGTCGCGATCTCCGTTTTTGTCGGTTTGGACTCTTCCACCTTGACGGGCTTAGCCTCCTCGAGCTTGGCAGGAACGGGTTGCGCGACCTTGACGGGTTGTGGCTCTTCGATTTTTACCGGCTGCGTTTTTTCGATTTCTACGGGTTTTGGCTCATCAATTTTCACCGGCTCTGCGATTTTTACGGGCTTGGGTTCTTCGATCTTGATAGGTTTGGATTCCGGCAAAGTACCCTGCGGTTTTTCGGTAGGCGGTTTTTCCTGCGCGGGTTCGGCGAATACGATTTTCTCCTGCTTCGCTCCCGGTGCGAGTTCTGCGCTGACCAGTTTTTCGGCGGGAGGCGGCGCGGCGGTTTCCGGCTTGGCAACGCTGGGGGCGGGGGCGTAAGGCCGCTCTTTTTCTTCCGGTTTTTCAGGAGCAGGATTCTTTGTGACCAGCAAGTCAGGCGCGCTCTCAACCATATTTACTTGCGTGGATTTTTTTACCGTCAATATTTCCTTGCCGACAAAATCCTTGGGGATGGCGGTCTTGGGCTGCGCGGTCGGGATGGGGGTGGCGGCGCTGAGAGCCTGCTCGGGAAAGGCGTTGTTATTCTGCGTGCCGACTTTTGCTGTACCCGGATTATCCGGATTGGCTTCCGCGATGGCTGAAGGTTTGGCGATTTCGGCGGGTGCCTTGTCCAGAATGACGTTCAAGGGCGATGTCGCGCCGGATAAGCCTTTCCATGAGGGGGCGGCAAAGCGGACGAAGAACAGCAGCAAGCCATGCAAAATCAGCGACAGCAGCAAGGCAAATATCAGCCGCCTAGTCGCTGGGGTTTCATGATTATGGAAGAGGCGCACGGATATGGGCGGGTGGGTAAATAGCAACTGGCCGCCAATTTACACGCCATGCCGCCAACAGTAAATCTTCACGGTAAAAACATCTGCCGTGCGTCCATCCATTCCGGCGCTCCGCACCTTGCGTGCTATCATCCGCATCATGAAAAAACTACCCGATACCTTGCAGCGATTCATGTTTGAAAACGAACCAATACGCGGCGAGTTGGTGCATCTCGATAGCGCCTGGCTCAGCGTGCTGGAGCGGCATGACTATCCCGATGTGCTGCGCGATCTGATGGGAGAGCTGTGCGCCGCCGCCGTATTGCTGGCCGCCACGTTGAAATTGCAGGGCTCGCTGATCCTGCAAATTCAGGGCAAGGGGCCGATCAAATTGCTGGTGGTGGAATGTTCGGGGGCGGGCGAGCTGCATTTGCGCGCCACGGCGAAATGGTCTGGCGAACTGGTGCAGGGCAACGTCGCAGAACTGATCGGGGAGGGATTGTTTGTCATCACGCTCGACCCCAAGGACGGCAAGCAGGTGTATCAGGGCATCGTCGAACTGGAAGGCAAGAGCGTCGCCGAAATGCTGGAAAATTATATGGCTCGCTCCGAGCAATTGGAGACGCGCTTGTGGCTGGCGGCGGACGGACGTTGCGCGTCAGGCATGTTGTTGCAGAAACTACCCGACCAGCCGAATCAACCGAGCCGCCACGATCATGAGGTCGATGCGTGGCAGCGCGCGACCTTGCTGGCGAACACGCTCAAGCCGGAAGAGTTGTTGTGTGAGACCGCGCAAACCTTAATTCATCGGCTCTACCATGAAGACGACATGCGCTTGTTCGATGCGCAACCGGTGAGTTTTCACTGCACCTGCTCACGCCATAGCGTGGGGTCGATGTTGAAAATGCTGGGACGTGATGAGGTTCACGCCATTCTGGACGAGCGCGACACCATCGAAGTATTTTGCGAGTTCTGCAACCAGCGTTACGAGTTCGACAAGATTGATGCGGAGCTGATGTTTGTCGAAGCGGTGGTAGTGCCGGTTAGCGAGTCGCGGCACTAGGGGCCGTGTGGGTGCGAAAACCGTGCCTACGTGTTTGACCGCTCCTGGTGAACTTATCGAATTACAGCGTAGCGCTCGCGTGCCGCCAGTGATGCCCACAGCACAAATCCGGCCACACCGCTCAGCACGCTGACGACTTTGTACAACCAGCAACTGAGGTAATACAGCAGCGGCAGAGCCGGAGGCGTGTACACGGTGAACGCTGCTGGCTCCTTGTAAGGAGGGAATGGGCTGGGGGCGTGCATCGCGATCATGCTATCCATCGCCGTGGCCGTGACGGCAAGTCCGACGCCATACCACAACACGCCAACGCCGAGACCGACCAGCCACGCTTGGCCTTGCCAGCGCCGACGACCGCCGAGCAGGCTCTGAAACAGAGCGAAGCTGAGCAGCGGAAACATGAGATACGCGATGTAGCGGAAGAAGATCACCGGCTGATAGGTGTCGCCATACACGCCGCGCGAAAAAGCGGGCAGCATGAACTGCCAGCCGCCACTTGGTGCAATGCTCACATCGCTGATGGTGTTCAGAGACAGCACGCTGAGCAGCAGATGTGATGGGCCGGGCGACAGCGCCGCAACGATGGCGGGGCCGACCTCGAACCACGCGCCGTAGCCGATGGCATGCACGGCGAGCGCCGCGCCCCAGAATTTCCAGTCGGCTCGGATCAGGTTGCGCGGAAGCGCTTTCGCCTGACGTGCCCACAGCAGAAAAAGCCCTACATAGCCAACGATGAAGACGATGTCGAACAACCAGTGATGCACCCATTTCGCCATCTCGGGAGTCCATTGGTAGAGGTGATAGAGGATGGCGATGCGCAGCGGATTGACGAGGGCGATCATCACCAGACCTAGCAATAATCCACGTGCGCGTTGCCGAGCCGGGGCGCAGGTGGCGAGCACGGCGGCACAGTAGGTCAGCAACGATTCGGTACCGAGGCAACCCATTTCGACATCCACGTAGAACCCGTCCGGCGTGGCCTGCAAGCGGGTGCCGTGAACTGCGTCAGGAACCCCGGCGAGCCAGCCGCTCAGGGTGGCGACGAGGTGGGCGGCGTGGGCTGAATATTGCCAATAACTTGACAGTCCGAGAGTGGTGAGGGCGAGCGCGGCGAATGAAATAAAGCGCAGAGTAAATGCCATGCCTGAAGAAGCGCTAATGGAGGGTGCGCGGATCACGTGATTTTTTCGGGCACCAAGACGCAAAGGGGAAGCTCAACGCTTCCCCCAAGGTTTCAATGATCCCATGACGAGCCATCGAGGATGGGAGTGCCGACGCCGCTGCCACTTCCTCCGCCGCCACCACCACCACCACCACCGCCACCGCCACAGGCGCTAGTGGTGAATGAGAGGAGCGCTCCGTAGTTCGCGGTGCTTCCTGTCGCGAAGTCAAGCGCGACATATTTATAGGTGGTACCACAGGTGGGAGTAAACGTAAAAGTATGGAAACTACTGATTGCGAAATTATATGATCCTACCGAAGGCCAGAAATCCGTCGCTAGCGCGTTGTTCATACAATCCAGGCCCGTGTTGATGTTTGCCGGACACACAAATGCCGCAGCACTAGTACCTCCGTTGAGGGCATTTGTAGTGTACGCGATCGTGGCATCGGTACTTGTTATGTTTGTGACCGCTCCGGTAATCGCGTCTGCGCGAGCACAGGAAGAGGAAAACAAAAGTACGGGGGCAAGTAGAATGAGGAGTGAGAGCCGTGTGACCAAGCGCATTAGTTTTATCCTCCCCTCGGTGGTGAAGTGAGGCGTGGAGCCAAGTCTAGCTTTGTAGGATGACAGTGGAACGAACAGGTTTGTTCTCAGCAAAACGGAATACATCGATTTCACAGGCGGCTCCCCTCACACGCAGTATCAGACAAATGTTCCCCGGACAGAATAGTAAATGGCTCCCCGCTCGGTCTGCCAGTTGCCTTGCGCCGTACTTGGCAGCGCGCTGTGCTAATGGCAGAGTTGCAAACAGGGAGATTATATCGTGGGGCAAATGGGCTTGCATATAGGCCGAAAGGCATAGGGGATTTAGCTTTGCCCTATGCCTTAGAAGTTAGAATCCGTGGCAGTCCCTATTGTTTGCGTATTCCCGCGAGGCTATAGTTCAGTCCAGCAACGAGGTGAAGCATTAAGCGGAAATAGGCGGAGACATGAACTACCAACAACTAGGTGCCAGTGATTTACGCGTTTCCGAACTTGCGTTGGGAACGATGACTTTCGGCCAGCAGAACACGTTTGCCGAAGCGTGCGAGCAGCTCGATTACGCGTTTGCTCAAGGTGTGAATTGCATCGACACGGCGGAGATGTATCCGGTGCCGGGCAAGCCGGAAACCCAAGGGCGCAGCGAGGAGTATGTGGGGCGTTGGTTGAAGACGCAGGCGCGCGACAAGGTGATTGTCGCCAGCAAAGTGACGGGCCCGGCGCGCGGTTTCGGCTGGATACGCGGCGGGCCGCAAGCTGTAGACCGCGCCAACATCACGGCGGCGCTCCACGATAGTCTGCAGCGTTTGCAAACCGACTATGTCGACCTGTACCAAATCCACTGGCCCGCGCGCAATGTGCCGATGTTCGGGCGCAATGAATTCGATCCGCAACTGGAGCGCCCTTGCACTTCGGTCGAGGAGCAACTGACGGTGCTTTCCGAATTGGTGCAAAGCGGGAAGGTGCGCCATATCGGATTGAGCAACGAAACGCCGTGGGGCATCGCCGAGTTTCTCAAGACGGCGGAGCGGCTGGGATTGCGGCGGATCGTGTCGGTGCAGAATCCTTACAACTTGATCAATCGCACCTTCGAGATCGGCCTATATGAAATGTGCTTCCGCGAGCGGGTGAGCCTGTTGGCCTACAGCCCGTTGGCCTTTGGCTTGCTGTCTGGCAAGTATGTAAACGCTGCACCAGCGGGTGGCAGATTTACCTTGTTCCCTGAATTCGGCCAGCGTTACCGCAAGCTCAATGTGCCGACTGCGGTCGAGGCATATGCGCAGCTTGCTGCCGCGCGTGGTTTGTCTGCCGCCGCGATGGCGCTGGCGTTTATTCGCAGCCGACCTTTTGTCAGCAGTACCATCATCGGTGCGACCTCGATGACGCAGTTGCAGGAAAATTTGCGTTGCATCGACCTCGACGCCGAAACGCTACAGGCCATCGAATCGATCCACGCGCGCTATCCCAATCCCGCGCCTTGACAGATACTTCTGCGCTTGAAGATGAAGGGGCGCGTTCAGATCACCGACATGATGCGCAGGTCTATCCGCAGTTCCTGCGATAGCTCGTCCGCTTCTTCGACGCTGATGATGGCGTCCTGCACTTTCGACAAATCAACCCACTCCTGAAAAATCGGCTCGTCCATGCGGGTCGAAAAAAACACTCGCACGATGGGGGTGGCGAGGCTTTTCTTGGATTGCTCTTCCACCACCGCCACACGACCGGATTTTAGTTTGACCAGCGTGCCATAGGGGTAGATGCCTATGGTTTTGACAAACGCGTGGAACACCGCTTTGTCGAATTGGCGATCCTGCCATTTGCTCATTTCGCGGATCGCGTTGGCGGGGGAGATTCCCCTTCTGTAGTAGTTGTCGGAAATCAGCGAATCGTAGGTGTCGCATATCGCCGCCATGCGCGCGAACAGCGACAGGGAATCGAGCGGCAGCCCGTCGGGATAGCCCGCGCTGTCCATGCGTTCGTGATGGTGCAGGCATACATCCAGAACAATGTTATCCATGCGGCGGTTTTGCAATATTTTCCATCCGCGCTTGGGGTGGGTTTTGACCAGGTTGTACTCTTCCTGGCTCAGTTCGCTGGGTTTGTTGAGCAATTCTTCCGGCAAGCCGATATTGCCGATGTCGTGCAACAGCCCGGCCAAACCCAGGCTGAGTATGGTTTCGTGATCCATGCTCATTTTGCGCCCGAGCATGATCATCAGCGCGCTGGTCGCAATCGAGTGCAGACAAAGATATTCTTCTTTTGGTTTTGAGCGCGTCAGGCTCAGGAAGGCGTTCGGGTTGCGCGCGGTTGACTTCCTGATTTCGTCGACCAGAATGAGCGCGCGATCAAGTCGCAACTCGTCCGCATTGAACGCGCGCTTGAACATTTCGGTGACGTCCAATCGGGCTTGCGCGTGGATTTTCCGCGCGCGCTTGATTTCGTCGCTCAATACGACGGGTGGCTCGAGTCCTTTTTCTTTTTTCGGGTCTTCCTGTGGGGGCGTAGGAGTGTTACCGGTCTCTTCCAGATACTCCACGTCTTCGCCCATGTCGGTGTCTATCCAGATTTCCTTGGTGCCGCAAACCAGAAGGTCTTCCAGATCTTTTTGCTGGTCGAGCAAGAAAGACTTCCTCCAGAATGGATGATCGATCCAGCTGCCGCACAGCGAATCGACGTACATCCCAAGCCTGGCCTGGTTTACATTAATTTTCTTCTTCATCAATGTATCCGTGAGATATACCTTGTCGCGCTACCAGTTGCCTGTCTGAATCCCGCGTTGTTCCAGCAGGGCCTTGATCTTGGTCTCGGGCTTCCAGTAGTTCGGTCCCTTGAGAAACTTGCCGTTCGAGTCGTAAATCGGCTTGCCATCGGCGCCCAGCTTGCTTTCGTTGCTATCCATAATCACGTCCAATACCTGTTCCAGCGGCAAGCCGTATTTCAAGGCTTCAGAGCGGCAGTATACGGTAATGTCGCCGAGCAAGTCGGCGATGGCGACAGCGATGTCCTCCGGGCTGCCGCCGTTTTGCGCCAACTGTACGATCTCGTCGATTTCATGCACTTCGTCGAGCAAGGTCGCCTTGAACTTGGTCAGGCGTTCTGCCACGCTGGCGGGCAACGACGGGCTGTCGCTGGCGGGGAGTTTATACATCGCGTTCATCGCAGCGATGCGCTGGTCAAATGGTTTAGTCATTGGTTTGGGGGATGAGAGCCGATAGGATTTCTCAAATTATATCGGATTCGCCTGCGACTGGTTAAGAGTCAAATAATGTAACCGGGAATTTTCGCTGTGCGGCTAAGCTTTGCTGTCGCACGATTAGCGTTGTATTATTTGCCATGTCGCCGGGATGGAAATATTCCGCAAGCACCGCACTCGTTTCGGTTAAGGGCGTACTCATGATCAGATTCATTGCTACAGCAATATTCGCCATCGGCATAGCGGGGAATGCGCTTGCCGGGACGGACTATCAGTGCGTCAACGATTGCACCGTGCTGGGGCAATCGCGTGATTACTGTGCGTCGCAATGCTCGTATCATGATGGCGCAATGAAATCGCAATCCGCCCCGCCCGCCCCACCCAAATCGACGGCTCCGCAACCCGATGCACAATGTATGAGCAAGTGTGTCGGTGATGGATCGCCCTATCCGTTCTGCCAGCAGTTCTGTGCGCATTAGAGCTCTTGTAGGTTGCGCCCCTTTGGCGGGCGTTGGAGTTGAATTAGCGAGGCAGAGCCGATGAGCAGTAAAGATCACGACAGGATGCGCCACAAAATCCCGACCGGTGTATGGGTGCTCGGCTTCGTCAGTCTGTTGATGGATGTTTCCTCGGAGATGATACACAGCCTGTTGCCGCTGTTCATGGTGACGATGCTGGGAGCCAGCGCGCTCATGGTCGGCGTGATCGAAGGGCTGGCCGAAGCCACCGCGCTGATCGTTAAAGTATTCTCCGGCGTGTTGAGCGATTACCTCGGCAAGCGCAAAGCGCTCGCGTTGTTCGGCTACACCCTCGGCGCCTTGACCAAACCGCTGTTTGCCCTCGCCCCCAGTGCCGGAATCGTATTGACCGCACGTCTGCTGGATCGGGTTGGTAAAGGTGTGCGTGGAGCGCCGCGCGATGCGCTGATCGCGGACATAACACCCGAGTCCATCCGGGGTGCCGCGTTCGGCCTGCGCCAGTCGCTCGACACGGTGGGAGCCTTTCTCGGGCCGTTGCTGGCGGTGGGTTTGATGCTGTTGTGGGCCAACGATTTTCGCGCGGTGTTTTGGGTCGCGGTGATACCGGGTTTGCTGGCGGTTGCCCTGCTGTTGTTTGGTATCCACGAACCGGATCGCCCGCACGCCGAGCAGCGGCGCAACCTGATCAGCCGAGAAAACTTGCAGCGCCTGAGTGCGTCGTACTGGTGGGTGGTGGGCATCGGCGCGGCATTCACGCTGGCGCGCTTCAGCGAAGCGTTTCTGGTGTTGCGCGCCCAGCAGGGCGGCATCCCCGTCGCGTTGGTGCCGCTGGTGATGGTGGCGATGAACCTGATCTACGCGGCCTCGGCCTATCCCTTCGGCAAGCTCTCCGACCGCATGAGCCACCGCACGTTGCTGGTGATTGGCCTGGTCGTACTGATCGCCGCCGACCTGGTGCTGGCACACGACGATCACTGGGAAACGGTGCTGCTTGGTGTGGCACTGTGGGGCATCCACATGGGCATCACGCAGGGTCTGCTCGCCACTATGGTGGCTGACACCGCCCCCGCCGACCTGCGCGGTACGGCCTATGGATTTTTTAATTTGATGAGCGGGCTGGCCATGCTCGCCGCTAGCGTACTGGCCGGTTTGCTGTGGGACAAACTGGGCGCGGCCTACACGTTTTATGCGGGTGCTGTTTTTTGTGCGCTGACATTGTTCGGTCTGCTCTGGCAAGTTGCGCGCGCCAGCTCCTAAGCCCGTAAACGAGGCGGATTTTCCCGCTTCGATGATCACATCGAATTCGCTCGCCTCGCGCACTTCCCCTGCGCTGATCATGCGTCGCGCTCTATTCATTCGCGTGTTTGCCGCCCTTACCTAGCAGTTCTGACAGCTATTCAAGCTGTCGCGTGTTTGCAAAAATGAATTCCGTTTTGCGTATCTGGAACATTCGAATTATTTTCCTTCTGAAGGGATCGTATGCGGCTCCGCAAGGTATGGCTGACAGGCTCGGTTTGCATTCTGCTCGGCGCTTGCGGCACGCAACCAGTCAGGCTATCGGAGCAGCATATCAAACGTTCGGATGTCGCCGCACAGAGTACCGATATTCCGCCCGCCATCAAGCGCACCATCCCGCTGCCCATACCTGCCGTCATTCCAAAAACTGAAACTTACAGCGTGGTGGTGAGCAATGTTCCGGCGCAGGAAATTTTATTCGCGCTGGCGCGCGATGCAAAGATCAATCTCGATATTCATGAGGGCATCCAAGGCATGGTCACGCTGAATGCTATCGAACAGACGTTGCCGCATATACTCAATCGCATCGCGAAACAGGTGGATATGCGCTACGAGCTGGACGGCAATAATCTGATCGTGATGCCGGATACGCCATTTCTGAAGCATTACAAAATCGACTACGTGAACATGGCGCGCGATGCGGACGGGACAATGTCGAATGCCACGCAGGTCGGCGCGAATGCTTCCACCACCGCACCCGCAACGGGCAACGCGGCCAGCAACAATTCTTCGTTGACCATCAAGAATACGACCCGCAACCATTTCTGGGATACGCTGACGCAGAACATCAAGGACATTTTGCGCGAGACCGACAAGATATTGCCGGAGGGTTCCAGCGAGACGGTGGTGCAGCAGAGCAACGCGATCAGCACCAGCGGCACCGGTGTTCCGCAAGCAGCGCCCGGCGGAAAAAAGTCCAGCGCAAAAACGCCGGGCATCGAGAATAGTCCGGTTCCCGCCACTTTGCAGGAGGGCGGTACCACGGTTACGCGCACCAGCACGTTCCGGGAAGCCGCTGCGGTGATCGCCAATCCGGAGAGTGGCCTGATCACCGTGCGCGCTACCGGCAAGCAACATGAAAAAATACGCGAGTTCGTCGATCAGGTGATGAGCAGCGTGCGGCGGCAGGTGTTGATCGAGGCGACTGTGGTGGAGGTGCGTCTCAACGACCAGTATCAGCAGGGCATCAACTGGTCGCGCTTGCGCATCGGCGGCAAGGGCTTTCAGTTGACTCAGGCCGGAACAGCGGGCTTGCCCGCGAGCAATACCGGCAGTATGTTCATCCTCGATTACGCCAATCCGGCTGCCGCGCTGGGAAACTTGAGTGCGCAAGTGGCATTGCTGGAATCGTTCGGCACGGTGAAAGTGTTATCCAGCCCCAAGCTCAGCGTGATGAACAACCAGACGGCGATGCTGCGCGTGGTGGATAATTTGGTGTACTTCGTCATCAATACCACCACCTCGGCACCGACCGGAAATAACCCGGCGTTCAGCACCTTCTCTACCACGCCCAACACCGTACCCATCGGTTTCACCATGAGCGTGACGCC
>Ga0265327_10004517_pt1 | contig 12282 bp, 9 predicted proteins | sample 41621metaG_FD_202089 | JGI IMG/M metagenome (GOLD analysis project Ga0265327, IMG submission 202089) | Rhizosphere microbial communities from Carex aquatilis grown in University of Washington, Seatle, WA, United States - 4-16-21 metaG | ecosystem: Host-associated > Plants > Roots > Rhizosphere >...
AACCGCTAGGCGGCCAGCAGCACCGCCTCGACCTCGCGGCCGAACCGGCGGATCTGGTCACCGCCAATGCCCCACGGGAGCAGCTTCGCGAAGTCGTCCGCCACCAGCCGCTGCACGGGCACCGTCGCCGCCGTCGCGGCCTGCCGGTCGAGGTACTGCTCGACCGTGAGGTACTCGACGTGGAATTTCTCCGACAGCACCTTGAAGAGCTCGGGATCGAACTTGTTGATGGATTTGCCCGTCAGCTTCTCCCAGCCGAACTCGGTCCACTTCAGGGCGAGCGGCACCCGGTCGCGGCCCATCCGCGCGAGCATGGCGCGGCCGGCGTCGCTCCAGAGCCAGTCGATGTCGTGCGTGACCATCGGCGGGTGGAACACCAGCGGGCTGGCCGGGACCGCGAGCATGCGCGTGCCGTCCACGCCCTCCCACCAGATGACCGGCTCCTCCACGCACGGCGCGCCGTGCCGGCCCCAGGTGTCGCACTGCGCCAAGCTCGCGTAGCGGTAGCCCGTCAGCGCCAACAGCTGCGGAATCTGCGGATGGCTCATCTCCTCCTCCTCGAGGAAGACGGCCACGGGACGGCCCAGGACGCGGCGGATCGTCTGCTGGCCCACGGCCAGCTGCCGGAGGTTGGACTCGCCGGATACCATCGAGCCCATCGGCTGGCCGAACGTGCCGCCCACGATCTCCACGCGGCCGGCGTCAAGGTAGCGCTGCAGCCGGCGGATCACATGCGGGTACCATTCAGCCACGAGCTCGTAGGTCAGTGCATCGAGGTTGATGCCGGTCTTCACGCTCGGCGCGTAGTCCGCCATGTCGAGGCTGTCGGTGATGGACTGCGCGCAGGACTCGAGCCCCAGGTTCCAGCCGATGCCGGTGTAGCTCCAGTGGTTGAGGAGCGTGAAACAAAAGTCGGGCTGGCTCATGGCGGGGCGAGGCAGGGTTCAGGTCATCTCCAGGCTCAGGCCCATCAGGCCGATGACGACATCCTGGGACAGGGTTTCGAGCGTGACACTCTCAAGCTGCACGCCGGCGCGCAGCCGCCACGAGAGCACCATCGCGCGGCAGTTCGCGCCGAGCTGGACCTGCGGCGGCGGCTCCGGGGGCAGGCAGAACCCGTCATGCGCGTAGTTGTAATCCTCGCCGCCCCACGGGCAGAGCATCCAGAAATTGTCCGGCGGGATCAGCTCGAGTTTTTCAACCTGCCCGTCGGTGTAGCGGAAGCGAAATTCAGCATTGGCGATGCGCGTCTGCATCGGGAAGGTCGTGCCGCACACCAACAGCCAGATCGTGGACGCCTTCCGCTGAATCGGAATTTCCACGGCGGTCGGCCAGTTGTCCCAGCGGGACGTGAACGCGATGTTCCGATCCTCAGCAAACCGCGTGAAGGGCACGCGTGCGGGAGTCATGATCCGACCGGGCGCTTCGGCCAGCTGGGCCACGGCGCTGAGGTCGATCTTCGGCGCGTGCAGGTTCCAGTAGGGAAACGTCCAGGCGGAATAGCCGTCGCTGCCCAGCCGCACCGAGCAGGTCGCCGGACGGGGGGAGAGATAGCGCTGCTGGAAGATGGTGCGGACGTCGCCGTTGTAATGCGCCGAGAGATCCAGGCACTCCCACCCCGCCGACCGGGCCGGCTCGCGGGGCGTGCGCGCGCGCCGCGCGACCCCGGAGGCGGGGTCGGTAATCTGCAGTTGGAAAACCTGCCAGCGGGGCAACTCCCCGCAGCGGCAATGCGCCAGCACGAGGTGATGCCCGGGTTTCGCCGCCAGCCGGCCGACGAGGGCGGAGCTTTCGGGGCGCGCACCCTCCAGCACGTCGTGCAAGTCCCGCCAGGACTGCGGGGCGCCCGCCGGCACCTGTAAGACCACGTTGTCCCCGACGCAGCCTGTGAGGCGGATGGGTTCGCTCGGTGGAACCCGGTGCTCCAACTCGACGGCCAAGTCGAAGCTCACGCCCGCGGAGGCCTTGATTTCCAGCACGGTGCACCCGAAGCCAGCCTCGGTCCGCCCGGTGATTTCACGCCCGTCGAGGGTGACGCGGCGGATTTTCTCGGCCCGGAGGGGGAGGCGGAAAACGACCTCGGCGGGTTTCGTCAGCGTCAAACGGTAGCGGTCGGTCGCGCCGTCCTGGCGAAAATCGAGGCTGAAGTCCGGCGTGGCAATCGCCGCGGCCGGCCAGCTCGTCGGCCATGCCGGGCGGATCAGCACCCGGTTGTTCGGGTAATCGGGCGCATAGCCGTACAGTCCCTCGACCACCGTGCGCGCGAACATGTGCGCGTTGTCCCCGAAATCCGTCGCCGCCCCGATGTGGCTGAAGCCGCCCGGCACCGCGCTGGCGAACGCGCCCTCGAGCATCGCGCCCTGCAGCAGCTGGTAGCCGGCGTCGCCGAGTCCGGTCTGAAAATAGGCCAGCGCGAGGGCGAACATGTCGCCGCCAAACATGTCGCGGACCGACCATTTCCACGGCACCCAGTTGGACAGCTGGCAGAGCTCGCCCCCGAACGGCAGGGGAATGCGCTCGAGGTCCCACTCGGTGAAATACAGCGACTGCAGGGCTTCCTCCGCCGAGGTGAGGCCGGCGTCGATCGGGAGAAAGACACTGTAGGTCCAGGCGTCGGCATGGACCCGGCCGAGGCCGCCCTGCTCGCGATACGCGCCGAAATGCCCGCGGTCCTTCACCCAGAGGAGCTCGCGCATCGCCCGCTGGATCTTGTCCGCCTGCGCCCGATGACGGGCGACGGCGACGGTATCTCCCGCGCGCCGCGCCAGGTCCGCCGCCGCGCGATGCGCGGTGAACGCATAAGCGGAAGCCTCGGCGCTGCCGCCGCCATTGTACCACACCGAGTCGGTGGGGAGCGTGTTGATGTAGCTCTCGTACAGCCCGTCGTCGTCGGGATCGAAACAGTCCTTCAGCCACTCCACGTGCAGCTCCAGCGCCGGCCGCAGGAGTTGCTCCATCGCGGGGTCCGCGGTGGCGCGCCAGTCGCTGAGGGTCTGGTCGAAAAACTGCGACTGCACATCGTACACCATGAACTCCCGGTCGAGCGAGCCGCGGCCGTGGATGCGCGAGTGCTTGCCCTCGTGCATGTGCAGATGCTGCTCGTTCGTGGCGGCGTGCAGGCGGTCCGGGTCGGATTTTTTCTGCAGGCCGATCGTGTAGCGGGCGTTGCCCAGCACGCGCTCGTGCCAGCCGAGCGCCGTGGCGCCACAGACCACCCGCCAGCCGACGAAACGGCAATTGAAGGCCATGCAGCCATGGCGGAAGATGTGGGTGTCGCGCTCGCAGTTTCCATCCACGGCGTGGCAGACGGCCGCGACCGCGGCATTCAACCGGTCATCCGGACTCGTCACCAACAGGCGCTCGACTTCCCCGAGATAGGCCGCGCCCGCGGCAAATGCCTGGGCGGGATCCGCGATCCCCGGGTCAGGCGAAGTCGTGCCGGCGGGGGAGGTTTCGCAGGCGAAGAACCACTCATCCCGCGGGGCGGCCAGGTTAACGGAGCCGACGATCACGGGCGCCTCGCCCGCAGCCGAGGCCACCAACTGCCGGGGATTCGTCGAAGCGGCGGCATCGCCGATCTTCAGCTGGTCCGTCCGGCTGCCCCGGCCAGTGACGACGTGCGTGGCGTCGGCCGTCGCCATGAGCCGAAAGCACGGCCCATCAATCGTCGCCTTGTTCCCCTGGCTGAATTCAGGGACCATCCCTTGAAACAGCAGCGCCCGCCGCGGATCACCGGAACGCCGAAATTCGGGATTGCCGCACATGACCGGGTCCCAGTTCCAGCGCGGGTCGCCCTCCTCCCGCCGCGCGCCGCCAAAGCTCCAGAGCAGCTGGTCACCGACGCGGCCCCCGGACACCTGCAGCCGCGCGGCGAAGCCGGCGGTCTCGGCCAACGGCACCACCCGGAGGGACACCTCCAGGCCGGGGAAGGCGGAGTCGGCGCAATGCCAGGTCATGCTGCCGCAGCGATAGCGCGACTCGATTTCGGCGAAGTCGTGCAGCCAGACGGCCCGGTCCTGGCGGATAATCGCGAGGGTCCAAGCGCCGTGCAAAAACGGCTTGGCGATGAGTCGCACCAGCGGGCGGTCGCCCGCGAGGGCGGCGCCGTCGGTATTGGCCGCGCAGTAGAGCGGGCGATTGTTGAAATATTTCCCATTGCGCCCGACGATCTCGCGATCCTCCGCGGCATACCTGAGCCGGCCGTCGCGCCGATAGACGGCCTCCACCACCTGCCCGGGCTCCCGCAACGGGCCGGGGTCGCGGGCGAGGTGCGCCGCGGACGCGGAAAAGAATGGCCGGGCGGTGGCGCTCATGGCGGTCAGGCGCCGAGCACGAAGCGGTGGACGACGCGGATGAACGTCGCCGGGTACTCGCAGTACGTGTTGATACGATAGCTGCAGAGGTCGCCGCTGCGCTCGGAGTAGTAGCGCTCGCGCCAGTACCAGTTGTCCCCCTTGCCGACGCGCGCCACCTGGCGCAGCGACTCGAGCAGGCCCGCGCGGTCGCCCATCCGAGAGCGGGCCCACGCCTCGAGGTACCAGACCCGGCCCATTGCGGCCAGGTCGTGGCGGTCGAGGAACAGCATCTCCCAGTCCTCGTACGTCTCGGGCCGCGTGGAGATGCCGGTCGGGATGCCGTTGTAGACAAAGTCGGCGTTCGCGCGCAGCTGCGGCCAGAGGATCTTCACCTGCTCGGGCGTCGCCACGCCGGTGGCGATGGCGGCCCAGTCCACGTCGGTCAGCCCGTGGTGCGAGATCTTGCCGCGCTCGCCGTTGATGTACTCGACGCAGTGATCCCCCGCCCAGAACTCATGGCGGAAGCACGTGGTGATCTTGTCCGCGACCGCCGCGTAGGCCGGCTCGCCCACCAGGGCCGCCGCCAGGCGGAACGCATGCGCCGTGTAGCACTGCGTCACGCCGTCGAACTCCAGCCGCGGGGGCCGCTCGATGTAGAAGCCGCCGCCGCGCACGAACCCCTCCGGCGTCACCTGCTGCGCCATCCAGTCCGTCACCCGCCGCAGGATCGGCCGCTGCGCCGCCAGCCACGCGTCGTCGCGGGTTTGGTGGTAAATCGCGTCCGCCATCTGCAGGAACGTGACGTTCGGCAGCATCATGAGCGGGTTGCCCGGGAACCAGTGACAATACGCGCCACCGTTGGCCGCGACGGTGAATGGATAAGTCTGGGTATGCTTGGGCAGCGCCATCTGCGTCGTGGTCCCCGCCTGGTCGGGCACGATCGCGAACGGCAGCAGCCCGTCCTCGCGCAGGAAGGTCTTCACGTAATCCCAGCTCGCGAGCACCTCCGCCCGCCGGCCGAGCCAGAGCAGCGCCTCGGCGGACTGGCCCCAGTCGAGGCCGGGGAAGGTGGTGTTGAAGCCGTGGCCCTGCGAGGGGTCCGCGCACACGGAAAAATAGCCGAAGAAGATCTTCGGGTTGAGCGCCGCGAGGACGCTTTTGTCGGCGCTCTGCCGGTAGGCTTCGGCCAGTTCGGGTTCCAGTTCAGCGGGGGCGATGGTCATGGGAAATGTCTCGGTGTCAGGGGGTCTCCGGCCGGCGGGCCGCGGCGCGGTTCTTGGCAAACATTCCGCCGGCGGGCGCGCGCGGAATCACGGGCGCGGCGACCGGCAACGTCGGGGGCGGAGGCACGGCCGCGGCCGGCGGGGGCGCGGGAGTTGGCGCCGGGGCGCTGCCCTCGACCTCGATCACCGCGATGAGCTGGCCGGCGAGGAGCGCGTCGCCCGGCTGGGCATGGATGGACTTCAGCCGGCCGGTGGCGATCGCCTCCACCTCCATGGCGGACTTGTCGGTCTCCACCTCGAGCAGCGCCTGGCCGCGGGTGACGGGCTGCCCGGCGACGGCGAGCCAGCGGATCACCTTGATGGTGGAGTCGGTCGTGGCCAGATCCGGCATCTTGAATTCGAGGTCCATGGGGAAAGCGTCGGGTTACGCGTCGCGCGCGAGCCAGCATTCGAGGGCGGCCAGGCTGTTGCCCGTGGCCATGCCGGTGTCCACCTGCCCGGCGAGGTCGGGCCCCCAGTGCCGGCCGGAGAACTGGCCGAGCGCGTGGACCATGCCGCCGTGCCACGGCTCGCCGGGCGCGTCGATCTGCCAGGCGCCGATGAACGCGGCCATCTCCGCCGCGAAGGTGGCGTAGAGCGGATCACCGGTGAGCCGCGCCAGCGCGAGCACGGGCTCCATCGCCTTGGCCGGGCCGATCGGGTACAGCAGCGGGTAGTCGTCCATCCGGCAGCACTGCCCGCCCCGCGCCACGCCGCGGTGCGCGTGCGGCAGGTCGTAGAAATAGGTCCACGCGAAGGCGAACGCCGCCGCCTTCCGGCAGAGCGCGAGCACCGCCGGGTCGCGGGTCGCGGCGTAGAGCGGCACGAGTCCCTCGAGCACGTAGCAGGACGCCTCCCCGTCCACGAATTCCCGGTCCGCCGCGATGATGCCATCGAGCATCTGGTTGTAGAACTCGTAGCGGCCAATCTCAGGCACGAGAAACTTCGCCAGCCGCCGCGCGCGCTCGAGCCACGCCGCGTCGCCGGTCACCGTCCCGAGCCGCACCCACAGGCCGCAGGCCACCGCGCGCGCCGCAATGCGGTGGGGCTTGTGGTTCGCCTCGCGGTCGGCGTCGTCGAGGATGTCCGGCAGGTCGCCGTCGGACCGCTGCAGTGCCGCGAGGTACCCGCCCATCGCCGTCGCCGCGTCGAGCCAGGCCCGGCGCGTCGCCGCATCCGGGTACGCCGGGGCCAGCTGGTAGAGCTGGATCAGCTGGCTGCCGGTGTGTGCGAGCGAGTGCGACCAGATCCGGCCGCCCGGCACATGGTCGATCAGGAAGTCGCCGTAACGTTGGCCGTCGCTGCGGTCGTAGTAAGCGCCCGCCGGCCCCCCGGGACGCCGGAAGCAGTCGAGGCTGCGGGCCATGGTGTCGAGGTAGGACAGCAGCCCGGTTTCGCCGGTGCGGAGCCAGTGCCGCACCACGCCCATCCAGATCTCGACCGCGATGCCCTCGCCCCACCCGAGGTCGAAATAGCCGCTCATCTCGCCGCGCCGTTTCGCCGGCCCGGTCTGGGTGCGCACCCACATGTTGCTGAACCAGCCGCGGCCCGGCCCGAGCGCATCCGGTTCCCAGAGACCGCAGCGCGGGTAGAACGCCGCGATCCCCGCCGCGACCGCCGCCGCGTCCATCGCCCGCGGCGGTGTGCGCAGCAGCAGCGCCGCCGCCAGCCGCTCCGCCTCGAGCCAGGGCTCGTCGCCGGCCGCCAGCGCCCGCACCGTGATCACCTCGGTGAGCGTGACCGTATCACCCGCGCGAAAATCCATCGGGCCCGGCGACGCCGCCGGCACGCCGCCGGGGGGCTGCACCGCGGTGTCGGGAAAATGCACGCGCAGCCGGGCGCCGCCGCCGGACTCGGGCGCGAGATCGAGCGTGCCGCCCGAGGCGGTCCGGTCCACGCCGTAGATCGCGACCCGGCGCCCGTCGTGCCAGAAATGGAAGGGAAACGGCAGCGCCCAGTCCACCGCCGGGCGAAACGGCCGCAGGTCCACCAGCGGCCGCTCGTGCGCCTGCAGCGGGCAGGTGTAGCGCACCGCGGGATCGGCGCGGAGCCGGAAGCCGGGCGACAAGGACCCGGCGCAGGCGCGGGGAAAGGTGTACGTTTGCCGCCGGCGAATGGCCGCCTCGCCCGCGGGCACCTCGATGATCTCGCTCGCCGCCCAGGCCTCCCCCGACGCGGTCAGCCGGAGCTCCCAGCCGCCGTCGGACGTGCGCTGCACCGAGCACGTGTCGGCGTCGAGTGCGCCCAGCGAGGTGATGAATTCACCCTCGGCGGCGCCGTCGAGCAGGCCCCGCCACGCGCCGTCGGCCGCGCTGGCCACGGCGCGCACGTGGTAGGCCGGCCGCGCGGCGGTCCCGCGGTTGCCCACGGCCACGGCCAGGAGCGCGTTGGCGATCGTTGGCCGGCCCGGCAGGTCGGAGGTGAGATCGAGGGCGGCGGGACGGTGCACGGTTCAGGCCTTTCCGTTGCCGCCGAGGCGGCCGATGCGTTCCAGCACGGCGTCGCGCACCGCGCGGCGGCCGATCCCCATCACGTCGCGCGGCCCGCCCAGCCCGAGCAGCTCGTGCGGGTTGGGCTCGTCCACCGCCAGCGCGGCGCGCACGGCGGCGAGGTAGCGCTGCTTGAGGTAGGTGCCGTAGTTGACCTTGGCCACGCCCAGCGCGATGGCGGCGCGCAGCGAGGCCGGGTCGATGCCGGTGCCACCGTGCAGCACGAGCGGGAGATCCACGCGGCGGCGGATCGCCTCCAGCCGGCGCAGGTCGAGCGGCTGCTCGCCGCGGAGCTTGATGTGAACGTTGCCCACGCTCACCGCGAGGAGGTCCACGCCGGTGGCAGCCACGAAGCGCGCGGCGGCCTCGGGGTCGGTCATGGCGCCGCCGGCCGCCTCGCCGCCGCCGGCGCCGCAGGGCAGCTCGCCTAGTTCGGCCTCGACCGCGACGCCCCGCGCGTGGGCGTGGCGCACGAGGTCGGCCACTCGCCGCTGGTACTCATCGGGGGGCGCGGCCGGGTCGGCGGGCATGACGAGGTTGAAGCCCGCGTCCGCGGCCCGGCTCACCCAGGTGTCGTCCGGGCACTCGTTGAAGATCAGCCCGCACGGCACGGTGGCCGACATCGCGGCCGCGCGGCCCAGCGCGCCGTACCAGTCGAGCCGCTCCGCCGCCAGCCGCCCGGGCCGGCTGAGGAAGTCGCCGTTGAAGCCCAGGATGATCGGCGAGCGCGCCGTCTCGGCGGCGTCCACGGCGCCCTGCAGCGACTCCAGGTTCCAGCTTTCAAAATAGCCGAGCGCGTAGCCGCCCGCACGGGCGCGCGCCAGCAGCGTGGCGATGGATTCAAGTGGCATGGGAAGCCTTTCCGGCCGCCGGGGCGGCCACCAGGACCGCGCAGCCCGCCTTGGCGAGCGCAACTAGGTCCGCCCGCCGTGGCCGCTGGTCCGTGACCACCGTGTGAATCTGCGCGGGGTCGAGGACCTTGCTCAGGGCCCGCTGGCCGAACTTCGTGTGATCGGCGAGCAGGACGAGTTTGCCGCACTGGCGGGCGATGATCTGCTTGAGGCGGAAGTTGGGCAGCGCCGACTCGAACGTGCCCTTGGCCGGCAGGAAGCCCTTGGTGCTGACAAACGCCAGGTCCACGAACAGCGCCGAGGCGGCGTCCTCCGCCGGCGGGCCGACAAAGCTCAGGCTGTCGGGGTCGTAGCGGCCGCCGAGCCCGGTGACCGCGTGGCCGCCGCCCCGCCCCAGCTCCAGGCAAACCAGCGCCGAGTTCGTGACGATCGTCAGGCCCTGGCGCTCCCGCGCCAGCAGCCGCGCCAGTTCTAGGCAGGTCGTGCTCCCGTCGAGGAAGAGCGTGGGCCGGCCGGTGACCAGCTCCAGCGCGCGCCGGGCGATGGCGCGCTTGGCCTCGCGCTGCACGCCGAGCCGCGCATGGAGGGCGGTCTCGAGCAGGTAGGAGGGCGCGGCCGCGCGCTGCACGCCGCCGACCGTCCGGATGGCGCGGCCCGCCGCGACCAGCCCCTCCAGGTCCCGCCGGATCGTCATGGCCGAGACGCCCAGGGCCGCGGCCAGCCCGTCGTACGTGCCCGCGCCCGCCTGCTCGAGGTGGTCCTGGATGAACTGCCGGCGGGCGGAGGGCGTCACGGGGCGCGGGGTGGGTTTCTCACACCCTGTTGTGATATTTTAACACCGCGAGCAAAATCCACGCGGCGGCCGCGGCGGCGGGGACGCAGCGCAGGGTTGACGTGGATTTTGCCGTGCCGTTTCCTGTTCGTCATGCACGCCCCCAAGCCGGCCACTTCCCGGGTGAAATACCAGCGCATCGTCCTCAAGCTCAGCGGCGAGGTCCTCCGCGGCGCCAGCGGCGACCCCATCGACGCCGCCACGCTGGAGAAGATCAGCCAGCAGATTAAGGAGATCCACGAGCTCGGCGTGCAGGTGTGCGTGGTGATCGGCGGCGGCAACATCTTCCGCGGGCTCAGCGGCGAGAAGCGCGGCGTGGACCGCACCACCGGCGACTACATGGGCATGCTCGCGACCGTGATCAACGGCCTCGCGCTCATGGACTGCCTGGAGAAGATGGGCGTCACGACCCGCGTCCAGAGCGCCATCCCGATGAACCAGATCGCCGAGCCGTTCATCCTCCGCCGCGCCATCCGGCACCTCGAGAAGCTCCGCGTGGTGATCTTCGTCGCCGGCACGGGCAACCCGTACTTCTCCACCGACACCACCGCCGCGCTGCGCGCGTCCGAGATGCACGCCGACGTGATCATGAAGGCCACGAAGGTGGACGGCATCTACAACAAGGACCCCAAGAAGCACGCCGACGCGGTGAAGTACGAGGAGCTCAGCTTCATCGACGCGCTCAAGCAGCGGCTCAACGTCATGGACTCGACCGCGTTCTCCCTCTGCCTCGACAACAACGTCCCCATCCTGGTCTTCAACCTCAACGACGAGCACGCCATCCGCCGCGCGGTCCTCGGCGAGAAGATCGGGACGCTGGTGAAGAACTGATTGCCGCGAACCCCCCAGGTCAAAATTCAAAACTCGAGGGCCACGGGCCCCGCCCCCGCCCTCTGCCGCCGTCCTAATCGTAAATCGTAATTCGCCAACCGTAAATCCGATGAGCCATCCCATCCTGACCGACGCCGCCACCAAGATGAAGAAGTCCGTGGACTTCACGCTGCACGAGTTCAGCGCGATCCACACCGGCAAGGCCACGCCCGCCATGGTGGAGGGCGTGCAGGTCGAGGCCTACGGCTCGATGATGCGCCTCAAGGAGTGCGCGGCCATCAGCACGCCCGACGCCCGCCTGATCCAGATCCAGCCCTGGGACGCGGGCCTGACCAAGTCCATCGCCAAGGGCATCCAGGAGGCCAACCTCGGCTTCAACCCGATCGTGGACGGCAAGCTCATCCGCATCCCGCTCCCGGAGATGAGCCGCGAGCGCCGCCTGGAATTCGTGAAGACCGCCCACAAGCTCGCCGAGGAGGGCCGCGTGCACGTGCGCAACGTCCGCCGCGACGCGCTGGAGTCGCTCAAGAAGGCCAAGCTGCCCGAGGACGAGTCCAAGCGGCTCGAGAAGGAAATCCAGGCCGCGACCGACAAGGCGATCAAGGACATCGGCGAACATCTCGCGCACAAGGAGAAGGACCTGCTGGCCGTCTGAGCGCGCCGCCCCTCGCCGCTGGAGCCGTGGCGACCCGCCCCGGCGGGCCCAGCGCGGCGAAGGCGCCGCGGCTCCACCCCGTCCATGGCTAGCTCCACGCCCCACTCCTCGAACCCGCCCCCGAAGCGCGTGGTCGTGAAGCTCGGCACGGGCGTCCTCACGTCTGGGATCGGCGAGCTGAACACCGCCCGCATCGCCGCGGTCTGCGCCGAGATCGCCGCCCTGCGCGCCCGCGGCACCGAGGTCATCGTCGTCTCCTCCGGCGCCGTCGGCCTCGGCATGGGCCGGCTCGGCCTCGCCAAGCGGCCCCGGGAAATTTCCCAAAAGCAGGCCTGCGCCGCCGTCGGCCAGTCGCTGCTCATGCAGACGTGGCAGGCCGGCTTCGCCCGGCACGGGCTCACGGTCGCGCAGGTGCTGCTGACCCACGACGACCTCCGGCTGCGCTCCCGCTACCTCGGGGTGCAGGAGACCCTCCGGCAGCTCATCCGCTACGGCACCATCCCCATCATCAACGAGAACGACACCGTCAGCGCCGCCGAGATCAAGTTCGGCGACAACGACACGCTGTCCGCCCTGGTCGCCAGCCTCACCGGCGCCCAGCACCTCGTGATCCTGTCCACGGCCCCGGGCCTGGTCGACCTCCGCGGCACCAAGGCCATCGTCCCCGTCGTCGAGCGCATCACCCCGGAAATCGAGGCCATGGCCGGCGGCACCACGAGCGAGACCGCCACCGGCGGCATGATCAGCAAGATCGCCGCCGCGAAGCTCGCCACCAAGTCCGGCTGCGGCGTCTTCATCGCCAGCGGCGCCGAGCCCGAGATCCTCGCGCGCCTCCTCGCCGGCCGCGGCCCCGGCACGTTCTTCGTCCCGAGCGGCCTCCCCCTCGAGGCCAAGAAGCACTGGCTCGCCTATTTCCAGCGCCCCACCGGCACGCTCGCGGTCAACGCCTGCGCGGTCCCCGTCCTGCGCGAGCAGGGCCGCAGCCTCCTCGCGGTCGGCGTCACGGGCGCCGAGGGCGAGTTCGCGGCCGGCGACATCGTCAACCTCGCCGGCCCTGACGGCATCAC
>Ga0265327_10004518_pt1 | contig 12281 bp, 13 predicted proteins | sample 41621metaG_FD_202089 | JGI IMG/M metagenome (GOLD analysis project Ga0265327, IMG submission 202089) | Rhizosphere microbial communities from Carex aquatilis grown in University of Washington, Seatle, WA, United States - 4-16-21 metaG | ecosystem: Host-associated > Plants > Roots > Rhizosphere...
CGCAGCACCTCGGGCACGGCCCAACCCCGGAACTCGGCCGGACGCGTGTACTGCGGGTACTCGAGCCGGCCGTCGGTGAACGACTCCTCGGCGACCGACGCCTCGTTCCCCATGACCCCGGGGAGCAGCCGCGCCACCGCCTCGATCACGACGAGCGCCGCACCCTCGCCCCCGGCCAGGACGAAGTCACCGACCGACAGCTCGCCGTCACAGAGGTGATCGGCCACGCGTTGGTCGACCCCCTCGTACCGTCCGCAGATCAACGAGAACCCGTCACCCGCGGCGAGCTCCCGCGCCAACGCCTGGTCGAAACGACGCCCGCTCGCCGACAGCAACAGGAGCGGCCGCGCCGGCTGCACGGCTTCGACCGCCGCGAACAACGGTTCCGGTGTCATCACCATGCCCGCGCCGCCACCGAACGGTTCGTCGTCGACGCTGCGATGACGATCCGACGTGAACGCGCGCGGGTCGTGCAGATTCACCGCGAGCACATCGGCGGCGCGTGCGCGCCCGAGGAGCGACACCTGCAGCGGCGCGTCGAGGTACTCGGGGAAGATGGAGAAGACGTCGATGCGCACGGTGCCGACAGGCTGCTAGAGATCGAAGAGGCCGTCGGGCGGGTCGACGACGACCACGCCGGACTCGGACGACACGACGAAGACCATCGGAACCAGCGCGCCGCCCTCGAGGACGAGGAGATCGTGCGCGGGGTTCGCCTCGACCGCGACGACGTTCCCCAGCATCGCGCCCGCGCGGTCTCGCACCTCGGACCCGATGAGATCGTGAACCCACAGCTCGCCCTCGGGCGGTTCCCCGAGCGGCTCGGCTTCGACGATCTTGCCGCGCAGCGCATCGGCGCCCTCGCGATCGCCGACGCCGTCGAAGCGCACGACGTAGCGATGCTGCTGCGGGCGCGAAGCCGCGATGACGAGCGGACGCGCGCCGACCCACAACGTCGACCCCGGCGCGAACCGTTGCGCGATGTTGCTGACGGGTGTCACCACGACGTCGCCCTTCAACCCGTGCGCACGCCCGATCCGCCCCACCTCGAGCCGGGCCTGACCCACGGAGTATTACTCCGCGACGTCGACGGAAACGCGTACGTCTTCGGTGGCGCCGGCCGCACGCGCAACCTGGCGCACCGCCTGGATCACGCGTCCCCGCTTGCCGATGATGCGACCCAGGTCGCCCGGGCTCGCGTGCACGAGCAACGTGACGTTGTCGCCGCGCTCGTTGGCGTCGACGAACACACCGTCGGGATCGTCGACCAGGTGCCGGGCGATGTGCTCGACCGCGGCGCGGGCCCGGGCACCGACGACGCGGTTGCCCTCCGGCGCGACATCGTCGAAGTCGTCGTCCTCTTCGAAGTCATCGTCTTCTTCGAAGTCGTCGTCGAGCTCTTCGTCGCTCATACGGCTCCGATCTCCGGCCCTCGAACACCCGTGCGGGGCTCGAGAACGTCCGGGCCTGCGATCTGCGCCTGGCCGCTCATGCTTCGGCTTCGGCTTGCGCGGTCTCGGACGCCTCGGCGGGAGCGTCGGCCGCGGCCTGCGCGGGGGCAGCCGCGGGCGCCGGCGGCGCTTCCTTGACCGCCTTCGCCTTGACCTTCACCTTCGGACGCGCCACGGCGACCTTGCCGTTCGCCTCCTTGTACGCGTCCCACACCCCGGCGATCTGGAGCAGCTTCGCCGCGCTCTCCGTCGGCTGGGCGCCGGCGTTCAGCCAGTGCAACGCGCGCTCGCTGTCGATCGCCACGAGCGACGGCTCCTGGCGCGGCGCGTACTGACCGAGGATCTCGAGGAACCGGCCGTCTCGCGGGCTACGCGCGTCGGCGACTACGACGCGGTAGGTCGGCTGCTTCTTCTTGCCGACGCGCATCAGACGGATCTTGACAGCCAAAACAACACTCCTCTTCGGGAACAGCGCGGGGAGTCTAGGTCAACGGGGCGGAAAGCCCGGAAGGCCGCCACCCGGGACACCGGGGAATCCGGCACCGGGCAGGCCCGCGGGCTGCTTCGGTCCTTTGGACTTGCCCTTGCCCTTCTTGCCCGCCTTCGCCTTGCGACCCAGGCCGCCCATGCCCTTCATCATCTGCTGCACCTGCTTGAACTGCTTCAGCAGGCTGTTGATCTCGTTCGTCGAAGTGCCGCTCCCCCGCGCGATCCGCATGCGGCGCGATCCGTTGATCAGCTCGGGCCGGCGCCGCTCTTCGGGGGTCATCGACCGGATGATCGCCTCGATACGGGCGAGATCCTTGTCGTCGATCTCGGCGTTGCGGACCTCTTTCGGCATGCCCGGCAACATCCCGAGCACGTTCTGGAGCGGTCCCATCCGCTTGATCTGCTGCATCTGCTCGAGGAAGTCCTCGAGCGTCAGCTTGCCGCTCTGCAGCAGCTCCTCGGCCTTGCGCTTCTCGTCCTCTTCGAAGGTCGCCTCGACCTTTTCGATGAGCGTCAGCACGTCGCCCATGCCGAGGATGCGGCTCGCCATGCGATCGGGATGGAACGCCTCGAACTCGTCGAGCTTCTCGCCGGTACCCGCGTACAGGATCGGCTTGCCGACAACCTCTTTCACCGACAGCGCCGCGCCGCCGCGGGCATCGCCGTCGATCTTGGTGAGGATGACACCGTCGAGGCCGACCGCGTCGTTGAACGCCTCCGCGACGTTCACCGCTTCCTGTCCGGTCATCGCGTCGACGACCAGCAGCGTGTTCTGCGGCTGTACCGCCGCCGCGATCGCCTTGAGCTCGTCCATCAGGTCGTTGTCGATCTGCAGACGACCCGCGGTGTCGACGATCACGAAGTTGCGGCCGAGGCGATGTGCCTCTTCGATCGCGCCGCGCGCGACGCTCACCGGATCGGTCGGCTCGCTGTAGAACGGCACGTCGACGCGTCCGGCGAGCACGCGCAGCTGCTCGACCGCGGCCGGACGCTGCAGGTCGGCGCCGACCAACAGCGGATGCAGTCCCTGCGACTTCAAGAGGCGCGCGAGCTTCGCCGCCGCCGTCGTCTTTCCCGAACCCTGGAGGCCGGCCAGCATGAGCACCGTCGGCGGCTTCGGGCTCATCGTGAGCTTGCCGGTGGCGCCGCCGAGCGTCGCCACCAACTCCTCGTGCACGATCTTGATGAACTGCTGACCGGGATCGAGGGCCTTCGCGACCTCGGCGCCGACCGCGCGCTCCTTCACCCGGCCGATGAACGACTTGACGACGCGGACGTTGACGTCGGCTTCGAGCAGCGCGAGCCGGATCTCGCGCGAGATCTCGTCGACGTCGCGCTCGCTCAGCCGCCCGCGGCTACGGAGCTTGGAGAAGATGCCATCGAGACGGTCACTCAGCGCGTCGAACACAGGGATCCAGAGTAGCTAGCCCTCGTCGGAGAAAAGGGCGCTGGCGAACTCGGCCGGGTCGAACTCGATCAGGTCGCCGATGCCCTCGCCCACGCCCACGATCTTCACCGGGATGCCCAGCTCGGACTGGATCGCGAGGACGATCCCGCCCTTCGAGGTGCCGTCGAGCTTGGTGAGCGCGATACCGGTGACCTCGACCGCGTCGGCGAACTGCTTCGCCTGGACGAGGCCGTTCTGGCCGGTCGACGCGTCGATCACCAGCAGCACCTCCTTCAGCGCACCGGGCGTGCGATCCACGATGCGGCGCAACTTGCTCAGCTCGTCCATCAAGTTCTTCTTCGTGTGCAAGCGACCGGCGGTGTCCACCAACACGAGATCCGCGCCCCGGCCCGCGGCCGCCGACATCGCGTCGAACACGACGGAGCTCGGATCGGCGCCTTCCTGGCCGCGCACGAGCTCGCCGCCGGTGCGCTCGGCCCACAATTGCAACTGATCCGCAGCCGCGGCGCGGAACGTGTCGCCGGCCGCGAGCACGACGCGGTGCCCTTCGCCGACCCGTTGTGAGGCGAGCTTGCCGATCGTCGTCGTCTTCCCGACCCCGTTCACGCCGACGAACATCCAGACGTTCTGCTCGCCCGGCGCGAGCCGCAGGGTGCGATCGGCGTCGTCGGCCAGCAACGCGACCACTTCGTCGCGCAGCAGCGAGATCAGCTCGTCGGGCTCGGTCGCCGACGCCTCCTTCGCGCGCGTGCGCACCGCGTCGAGCAATCGCGTCGTGGTGAGCATGCCGACATCGGCGAGCAGCAACGACTCCTCGAGCTCGTCCCAGGTTTCGTCGTCGATCTTGCGGCCGCGCATCCGGCCGAACGCGCCCGAGAACGCCTTGCGCGTCCCGCCCAGCCGATCGCGCAGCCTCGGCCGCTCGATGATTTCCGGAGCGGCCGGAGCCGGAATTTCCGGGGCTTCGGGCGCGCGCAGCAACGCTTCGAGCTCTTCGATGGACGGCGTCTCGACCGGCGGTGTCTCGATTGGGGCAACCGTGCGAACGGCCGGTCGCGGCGGGGCCGCCGGCTCCCCCGCGACCACGTCCCGGCGCCGGGCGCGCACGGCGACGAACACGCCCGTGGCGACGAGCACGAGCGCGACAACGACGACGAGAATCACGACCACCATGACCGGAGGCTACCCAGCGCCCCGGCCCGTTTCGTTACCCCGTTCCGCTACGAAGTGGCATCGTCGAACGTCAGGTCGCGCATGCGTTGGGTGACCACGCGGCTCGACCCGCCGGGCGGCATCGAGACGCCGTACAGCACGTCGGCCGCCTCCATCGTGCGCTTCTGGTGCGACACGACGAGCAGCTGGGCCTCGTTGCGGAACTCGTGGACCAGATCGAGGAACCGGTGGAGGTTCACGTCGTCGAGGGCGGCCTCGACCTCGTCCATCAGGTAGAAGGGCGACGGACGGGCCCGGAACACCGAGAACAGATACGCGAGCGCGCACAGCGAACGCTCCCCGCCCGACAGCAGTGAGAGCCGCCGGACCATCTTCCCCGACGGCCTCGCCTCCATCTCGATGCCGGTGTTCAGCAGGTCTTCGGGCTGGGTCAGCACGAGGCGGCCCGAACCACCGGGGAACAGCATCGAGAACAGTTCGGAGAAGTTGCGCGCGACGTCGGTGAACGCGGAATCGAAGACGCGCACGATCTCCTCGTCGACCGACTTGATGACGCGCGCCAGCTCGCGCCGCGTGTTGCGCACGTCGTCGAGTTGCTTCTGCAGGAACTCGTGCCGTTCCAGCAGCGCCTCGTACTCCGAAAGCGCAAGCGGGTTGACCGGGCCCATCAGTCGCAGCTCGCGCTCGAGCTCGCGGGCGCGGCCCGGCAGCGTGATGCCCTCGGGCACTTCCGGCACGGGCGCGGCGATCGCGACGTCGGGCTCGCAGTCGAAGTCGCGGCGGACCTGTTCCACCGCCTGCTCGAGCCGGAGACGGATCTCCGCCTCTTCCACTTCGAGCTTGCCGGCGCGCTCGCGCAGGTCGGTCAACTTCCTCTCGGCCCCGGCCCGCTCGGCCCGCAACCCGTCGAGACGCCGGCCGGCCTCGCGCGCGGCTTCGGACTGTTGGCGCCGCCGGGTGCGCAGACGTTCGGCCAGTGCTTCGATCTCGCCGGTGCGCGACCCGAGCCGAGTCGCGATCTCGGCGATCGCCTCCCGGCGCCGTTCGAGCGCGCCCCGCCGGGCGCGGGCACGCGCCTCTTCGTCGGGCCGTACCGCGAGGCGGGCATCGACCTCGGCCAGCCGGGCGGTCAGCACCGTCCGCCGCTCCTCCACCGCCGCGCCCCGCAACTCGAAATCGCGTCGCAGTGCCGCGGCCTGGGACCGCAACCGGTCGACCTCGGCGCGCCGGGCCCGCGCTTCGTCGCGCTGACGGGCCGCGGCGCTGAGCCGGGCCTGGGCGGCGGCCTCGGCAACGGGTCCGGCCGTGCGCGAGGTCTCGAGCTCGTCGGCCCGCGCCGCGAGCGTGGCACGGCGCGCTTCGAGCGAGGCCGCGCCGACCTCGACCTCGCGCCGCAGCTGTGCGGCGCGGGCGGTCACCTGCTCGAGCTCGACGCGCCGGCGCCGTTCCTCTTCGGTGGCGCGCAGCTCGGCGCGCCTCGCCGCCGCGAGACGCTGGCGCGCGATCTCGACTTCCGACTCGGCCGCCGCGCGCGCGATCTCGGCGGCGTCGGCGCGGGCGGTGGCGTCGGCCAACGCGGCCGGTGTCACCACCGACGATCCCGAGGGTCCCGCGCGCCACGCGGACGGACCACCGAAACGGTCGCCGTCGCGCGTGACGGCGACGACGCCCGGGTTCGCGAGCGCGACGTCGAGTGCCTGCTCCCACCCGCCGTCGACCAGCACGAACTGTGCGAACAACCGGGCCAGCACCGAATCGAGCCCCGGGCGCAGGCCCCGCACCGACGTGCCCAAGGGATGCGTTCCCGCCGGCGCGAACGAGATCTGCATACCGGTCGACCGACCCTCGGCCACGAGCAGCAACGCCTGGCGATCGCCGCGCTTCAGGCGCTCGACCGCGGCGCGCGCCGCGTCGTCGCCGTCGACGACGATCGCCCGCAACGCGTCGCCGAGCGCCGCCGCGACCGCGATCTCACAACCTTCGTCGATCTCGAGCAGGTCGACGAGCGGTCCGAGCACACCGTCGATCGCGGCGATGTCCTCGCCCCCGGTCGCCGCGTGCGCTTCTTCGAGAGCGAGCGAGAGCATCTCGGCGCGGGCACGCCAGCGCGACGACTCGCTGTCGGCGCGCCGGTGCGTGGCGTCAGCCTCGCGCAGCGCTTCCTCGGCCGTGCGGAGCTCACGCGCCTCGGAGCTCAGCTCCGGCGACACTCCCACCTGGGCGTCGACCTCGGCCCGCATCCGGTCGGCTTCGGCTTGCGCGGCCTCGGCCTCGCGCGCCCGGGGCTCGAGGACCGCGCGGTCCGCGTCGATCCGGGCCAGCGCGTCGCGCACCCGCACGAGCTCGCCCGCGATCGCCCCCGCGCTCGAGGTCAGCTGGTCGAGCTCCTGCGCGGCGCGCTGGTATTCGCTCTCGGCCTCTCCGATCGACACGACCCCCAACGCTTCGACCTTGGCCTCGGCCGCCTCCGCCTCCACGCGGGTCGGGGCGAGCGAGCCGAAATCGGCGTCGACGGCCGCAAGCTGCGCGCGCACGTGCGCCGCTTCCGCGACGAGGGACTCGACGACCCCCTCGTCCGCGACCGACGCCAGCTCCCGGTCGAGGCTCCGCACGCGTTCTGTCACGAGGTTCACGAGCCCGCGGCTGCGCTCCCGCAGGGCTTCGGTACGCGCGAGCACGTCGGCGACGTCGTCGTCGCCCGGAACGGCGAGCGCGTGCTCGGCGTCGAGCACCTGCGCGTCGAAGCCGCGGAGCTGCACCCGCACGTCTTGTTCTTGCTGCGCCAGGTCGCGCCGCGCTTCGACGCGCTTGCTCTCGCGACCCCGCAGCTGCTCGATCTCACGCCCGGAGAGATGCAAGCGGATCGCGTGCAACTCCGACACGAGACCGTCGTGACGGCGCGCCGCGTCGGCCTGGCGTTCGAGCGGTCGCAACTGGCGGCGAACCTCGCGCAACAGGTCGGTCAGGCGCAGCAGGTTGCCCTCGGTCGCGTCGAGGCGCCGCTCCGCCTTCTCCTTGCGCTTGCGGAACTTCAGGATTCCCGCGGCCTCTTCGATGATCGCCCGGCGGTCCTCGGGACGCGCGTTCAACACTGCGTCGAGTTGGCCCTGCCCGACGATCACGTGCTGCTGGCGGCCGATGCCCGTGTCGGAGAGCAGCTCCTGGATGTCGAGCAGCCGGCACGGCACCCCGTTGAGGAGGTACTCGGACTCACCCGTGCGGAACAGCATCCGGGTGATCGTGACCTCGGTGAATTCGATGGGCAGCAGCCGCGCGGTGTTGTCGATCGTCAGCGAGACCTCGGCCCGGCCGAGCGCGGGGCGGTCGGCTGTGCCGGCGAAGATGACGTCGTCCATCTTGGTGCCGCGCAGCGCGCGCGCACCCTGCGCGCCGAGCACCCAGGCGACCGAGTCGACGATGTTCGACTTCCCCGACCCGTTCGGGCCGACGACGACGCACACGCCGGGCTCGAACTCCAGCGTGGTCTTGTCCGCGAAGGACTTGAAGCCCTTCAACGTCAACGACTTGAGGAACAAGAAGGCCCCCTCTCCGACCACCGATCGTAGGGGGCGCGCCCCGCACCCCCGCGGACCTGACACCACACCGGTTGGGTCGCGGAATGGGTCACAGAATGCGAAAGCGCTGGTCACCGATCGCCGGAACGACATTCACCTCGACGTTGTCCACTTTGGCCCGCGGTGGACCCTTTCTGCACCACGCGACCAACCGGTCGACCGCGGCCGCCGCGCCTTCGAACTCGGCCTCGACGCCACCGTCGGAGCTGTTGCGCACCCAACCGCCGAGTTGTTCCGCCCGGGCGCGTTCGCGACACGTATCCCGGAAGAACACACCCTGAACGCGTCCCGTCACCTTCACCCGGACCCGGACGGCATCACCGGTCACACCTGACAGGCCTCGCAGAAGAACGTCGATCGGTTCGCGAAGCGCGCGCGGTGCACGATGCGCCGGCAACGCGGGCACGCCTGCCCCTCGCGGTCGTACACCTGGTGGTGGTGCTGGTACTCGCCCGGCCGGCCGAACAGGTCGACGTACTGCTCGTCGGCCAGCGAAGAGCCGCGGTACTTCACCGCGTCCTGCAACGTCTCGAAGATCGCGCGGTACAGGCGCCGTATCTCCTGTTGTGAGAGCGCGTCGCTCATGCGGTCCCACTTGAGCCCGGCCTGGAACAGGATCTCGTCGCTGTAGACGTTGCCGATGCCCGCGATGAACTTCTGGTCCATCAACAACGACTTCAAGCGCGCGTGCTTGTCGGCGAGCATGCGTCCAAAGAGGTCCCATGACATCGCCGTCTCGAGCGGATCGAGCCCGAGGTGCGCGAGCTCCTCGACCTGCTGTTCCAGCTCGTCGTACTTCGTCACGAACATCTCGCCGAAGGTGCGCGGGTCGACGAAACGCATCAACCCGCCCTGGGTGAAGTGGATCACGACATGCGTGTGCTTGGGGGCCTTCTCGCGCGCGGTCTTCGCGCGCAACAGCTGACCCGACATCCCGAGGTGGACGATCAGCGCCTCCGGTCCGTCGAGGCGGATCACGAGGTACTTCCCGCGCCGCTGCACCGAGACGATCTTGCGGCCCTCGAGCAGCGCGATGAATTCCTTCTTGTTCTTGTGCCGGCGCACCGAACGCGTCCCGGTCACCTCGACGGCCTTGATCTTCTTGCCGACGACCTCCTTCTCGAGATCGCGGCGCAAGACCTCGACCTCAGGTAGCTCCGGCATGGTCGCCCCCCGTCCCGTCAGCCTCGTCCTGCAGGCGCGTCCATGCGACCCACGCGGCGGACTGCTCGGCTTGCTTCTTCGATCGACCTTCGCCCTCGCCGTACACGCGATCGTTCACGTAGACCAACGCGAAGAAGTGCTTCGCGTGATCGGGGCCCTCGTCGCGCACGACATACCGGGGACGGCCGGCGGATCGGGCGGCGGTGACCTCTTGCAGGCGGGTCTTGTAATCGCGGCCGCCGGGCCCGGCCGCGGCGTCGGCGATCCGTTCCGAGAGACAGCGCATCAGCAGCTCGCGCGCGACCGCGAAGCCCTGGTCGAGATAGACGGCGGCAACGAGTGCCTCGAAGGCGTCGGCGAGGATCGACTGCTTGGCGCGACCGCCCGCCGCGTCCTCGCCCTTGCCGAGGAGGAGGTGGGCGCCGAGGTCGAGCTCGGAGGCGAGCTCGGCGAGCACGTGCGCGTTCACGACGCCGGCGCGCACCTCGGACATCTGCCCTTCGGGAAGCTCGGGAAAGTGCTCGAAGACGTAGTGCGTCACGACGAGGCCGAGGACGGAGTCGCCGAGGAACTCGAGCCGCTCGTTCGACTCGGGTTCGCCGTTCTCGGCGCACCACGAGCGGTGTGCGAGCGAGCGCAGCAGGAGGCTCCGGTCGTCGAAGCGGACGCCGATGTTCGCCTCGAGCGTGTCGAGTCCGTCGAACGAAGCGAGCCCGAACGAGGCGAGCCGGCTCATCGCACACTCCCCGATTGGCCCTCGGGCGAACCCTCGGATTGCCGTTGCCCGGGCCGCAGGCCGGCCAGCGCGCATTCCACCGCGTCGCGCACCGTCCGCAGCTCGACGAGATCGTCGTCGTCGATCGAGAAGCCAACGGTCCGTTCGCCGAGCTCCGCGATCACGCCTTCGACGAGGTCGATCACCGCGAAGTCGTCGGCGTCGAGGTCTTCTCGTAGGCGCGTGTCGAGCGTGACCGCGTCGGGGTCCACGCCGAGGATCTCGACGAGCTGGTCGCGCACGACCCGCTCGACGTCGTCGCCGCCGACCGGCCCGAGGTGACTGTGCGTTTCAGCCGGCATCGCCGACCGCCTCGCGCAGCTTCCCCACGATGCCGGCGTGCACGGAGTCGCGGGCAACGCGCACCCCGTTGACGATCGCCGTCGCCGACGACGACCCGTGCGAGATCACGCACACACCTTCGAGACCGAGCAACATCGCGCCGCCGGTGTTGTCGGGCAGGAGCGGCGCCGCGGCTTCGAGCAGTCGCAGCTTCAGCGCGTCGGCCGCGCCGGCCCACGGCGCGCCCGGTTCGTCGACCACCCCGAACACCAGCCCGGCGAGGCCCATGACCGCGCCCTCGAGGGTCTTCAGGGCGACATTGCCGGTGAACCCGTCGGTGATGATCACGTCGGCGCTGCGCCGGGCCACGTCGCGGCCCTCGACGTTGCCGATGAAGCCCTTCACGTCGCCGAACAGTTCGGACGCGCGCTTGCGCAACGCGTCGCCCTTGCCCGGCTCCTCTCCGTTCGACAGCAAGGCGATCGTCGGTTCGGCGACGCCGAGGCGGACACGGGCGTAGACCCGGGCCAGCTCGGCCCATTCGACGAGCCATTCCGGGTCGGGATCGACGGTGGCCCCGCCGTCGACGAGCAACTGGAGACGGTCTTCCCCGAACACCGGGAGCGGGACCGCGATCGCCGGCCGGTGCACCCCTTTGATCCGACCGAACCGCAGCAGCGCCGCGGCCATCGTGGCACCGGTGTTGCCGGCGCCGACCATTGCCGACGCGCGCCCGTCGCGCACGGCCTCGGCGCTGCGCACGATCGAGGAGTCCTTCTTGGCTCGCACCGCCGCGGCCGGTTCCTCGTCCATCGCGATGACCTCGGCCGCGTCGAGGATCTCGACGCGCGCCGGCGGGCGACCGTCCGGCAGGTGGGCGCGGACGGCCTCGATCGGGCCGACGAGCAACACGTCGACGTCGCATTCGTCGACCGCGCGCAGCGCGCCCGCGACGATCTCCGCAGGCGCGCGGTCGCCGCCCATCGCGTCGATCGCGATCACGGGCGGCACGGATCGCTCTTCGCTACTTGACGTCGAGGACCTGGCGGCCTCGGTACCATCCGCAATTCCCGCACACCCGGTGAGGAACCCGCGACGCGCCGCAGTTGGGACACAGCGAATGCGCCGGCGGCGTGAGCCGCATGTTCGCCGACTTGCGCGAGCGGGTCGCGGAGCGGCTCATCTTGCGCTTCGGTACGGCCATGTTTCGCAGCTCCTCGTGAAATCTGGTGACGGGTCTAGAAGTCGAGCGACCGGAGCGCGTCCCAACGGGGATCGGGCTCGGAGTTGTCGCACTCGCAGGACGCGAGGTTGTGGTCGACGCCGCAGTTCGGGCACAGGCCCTGGCAATCGGACCGGCAGAGGGGGACCGCGGGCAGCTCCAGCGTGAGCGCATCGCGGATGAGCGGCTCGAGGTCGACGACGTCGTCATCGCCGAGCAGGTAGGTCTCGCCGTCGAGGGGCTGGCGCTCGTACAGCTCGCCCGCGTGCACCAGGAGCTCGCCGCCGACCGGGACGAGGCAGCGGCTGCAGGCCGCGTCCCAGCGGGTCGTGATCGTGCCCCGCACCACGATGCCCTCCGACACCCGCTCCAGGGTCAGGTCGACGCTGATCGGCTGGTCGGCGGCCACTTCGGCGCCGGGACCCCGCAGATCGGTGAGCGTTCCCTGGGCCTCGACCGTTCGGGACGCGCCGGGGCGCCGCAACAGGTTGGTGACGGGGATGCGGAACGCGCTGGTGGTCGACATGCCTACTACTCGGGCTACTCGGGCTACTCGGGAGTTCGGGCGCTTCGCCGGACGAACAGACTGATTGGCGACTGATCGGCCGACGAATCGGACTGGGCCGTTGGGTACGCCGGGCCCGGCGCGGCGAATGTACCGCCTGCGCCTCGCGGGCGCGTCGAATCGTAGCAGGTCAGCCCTCTTTTCCCGGCGACAGCAACGCGTCAGAAAGGCGCAGGC
>Ga0265327_10004520_pt1 | contig 12276 bp, 10 predicted proteins | sample 41621metaG_FD_202089 | JGI IMG/M metagenome (GOLD analysis project Ga0265327, IMG submission 202089) | Rhizosphere microbial communities from Carex aquatilis grown in University of Washington, Seatle, WA, United States - 4-16-21 metaG | ecosystem: Host-associated > Plants > Roots > Rhizosphere...
TTAAATTAGAGTCTTGGTTCGAAGAAAAAAACATTTTTAAATTCTCAAGAATGAAGTATCTTATTAATCTACTTCATCACCCCGATACCACAATACATCAAAAAAATAATGGGCAATACATTAAACCCGGAAAAGCCTTACCTAACAATAAGTATAGTTACTCCATTAAACGCCTTAATATACAAGTTACCTACTTTGAAAAACTACTAACCTTATGTTCTCAAATGAAGTGTAAAGTTTTTCTAACAATGTTACCGGTCAGGAAAAATGCACTAAACAATTATACCCAACAAGAAATCGAAGAGTTCAATCGTTTTATAACCTTGCATACCAATGCCAATATTTTTTACATGAATTATTCCCTGTCGCCCGACTATAATATCGAAGACTATACAGATATTACCCATTTAAATGAAAGAGCCGCTAATAAATTCTCTTTTCAATTAAATAACTTTATTTTAAGTAAGTTCAAGTGATCAAATTCCACGCAGACTTGCTGATTTTATTTTCAGGGGGAAGCGGTTCAACGGTAAGCCCCTAATGATTCTCATTTTTTATACCCATGTCCCTTACCATAGCCATAACCATAACCATAGCCATAGCTGTAGCCATAACCCTGATAGTAATATCGTTTGCCAATTTGAGCCACCCCGTTAAGAACAAGTACTATATTCTTGATATTGTTCGCCTCCACCGTATCTTCTAAAAAAGTGATTACCTTTTTGGTACTCGTTTTGGTATTAAGTACAAAAATTGAAGCGTCGGCATTTTGAATCAGGTAAATAGAATCGGACAATAATCCCGCTGGCGGTGTGTCAATGATAACATAATCGAATTCCTGCTTTGCCCTTTCGATAATTTCTTTCATTTTATCAGAGAGTACAAAATCGGACGGATTGGGTGGGACCGGTCCTGAGTAAATACAAAATAAATTAGGCACATGGGTGGGCGAAATTATTTCTTCGAACGTATTTTGACCGGAAATGCAGGTAGTAATTCCCTTAGTTTGTGCCTGGAGGCCAAAACGCTTATAGATTCGCGGCTTATGCAGATCCAATTCAATGATGACGGTCCGCTTTCCCGATTTAGCCAAAATAGCCGCCAGATTTACCGAGGTAAATGTTTTTCCTTCACCGGGTAAAAAGGAAGTGACCAGGTAGGTTTTTGCATCTACTTCAATGTTGGCATATTGCAAATTGGTCCTGAAATTCCGAAAGGCTTCTGAAATAAGCGAATTCGGACTCTGTTCTACAACAATACCTTCAGCATCCACATCTTTCACAAAAGGCAATACCCCAATCAAGGGTATATCAGTCATTTCCTTCAATTGTTCTACTGTTTTAATTTTGGTGAAGAAAAAAGCTCTCATGAAAATAATTAAAACGGAGATTATTAAACCAATGGAAATAAATTGTTTTTCTATTTTGGATTTATCCGGCGAATCGATTCCTGAAAAGCGTGGAGCCTCCACAATTTTCACATCGGGTACAATACTTGCCCGCGCTATTTTAGTGCTGGCTTTTTTCTCCAAGAGAAAATTATACAGTTGTTCACTTACAGAAGCCTTTCGTTGGATGTTCAAAATATCGCGCTGTTTGCCGGGAATTAATTTGGCTTCATTAATATAATCGAGAATTTCCTTGTCAAGGTTCGCTATTTGCGAGGTAGTGGCTTTGCGGGCATTGTTTATGTATATTAATAGGTCTTGTTTGGTTTTTTTTATACTTGCCTTCAAATCTGCTACCACCGGATTTGATTCCTTAGCCAGGTTATATACTCTGTTTAATTCAATTTGTTTTGTATAGAGTTCATTCACTGCCTGAGTCATAAAACCGTTTTTTTCAATCACAAAAACAGAGGGAGGCAAAAACTGGGGATCTTTATCTTCTATGATGTATTTTTCGAGGTCATTGAGCGCATTCACCTGCAACTGCATTTGGGACTTTTGCCCATCGTAGCTGCTGATTTTTCCTAAAAAATCTTCCTGCTGCCATTCTAAGTTAATAATGGATTTTTTCTCTTTGTAATTCTGCATCGTATCCTCTATGCTTTTTAAAGAAAAAGTAATCTCATTTAATTGTCTGTCGATGTAGGCTATAGTGCGCTCGTTCAACTCATATTTGGATTTTAATTTTCCTTCAGCGTAAACTGAGTTCAAGGTGTCAAGGATTAACACTGCCCGTTCCGGAATAACGTCTTTCAGACTCACTTTTAGAATCTGTGTAAATTCCGGATTTTCAACTTTCAAATTAGCGCGGATTCCACCTACAAGGAAATCCTTACTGTGAATGCTAAATTGATAAAAAATAGTTTTAATGCTCTGAACGGTTTCTTTTGTAAAACTTCCAGCTCGATTTATACTTATACTTAAATCAACATCCAACAATTCTTTGTCGAATTCCCCTTTTTTAACCTGGCGGGTTCCATTTTGTTCAAAATCTATTTCGTAATTATTGTAGTCGATAATTTTAAGCTCGAAGATCTGTTCATAATAAATCGGATTAATGGACTTTACAGTAATTTGCAGGGGCATACCCGAAAACTGCTCCGTAGTGCGCACTTTTCCAACAATAAAATACGAAACCTGCAATTTGTCTAACAACTTATCTACAACCTTGCTGGCTAAGTCGAAAGATTGTATAATCCGTGTTTCGTTGGAATTATCCATATAAGAAGAAGCAGCAAAAAAATTAGCATCACTTAATACGTTGTTTTTGTAATACGCATCGTCTGATTTCAATAAAAACTCGGTAGAAGCTTTATAAACTGTGGTTAATCGATAAACATAAAAGGTTCCAATACCATAAAATACCGGTAAAACCAAGAGCGGAACCCACCAGTTTGATTTTAAAATACGAAGAATGAGGTTTAAGTCTTTTTGAGAGACGATAGCCTGCTTTTTATTATTGACGGGATTTGCCAAGGAGAAGTTTTTATTTTTTAACAAATATAAAACTTTAAAGCATAATACCGATATAACAAAATATATAGTACAATCTTTAATTGAACTATTATTTTGTAAATCGGCATCTACCAATTGCTCCGCGCCGGCAGACGCGCTGAAAAGCAATTTAAATCGGCTAAATTACTTTTCAAATTGGTGTAATTTGAAGGATTTAAGGGTTTTTGTGTTTTTTGGTGTTAACACAGAGATACAGAGACACGGAGGCACAGAGAGAATCAGGAGGTAATGTGCAAACAAAACCTGGTGTTAACACAGAGATTCAGAGGCACAGAGGGGATTAAAAAGAATTTTTTGATAGCAAGGATACTCAAAATTGTTTAATATTAAGGAATAATTTATTGAGTACTAAATGTAGAATAAGGTGAAAGATTTTTTCGAACTTAAAGGCAAATAAAAAAAGATTTCTCAGGTTTAAAGGGTATTAAAGTAATTTTATTGGGCGATACCGTAACGCAATTTTTAAACCAGGCTTTACGCGGTACTGGTTATAATTATGGTTTCAACCTTGAGTTATTTGAAGCAAACTTCGACAAGGTGGAAGGCCAGGTATTCGATGAATTTGCAAAAGAAAACCATTATAAGTTTATTAAAGGGGAGTATCTACCCACTCCTAAAAATACAAGGATAAAGATCACCACGCTGGCTTGGGCTTTTGAGCGGCCAGGAGAACAATGGATTTTGGATATAACAAGTCATAAAAGTAAAACAACTTATATTAAAATGCAGATAAACTAAAGTATGGAAAGAGCAAAAATTCTAAAAAAAGTAAATGATATCTTCATCAAGGTGCTCGACGATGAAAGTATTACATTAAATGAAAATACAACCGCAGCGGATGTGGAAGGTTGGGATTCTTTAACACAGGTTCAATTGGTGGTATCTGTTGAGAAGCTTTTCAAGATCCGTTTTACCTCTAAAGAAATTCTGAGTTGGCAAAATGTAGGTCAAATGATAGACTGTATTCTTAAAAAATAACATGAGGTTTAAAAGTAGCAGCAAAAGGAAAAAATTTTACTTTCTTAGATTCTGTGATCTATTGGGCTGATAGGGCATATCTTAATAGAAAGGGGGCCATTCTTTTTACTGAAGAGTTATATAGGCAAAAAGTAACCCATCCATATACTTGCGGGAGGGCGTTTATTTCGTAAAAAAAATAGTATAAAAGGTGCAAATAAAAGATAAAAATAAATACTTTGAACCGCTCACCGGTTTCAGGGGGCTGGCTGCAATTTCTATATTACTTTTTCATTCATTGTTTCCGTGTTTCAGAGCGCTATGGATAGGAGTTCCCATGTTTTTTGTTCTATCGGGGTTTTTAATTACGAGGATTCTCATAAAAAACAAATTAGCAAAGAATTATTTAAAAGTTTTTTATTTCAAAAGAGCGCTACGTATTTTCCCGATCTATTATCTCGCACTGCTCTTTTCAATTCTTTGGGGCGTCCTTGTGCACAACGACATCAGCCAACTTCCGTATTTTATTTTCTACCTACAGAATTTTACTATTTCACAAAATATTCTTCCCGATTATTGTAACGGAATAATGAATCATACCTGGTCTCTTTCTGTTGAAGAATTATTTTATCTTTTCTGGCCGTTTATTGTACTGGTCTTAAACAGAAAGGCACTCGTTGCGACAAGTATCCTTATAGGAACATCCTGCATCTTTTATAAGCTTATCATGATCACCTTTTACTATAAGGTCCAAACCGATCAGCTATTGATGCTTTCATTAGCGGGAAATGTAGATGGGCTTATGGCTGGCTCTTTTTTGGGGATCCTCAGTTTAAATAAAGAATCTTTTATATACACTTCTTTCTCAACAAAAACACTTGCCCTTTCAATCTTTATTTTTACTGCCTCTCTTGCGGCTAACTACTGGATCTTTTTTGATTCGAAACTGTTTTCCTATTTTAAATTTCTGCTGAATCAATCTACAATCGTCGCTTCGTTTTACACAATTGCGTGGATCATTTCGGAAAAAGAAAATTTATCTTTTTGCTTTAAAATTTTCAATAGCTCTTTCTTACAGCTTACTGGAAAAATAAGCTATGGTCTCTATTTATACCATGCCATCATCTATGCCTTGATTGAGGCTTCCTTCTATCATTTTAAAATAAATGTAAATCCAATATTCACATTGCTGCTAAAAATTATAATAACATATATTGTTTCAATAACCTCGTGGTATTTAATTGAAAAGCCTTTTTTGAGATTAAAGGATAGGAATAATTATAAATTTGTTTGAGAATAAGTTTGGCGGAAGCAATACTCAACAGATGCAAAAAAAACACATAGGGAAATAGGTTATATAGAAGAAAAAAAGTAGTTCACATAGGAATACGTCGCAAACGAAGTATTAATTGAAACTTGTTTCAATTCCTATGTTTTACTTTTTAAAGCACGAAGTTTTTCTATGCCTCCTATGTATCTATGTGGTTTAAAATCAAGCGGACACTAGGCCCTGCAGATTGGCTTAACACTTTCATGTCCCATTGAAATATACCTTCATTTGTGTATATTTGCGGCATTGAAGCCAATTCTTGAAATAAGGAATATCAGTAAAAAATACCAGATCCAGGGCAATACAAAACCGTATTTAAGCTTAAGGGAAAGTTTATTTTCATTTCTAACGCCTTCTTCTCAAAAAGAAGAATTCTGGGCGCTAAAAGATGTCAGTTTTGATGTGATGCCCGGCGACACTATTGGAATCATTGGAAAAAACGGCGCGGGAAAATCCACTTTATTAAAAATACTTTCAAAGATTACTCCTCCTACCTCCGGAAATATTATTTGCCGGGGTCGTATTGCTTCCTTATTGGAAGTTGGGACAGGCTTTCATCCAGAACTAAGCGGAAGAGAAAATATTTTTTTGAACGGAAGTATTTTGGGGATGAAAAAGGCAGAAATTCAAAAACAATTTGATGCGATCGTAGATTTTTCGGGTATTGAAAAATTTATTGATACACCTTTAAAGCATTATAGTAGCGGGATGCAGCTGCGTCTTGCTTTCGCCGTTTCAGCATTTCTTGAACCTGAGATTTTAATTATTGACGAAGTACTCGCTGTTGGTGATGCAGAATTTCAGAAAAAATGTCTTGGCAAAATGGAGGATGTAAGTAAAAGTGGCAGAACTATTTTGTTTGTAAGTCATAGTATGAACGCTATACAGAGTCTTTGCAAAAAAGGAATTTTTATTGAAAAAGGGATCGCGGATGAAATGACAAATATTTCGCACGCTGTAAATAAATATTTGCATGGACCAGGTTCAAAAAACAATGGCGAAGAATTTTTCCAACCCGACAAAAGCAAGTTCGAAGCGTGTGTTTTAGAAACCCGGATTATAGATTACCAGGGAGATACAAGCACAGTTCACGAAACCTGTAACACTATATCCATCGAAATTATTTGGGAAAATATTTCAGGTAATCCTGTAAATACAAATATAGAAGTTCATAATTATTTTGGTGTAGAGTTGTTTAGCTCGTTCGACACAACGGATGATTGGTTTGGTAAAAATAAATCCGAAAAAGGGATCTATAAAAGTAAAGTGAAGATTCCCGCAAATTTTTTAAAAGCGGGAGACTATTTTCTGAGAATAGGTTTATACTGTTCTTCTCCCGAAAAAATACTGGATATTAAAAAAAACATTCTCACGTTTACGGTGATTGACCCCATGGATGAACGGTGTATCGCAAGAGGGAACTATAAGGCACTTTTTGAAAATTTTGTTCTACTACCCGCCCTTGAGTGGGAAAGTACTAAACAGAAATCCTGACGGTTCTTTTTTTAAACTTAATTTTCGCTTGGAAAAAAAATCTTCTATATTAATTCCTGCTTCCACCATTGAACGAAAAACTCCAGTCAACATGACTGAAGGGGATCGCTCTTTATTTGACAAGGAAATTATAAGTACACAAGCTTCCGTTCATTTATTTGAATACGAGGACGCATGTGTTACTCCCGAAGGGATTATTTTTAAAGGTCTTAGCCTTGATAAGGATCTCCTTATTTACCCCAAGCATAAGAAAATATACAACAGTCTCTATATTCTTTCTTCACGAATAAAGCGAAAAAAAATAACTCTTTCAAAAGAAGAAACCTACCTTCTTATTTTTGATTACTGGTCAAACTCCGTATTTCATTGGATGTGTGACGCTTTGCCCCGGTTGGAAGCGGTAAAAGAAAAAGCGAAAGAGTGTATTCTTCTCTTACCTGAAAATTTGGAATATGCATATATTCACGATTCCTTAAAAGCGTACGCGTTTAAAGGCATTGTTCGTATTCCTTCCAATGCCTATGTTAAGTGTCATCATCTTATTTCGCCTCAGCAAATAACTGTTTCCGGCGAGATCAATCCTGGAAATATTCGTGCAGTGAGGTCTACGATTCTTGAGTACTATAAACCAAAATTTGAAAATAAATTTATTTCGCCCAATATTTATATCAGCCGGAGTAAAGCTAAGTATCGCAAAATATTGAATGAAGAAGAGCTATTGCCTGTTCTGGGCAAATACAATTTCAAAATTATTTATTTTGAAGAAATGGATTTTACCGAACAGGTAGAATGTTGTTTTCACGCAAAAAATGTTGTTTCCATTCATGGGGCCAACCTTACCAATACTGTATTTATGCAAAACAAAGGAAATGTTATGGAGTTCAGAAAAGATAAAGATCCGTTTAATCATTATTTTTACGCGATTGCTGATTCCATTGGATGCAATTATTATTACCAGGATTGCGAAACTATTGATAAAAGACCCGGGTACAATTTTTTTGATCTGAATGTGAATGTGCCTCTTTTTGAAGAGAATTTAAAACGCATGTTAGGCCAATGAAAAAAGCTACCTTATATGTAAGAGAAGATCCCGCGCTATTGAATAATTCTGTTTTTTCAGGAAAATCATTGTACGGCATGAAAAGTGACGTTTATATGTATGTTGCTTTAAAGGAAGAGTTTAAAAAACTGGGCGTCGATATAAGCACACAAGACATTAATCCTATTGCTGAATCGCTATTTGTGATCGTATTAAATGAAACATCTTTTTTTCAAAGTTATACTAAACCCACCGGACAAAAATTATACCTTATCTTAAGTGAACCTCCCGTTTATAATTTCAAAGATTGGGCAAAGGAAAGTCACACCATATTTGACAAAGTGCTTGTGTATGATAATACACGCGTGGACAACATAAAATACTTTCATTATAATTTCGCTATAGATTTTGAATCTTTTGGAAAAACGGAATTGGTGAGCGAAAAAGAATTTTCAGAAAAAAAATTATGTGTGTTAATGGCCGGCACTTTTTCTGTTCTGCCACATAAAAAAGAAATGAAATCTTTATTGCACGAAAGATACAGAGCTATCCGCTGGTTTAACAAGAACTTTCCGAGTGACCTCGACTTTTATTCAAGAGTGGCTATTGAGAAAAAATTTGAAGAATTCAGAGGTGTTTCCATTCTGAAAAAATTAATCCCGTCGCTTGTAAAAAAGATTGCGCACGTAAAATACGTAAATAACTGTGCATCGGTATTTAAAGGTAGCGCAGATGCCGATAAAAAAGTGGAAATCATGAAGAGCTATAAGTTTTACCTATGTTATGAAAATACATACGGGATAAACGGGCTTATCAGCGAAAAAATATTTGACTGTTTTGCTGCCGGCTGTATTCCAATTTATGAAGGAGCTCCAGATATTTCCAGGTATATTCCCAAAAATTGCTTTATTAATAAAGAAGATTTTGAGTCTTATGCCGAACTTCATACGTATCTTGTAAATATGACGTATAAAGAATTTACTTTTTATATTGAAAATATAATTAAGTTTATGAGCAGTGAAAAGATCAATCCTTTTAAAGTAAGTACATTTACTAAAACAATTATCTCTCAAATAGAATCCTAATGATTCCTGTTTTTAATACATACATTCATCCTGACGCTATAAAAACTGTAACGGATGTTTTAAAGTCCACTTTTTTAAGTGAAGGCCAGAACGTAAAAGATTTTGAAAAAAAACTGGAAACGGACCTTGGCTTACGCAATTGCGTAACTGTTAATTCAGGAACTTCTGCCTTACATCTTGCACTCGTTTTAGCAGGAGTGAGTGAAAACGACGAGGTTATCATTCCCGCTCAAACATTTGTGGCAACTGGTATCACGGTACTACAGGAAAAAGCGAAAGTTGTGTTTGCTGACATTGATTATGAAACCGGTAATATTTCTGTAGGGTCCATCAAAGAAAAAATAACTTCTAAAACTAAAGCCATCATGCCCGTGCATTGGGGAGGATACCCCTGCGATATGGATGAAATTAATGCCTTGGCAAAACAACATAATATTAAAGTCATAGAAGATGCCGCTCACGCTCTTGGTGCCGTTTACAAAGAAAAGTTTATTGGCACGCTGAGTGATTACACCTGCTTTTCATTCCAGGCTATAAAACACCTTACCACTGGCGATGGCGGAGCCATTTGCTTTAATAATGATGCGAAATACCAGGAAGCGGTTATTCGCAAATGGTTTGGGATAGACCGCAACCATGCAGTTCCCACCGAATTGGGAGAGAGAAGTTATAATATAGAAACTTTAGGTTTCAAATATCATTTGAATAATTACGCAGCTGCACTTGGTATTGCCAATATGAATGGCTTTTCTGACCGTATGAAAGAAAGAAGAGAGATTGCTGCTTTTTATGATAAAGAATTATCAACTGTTTCGGGTATAAAACTACTTAACTATAAAAAAGACCGGCAGAGCGCCTATTGGCTTTATCCACTGCATGTTGAAAACCGCCTGGGCTTTATCCGAAAATTAAAAGAAAAAGAAATTACAGCGTCCGTCGTTCACCAAAGGATTGACAGGAACAGTATTTTTAGAAAACTTAGAACTGATTTGACAAACCAGGCAAGGTTCGAAGAAACACAAGTGCATATTCCCATACACGATGCAATAAACCTCGAAAAAGCAAGTTTAATTACAAGCGTTATAAAGGATGGCTGGTAACAACAAATTTTACTTTCCAACACTCGATGGCTTCAGAGCCTTAGCTGCTGTATTTATATTGTTGTATCATTCGGGCTTTTCTTATTTCAAAACATTATGGATTGGCGTCCCGATGTTTTTTGTACTCTCAGGGTTCCTTATCACCCTTATTTTGTCAGAGAACAAACACGCAACGAACTATTTTAAAGCTTTTTACTTTAAACGCTCTTTGCGAATATTTCCGATCTATTACCTCGCCCTTGCATTTTCAATTATTTGGGGATTACTAACACATGCAGATCTCAGCCAGCTTCCTTATTTTATTTTTTATCTTCAAAATTTTCTTATTTCTACTGATGCACAACCTTACTATTGCTATGGGCTAATGGGCCATACCTGGTCACTTTCGGTTGAAGAGTGTTTTTATCTGGTCTGGCCATTCATCGTATATTCCTTAAATCAAAAAAAACTTTTTTATGTAAGCTTTATTATCGGGACTTGCAGTATATTGTTTAAAGTAGTAGTTCTCTTGTTTTTTTATACCACAACCACCGGGCAGCTTTTGATTCTTTCGTTTATAGGCAGTCTTGATGGGCTCATGGCCGGGGCGCTTTTAGCCATTATGGTCCTGAATAAAGAAGTATTCGGCAAAACTGATCTTCTTTCCCGCAGATCTTTTTACATTGTGATCTCCGCTTTTGTTATCGTGCTTTTATTTAATTGTAAGTCCTTTGCCGAAGTATTTTATTTGGTGCTCAACAGGGTTTTATTGAATACAATGACTGTTATCGCCAGTTTCTATGTTCTTACCAGGTTTATTTCTCCATCTGGCATGTCGGTTTTATTCTATAAAATTTTTACTCATCCCGCCCTGCGTTTTATCGGTAAAATAAGTTATGGACTTTATCTTTATCATTTTATCATCTACCGCGTTCTGGACGCCTGCTTTTACCATTATAACATTCATCTGCTTCCTTTTTACACGCTGCTTTTTAAGATATTGCTTACATTCATTGTTTCTGTAATTTCATGGTTCTGCATTGAAAAGCCTATTCTAAAACTAAAAAATATTTTGGATTACCAGTCTAAGGCAGGTAACTCAAAGGCTCTCACCTGGGAAGGATAAGTTATGACTTACATTGTTACTAGATGCTGGCGCTTCTTATATACCTCCTGGGTCTCGAGCGTTTAGGACTGCCTTTAAACACCGCGATAAAATTTTCTGGCGTGGTACTTTTTTCGCTGGGTCTCACCATTTTACTTTCGTTCATTTCTTTTATTGTATTAGAAAAAAGATTAATTAATTTTAAAGAAAAATTGTTCCCGTCAAATAAGAAAGACTAAAGAAATCAAAGATGAAGAAAATTCTATTGCTTGGATCAACCGGATTTGCAGGGAGAAATGTTGCACACATTTTTAAAAAAAACAACATTCCTTTCACTGCCAGCTCTCTTTCTTTAGGCTGTGATTTGAGAAATATAAACGAGGCTGAGGCTTTGATAAAAAACAGTGCTCCTGAAATAATAGTAAATTGCGCGGCACATGTAGGTAGCCTTAACTACGTTACCAAACAAGCTGCCACTGTGGTAATGGACAATACGCGCATGCTTCTAAACATGTATGAAGCCGTAGCAAAACATCAACCAACCGCCATCATTATCAATCCCATCGCTAATTGCGCTTATCCTGCAAAAGCCGACACATTTAAAGAAGATCAATGGTGGGATGGGCATCTGCACCGCTCAGTTTTATCTTATGGATCAACCAGAAGATTCATGTGGTCTCTTGGCGAAAGTTTTGATATGCAATTCGGGATTCGCAGTATTCACCTGCTGGTGCCTAATATGTATGGAGAATTTGATTCTACAAATCCAGATAAAGCGCATGCTCTGAATGCACTGATTTCCAAATTTGTTAAAGCTGAGAAAGAAAACAGAAAAGAGCTGGAAGTTTGGGGAACAGGTATTGCCATTCGTGAATGGCTTTACGCAGCAGACTTTGCTAAAATTATAGTTCAAATTGTTAACGATGCTAATATGATAGGGCTGACAGAGCCTGTAAACATTGCGCAAAATTTTGGCCTGAGTGTAAAAGAACTTGTACAAATTATTAACCAACGTTTCGATAACAAATTCGAAATAAAATGGAACCATGCTATGCCGGACGGTGCACCAAAAAAAGTAATGGACGATGCGCGCTTTAAAAAAGTATTTCCTGCGTTTAAATTTACGGACTTTACAAATGGCATTACCGATACAATTCTTTATTATCAATCTATTTATCCTTATTAAATGAGTTCAGCTGAATCTCCAAAATATGACATCTCTAAA
>Ga0265327_10004521_pt1 | contig 12273 bp, 12 predicted proteins | sample 41621metaG_FD_202089 | JGI IMG/M metagenome (GOLD analysis project Ga0265327, IMG submission 202089) | Rhizosphere microbial communities from Carex aquatilis grown in University of Washington, Seatle, WA, United States - 4-16-21 metaG | ecosystem: Host-associated > Plants > Roots > Rhizosphere...
CGCGCGTCAGTGGGCCTTCCAGCGCGTCGAGACGGGCGGCGATGATCTGGGCCATCTCGGGGCCCTTGGCGCCGTCGGTCAACAGCGCCGGCTTGAGGGCGCCGGCGATGGCGGCCTGTTCGACCACAGCCATCGGCACCCGGCGGGACAGCGGCCCCAGCAGGGTCTTCACCTGGCGGGCCTTGTCGGTCAGCACCCGCAGCTCGGCCGCCGCCACCTGGGTACCGCCGGCCAGCCGCAGCACGGCCTCGGCCAGACCGCCGTCGATCAGGTATTCCTCGAGCGCCCGGTCGTCCTTGAGGTAGACCTCGGACTGCCCGCGCTTGGCGCGATAAAGCGGCGGCTGGGCGATGTAGAGGTAGCCGCGCTCGATCAATTGCGGCATCTGCCGATAGAAGAAGGTCAACAGCAGGGTGCGGATGTGGCTGCCGTCGACATCGGCGTCGGTCATGATGATGATCTTGTGGTAGCGGGCCTTGTCGGCGTTGAAATCGTCCGAGCCGATGCCGGTGCCCAAGGCCGCGATCAGGGTGCCGATCTCGGCCGAGGACAGCATCTTGTCGAAGCGGGCGCGCTCGACGTTGAGGATCTTGCCGCGCAGCGGCAGGATCGCCTGGAAGGCGCGGTTGCGCCCCTGCTTGGCCGAGCCGCCGGCGGAATCGCCCTCGACGATGAACAGTTCCGAACCCGCCGGATCGCGTTCCTGGCAGTCGGCCAGCTTGCCCGGCAGGGTGGCGACGTCGAGCACGCCCTTCCGGCGCGTCAGTTCGCGGGCCTTGCGCGCCGCCTCGCGGGCGGCGGCGGCCTCGACCACCTTGCCGACGATCTTGCGGGCCTCGGAGGGATGCTCCTCGAACCACTCGGCCAGCTTCTCGCCGACCAGGTTCTCGACGATCGGCCGCACTTCCGACGAGACCAGCTTTTCCTTGGCCTGGCTGCTGAACTTGGGGTCGGGCATCTTGATCGACAGCACGCAGGTCAGGCCTTCGCGCATGTCGTCGCCGGACAGCGCCACCTTTTCCTTCTTGGCGATGCCGGCCTCGTTGGCATAGGCGTTGACGGTGCGGGTCAGCGCGGCGCGGAAGCCGGCGAGATGGGTGCCGCCGTCGCGCTGGGGCACGTTGTTGGTGAAGCACAGACAGGTCTCGTGGTAGCTGTCGGTCCATTCCATCGACAGCTCGATCCTGACCACGTCGCGCTCGGCGGCGACCAGGATGGGGGCGTGCAGCGCCTCCTTCGAGCGGTCCAGCCACTGGACGAAGGCCTGGACGCCGCCGTCGTAATGCATCACCACCGAATTGGGCTCGGTGCCGCGCTCGTCGGTCAGGGTCAGCGTCGCCCGGTAATTGAGGAAGGCCAGCTCGCGCAGGCGGTGCTCGACGGTGGCGAAGTCGAAATCGGTGTGCGAGAAGGTGCCCTTCGACGGCAGGAACACCACCTGGGTGCCGGTATAGCCGTCCTTGGACTCGCCGACCACCGCCAGCGGCGCCTCGGGCTCGCCGTGGCGGAAGCGCATGAAATATTCCTTGCCCTGGCGCCAGATCCGCAGCTCCAGCCATTCCGACAGGGCGTTGACCACCGAGATGCCGACGCCGTGCAGGCCGGACGAGATGCGGTTGGAATTCTGGTCGAACTTGCCGCCGGCATGCAGCTTGGTCAGCGCCACCTCGGCCGCCGAGATGCCCTCCTCGGCGTGGATGTCGACCGGGATGCCGCGGCCGTTGTCGGTGACCTTGACCGAGCCGTCGGCGTTCAGCACCACGACGCAGTGATCGCCGAAGCCGTTCATGATCTCGTCGACGGCGTTGTCCACCGCCTCGTAGATCATGCGGTGCAGGCCCGAGCCGTCGTCGGTGTCGCCGATATACATGCCGGGACGCTTGCGCACCGCGTCGAGGCCGCGCAGCACCTTGATCGAATCGGCGCCATATTCCTCGACGGTCGCTTCGGGGGTGAAATTGGTGCTTGGATCGCTCATTACCGCTCTCTCGTTGCCGGGCTCACCATCGCGTCGGCGACCCGGAGGAACTGCGCTCTCTCTCCGAAACCGGCGAACAACACGTCGTCGGTCCCGGTCATCCAACTCTGGGCGGCCAGCCCGGACAGCTCGTCGAACAGGGCGGCCCGCCTGGTCTCGTCCAGATGGGCCACCACCTCGTCCAGCAGCAGCAGCGGCGCCGCGCCCCGCAACTCGGTCCGTACCCGGGCCTGGGCCAGCACGATGCTGACCAGGACCGCCTTCTGCTCGCCGGTCGAGCATTGCCCGGCCGGCAAATCCTTGGCGGCGTGGCGCACCGCCAGATCGGTGCGGTGCGGCCCCAGAATCGCCGCCTGCGCCGCCTCGTCCCTCGGCCGGTTGGCCTCGAGCGCCCGTTTCAGGCGCGTCTCGGCCCCGGCCTCGTCCCCATCCTGGTCGAGCCAGGATTCCACTTCGCCGGCCAGCGCCAACCGCGCCGCCGGAAACGGTCCCAGCCCGTCGCGGCACGCCGCGTCGAGCCGCGTCACGGCGCGCCGCCTGGCCGCCGCCATCGCCACACCGTGGCCGGCCATGGCGCCTTCCAGCGCCACCAGCCAGGAACGGTCGGCGCCGCCGGCCTTGAGCAACCGCGTGCGCTCGCGCATCGCGTGCTCGTAGGCGGCGGCATGGCGGGCATGGCCGGCCTCCAGCCCGTAGACCAGCCGGTCGAGGAAGCGTCGGCGACCACCGGCGCCCTCGGTGAACAGCCGGTCCATCGCCGGCGTCAACCACAACGCCGACACCAATCCGGCCAGCGCGCCCGGCTTGGCCGGCTGGCCGTCGATCCTGACCGCCCGGCGTTCCGACCCGGCCTCGCGGCCGGTCCCCACTTCGACCCGACCGGCGGGACCGTCAAGAACCGCCGCCACCGCCCAGGGGGCGCCGTCGCCGGCATCCTTGCGGGCCGCCTCGGCCAGCGTCGCCCGCCGCAGGCCCCGGCCGGGGGCCAGGAAGGACAACGCCTCGAGGAGATTGGTCTTGCCCGCCCCGTTGGCGCCGGTGAGCACCACCGGGCGGGAATCGGTCTCCAGGCGCAGCCGGGAATAACAGCGGAAATCGGTCAACGTCAGGCGGCGCACCGCCAGCCGCGACGGCCGTTCCCCGCCCAGGTCCCGGCCCTCGGTGATCAAACCCGCATCGGCATCAGCACATAGACGGCGCCACCGGCGGCGATGTCCTTGACCACCGTCGGCGAGGCGGCGTCGGCCATGGCGAAGCGGGCCGATTCGCCCTCGACCTGGCCTAGGATGTCCAGGAGGTAGCGCGAGTTGAAGCCGATCTCCAACGGCGAGGCGGTGTAATCGGCCTCGATCTCTTCGATGGCGGAACCGTTCTCGGCCGACGAGGCGGACAGCGTCACCGTGCCCTTTTCCATCGCCAGCTTGATGGCACGGCTTTTCTCGGTCGAGATGGCGGAGACGCGGTCGACCGCGCTGGCCAGCACCTTGACGTCGACCTCGAGAATCTTGTCGTTGTCGGCCGGGATCACCCGCTCGTAATCGGGGAATGTGCCGTCGATCAGCTTCGAGGTCAGCACCGCGTCGCCGAAGGCGAACTTGATCTTGGTCTCGGACAGCGAAACCGTGATGTCGGCGTCGGTCTCGTCGATCAGCTTGCGGATCTCGTTGACCGTCTTGCGCGGCACGATGACGCCGGGCATGCCGGCGGCGCCTTCCGGCAGGGTAATCTCGACCCGGGCCAGACGGTGACCGTCGGTGGCGGCGGCACGCAGCACGTCGCCATTGGCGCCGCTGGCGCCGTGCAGGTAGATGCCGTTCAGGTAGTAGCGCGTCTCCTCGGTGGAGATGGCGAAGCGGGTGCGGTCGATCAGCGTCTTCAACTCCGCCGCCGACAGCACGAAGGAATAGGGCAGCTCGCCGCCGGACAGCACCGGGAAATCCTCGACCGGCAGGCAGGCCAGCGAGAACTTCGAGCGCCCGGAGCGCAGCGTCAGCAGGCCGTCCTCGGCCGAGCAATCGATTTCGACCTGGCTGCCTTCGGGCAGCTTGCGCACGATCTCGTAGAAGGTGTGCGCCGGGGCGGTGGTGGCGCCCGGTCGGCCGACGTCGGCGGCAACCTTCTCGATGAAATCGAGGTCCATGTCGGTGGCGTTAAGGCTGAGAGACCCCGCCTTCCCTTCCAGCTTGACGTTGGAAAGGATCGGAATCGTATTCCGGCGTTCAACGACGCTCTGAACATGGGCCAGGGACTTGAGCAGTGCGGCTCGCTCGATGGTCAGCTTCATGGCGTTCTACGGCAGATCCGTTGAGGACTGAGCCCCGCCGAATGACGGGGGCGGCAGTATATCACAAGTGTTTGGAGCACAAAGCGCTTTCCGCCCGGTCACAATTCCGTGACGGTGCGCCGACGAATCCGGTGACAGCGCACATATTTCGCCCGCGAATTAAGTGCGCTGTCACCGGATTTTGGTGGTTGCGGCTCAGCTTTGCAGCATGCGCCGCAGCAGCTCGACGTCCTCGGCGAAATTCTGGTCGGAAACCGTCAGCTCCTCGACCTTCTTGACCGCGTGCATGACGGTGGTGTGGTCGCGGCCGCCGAACTTGCGGCCGATTTCGGGCAGCGAACGGCTGGTCAGCTGCTTGGCTAGGTACATCGCCACCTGACGCGGCCGCGCCACCTGGCGCGAGCGCCGGGCCGAGGACATCTCGGCCAGCTTGATGTTGAAATACTCGGCGACGCGCTTCTGAATTTCCTCGATCGAGATGCGGCGGTCGGACGCCTTCAACAGATCGTGCAGCACCTCCTGGGTGCTTTCGAGGGTGATGGCGCGGCCCACCAGCTGGGCATGGGCGACGACGCGGTTGAGCGCGCCTTCCAGCTCGCGGACGTTCGAGGCGATCTTGTGGGCGAGGAATTCCAGCACCTTGGGCGGCAGCACCGCGCCCATCTGCTCGGCCTTCTGCTGAAGGATGCCGAGGCGCAGCTCGTAGGTGGTGGCATGGATGTCGGCGACCAGGCCGCAATTCAGCCGCGAGCGCAGCCGCTCCTCCAGCCCCTCCAGGTCGGAGGGCGACTTGTCGGCCGAAATGACGATCTGGCGGCCCTGGTCGACCAGCGCATTGAAGGTGTGGAAGAACTCCTCCTGGGTGGCGTCCTTGCCGGCGATGAACTGGACGTCGTCGATCATCAACACGTCGACCGACCGGAACTGCTCCTTGAACGCCATGGTGTTCTGGTCGCGCAGCGCCCGGATGAAGCGGTACATGAACTTCTCGGCCGAAAGGTACAGCACCTTGCGGGCGGGGTTGTGCTCGCGGATATGCCAGGCGATGGCATGCATCAGATGAGTCTTGCCCAGACCGACGCCGGAATAGAGGAACAGCGGATTGAACGACACCCGCTCGGCCTCGGCCACCCGTTGGGCGGCGGCGGCGGCGAATTCGTTGGGCTTGCCGACGACGAAATTGGCGAAGGTGAAGCGGGGATCAAGAGTCGCGCCCAATTCGTCGACATCGACGGTGGCGCAGGCCTGGACCGGCGAGACCGGGAACAGCGGCGGCTTGACCGACGCCGGAGCGGCCTTGGCCGCCGCCGAAGCGGCCTTGGCCGCCGGACGCGACGCGGCGACGGTGGTGCGAACGCCGTCGACGACGATTTCCACCGTGCGGATGGCCGGGTTCTCGGCCCCCCACAGGGTGCGGATGCGTTCGGCATAGTGGGTGGCGACCCAGTCGCGCATGAAGCGGGTCGGCAGGGCGAGGCGCACGGCGCCGTCCATGACCTCGTGCACGGTGATCGGGCGCAACCAGCTGCGATAGGCGGCGTCCCCCACCTCGTCCTTCAGCCGCCCCTTAACCCGATCCCAATCCGCACTGGTCATTTCCACTCCCCGAATTCTACGCCAAGGCGACCACCGCACCCACGTTGTCTATGCAAGCGGCGATCAACCTTTTCCCCGGGCATGGCACGTCCATCGTGCGATCCCCCCCAAGCCCCACGCTAAACCCACCCGAATCGGCGGTAGCGGCGAAGCTTCCCATTCACGACGCCCGAATCCCCCACAAGCGCCGCGCCCCAACGGAATCAGACCGAAAGACGAAACCACTTCCGGTGAAGCACCAGAAACACGCCAACCGGTATGAAACAAAGCAAACCACAACGCAACAAATATAAGCACGCAATAAAGCGATGATATTACATAAAAAGTCTAATAAAAGCGCCCCGCCGCTCCGCCCTCGGCGAGGGACACGGACTCTAGCGGCGGAGAAATAGACTCGCAACGGGACCGGAACGCGAACAAGAGAAATTTTTCTCTTGCATTTCCAACTTCGGCGGATTCCGGCCCAACTCGACGAAAAAGGGGCCGCACCGAAGTGCAGCCCCTTTTAAAATCAACGACTTAAGACTAAGCGGGCTTAGGCCTGCTTGGCCAGCGCCTTCACCCGCGCGGCCAGCCGGCTGACCTTCCGCGAGGCGGTGTTCTTATGCAACACGCCACCCTGGGCGCCGCGCATCATCTCCGGCTCGGCGGCCTGCAAGGCCTCCTTGGCGGCGGTGGCATCGCCGCTGGCGATCGCCAGTTCGACCTTCTTGACGAAGGAACGGATGCGGCTGGTACGGGTACGGTTGACGGCGGTACGGCGCTCGGTCTGACGGATGCGCTTCTTAGCCGACTGATGGTGGGCCATGGATCAACGACCTGCTGTTCATCTACGAAAATCGAAGGCGCGGTTATATGCGGCAGGGGGGCAAGCGTCAAGCGTGAATCGACTCGCTACAGCAGCCGGGTCCGCACCTGATCGAGCAGACGGAGCAACTGATCCTCGCGCACGCCGTCGCGGGCCATCAGGCGGCGGACCGAATCGTCGGCGATCAGTTCGGCCAGCGGCGGCTCGCCGGCGCCTTGGGATGAAAAGAAGGATGGGACCGGCGGGTGGCGCTCGGAGAGCGGGACGGCACTGGGTGTCTTCGCCATTTTGACGCTCCCTCGCTACCGAACTCGACATTTGTCACTATACGACAATTCACCCTATATTTACCACCGCTAAGGATGTGATAATTTTAGAGACATTGTATATTTTCCCATAACATCCGGCGATCTTTCCACGAATGCCCCGCTCCCAACCGTTCCCCCGCCATGCCGGCGGCATGGCCTGCATGGCGGGGGCCTCGGCCCTGTTCGCCGTGGTCGATGGCCTGGCCAAATGGCTGGTGGTCGATTACCCGCTTGGCCAATTGCTGTTCTTCCGCTCGGCCTTCGCCCTGCTGCCGCTGCTGCCGCTGGCGATCGGCGCCGGCCGCCGGGGGCTGGCCAGCCGCCGCCCCCTGGCCCATGGGCTGCGCGCCGCAATCGGCCTGGCGGCGCTCGCCGCCTATTTCACCGCCTTCCGCACCGAGACGCTGGCCGAGGTCACCGCCATCGGCTTTGCCGCGCCGCTGATGATGACGGCGTTCTCGGCGCTGCTGCTGGGCGAGACGGTGGGCATTCGGCGGTGGGCGGCGGTGGCGGGCGGCTTGCTCGGCGTCCTGCTGGTCCTGCGCCCGGATGCCGTGGCGCCGGGATTCGGCGCGCTGGCGGCGGTGGCCGGCACCGCGCTCTATGCCCTGATCATGGTGCTGATGCGCGATATGGGACGCACCGAATCCAGCGTCGCGATCGCCTTCTGGTTCACCGTCACCGCCACCATCCTGTCCGCCGCCAGCCTGCCCTGGCAATGGCGCGCCCCGACGGACGGCGACCTGCCGCTGTTGGCCGCCATCGGCATCGTCGGCGGCGTCGCCCAGTTGCTGCTGGCCCAGGCGGTGCGACTGGCTCCGGTCTCGGTGGTGGCGCCGGTCGACTATCTTTACATCGTTTACGCCAGCGCCATCGGCTGGCTGGTGTGGGGCGACGTCCCCACCGCCACCACCCTGGCCGGCGCCGCTTTGGTGGCCGGATGTGGCCTTTATGTTCTGGAAGCCGAGCGGCGAACCTAGCCCGGCATCATTCCCTCGGCCCCCAGCACCGAATCGCCGAGCAGCGGCAGGGCGGAAGCGTCGGCCAGCTGATAGTGCCACCATTCGTTGCCGTAGAAATCCCAGCCGGCGGCGGTCATCAGCCCCAGCAGCAGGGCGCGGTTGCGCTGGGCCACCGGCGGGATTTCCAGGTTGCCGTGGTGGGATAGCGGGGTGAAGGCGTCGAAGGCGGAGCCCATGTCGAGCGGCGCGCCGCCGTCGGCGGCGACCAGCGTCACATCGACCGCCGCGCCGCGCGAATGGGGCGAGCCGCGCCGGGGATCGGCGAGGAAATCGGGGTCCGGCGTGTGATTCCACAACACCCATTGCGCCTCGGCCGGGCGAAAGGCGTCGAGCACCCGGAAGCGCAGCCCCAGCGGCCGCGCCAGATCGACGGCGCGCCGCAACGCCGCCGCCGCGTCGGCGTGCAGGAAGCAGCCGGCGGCGGCGCGGTAAACCGGCCGACCGGTGAAGTTGTCGGCGGTGGCGTAGGCCAGCCGGATGTCGAGGTCGAAATCGGCGGAGGTGACACGCACCAGCGGGAACAAGCCAATCTCCTTTTCACCGGCGGCCGGAACCGCAGTATAACCCCGCCATGCGCGTTCTCGCCCTCGATTCCGCCACCGCCGCCTGTTCCGCCCTGGTCTGGGAGGACGGAGCCGTGCTGGCCGGCCGCCACGCCGCCATGGCGCGCGGCCAGTCCGAGGCGCTGATGCCGATGGTCGCCGAAGTGATGCGGGAGGCGGGCCTGGACTTCGCCGGCCTCGACCTGCTGGCGGTGACGGTCGGACCGGGCGCCTTCACCGGCATCCGCATCGGCCTGGCCGCCGCCCGCGGCCTGGCCCTGGCCACCGGATTGCCGCTGGCCGGCGTCGCCACCACCCGCGCCCTGGCCCACGCCGTCCCCGCCGCCGAACGGCGCGACCGCTGGGTGCTGGTGGCGCTCGACAGCAAGCGCGACGAATTGTGGGTCCAGGCCTTCGCCGCCGACCTGACCCCGCTGGGCGCCCCGGCGGCGCTGCGCCCCGAGGACGCCGCCGGCCTGGCGGCGGGCCCGGCGGTGGCGGTCGGCGACGCCGCCTTCCGGGTGGCGCCGCTGCTGACCGATTGCCTGGTATCGACCGCCTCGGGCCCGCCCGACGCCGCCGTGGTGGCGGCGCTGGCGGCGGCCGACCACGCCGCCGGCACCATGCTGCCGCCGTTGCCGCTTTATCTGCGGCCGGCCGACGTTACCGTGACGCCATGACCATCGAGTTGCTGCCCGCCGCCCTGGCCCATGCCGAACTGCTGGCGGCGATGCACCGCATCTGCTTCGCCGAGCCGTGGAGCGCCCAATCGATCGCCGCCAGCCTGGCGATGCCGGGCGTCGCCGGGCTGATCGCCGTCGAGGGCGACACCATGGCCCCCAGCGCCGGCGGCTCGGGGCCGGCGGGGCTGCTGCTGTGGCGGATGACCGCCGGCGAGGCCGAGATATTGACCGTCGCCGTGCTGCCGCCCTGGCGCCGCCACGGCCTGGGCCGCCGGCTGATGGAGGCGGCGCTCGCCGCCGCCGCCGAAGCCGGTGCCGAGGCGATGTTCCTGGAGGTGGCCGCCGACAATACCGCCGCCGAATCCCTTTATCGCGGCCTCGGCTTCGCCCCCGTCGGGCGGCGCAAGGGCTATTACAACGGGCATGACGCGTTGACGATGCGGTGTGCCCTGCCCCTCCCTTAAAACATACTGGCCAGCACGCGGTCGGGCGGCTGGTGGCCGTCGATGAAGGTCTTGATGTTGACGATCACCTTCTCGCCCATGTCGAGCCGGCCCTCGAGCGTCGCCGAGCCCATGTGCGGCAGCAACAGCACGTTGTCGAGGCCAAGCAGCTTGGGATTGACCGCCGGTTCGTGCTCGAAGACGTCGAGGCCGGCTCCGGCCAACTCGCCTCGGCTCAGCATGCGGGTCAGTGCGTTCTCGTCGACGATCTCGCCGCGCGCGGTGTTGATGATGAAGGCGTGCGGCTGCAGCAACTTGAGCCGCCGGGCCGACAGCAGATGATAGGTGGCCGGCGTGTGCGGGCAGTGGATGGTGACGATGTCCATCCGCGCCAGCATCTGGTCCAGGCTTTCCCAGTAGCTGGCCTCAAGCTCGGCTTCGATGTCGGGATGGACGCGCTTGCGGTTGTGATAGTGGATGGCCATGCCGAAGGCCTTGGCCCGGCGCGCCACCGCCTGGCCGATGCGGCCCATGCCGATGATGCCCAGCCGTTTGCCCCAGATGCGGTGGCCGAGCATGAAGGTCGGGCTCCAGCCGCGCCAGTTCTCGGACCGCAGCAGCCGCTCGCCCTCGGCCAGCCGGCGCGGCACCGCCAGCATCAGCGCCATGGTCATGTCGGCGGTGTCCTCGGTCAGCACGCCCGGCGTGTTGGTGACGGTGATGCCGCGCGATCGGGCGCTGGCCAGGTCGACGTTGTCGACGCCGGTGCCGAAATTGGCCACCAGCTTGAGGGCGGGACCGGCCTGCGACAGCACGGCGGCGTCGATGCGGTCGGTGATGGTCGGCACCAGCACGTCGGCCTGGCGCGCCGCCTCGATCAATTCGACCTTCGACAGCGGATGGTCGTCGAGGTTCAGGCGGGCGTCGAACAGCTCCATCATCCGGGTCTCGATGACGTCGGGGAGCTTGCGGGTGATGAAGACGATGGGCTTCTTGGTTGTCACAGGCGTTCCCTCCTACCGGAATCCCGCTCGCGTCGCGCCTGGCGAGACGGCTTGTGCGTGCCATCACCGGGGGCCGCCTTGACCGCGACGACCGCCCGACGCCTATAATGCGCCAATCGTCCCTGAATTCGAGGCGGCAACTCCGGATGAATCGGCGGATCTTCGGCATCGTGCTTCTGGCACTTGGCATCGCCAGCCTCGCCTCCCCGTCATGGGCGGGCGAGACCAGCGGCCTGCCGCTCCCCCGATTCGTCTCGCTCAGAACCGATGAGGTTAATTTGCGCACTGGTCCCGGCCAGCGCTACCCCATCGACTGGACATATTCGCGCAAGGACCTGCCGGTCGAAATCATCGCCGAGTTCGAGGCCTGGCGGAAAATCCGCGACTGGCAGGGAACCGAGGGCTGGGTCTACCACACCATGCTGTCCGGGCGCCGCATGATGGTGGTGATCGGCACCCCCCGCACGCTCAGGAGCTCGGACGCCGATTCCTCGGAGCCGGTGGCCATCGTCGAGCCCGGCGTGCTGGGCCGCCTGTTGCAATGCCCGAGGAACCGCGATTTCTGCCGGGTCGAGGTCAACCAGATCCAAGGCTGGCTGCGCCGCGACGAGGTCTGGGGCATCTACAAGGGCGAGTGGATCGAGTAATACCGGCGGATCAATTCATTGAGTCGCCGGTATAAGCCCCGTCGTGGCGATTATCGTTTCGACACAGATGAACACAGATGATTGGTGACGCGGGAGTTACCCGGCCCACCCATCCGTTTTTATCGGTGTCCCATGACATCGATGCCCCGCGCCCGCAGTGCCCGGGCGATCAGCAGCGCGCCGGCGAAGCCCAGCCACGAGCCGGCCACCGCATCCGACAGGTAATGGACGGTGGTGACCACCCGGCTGGCCGCCACCAGGAAGGCGATCAGCAGCCACAGCAGGTCGTAGCGCGGCGCCAGGATCACCAGCGCCGTCATCGCCGCGAAGGCCGCCTGGCTGTGGCCGGAGGGAAAGGAATTCATCGCCCATTCGTGATTGAAGGGCTGGAAGCCGTAGAGCCCCTTCTCGAACAGCAGGCGCGGCCGCAGGCGGCCAAGCGTCACCTTGACCAGATTCTCGGCCACGCCGCTGGCCGCCACCGACAGGAACAGGAAGCCCGGCCGCCAGGCCAGGTCGAGGCGGCGACGGCGCTCGGCCGGGATCAGGCAACCGCGGGCCCGCAGCCACAGCACCAGCCATAGCAGGCCGGCGGGGACCAGATAATATTCGGCCAAGCCGAGATTGGTCACCGTCTTGAAGAAGCCCTCGAGGTTGGCGCCGACATGATCGTGCAGCGCCAGCGCCAGCGGCCGGTCGAGCAGCAGCATGGCGAGCGGGCAGAACAGCACCACCGCCAGCGTCCCCCAGGTCAGGGGCCGCCGGCCGAACGGACGGAAGAAAGCGCCCAGCGCCGCCAGCCGCCGCCAGGCCGATTCGACCCGGATGGCCGCTTCCTCGCCGGCCAGGGCGACACGGTCGGCGGCGCCGGCCAGCCTGTCGGCCAGACGGCTCATGGCCGCGGCGTCCCGTAGACGGTGATGGCGACCGGCTTGCCGCGTGAATAGTTGAAGCCGGT
>Ga0265327_10004522_pt1 | contig 12273 bp, 13 predicted proteins | sample 41621metaG_FD_202089 | JGI IMG/M metagenome (GOLD analysis project Ga0265327, IMG submission 202089) | Rhizosphere microbial communities from Carex aquatilis grown in University of Washington, Seatle, WA, United States - 4-16-21 metaG | ecosystem: Host-associated > Plants > Roots > Rhizosphere...
CACATACCAGGTTTTGCCGATGCTGGCGTGCAGCACCTCGTCCGCCCAGTCGTAGTCCTGGAAGAGTTTCGAAAGCGGATCGCCCGACTCCGTGCCCACTTCCCATTCGAAGCGCTTGCCCGTTTTCGTCATCAGCCCCTGCTCGATGTAGTAGAGCACCGCATGACGCTCCCAAGGCTTAAGCTGCGTGTTCAGGCCCAGCGCCCAGGTGTGGTTCAGCTTCACGAGCCTCGCCCAGTCGATGCCCTGCGAGTTGAATCCCACCTCGCCCATCATGGCGTGGCGTGCCTCATCCCAAAGCTGGCGCGTCATGTCACGGTAATAATTCCACGGCTTGTCCTGCGTCTCCGTGAGGATGGTGGCCATCATCTCGGGCACGTCGATTTCGCGCAGCCGCTTGTAATACATCATCAGCGTCTTGTCCCGAGCGCGGAACTTCGGATCATAGAGAAACTCCTCCGCGTGCACGCCCATGTTGTAGGGATCCTGGAAGCGCTCATCGCGTACCGGCACCTTCTTGAACTCAAAAGGCTTCGTGCTGTGCATTGGCTGTAAATCGCACGCCACCGGCTCCTGCGAGCCGTCCATGTCGCCCGCAGCCTTCAGCAGCGCCTCCAGCAATTTCGTCCATGGCGTCATCGCAAGATGCTGCTCCGCGTTCACCAGGCACTTCACCGCCGCCTTGCCATAGTTCTCCGCTTCTTCCAGTTCTAGCAGCGCAAAACGCAGGACGCGGTTCGTGGGATGGTCCGCCAGTGGATTCGTCTCCGCCATATGCCGCTTCATTCCGCGGATCAGGGCGGGCACGGCGAACTCATAGATACCCACCAGCAGTTCCTCCGTGGTCGGCGCGTTTTGGATTTCCTCAAACAGCACGCGCAGGTTTTCATCCGGCACCTTTTCCAATCCCAGCGGCGGCGTGCGCATTTCTGCCACGCGCTCCCGCACCGCCGTGCAATGCTCCGCGGCGTAGTGGGAGTGCAGGCTGAATGCCATCTTCAGCTCATAGATGGGTTCCGCCGTGAGTCGCGCCTGGAAGACCTGCATGAGACGCTTCAGCGCGTAGTGATGCCGCTTCAGCCGATTCACGCTGTCGTCCACGGACAGCCCGGACTGCATGGCTTCCTTGAAGGTCGCAATCCCAACGAGCGGCGGCAGGCCGCGATATGTCTGGCCGATGGGGGAAGAGGGCTCCGTTTTCATGGCAAAAAAAATTCAAACCCGCAACCGCACAGACGCAGCGCAGGGGAAGGGGCAACTTACGCTCCATTTTAAAACATCCTTGCGACCCTGACGAGACCATTTCGCCAAAGGCAACAGTGCATCGCCATGCACCCTAGCCGTCCAGCGGCTCATGCATCGCAACTTCAATCGCCCAAACAGTGCCCGTCCGATACGCCCCCCCTCTGCCCCTGATCCACCATTCATACTTCGTCACAACCCGCGAATTTCGAACAAACTAAAAGTAAAGTTTATCTAATCAAAATACCCTGTATTAGTATTGTAATTATAAAAAACCCAGCTAAAATATCCCCATGACAGCGATTCAGTCCTGCATGCACCTCTCAACGCAAGCCGGCCTTTCAGGCTCCCTCTCTGTAACCGACCACGACTTGGGTCGTGTCGAGCAAATGCTCGTCGAGACCCGACGCGCCTTGGGTGCCTTGGATCGCGAACTGGATCAGATTCGCGCCAGCCGTAAGGCCACCCGCCAGTTGCAAGCCATTCGCGATGAGGGATGCACGGAGATTGTAGAAGCCTCTTCCCTCCCGCGCAATGTCGTTAGCATCAGCCGTGATCTTTTCCTCTCCGAAGCTCCTGCCGAAGTCGTTCTCGACCCCGCCCTTGAAAAGGCCACCGTGGAAGAACTGAACGCCGCCTTGGCCGACGCCTTCAACCACGTCTCTGGCCGCTAGTTCTCAAAGGAGCGCGCCTGTCTCAGGCGTTCAGGAGAAATTGCATCCCCAAAAGATGCCGTCTCACTTCGTCCCACCCCGCGTCCGCTTTCTCACCACGAGACACCTCGGTGGCGCCCCTTCCAGGTTGATAAAGGCCAGTTTCTGCGCCTCAAAATGTGCCGCTGGCAGTCCCGCCACCCACGCCTCCACGGCGTCCGCCTCCGTATCGCCCCCATCGTGTCCGGGATAGCACACCACGGTGATCATTCCGCCATCGCCGATCCACTCCACCGCAACCCCCAGCGCTGTGAGTGTGGTTTCTGTCCGCGTGAACATTTCCTTCTTCTGCGCTCCCGGCAGCCAGCCCAGGTTAAACATGACCGCGCGTACCTTCCCGCGAAGCTCTGCGGGCAAATGCTGCTCCATCGTTTCATGGCCCGCGTGAATGAGGGTCACCGCGTCTTCCGCTACGTCTTTCTCGGTGCCCTTTGAGGTTTGATCCTTCCTTGGATTTTGGATTTTGGATTTTGATCCTTCCGTTTCCGCCAGTCTCCGGCGTGTCGCCTCCAGCGCCTCCACCTGCACATCAAACGCAAACACCCGCCCGCCCGGCATCACGCACCGCACCAAAAACGCTGTGTCGTGCCCGTTGCCCATCGTCGCATCCACCACCACATCCCCCGCGCGCAGGCGTGGCGCGAGCAACGCATGTGACCAACGCACCGCCGTGGGTAGCGCTTCCTCGAAGCGTGTGCCGTGCGAGAGAGTGGAAAGTTCGTCCTCAGTCATTGCTGCGCACATCCACCGCTCCTTCCAGCGGCTTGTCATCCAAAAGATGCTCCACCAGCATCTTTGCAAAGAACGGCGCGCGCAGTGTGCCCTTGGAGCCGAGGCCGTTCAGCAAACACACCCGGCCATGCACCGGATGCCTTCCCAAGATAAGCTGTCGTTGTTTGACAATGGGCCGCACGCCCCTTTGCGCCTCGCCGAGTTCAAACGGCACCTTTAAGAATCTCTCCAGTTTTCCGCGCAGGTCCGCGATCGACTCTTCCATGGGCCTCGCAAGATCGACTTCATAAGTGGACCCCGCCCGCCATTCACCGCCTCCCCGTGGGAGCAACCATGCGCCGCGGTTCACGATCCGCTCGTCCGGCAGCCCGGCTTTCAGAGCGGCAATCACTCCCTGCATGCTGTCGAATTTCAGCCACGGAAAAAAACGCGCACTGTCCTGCTCTCGCCAGCCCCGGCAAAAAACCACGGCGGCAAAATCTCCTCCCTGCCAGCGCACCGAGTCTTCACGCGCCTCCACCTCATTCTCCTCCACGCGCGCCGCGCGCACGGCATTATGCCGGGCAAAGAACTCCCGGCTCGCCTTCAGATAGACCGCGGTGTCCAGCCAGCCCGCATGCTGCTGCACGAATCCTCCCAGCTCATCGCGGAAAAACGCACTCGTGTTCGGCAGCACCTCCACACCCGGTTTCAGCCACGGTTGGAGTTCACCGCGCGACTGCCGCTCCTTCCACCACGCCACCTCACGCTCGTCATTGAGGAGGCGCAGGTATTCCGCCTCGCGGTAGAAATCTTCGCCAAGCAACTTCTCCACTCGCGAGTAAAATGCCCGCGCCTCGGGCAGAAACTCATCAATCCGCCAGCTCAAGTTCAGCCGCCGTCCCGTCACCGGCGTGACCAGCCCTGCCGCGATCTTCGAAGACGTCACCGCCTCATCCGGATCCGCGATGACAAAACGCACCCCGCGCTCCCAGAGCCGCCACGCCACCGCCGTCCCCGCCAATCCTTGGCCCGCAATGAGGATTGCGGATTTGGGATTACGGATTGCGGATTCCATCGCTCAACAATAGCTCAGCCTTCGCAAACGCGAAGCTTTCAACCCTGAACCCAGAACCCTGAACAGAGCTCATGCGCGCGCGCCTACATCCCCATGATCTGATACCCACCATCGACATAGAGAACTTGCCCGGTGATCGAAGCCGCGCCGTCGCTGGCAAGGAACACGCCCGTGGCGCCGAGTTCGGCAGGTTCACAACTCCGGCCAATGGGCGCATGCGCGTCATAATGCTTCAACATGGCGCCGAAACCGGCGATGCCGCGCGCCGCCAAAGTGTTCACAGGACCCGCGCTGATGCAGTTCACGCGAATCTTCTTCTTGCCCAAGTCATACGCCAGGTAGCGGGTGCTCGCTTCCAGAGAGGCCTTCGCCACACCCATCACGTTGTAGTGCGGCACCACCTTCTCCGCGCCGTAGTAGCTCATGGCCACGATGCTGCCGCCGTCCGTCATGAGGGGCGCCGCCTTGCGTGCCAGATGCACCAGTGAATAGGCGCTGATGTTGTGTGCCGTGAGATACGCGTCGCGCGAGGTGCTCACGAAGTCGCCCTCCAGTGCTTCCTTCGGCGCAAAGGCGATGCTGTGCAGCAGCAGGTCCACCTTGGGCGCGATGCCCGTCACCTTGTCAAAAAAAGTGTCCACTTCATCGTCCTTCGTCACGTCACAGGGGAAGAGCGGCGTGTCCGCGCCAAAGGTTCCCGCCAATTCTTCCACGTTTTCCTTCAGACGGTCGCCCTGGTAGTTGAAAATCAACTTCGCGCCCGCGGCATGCCAGGCCTGCGCAATCGCCCAGGCAATGCTGCGCTTGTTCGCGACTCCAAAGACGAGTCCGGTTTTTCCTTCGAGAGGTCGTGCGTTCATCCCTTTTGCTTAGGCCCACTTTAAGCCAAAAGCAACCCCGGATGCCCACCCTCAAACCCATGAGACCTTGTGGCCGAGACCGTTGGTCTCGGGAAATTTCTCGTTTCCTCCACAACCTCCGCCGCAAAAATTCAGGCGAGCGCCAGCAACACATCCTGGTTCTTCAACCGCCCCGACATCTGCTTGCGGTACACATGCTGCGTCGGCCGAATCAGGCCCTGGCTTGCCGGCACTTTCATGAACTGCGAGGCCAGTTGCGGCGATTCCTCCCACCGGATGGAATCATGCTCGGAACTCGGCTGGCAATAGAGCGTGTGATCGAATGTGGCCCGGTCATGCACCATGCCGTCATGAATGTGCACGGTGGGGAAGAAGAGCGACGTGGGTTTTGCGGACGCAAAGGAAAACGCCATGGGGTGCACTTCGGCATGGCCCGCCTTCAGCTTGAACACCGCGAACCCAAAATCCTTGTATCCCGGAAGCTGCTGCCACACATCCGTGGGCAGCACAAAGCGCGCGTCCAGCCGCGAAAAGTCCCCGATGCTGGGCACAAAGCTCGCGTCGTAGGCGCCTACAGATTCCACCTTGATCGTCTGGGCGTGCGTGGGTGCTGCCGCTGTCGTGGGTTGGTTGAAAGTGCCGCGCGGCGCCGGATAGCCGCTCGCCAGGTCGTCGAAAAAATTCTTGTACTTCTCCAGGGAGATAAACTTCACCGCGCCGTCTCCACGGCCCTTCGCCACCGGGATCGGCAACAACATTGCCACGTCCTGCACTGTGCTCAGCGCCATGGAATACGCGATGAACTGATTGCCCTGCTCGCCCATCCGCGCAAAAATTCGCGTATCATTCACCGACTGGATTTTGCCAGAAAAGCAGCACATGCCCTGATGCTAGCGGGCTGTGCAGAGTGAAACAAGCTTTTCCCCGTCTCTCCGGACTCGCCCCAGCCACCCTTTATCTCTGCCCGGCATCCTTCGATGCTCTTTGCTTCTTTGCTTCTTTGCGACAAAATCCAATGCGCCACCGCCGCATTCCACGCCCATGAAGCTCCTCCAGCTCACCACCTACCTTGACGACCTGCTGCAGACGGCCACGTTGCCAGACTATCCTGATGCCTTGAACGGTCTGCAACTCGAAAGCCAGCGCGGCACTGTGACAAAAATCGCTGCCGCAGTGGATTCCTGCCTGCCTGTCATCCAGCAGGCCGTCGCCCGGGGTTGTGATCTCCTCCTTGTCCATCACGGCATGTTTTGGGCCAACGGCATGCAGCCTCTCACCGGCGCCCCTTTTCAAAAAGCCCGCACCGCCATCGAAAACAATCTCGCGATTTACAGCGTGCATCTTCCGCTCGACGGACATCTCGAGTTCGGCAACGGCATCGTGCTCGCCCAAGCTCTTGGCCTCGAGGCGGCGTGGGAACCCTTCTATCCCTACAAGAACTTCAACATCGGCGTGCGCGCCGCGGTGAACCTTTCCCGTGCCGATCTCACTACGCGCCTCAGCAGCGCGCTCGGTGGCATCAAGCCCCATCTCTGTGCCGGCGGCCCCGAATCCGTTTCCCAGATCGGCATTGTCACCGGCGGCGCTGGTTCGGAAGTCGCCGCCATGAAAGCGGCCGGCATCGATACCTTCATCACCGGCGAAGGCCCGCACTGGAGCTATACCCTCGCGGAAGAACTCGGCATCAATGTTTTCTACGGCGGCCACTACGCCACCGAGACCTTTGGTGTCAAAGCCCTCGCTGCACACCTGCACGCCAAGTTCGGCATTCCGTGGGAGTTCATTGACCATCCATCGGGGCTTTAGTCCATCTTCCAAAACGGGATTGTAGGGCAGGCGCTCCGCCTGCCGGAATTTCCGACCTTTCTTCTGAGCCTCGAAACCTCGATGACAGGGCAGACAGAGTGCCGGCCCTACAAATAATTACTGCAGGGAACGTTCTAGCCGCACCCGCACCCCGCGTGCTCGCCTTCCGCCACGCACGGCATCAGCGGCCGCTCCCCATCCGCCTCCGGCGCTGCCATTCTGGGATTCGGCGCCTGTGGCACGAGGCCTAGGTCCTCCAGCAATTTCATATCCTCATTGGCCCGCGGATTCTTCGTGGTCAGCAGTTTGTCTCCGTAGAAAATCGAATTGGCACCGGCAAAGTAGCACATGGCCTGCGCTTCCTTGCTCAGCGAGTAGCGGCCCGCGCTGAGGCGCACCTTGGTCTTCGGCATGGCGATGCGCGCCACGGCGATCACCCGCACGAGATCAAACACATCGACCACCGTGTTGTCCTCCATCGGCGTGCCCTTGATCGGCATGAGCATGTTGATCGGCACGCTCTCCGGCTGTGGATTGAATTCGCTGAGCGTCGCCAACATTTGCAGCCGGTCTTCCTTCTGCTCGCCGAGGCCCAAGATGCCGCCGCAGCACACGCTCATCCCCGCTTCCTGGGCGTGGCGGATGGTGCGTAGCCGGTCATCGAAGGTATGCGTGCTTACCACGTTCGGATAATGTTCGCGGGAAGTATCGATGTTGTGGTTGTAAGCCGTCACGCCCGCTTCTTTCAACGCGCTTGCTTCTTCGGAACCCAGTTCGCCCAGCGTGACACAGACTTCCATTCCCAGCGTGCTCACGTCGCGCACGATGTCCAGCACCTGGTCAAACTTCCTCGTGCCGGCGCGCACGCCCTTCCAGGCCGCGCCCATGCAGAAACGCGTGGAGCCGCTTTCCTTCGCCGCGCGCGCGCGCTCCATGACCGCGTTCTTTTCCATGAGCTTTTCCGCCTGCACACCGGTGGAATACCGGGCGCTCTGGGCGCAGTAGCCGCAGTCCTCGCTGCAGCCGCCCGTCTTGATGGAAAGCAGGGTGCAGAGCTGCACCTCCCGCTCCGGCCAATGCTCCTCATGCACCGCCCGCGCCTGCTTGAGCAGGTCAAAAAACGGCTGGTGGTAGAGGCGGTGCAGGTCGGAGTATTGCATGGTCAAAAGAACGTGAGCCCCGCATCATGCCACCATCCAAACGAAATGCCAGTAGGCAAATCGGCCCATGCGGGTCCTACTCCGCCGTCACTCCGGGCACGGTCCACTCCTTGCCGCACGCCGCGCATCCAAAGATCTCCATCTGCTGCTTGTCCTTTTCCACCGACCGAAGGTGCTTCATGGGCCGCGAGCACTGGGGGCACCGTGCTTGGTTGATGCGCAGCAAAATCCATCCCGCAAAAACCACCAGCCAGCCAATCGCCAGCACCGGCAACAACCAGGGCGAGAGATGCTCCGCCTTTTCAGCGCCTAGGGCCACAGGGATGAGCAACGCAATGAGCAGCGCCAGCCCAAGGAAGGTTCCCCGATGATGGGTTGGATGAATTTTTGGAAGTTCCTCCATGAAATCGTGCTTCTTTCTCGGCTGTCTGATTGCATTCGATCGGTCCCATCAAAACTCCCCTTGGACAATCTCCCGGCTCGGCACGTCGTCCATGCCCCTGTTGAAGAGCGCCATTCGCAGCGTGGTGTATTTGATTCCCAGCGGCTCCTTGGTTTCCTTGAGCGGGAAAATGTCGGTGGCCCGGATCTCGCCCGTCGCGAGGTTTTGATAGCGCAACTCGTAGTCGCCGGGTTCGAGCTTCATCAAAGAGAAAGCCGTCGCAGCGGGGAGGAAGCAGGTGCGGACCTGCCACGCCCGTCCACCGCGGAGAGCGATGAGTTTCACGAAGACGTCATCGCCGTTCTCAGTATTGTCGAGGGTGATGCGTGATTCCCCTTTGGTGGCTTCCTGTGGATAGCCCCGGACGTAGTTGGCAATCATGGGCCATTCCGCGCCATTCGGCGCGGTGGCAGGACGAACATAGGTGCCTGTCTTCTTTGAGGGTGGGTGAAACGAGGCTTGCGAGTCAGGGTGGAGGAGATTTTTGGATTTTGTTTCGTGCAGTCGCGACGTCCGGTTGTTGTCAGAAAACAAGCTGGCCAGCAATGAGAGCTTCTCTGCCGGCGCACTGTTTTCGGAGCCCCGCGATCGATCTTCCTTCACGTGCTCTCCCAACCCCTTTACCGAAAAGGGAAGGCCCGCACCGTCCTTGTGGTAAAGGTTTGCCGCCACCATGATCACGATCAGCATGCTCATTCCCAAGGTGAAGCGCATTCTGTTACGCGCTGCGTCATGGGGTGGTGTGCGGTAGGCCCACATCGGCGACTGGTAGGGAGGCCGCGAGTCGGGCCGACTCTGGTAGTAGGGACCGCCCGTCGTGGCATAGGTCCGTGATTGCTGGTGGCGCTTCCAGGCCTCACGGCTTGCGCTGGCGGGGGAAGGGTCCTTGGGCTGAAAATCCCTCGTTCTTCGCAGAGTGAGTTCCTGATCGTAGGCCCGGCGCTTCGCGGGATCTGATAGGATCGCGTAGGCATCATTCACGATGCGCATGATGCGCTCGCTGTCCGCATTGCCCGGATTCCGGTCCGGGTGATGTTTCAGGCACAGCTGGCGATAGGCGGACTTGATCGCATCCCGTGTCGCCGTTTCCGGCACTTTCAGGTTGTCATAATGGGTCCGCATGGGCGCAGCGGGATCCATTCTGCCACCATTCGCTCCAAACGCCAGCCCATCCTCAGCCCACCACCTTCTCCAGCGCATCCATCGACTGCTGGTATTCCATCGCGCCCGGCGCTCCGGCGAGGGCGCGGATGTGCCGCCACGCAGCCAGATTCATGCGCATGAAAAGATCCACGCTGAGCGCGGTCATGAACATGGAGCGCGCCACAAACTCCAGCGCGTACTCCACCAGGTCCAGCGGCTGCATGAGAGCCTTCTTTGGATCGGTGCCGAAAAGGTGAACGCCCATCACCTGCCGCGTCAGCAGGAAAGTCAGCAGCAAAATACCTCCTGCCGCCGTGATGGCTGTGACCGTGAGCATCGCGCTTTTGAGCCGCTTTTGGTCGGCTTCACCAAGCAGCGGCGCAGTGAACGCCTCCGCACGGAACACGTAAACAAAGTGCGCCAGCACCACCAGCCCCAAGCCGGCGAGGATCAGCGGTTCCGCCGTCACTTGGTCCACCGCGATGAAAATCACCAGAAGGAAAAGGCCGTAGAGCGGCGCGGCCATTACCACGAACCATCCCGGCAAAAGCGACTGCGGCAGCAGGTTCTTCACCTTCATGCAGCCCTTCAGCACGCCCGGCACCAGGGAGAGCACCGTGGGCAGCAGCATCACCAGATAGTGCCCGCCTTCCATGAGGCCTTCCGCAAAGTCTTTCAGAAAATTCACCGGGTCCTTCGCGAGGGAATAGCTGACTTCCTTCTCGCCAAACCAGCTCCAAGGGCACACCGCGATCGCCATCGGCAGCAGGAAACCAAAGAGGAAACCCGCCACCAGGAATTTGTAGGAGAGCCGCAGGTTGTTCCCCACGAAGAGAGCCATCAGCGCCATCACCGCCAGCACGTACAGAGGCGCTGACTCCATGATGTCCGTGAATTTTTCAAACGTGTTCTTCGGCTTCTCTATCTCTTCCACTTCTTCTGCATCGTCTTTGCCCGTCTTGGACTTCTCCGCTCCAGCCTTCGGCTTTTCCTCTTCGTCATCTTCCTTGTCAGCCTTCGCTTTCGCCTTGGCGTCGGGTTCCTCCTTTTCCTTTTCGTCTTCCTTCTCCACCTTCGGTGGCGTTGGCGCCTCCTGGTTGAACCTCAGGGGCTGCATCTTCTTTATTTTGTCCAACGCCTCACTGGTCGGGCTCTTCCCCCCTTGCGGCGGTTGGGGTGGCTTTGGGGATTCCGTTTTCTCCTTCAGTTCGTCGCCCTTCTCCTTGAGCTCGCCCGCTTTCTCCTTCAGCTTGTCGACCGCAGGTTTCAGGTCGTCCACCTTCGCTTTGATTTCCTCCACTTTCTGCTCCGCGCCTGTCGGCAGCATTTTGCCAAACTTCTCCTTCAGCGGTTCCGTGAGCGACTCGATCAAATCCGAATCATCATCTTCCTCCGTCAGGTTCCGGTACGTCGTCAAACCTGCGCTCAGCACCGTAGCGATCACCACCATGAAGATCAGCGCCCGACGCCATGCCATGTAGCGCTGGATCGCCGGCTCACTGATGCCTGCTGCGGCATAATGCACCGCCTCCCCCTCGCTCAACTTCGTTGCACTTGGACTCGCAAAGGCACGCTTCAAAAGATTGATCGGATTCATGAGAAGGGGAGTAGGTTCGTCGTCGTATTTCAGCGCAGTGTCGTACCTTGGGAGCAGGATTCGTGCGGGAGGAGACCGCACATCAAGCACCGGCACGGGAGCTTTGGTGGACAAGCCTAGATCATCCACATTGAGCCGCTCGCGGCAAGCCTGATCGGGGGAATTGCAGAACGTCCGCTTTCTCGTGGCGGCGCCCGCGATCATCTCCCCTCAATTCTTGGTCCGTTCTGGGCGGCATTTCGTATCCATCGTTAGGCGTCGCTCGGACGCTTCAGCGAGCCCCCGAATCCATGACCTCCCTGTATGAAACCCACCTTCCCGTCAGTGATCTGGCGCGGAGCAGCACCTTTTATCGCGATATCTTGGGACTCGTTCCCGCCTTCGCCCAACCCCACCGCGGCGTGGCTTTTTTCTACTTCGGAGCACGGGAGCGCGGCATGCTGGGACTCTGGGCGCCCGGGTCACCTTGGGGCTGGAAACCGGGTGAAACACATCGATGTCATTTCGCCATCGCGGTGTCTCTGCCGGAGTTGTTGGCGAATGTCGATCGGCTCAAATCTCTCGGAATTGAATTACGGGGAGCCGATGACCAGCCTGTGGATGAGCCGTCTGTGATCGGCTGGATGCCCTCCACACAAATCTACTTCCATGATCCAGACGGGCACCTGGTAGAATTTATCAACCTGCTGGATGAAGAGCCGTCGCCTTCCTTTTTTGGCTCCTTGTCGGCGTGGCGGGAGCAAAAACCCCTCCGCTCGCCTTCCTCTTCTCCCGTGGCCTCCGCCATCGCCTCGTCCCTCTCTGTCCACACCAGCCGGAAAAAGCGCGGCAGCAGGTTCGAGGTGCCGAAGCGCCTCATCCGGAATCGTGGCTTCGTGTACATGCCGGGCAGCCGAATGGGCGCGGTGCAGGTGTGCGCCTCGATCGGCGGAATGGATGCTCTGCAAGGGGCTCCGCCGGGTTGGGTCGAGTCGCCTGCGGCCCTCAAAATGGGCTCTCTTCTGGCCATGGCACAAAGGTTTTGTTGCAAAGAGATCGTTTTTCATCCCGCCCACGCGCTCATTTTTTCCACGCATGCACCAAGGGCTTACTCAAAAAAAGGCGCGGTTGGCTAACCCAAGCGCGCTTTGTTTTACACAATCTGTTTTCCGCGGAAGCATTCACCTCATGGCACGCGGAAAATTTTCCCTGTAGTCGGGTCGCGTGCCAGGGAGCCACTGGTCAGGCCGGTGGCGTCCAGTTGATTGAAAGGCTCATAAGGGCTCTTCAAGAATCCTGGCTTTTCCGCACGTACCGCGATCGGATATTCTTTTCCGGTCGGGGCCGGGTCCTTGGGCGCAGCCATCTTCTCTTGGGAGGGCGGCAGGTCCGCAGGCTTTTCCGTCTTGGACCCGATCAACATCTTCTCCGGGGGGGCTGAATTCTCACTGGAACGATCAGCAGCGGGAGTTGGCGCAGGGCGCTCAAATTTCTTCTGGACGGTTTCGATGGCCGTCGATGGCGGAGATTCTTCCAAAGAAT
>Ga0265327_10004523_pt1 | contig 12272 bp, 9 predicted proteins | sample 41621metaG_FD_202089 | JGI IMG/M metagenome (GOLD analysis project Ga0265327, IMG submission 202089) | Rhizosphere microbial communities from Carex aquatilis grown in University of Washington, Seatle, WA, United States - 4-16-21 metaG | ecosystem: Host-associated > Plants > Roots > Rhizosphere >...
ACTGCGGCACCGAGTGGGTGGGAGTGGAAGGCGTAGCCTCTGTTCACTTTCAATATGCGGATCTCCACGCGGCCGTCGTCAGACACCTTCTGGAGCTCGAATTGCGTCATGTGACAGCCATTGGCCACCGGCTCGACCGCCGGCCGGCTTCACGGCGGGTGATGGAAAGTTTTGCAGCCGCCGCACGGCAAGCGGGCATGACGGCTGCGGTTTTCGACATCGGCGGTGAATTGTCGCCTGCGGTATCCCCCCAGCGTCTGCTGGCACCGGAGGGCGAGATTGCCCTGAGCGGACTGCTGAAATCCTTGCCGGGACCTGCGGCGATCTATTGCGCCAGCGATCACATGGGATTCATCGTCTGCGAAGTGGCAGGTCGCCTGGGGCTGCGGGTGCCGGAGGACATCGCCGTGGTGGGGATGGGGGACGATCTGGTCGGCCACTTTTGCTCCCCTCCGCTGACGTCGGTGGCGGGTCCGGCCCGCTCGGTCGGCTATGCCGCGGCCGACTGTTTGACGAGGTGGCTTACCAGCGAGATTCAGCCGTTCAATGTCGAGACGGTTCCCGGCGGCAAGCTGATCGTAAGGGAGAGCACGGTTGGAAAGTCCGGCAGTGTGGTCATGGAAGCCGTGCGCCGCTACATCTCGCTGCATGCGGTCCGGGGCCTGTCGCTCGGAGAGTTGGTGGACTTGTCGGGCCTGTCGGTGAAGACGCTGGTGCGGCAATATCGGGCCGCCTTCGGACTGGAACCACTGGAGGACGTTCATCAGCAGCGTTTGGGCGAGGCACGGCGTTTGCTGTTATCCACCAACTCGATTTCCGACGTGGCCGCAGCCTGTGGCTTCACCTCCCACTCGGCGTTCGTGAACTACTTCCAACGCCATGCCGGCTGCCGGCCGAGCGACCTCCGGACGGCTGCGCCGGATGAATCCCGGGCGATCGGTTAGAACGTTCTCAGCAATTCTTCCGTCTCCCTCAGCTTCGGTTTCGGAAGGTGCTGGATCAGCCGCGGAAAGCGTTTGCCTTCGAGCAGGATATACTCGCCATTGCGGGAGAGCATCAAACGCTGGGCCTGTAATTCAATCGACGAGACACCGCGCGCGGCGGCGAGGGCCTTGATGCGTGCGATTTGGAGCAGGTTCTCGACCGGCGCGGGGAAACGCCCGAAGCGGTCCCGCCATGAGGTCTCCAGTTTCCGCACCGCCTTCTCAGTGACTGCTTCCGCCAGCTCGCGGTAGGCGGCGATGCGGAGCTTCGTCTCGGAGAGCCAGGCGGCTGGCAGGAAGGCGGGGATCAGAATCGTCGCGGGCGTGGCGGCGGCGAGGAATTGCGATTCGTTGAACGAGATGAAGTCGGCCTTGAAGGTCGTTTCCGCGTGCGCCGTGGTCTGGCCGCGGCCCTTGAGCCGGTCGACCGATTGGCGCAGGAGCTGGCAGTAGAGATCGAAGCCGATCTGGGCGATGTGGCCGCTCTGTTTCGTGCCTAACAGATTGCCCGCACCGCGGATCTCCAGGTCCCGCATCGCGATTTTGAAGCCGGACCCGAGGGCGGTGTATTGCTTGATCGCGTGGATGCGCTTGCGGGCATCGCCGGCGGTCATCATGTCGCGCGGCAGCAGGAGAATCGCATACGCCTTTTCCCCGGCGCGCCCCACCCGGCCTCGGAGCTGATAGAGATCGGCCAGGCCGAAACGGTCCGCACGGTCGATGAGGATGGTATTCGCATTTGGGATGTCGATGCCGGTCTCGATGATGGTGGTGGCGAGGAGCACATCCGCCTCGCCCTTGACGAAGGTGTGCATCACGACTTCGAGGTCGTCCTTGTCCATCTGGCCGTGGCCGATGAGGATGCGCGCCTCGGGGACCAGCTCGCGGATCTTCGAGGCCATCATGTCGATGGTCTTGACGCGGTTGTGCAGGAAGAACACCTGGCCGCCGCGTTTCATCTCGCGCTTGATCGCATCGCGGATGATGCGTTCGTCATACGCGCAGACGGTGGTGGCCACGGGGACCCGGTTGGGCGGCGGGGTCTCGATGGTGGACATGTCGCGCGCGCCCATCAGCGCCATGTAGAGCGTGCGCGGAATGGGGGTGGCGGAGAGCGTCATCACGTCCACCTGGCGGAACAGCTCCTTGAACTTCTCCTTGTGCTTCACGCCGAAGCGCTGCTCCTCATCGACCACCACGAGGCCGAGATCCTTGAAATGCACATCTCCCGAGACCAGGCGGTGGGTGCCGATGACGATGTCCACCGATCCATCCTCCAGGCCGCGCAGGGTCTCGCGGACTTCGGCCGGTGAGCGGAAGCGGTTGAGCAAATCCACGCGCACCGGGTAGTCCGACATCCGCTCCCGGAAGGTGCGCCAATGTTGTTCTGCCAGCACGGTGGTCGGCACCAGGATGGCCACCTGCTTGCCACCGGTGACGGCTTTGAAGGCGGCGCGGATCGCCACCTCGGTTTTGCCAAAGCCGACATCGCCGCAGATCAAGCGATCCATCGGCTGCTTGGACTCCATGTCCGCCTTCGATTCCTCGATGGCGCGGCGCTGGTCAACGGTCTCGGTGTAGTGGAACGAGTTCTCGAACTCGAACATCCAGCGCGAGTCCGGCGGGTGCGCGTGACCGGCCTGGGATTCACGCTCGGCCTGCACGCGGAGAAGCTGCGCGGCGTAGTCGAGAATGGACTTCTCCGCCGACTTGCGGGCGTTTTTCCAGGAGGCACCGCCGAGCTTGTTGAGGTCGGGGGTCTTGCCTCCGAGGCCGACGTATTTGCCGACGAGGTGGGCTTGCTCCAGCGGCACGCTGAGAATCGAGCCGCCGTCGTACTCGATCGCCAGTTCCTCGCCATCGTCGCCCGGATGGATGCCACGGAATCGACCGATACCATATTCATAGTGGACGACCAGATCGCCCTCCGAGATCTCATCGATGGTGGCCCGGGCGATGGCGGACCGGGCGCGGTCGAGGGAGGAACGGCGCGGTGCACCGGGAGTGCGGTAGCGGCCGAACATTTCCGACGACGACAGCACCGCGAGGTTCAGCGCGGGAACGGTGAATCCGGCGAGCAACTCGCCACGCAGCGGGTTCAGCCCGAGTTCCTTCAGGCTCTGGCCGGCGAGATCGCTGAAGCGTTCCTCCTCGCCATCGTTCGAGAAAGCGATCGCCACATCCCAACCATCGCGCTTCCACTCGTTGAGCTGTTTGAAAAAGCCATCGCGGCGCGACTGTTCGAGCACGAAATCACCTGCATCGAAGACACCGAGCGGGCTGTTGTAGCAGACCGTGGAGAAGTCCTCTTCACCCTCCAGGTCCGCGCTGTCTTCCAGAATGCGGATGTCCGGCCGCAGCACTTCGTTGACGCCGACGGAAACGATCAGGTCGTGCTTGCGGCGGTAGTCGCCGACCGTGGCTTCCGAGGCGGGCTCGGCAAGAAGCAGCTCGGCGGTTTCCAGTTTCCGCGTGGAGGCCTGCGAATCGAGATCGAACTCACGCAGCGACTCCAGGTCGGTATCGAAAAATTCCAGCCTCAACGGCCGCGCCGCCTGCCAGGCGAAGAGGTCAAGGATGCCGCCGCGCACCGCGAATTGGCCGCGTCCCGCCACCGTGGGCACGCGCTCGTAGCCATGCCCGGCGAGTGTCTTCGCTAGCTCCTGCGGATCGAGCACCGTTCCGGGCTTCAATAGCGTACGCGAGTCGCGCAGCGCACCTGGCGACGGGGCGGGGGAGTCGAAGGCCTCGCTGCCGCAGATGACCACGCAGGCATCTTCCCGCGCCAGGGTTTCCAACACCGCGAACCACTCGGCGGCGGATTCCGGGTCGGCGATGGTGCCATCCGTCGTGGCACTGGGGGCCTCCGGCAGCACCAAGGCCAGCGTGCCCCACAATTCGAGTTCGCTGGCAAGGCGTTCGCGCTGGCGGGGGAGATCGCAGACCAGCCACAGGCGGTGCATTTTCAGGTCACGGGCGGCCTCGATGGCCACGGCGGCCAGCCAGGCGTGGGAGGCATCCTCGGCGTGATCGAGCACGGCTTCCCCCTCGCCGGTGGCCAGCGGGGCCAGGCGTTTCGCAAAATCGGGCTGCGTCACCGCCCGCCGCAGCCAAGCATGGGCACCGTCCACCGCGCGGGTCACGAGGCAGGCATACACGGGTTTTTCCCTGCTGCAAGCAAGGCCGTGTGGTTTTGCATTCACCTTTTCCGTGGAACTGCTAGCATCGCGCATGCGTTCGTACGCCACACTTCTCCTGCTCGCGGTCTGCGCCTTCGTTTCCACCAACTGCCATCCGATCGGGCCGCCCGATGGCGGTATCGACCGGACGATCAACTGGCGGGCACCCTCCGGCCCGCCCCTCCAACCCGGCTCGGTCCCCGCCGAGCGCCTGTTGCGCCAGGTCAATCTCAAGCCCGACATGGTCAAGGCCGGCACCTATGGCCGCAAGGTGGTCCGCCCGATGCACCCTCTCTACATCACCATCCACAGCACCGAGAACTACACCGCCGGTGCCGCCCAGCACGCCCTCGCCTTGAAACGCGGTGCCCTTCGCGCGAGGAAGGACCCCCGCTTCAACCGCATCGGCTTCCTCATCTGGCACTTCACTGTGGATGATCACGTCGCCATCCAGCACATGCCCACCAACGAACAGGGCGAGCACGCCGACTTCAACGGCCCCGGCAACAACTACTCCATCGGCATTGAAATGTGCGAAAACCGCGGCGGCAACCTCAACGCCACCATTGAGCGCACCGCCAAGCTCACCGCCTACCTGATGAAACGAAACGGCATCCCGCTGCGCTGCGTCGTCCCCCACGAACACTGGGCCCGCCGCGGCGTCAGCCCCGAGCACAAGAACTGTCCGCACTTCCTCATGGACCATGGCCATCCCGGTGCGAAATGGCGCTGGTTCATCGGCAAGGTGAACTACTACTACCAGTCCCTGCAGTGAGCGGAGACTCCTCCGGCAGTCCCGGCAACCGCGACGTCTTCCTCGATCCGGACACCTTCTACGCCTGCGACCGCTGCACCGCCTGCTGCAAGTGGCCCGGCGATGTCCGCCTCGAAGACGACGAGATTCCCCGCATCGCCGCCCACCTCGGCCTCGCCGAATCCGAGTTCGTCGATCGCTACACCCGCCTCCGCACCAATCGCCAGGGCCTCTCGCTGATCGAAAAGGACAACCACGAGTGCATCATGCTCGACGGCAACGCCTGCCGCATCCACGCCGTGAAACCCGGCCAATGCGCGGGTTTTCCCAACAAGTGGAACTTCCCCGGTTGGCGCCAGGTCTGCGCCGCCAAGGCCGTCCCCATGGACGAAGCCCGGGCGAGGGGACTGGTGACGTAGCACAATCGTTCTTGCTTGTGGGTGGCGTTGGGAATTTGTGCGTTGCGCGTTGAGCTGCATATGGCATTGAAAATGAGGACAAAGAAGCAAAAGCAGCACCGAGTGAACAGGCATGTCGCATGCGACCTTCCCGTGAGTCTTATAGAGCATGTTCGCGAGAAGCGGACTGCACTGAAACTCACGCAGCATGCCCTCGGCAAACTACTTGGCTACGAGAAAAGCTCCGTTTCGCGGTGGGAGCTTGAGAAAATGCCTGCTGTAGGCGAGGCGAGGCGCAAGTTGGTGGAGTGGCTTGGCTTCGATCCCGACATATCGCCAACATGAGCCCCCCTAATTCAGGGGGGATCGCGTTCGAAACCCGGTTCTCTTCCCGGTTGTCGGGCCAGAAAATCTTAGCGTCAGGGAAAAACGAACTCCGAATGAATTCGAAAAAATGGCAAAGGATTTCCCCTATCCAATCCCGGCGTAATGACCCGGTCAAGAATCAGATCCCAGAATATTTCTCGCGTAAGCAGGTCGTCCTGGGGCGAAAGCTTCGGATCGATTTGGGTGAGAAGGAGCGTGAATTATCGTGGGGACAGTAGCCTCCACCTATCGCTTGTGCTGGGAGATCGAAATCAAATTCCGGGCATCCATCTTTCAATGTCGAGACGCATGCTGGCCAGAATCGCAGCATGAGTTATTTTTCAGACGGCTTCTAAGTACCCGGGCTATCTTTGGTCCAATGGAGCAAACTGGAACCTACTTCTTCCCTACGTCTTGTCAGGAAATGCTCTGGACTCGCACTCTTGCCTCCAACGGCCATATTCGCGCCACAACGGCAGGCAGAATCGAATCCGTGTGATAAAAGCGCCCCGCGCACCTCCTGAATACGAGACCCCCTCCAGATCGTCTCCAAGCTATCGTCGATATGACCAACGGTCGGGCCAATTGAAGTACCACAACAACACGGCACGATCCTCCCGTCCTGATTCACGAAAATTTCGTTCCATGGCCGGGTGCAGGCCAGGCCCTGAGGCTTCGGAAACCGGCCTGGTGGGAGATTGGCAGGATCTTTTCCCTCCCATCGCCGCCCCCCCACCCCGGTGGTGTCTCCCAGGTAGGGCGGGTAACTGAGCGCCACACCGCATCGTTGCGCCGTGGCCCGGGCACGGGAAATCGCCTCGTTTACCGCCTCCTGATGATGAAAGACCGAATCGTTCTCGTCGATGGTCCCCCGCGCCACCATCGAATCGTAAATGACCGCGTAGGTAAGCGTCACCGCATCCACTCCTTCATTCGCACAAAATTCGATCAGTTGCGAAAGGTCGTCCAGAGTTTGCCGCATCAATAAACTGCCCACGATGATGCGAGCATCCCTGTTCCCACTGCTTTGGCGACGTTGATGAATGAGACGAATCGCGGTCACCACATTTCTCCAGCGTCCGGGCGGACGAATCCGCTCATAATTCTCCCCGAACCCATCGATCGAGAATTGCACACTGACCGGACGATCCGCAAACGCATCTACAAAGTCGGTCAAACGGGGAAGAAGAATGCCGTTGGTCGTGAGGTGCACGTAATGTCCGGCTTCAATCGCCCGCCGCATGACCCCGGGGTGCCGCAGCAACCACAGACACGGCTCACCGCCGATAAACGCCAATCTCACCGGATGAGGGATCTGATCCAGTGTCTTGTTTGCGGTTTCCACCGCCATTTCCAGCCGGGGTTTGTGCGGATGATCGCACATGATGCACCGGAGATTGCAATCCCATAGCAAACGAAGGGTCACAAACCGGAGGGCCGAAAATGGGATCGCTGTAGCGTCAGGTTCCATGGCAAATTGGAGAATCTCTGGATTTTCGTATAAAGCCCACCATTCCAAACCGACCCCAGTCCGAATGGCCTGATTTCGCCCAGTCGGTCTTGCCGTCAGTATGACTGTAGGTCTTCGCAAGGAACTCGGCGAAGCTCGAATTCATATTCACATCGTGGGAGACCAGGTACCCTCCGTCAACGATCCGCGGCCAGAAGGTATTGAATTCCCATAACTGGTGGTCGTAGCGATGCGAGCTATCGTGGAAAAAGAAGTCTATTTCTCCGGGAATGGCACCTTCCTCCCGGATCATCTGGCCTATTTCGCCCGTCAGGAGTTCCAAATGGGATCGCAAATGCTCTGGCACGAGAATCCCGACATCGTCGCCGGAACAACGGTCGATGCTCGTGACCTTGAAATCCGGCACCTTGGCATCGTGGAGTGCCTGGAGGATGAAGGCAGCCGACATTCCACGGAATGTGCCCGTTTCAAGAACCCGTCGCGGCTTCGCGATTCGCACCAGCGCGTAAAGCGCCGCCGCGTCCACCTTGCCAAGGGTATGAGGGACGCTGCCCGTCGCCTCCCGGCGTTCTTGCATTTCGGCCATGAACTTGCTCGAGAGACTTTCAATCACGATCCTGAGAAATTCCTCCCACGAAAACGATGTATTAAGTGCGCTCATTTTCCCATTTTCGCATGGAATCTTGGATTCAGTTGCCGCAGTAGATGAGAGTTGGCAATATTGATCCCATCACTTCTTCTTCGGTGCATAATATCCGACATTCCCGCGGACTTTCGTATTCCAGACATCTCCTGCCGTTTTTGTCCCGTCGCTTTTACCGGCAGGATTTGAGGCACCTCCCTCGACATTTGGATAGAATTTTCCGTCCGGTTTCGTTGCACCCGATCCGGGAACGACCACCGCGGTATGTCCGTGTTCACCTGGAACTGCTAGTCCCGCCACAACCAGCTCACCCTTATTCGCCATCTTCTGAGCATCCTCTGCAGAAACTTGAGTCCAATTCTGCTCCATGTAACTCACCTGACCATTTGCATCCAAGCCGCTTAACTCCTGATTGCCCATACCACTGGCAACCTCAGCGACAGAACCGCTGCAATTGTCAGGATTATTCGCTAAGGCTTGGTTTGCCAGATTTCCGAGTGCGTCAGCCGCAGCAGCGGGATCGGGATCGGGATCGGGATCGGGATCCGGTGAATACTCCCCGTGGGCGATCAGCGTGGGAGCGTGGACGTTCCTGACACCACGGACAACCCAAAGATCCGTCGCTTGTTTGGCTGGCACGTCCGAGAAAAAATCGCCGTCGACTGGCGAAGCACCGGGGACCCTCGACCCTTGAACGCACTCGCAAAGCACCCCTCCGGACTTGCCGATCGCTTGCGACAAAGTGAGAAGGTCCGCGTCTGAGATCCGCATGTGCCCGGTCGTGGCACGGATGCGTCCGTCTGCGGAAAGCGGGCCGCCATGGATCAGGATCTCAAACCGCCCGTTGGCTTCGGCCAGCGCCGCCTCCCCGCTCTTCGCATGGAGGACAAGTGCCCCGTGGACCCCGAAAAGGTCCCGGCGATAGCTCGTTTCCGGACCAGTCGGCACCAAGCCCGCAACCCGGTACATGCCGAGAGGAGCATCTCCATAGGGCAAGGTCGTGGCTCGCGATGGATTGCCATGATCGGCTGCAATTTGATCACTGGCACGCCCGCAAATCGGAAAAGGCCCGGCAAGCGCCCCTCCCTCCTCGTCTAACAGAGCGATGGTCCCCGTATAGTCGCGATTGACCGGCAGTATGATCCGCAGGGTTCGGCTTTCATTCTTGTTCATATTGGCTCGTGTTTGATGGTTGTTGACTCCAGTTCAGAATGCAGCGGTATCGCTCTGCCATTTCCCTCATTGAAAACAGTTTCTTAACCCGCTTTTGAGCCGCCTCGCCCATCCGCTTGGATCTCGCCGGCGACCGTAACAGGGTGGCCAGGTGGCCCGCCATTTCCGAGGGAGCATCCCCTGAAACCAGGAATCCAGTACGCCCGTGCACGATCTGCTCTGCGGTTCCACCATCGGCATTGGCGACCACGGGCAGGCCGGCAGCCATCGCCTCAAGGGAAGCATTGGGACACCCCTGGGCGTTTGAAATCATCGCAAACGCCCGGAACTCGCCTAAAAATGAAAAAACGTCGGAGTTGGGACCTGCGAAGTGCACATTCTTGAGACCGGATTGGCGTACGGATTCCTGAACCGTCTCCCAATAGCCGAGGTGGCGTTGGTCCACACCTCCCACAATCGTCAGGCTCACCTCAGGAATTGAGACAGAGAGCAACTTCATCATCTCGATAAGCCACTCAACCCGTTTGTTCGGAACGATTCGACAGGCCGTCACGACCGCATAATTTGGATTGAAACCACTCGGCCGCACGACAGGCGGTCCGGAAGGCAGGCTTGCGGGCACATACACCCCGTTCGGAATTGTTTCCATTCGACTGGGAGATGCTTCGTACCGCTCCGGTGGTTCCCCTCCACGGTATTTTGAGACGAAGCAATCCAGCCGGTTGAGATAATCCCTCGAAGAAAAAGCAATGCGATGCTGAAACGCCGCCGCTTCGTCGAGTTCGGTGAATAGCATCGGCCCCGGACTGACCTCCACAATACGGATACCCGTTTGCGCCAGCACTTTTGTGAGCATCAGCTTCATGGGAGCCTCTACATTCCAAAAGCATATCGTCTTTGCTCCAACTCGCCGGATAAGCTCGAGAACCTGCTCCATTCTGTCCAATTGGGAGGCGGTCGGCGAGATTCCAAGGGTCGGGATACCTGCAGATTCAAGCTGCCTCAGGAAATGATCGCCAAGAACACGACCGAGGACACAGAGCCACGTTTTATGCTGGCCGGCTAGACTCGACAGTAGATTTGTCAAAGATCTCTGGGCTCCGCCCGGATTCAAATTGCTCGTGACGAAAAGCGTGTCCACCGCCTCGCTGGCTCCACGCTCCCTATGGGTCCGGACCCCATATTGGGCAATGAAACACCACAGCCTCGGAACCAAATCGGGAGCTCCTGGTGGCGGAAGGACCTTGCCCTTTTGAGGAGCCTTGATCCTTTCTCTTATCGCCTCTACATACCCGCCTATGTTCGATGAATCCGCAATGAGGGCCGAGCCTTTCGGAACGGCCTCACGCTGGCCTCCCACATCCGCGGTCACGATCGGACACCCGCTCTGCGCCGCCTCCAGCGTTGAAATACTCATCCCCTCATAAATGCTGGTGTTCAAAAAAACATCGAAGGCGGCGTAATATTCCTCAACGGGGGACACCGGCCCCGGCACGATCAGATCGGGGAGTACACCGAGCTCCAGTGCGAGTTTCATTGTGGCCGTATAGGTCACACGTCCGGCACCATAATCGTGGTCCCAACCGCCCAGAATCATCAATTTCGCTTTGGCGAAGCGCTGGACCTCGGCCAACACCCGCACCGCACGGGTATATGCCTTGTGAGCCTTGAATTGCCCCACCATCCCAATCAACAACGTTTGCGGACGAATACCGTATCGGCGGCGGATGATCTCCCGCCCTTGATCAACCTCTTCTTGTGCCTGCCAACGTTGAAGCTCATGACGAATCACGACTACCGGCTTGGGGCAGCCGGCCGACAGCAGTTGCTGGCGCACATCCTCGGACACCGCAATCAGGAAAGGCACCTGTTCGCTGCAGAACGCGGAAGGCGAATCCTGCCAACCCGGTTCCGAATTGTGAATGACGGGTATGGTAAACACCCCTCTCTCCCACAATAGAGCGAGGTCGGAGGCTCTGATCAAATGCGTGTATACAACCGGATTGGGTGTTGTAAGAACTTCCAGTGCGACCGTAGGCATCCTGGCCCCACTCTCCAATTTGCCCAGCCGGATAACGGGAAACGAACCGCTCTCGCCTATTGGATAGCTCAAGGGCAAGTCATGCATGAGCAGAAGCTTCCCCGAAGGCTGGCGTCGGGCAAGGCCGACCAGCGTGTCATGAACGCATCGCTCGGCCCCCCCTATGGCCATACTGGCAATGAGGATGTTCATGTGCAGGGCGGGACTTATCGAGGGAATGACGGGTTGCCTTGTCGCGGCCCGATTGAGGGGAGGGCTTGCAGGCGGGATTTTTGATTCCATTTTTAGCAAGGACTTTAAGCACCGGGGCGTCATAGCATGCGGCTGGCGTTTCTGATCCGCTATCAACCAGCGCCCCACAGTTCTCTTCGGGTTTTTTGAAGCAATTCACAGACTCGCGCGAACCATCGCGCACGAATATTTTGGATCCAACCTAACTAAAAAATGTTGCATGGGAAGGATAAATTACATCACGAGTGTCCAAACAGATGGCACGGAACGGATGGCGGATTCGAGCGGCCAGCGCAATCGGGAGGGTTGGCAATAGGCCAGGAGCTGTAAGAGGCTGCTGGTTCAACGACTAAGCCGAAACAACATGCCCGCCTACAGCCGCTTGCGCATGGCCGGCTTTTCGTCGCCGTGCCCAATCCGCAGCGACAGCATATCCTTCATGCGCTTGCCGCAGGGTTGTTCCATCATCAGCCACAGGGCCCGCAATCGGTCACGCATTTTTTCGGCGCATTGGCGGGTGCTTGATTCGATCATTTCCATGGGTCGCGCCATGGTGTTCTCATTTATGAGGCGATGGGGGCATTCCGCTTATTCTAGGTTTCTCCGCTCGGTGTCCGTTTTTATGAGAGGCTGTCTGAAAAATGACACTCAACGCTTGTTGGGCTGTACTTTTGTGATTGGATCCGGGAGAAGCTCGGAATGCCTGACTACCCCAGCAGCCTCACCGACCTGGAATGGGAGACTCTTCGTCGCCACATGCCCGATGCGCCCTTCACGATGCGTGGCCGACCGCGGGAGCACTCACGGCGCTCGATTCTCAACGGGATCTTCTACATCCTGCGCCCCGGCGGCGCGTGGCGCATGATGCCGCACGACCTGCCTCACTGGAAGACCTGCTATCACTACTTCCGCCTCTGGGCAAAGCAGGGACATTGGGAGCGCATCCATCACGCCATCCGGGATCTCGCTCGCCTCAAAGCCGGAAAAAAAAGCCCCGACTGCTGCGATCCTCGATAGTCAAAGCGTTCGCACA
>Ga0265327_10004524_pt1 | contig 12270 bp, 9 predicted proteins | sample 41621metaG_FD_202089 | JGI IMG/M metagenome (GOLD analysis project Ga0265327, IMG submission 202089) | Rhizosphere microbial communities from Carex aquatilis grown in University of Washington, Seatle, WA, United States - 4-16-21 metaG | ecosystem: Host-associated > Plants > Roots > Rhizosphere >...
CGCGCGTGCGCGACACCCCGATCTCCGAGACGGCGGTCATGGGCGTCGGCGTCGGCGCGGCGATGGCCGGCCTCCGCCCGGTCGTCGAGCTCATGTACCTCGACTTCGTGGGCGTCTGCCTCGACCAACTGCTGAACCAGGCGGCCAAGCTTCCGTTCATGACCGGCGGGTCCGCGCAGATGGCCATGACGGTGCGGACGCAGTTCGGCGCCGGCCGCTCCTCGGGCAGCCAGCACTCCCAGAGCCTCGAGGTGCTCCTTGCCCACATCCCCGGGCTGACCGTGGTCATGCCCTCCACCCCGGCCGACACCTACGGCCTCCTTCGTGCGGCCATCCAGGATCCGAATCCGGTCGTCTTCATCGAGAATCGCCTCCTCTACGGTCACAAGGGTCCCCAGCCTCCCGACGACCAACTGGTGCCCATCGGTGTGTCGGCCGTGGTGCGGCCGGGCACCGACGTGACGGTGGTCTCGGTCTCGCGCATGGTGCACGAGGCGCTCGCCGCCGCCGAAATGCTCTCGGCCGAGGGGGTGTCGGTCGAGGTGGTCGACCTGCGGACGGTGGCGCCGCTCGACATGGGGCCGGTGCTCGACTCGGTCAAGAAGACCAGCCGGCTCCTCGTCGCCCACGAGGCGGTCGTCCCCTTCGGCATCGGGGCCGAGGTGGCGGCCCGGGTGGCCGACGAGGCCTTCTGGGACCTGGACGCCCCCATCGTCCGCGTCGGGGCGGCCGCCACGCCGCCGCCGTACGCGCCGGAGCTCGAAGGTGCGTGGCTCCCTGACCGCCAGTCGATCGTCGACGCCGTCCGTCGCTTGGCGGCCCGCTGAGTTAGCAGCCCAGTTCTCGGGCGATGACGAGGTGTTGGATCTCGTTGGTGCCCTCGCCGATCTCGAGGACCTTGGCGTCGCAGTAGAAGCGGGCCACCGGGGTGTCGAGCATGTATCCGAGCCCCCCGTGGATCTGCACCGCCTCGGAGGCAGCCCACGTCGCCAGCCGACTGGCCTTCAACTTGGCCATGGCCGCCTCCTTGCGGAACGGCTGGCCGGCGTCGCGCAGCGAGGCGGCGCGGTAGGTGAGCCAGCGCGCCGCTTCGAGCTCGGTGGCGATGTCGGCCAGTTTGAACTGGACGGCCTGGAAGGTCGAGATCGGCTGGCCGAACTGCACCCGGTCCTTGGCGTACTCGGTGGCGAACCCGAGCACCGCCTGGGCCAAGCTGACCGACAGCGCGGCGATCGAGATCCGCCCCACCTCGAGGGTGCGCAGGAACTGGGCGAGACCGAGCTCGGGGTCGCCGAGCAGCTGATCGTCGGGCACCCACACGTCGTCGAAGAAGAGCTCGCGGGTGTCGAGCCCCCGCCAGCCGATCCCCCGCAATTTGGGCCCCATGGTGAACCCCTCGGAGCCTTTCTCCACGACGAAGCTGGCGAACCGCGGAGGCCCGCCGTCCCCACCCCCGGTCCGGGCCAGGAGCGTCACCCCGAAGGACATGTCGGTCCCGGCATTGGAGATGAACGACTTGCGGCCGTTGATGACCCACCCCCCGTCGCGCCGCTCGGCCCGGGTGCCGATGGCCCGGGCGTCGGAGCCGGCGTCGGGCTCGGTGAGACCAAAGGCGCCGAGCGCCCGCCCCTCGGCCAGGGGCCGGAGCCAGCGTTCGCGCTGGTCGTCGGTCCCGAAGAGCAGGAGTGGCAGCGACCCGATGGTCACGTGTGCCTGCCAGGCGGCGGCCACGGACTGGTCGGCTCGCCCGATCTCTTCCATGGCGGCCACGAAGCCGACCGTGGACATACCAATGCCGCCCCACTCGGCCGGGACGAGCATCCCGAGGAGGCCAAGCCCGCCCATCTCCGCCAGGAGGTCGACGGGGCAACGGCCCTCCTCCCAGGCGACGGGCGCCCGGGGGACGATCTCGCGTTGGGCGAAGTCGCGGCACAGGCCGACCAGGTCGCGCTCCGATTCACCGAGGGAGAAATCCATCGTGTCATCATATTGGACCGAGCGTTCCAATCCCAGGTAAGATGGGAGTAATGGCCACCACGCGCGTGCCACCAGCCTTCCCACGGTTCGAACGCGTCGAGGACGAACGCCGGCACCGCAAGCAGCGGCTGGCCGCGGCCTTCCGCCTCTTCGGCCACTTTGGTTTCGACGAGGGCGCGGCCGGCCACATCACCGCTCGCGACCCCGAGCTGCTCGACCACTTCTGGGTGAACCCTCTGGGCATGAACTTCAAGCAGATCCGCGTGGCGGACCTGCTCCTCGTGAACGACCAGGGCGAGGTGGTCGAGGGGGAGTGGCCGCTCAACATGGCCGCCTTCGCCATCCACTCGCAGATCCACGCGGCGCGCCCTGACGCCATGGCCGCCGCCCATTCCCACTCCGTCCACGGCAAGGCCTTCTCGTCGTTGCATCAGCTGCTCGACCCGCTCACCCAGGATGCCTGCGTCTTCTACGGCGACCACGCCCTCTACGACGACTACACCGGGGTGGTCTTGGACCTGGAGGAGGGGAAGCGCATCGCGCACACCCTCGGTGACATGAAGGCCGTGATCCTCGCCAACCACGGCCTGCTCACGGTCGGCCATACCGTTGACGAGGCGGCCTGGTGGTTCATCACCATGGAGCGCACCTGCCAGGCGCAGCTGCTGGCTCAGTCGGCCGGCAACCCGGTGCCGATCAGCAAGGACCAGGCCGAGAAGACCGCCCTCCAGGTGGGCCGGCACGGTGCGGGCTGGTTCGGGTTCCAGCCGCTCTACGACTGGATCGTGGCCGTCCAGCCCGAACTCCTCGAGGAGTAACCCTCCCGAGCGGCGGGGCTCAGGAGCCCGGCGCCAGGTGCGCCAGGAAGGCCTTCGACCAGTCGAAGAGGTCGCTCGGAGCGTGGGCGCCGGCGGGATCGCAGATCTGCTCCCAGTGGTTGGCGAGGTCCTCGAGCGTCGGGTCGCCTCCTTCGTGCACGTACCCCTCGGTGACGGCCAGAAAGAGGCGGGAGAAGCGGCCGGCCCCGGCCACCAGGACCTCACCGGTCACCGGGCAGGACTCGTGAGCGAGGAGCCCCACCATCGGGGCTACGAGCTCGGGCGCCATCTGCGTCGCCCGCGGGTCCTGCGTGTCACTGTCCGACGCTGTGTCCGGGCCGCCGGCCATGCGGGTGAAGGCGGCCGGCGCGATGCAGTTAACCCGGATGCCTTGACGGGCTCCGGCCGTGGCCAGGCTGCGGGCCAAGCCGAGCACCGCGCCCTTGGCCGTGGCGTACGAGGTGTTCTCCGGCAGGCCGAACAGTCCGGTCGAGGTCGTCATGACGATGCGGCCGTAGGACTGGGCGACGAAATGCGGCCAAGCGGCCCGGGCGGTGTTGAACGAGCCACCCACGTGGACGGCCAGGTGCTGGGCGAGGTTGTCGGCGTCGACGTCGGGCGGCCCCGCCCACCGGATGATGCCGGCGTTGTTGACGAGGACGTCGAGGCCGCCGAACCGCTCGATCGCCGTCCCCACGAGGGTCTCGGCGCCTTCGACCGTGGCCACGTCGCTGGCGTCGGCCAGAGCCGTCCCCCCGGCCGCCGTGATGACGTCCACCACGTGGGCAGCAGGGCCGGCGTCGGCCCCCTTGCCGTCCATCGTCCCCCCGAGGTCGTTGACCACGACGCGGGCGCCCCGCTCGGCCAGGAGCTGGGCGTAAGCGCGCCCGAGGCCTCGCCCCGCACCGGTGACGACGGCGACTCGCCCCTCGAAGGTGAGCTCGCTCACTCGTCGCGTTCGGAGGTCGGAACGGTGGCCGCGCTCAGGCAGCGGCCGGGGCCCGGAAGCCCAGGAGCCCGCCGAGGGTGCCACCTACCATGGCCGCCCGCTCGTTGGCGGGGACGCCGACGAACAGCTCGTCGAGCAGCTCGGGGCTGTGGCGGAAGGTGCCCTCGGCGTGCGGGTAGTCGGCACCCCAGACCACCGTCGACAGCCCGCTGATGTGGCGTGCGGCGATGGCGACGGGGTCGTCCTGGAACGAGACATGGAACTGGCGCTGCACGTACTCGCTCGGCCGCAGCGGGTACGGCCACTTGTCGTTCAGCCTGAAGAGCTGGGCCATGTGGGGCTGGTCGTCCTCGGGGCGATCGCCGTCCCAGTAGCCCAGCCACCAGTCGGCGTCCTGACCGGTGCCGGTCACCCAGCACTTGTCCATGGCCCCCACCAGCGAGGCGAGCCAGTGGGCGTTGAACTCGATCAGGCCGAAGTGCAGGTCCGGGTAGCGCTCGGCCACGCCGCCCCCCACCAGTTCGCAGATGATGCGCTGAGGGACCATCGGGCCGTAGATGCACTGGGTGATCATCCGCTGCGACGCCGACTTCTCGTTCATCGGCTCGTTGACCTGAGCCGCTTGTCCCATGACCACCTTCATGGTGGTCGAAGCCGGGTCGTCGACCTTCACGCCCCCGGTCTGGGAGTGGATGAAGACGTGCACCCCGTTGGCCTGTGCCGCCGCCCACACCGGATCCAGGTCCCGCGTGTAGTACGAGGACGGGGGGATGGCCGGTAGCAGGATGGCCCGGAAGCCGGCCGCGGCCACGCGCTCGATCTCGGCCACGGCGTCGCCGATGTCGGAAATGGGCACCGGCGCCGTCGGGGCCAGCCGTGTGAAGTACGGCGTGAAGCGCTCGACGATGTAGTCGTTGTAGACGCGGGCGTGGGCCATCGACAGCTCGTGGTCGTCGGAGTAGAGGCCGAAGAGCGAGAGGTTGGGGTGCATCAGCTGGGCGTCGATGCCGTCGAGGTCGAGGTCCTCCACGATGCGGTCGGGGTCCCCGGAGTTGGGGGAGCCGTCGTAGTGGCGGAAGCGCGACACCGTCCAGCCCTCGAAGCCCGGGGTGTGGAGGTGTCGGAAGTCGCGGACGCCGCCGTCCACCAGCGGCTCGATCTCGAAGTCCTCCTCCCACACCGCTCGGTGCCGGAGGTGTTTGGGGAGGCGGGTCAAGAAGAGGTCCGTGGGCTCGAGGATGTGCCCATCCGCAGAGACAACCAGGTCTTTCTGCGCCATCGGTGGTGCCTTCCTTCGCTGCTCGATGCGCCGGCGGGCGCGGAGCGCCGCCAGCGGGGCAATATTAGACCAACCGGTCGGTACATGGAAGGTGGGTCGAGGGCCCGCCGAGGAGGCGACGAACATGCAGCGGTGGAAGCAACGCCCACCCGGGTCCACCTGGGGTGATTGGGGCCCAGACGACGAGCTGGGCCGTATCAACCTGCTCACCCCCGACAAGGTGCTCGAGGGCATACGCGAGGTGGAGGCCGGCCTCAGTTTCTGCCTCAGCCTGCCGCTCGACTTCCCCGGCGGCACCGCACTCAACCAGCGGCGGTACCCACCAAAGCTGGCCCCGACCGAGGACATGCACGGCAACGGCGCCACCTTCTACAACGTGCGCATGCGGGACATGGCCGAGGGAGACGACCGTTACGTGGACGTCTGGGCGGACGACACGGTCACGCTGTCACTCCAGTACTCGACGCAGTGGGACTCGCTGGCCCATGTGGGGGCCGAGTTCGACGCCGACGACGACGGCGTCGAGGAGGCCGTGTACTACAACGGCTATCGGGCCGGCACGGACCTCGTCGGGCCGGATCCCGACGCCGCCGGTGACGGCACCGGGCACCGGTGCTTCGCCCGCCACCTCGGCTTGGAGCACATGGCCGCCACCGGGGTGCAGGGCCGCGGCGTCCTAATCGACCTGGCCCACCACCTCGGCCACGAGTGGCGCGGCGTCGACCTCGACACGCTGCAAACCATCATGGCGGCCGACGACGTCGTGGTGGAGCCCGGCGACATGCTCCTCCTGCACACCGGCTTCGCCACCCGGGTGCTCGAGTGGGACCGGCACCCCGACCCGATCGAGATCCACCGAACGTGCACGTATCTCGACGCCCGGGACGAGGCGCTGCTCTCCTGGATCGCCGACTCGCAGATCTCGGCGCTGGTGGCCGACAACTACGCCGTCGAGGGGCTGGTGGGGAAGGACAAGAACCCCAGCCGGCACTCGTTCCTGCCCATCCACCACCTCTGCTTGTTCCGTCTCGGCGTCCCGCTGGGGGAGATGTGGTACCTCCACGAGCTGGCCACCTGGCTGCGCGACCATCGTCGGAGCCGGTTCTTGTTGACGGCGCCCCCGCTCCGGCTGCCCGGTGCGGTCGGCTCCCCCCTCACTCCGGTGGCCACCGTCTGAGGGTTGTCTCAGCCAGCCGTGCTGGGGAGGGTCTGGGACCTCGTCATCTCGAACTGGGCGAAGTCCGCCTGGCGGACCTCTGACACCAGGGCCAAGAACTTCGGCCGGCCGGCCGAGTTGAGGAGGTAGCGGCGCGGCTTGCCTGGAATGTTGGACCCGAAGTAGTAGCTGCTCTTCCCGAACGATGGGGGCCGGTTGGCCCAACGGTCGACCATGGCCGTCCAAGCCTCCTCGGCGGCGGGATCGACCTCGACGGTGTCGCAGCCGCGCTGGCGGGCGCGCACCATCGTCTCGGTGACGAAGTCCACTTGGTCGCCGTTGTAGCGCGGGTTGTTGCCGGCGGCCGCGTGTGGCCCGCCGGGAAAGAAGAAATTCGGGAAGCCGGCCGTCTGGAGGCCGAGGAAGGTGGTCGGCCCGTCGACCCAGTGGGCCCGCAGGGCAAGACCACCCCGCCCCGTGATGTCCATTCTGAAGAGGGCGCCGGTCCCGAAGTCGAACCCGGTGGCCCACACGATCATGTCGACCTCGTGCACGCCGTCGGCCGTCTCGATGCCACCTGCGGTCATGCGCAGGATCGGTTGCTCGGTGAGGTTGACCAAGGTCACGTTCGGGCGGTTGAAGGCCTCGAAGTAGTCCGTGACGAACGGGGGACGCTTCTCGCCAAACCGGTGGTCCTTGGGGATGAGCCGTTCCGCGGTCTCGGGGTCCTTCACGATGGCGCGGATCTTCTCGGCCAGGAACTCGCACCAGGCCGCATTGGCCCCGTCGTCGAAGAGCAGGTCGCGGTAGTGGCTGATGAGCTTGGAGAACCCGGGGCTCCGCCACATGGTCTCGTAGTACTGGCGCCGTTGCTCGGGGGTGTCGTCGAAGGTGTCGCGGTCGAGGGGCTGGTGGAGGAACCCGGCGGGGGAGGTGTTGAGGGTCTCGCGGATCGCAGCGAAGTCATCGCGGAGTCGGCGTTGCTCTTCGGGGTTGATTGGCGAGTTGTTGAGCGGGGTGCACCAGTTGGGCGTGCGCTGGTACACGGTGAGGGAGGCGGCCAGGGGAGCGATGACCGGGACGATCTGGACCCCGCTCGATCCGGTGCCGATGACGGCGATCCGCTTTGTGGCGAAGTTGACCGGCTCGGTGGGCCACTCCCCGGTGTGGTGCGCCTCGCCCTCGAACGCCTCTCGCCCGGGGAGGTCGGGAATGTAGGGCACCGAAAGGATCCCGGTGGCGGCCACCAGGTAGCGCGCCCGGTACCGTTCGCCGTCCCCGCACACCACCGCCCAGGTCGCGGTGGGCTCCAGATACGTGGCCGAGGTCACGCGGGTGTCGCAGCGGATGTGCCGGCGGAGGTCGAATCGGTCGACCACATGGTTCAGGTAGCGCTCGATCTCGGGCTGCTCGGCGAAGTGCTCGGTCCACTCCCACTCGTCGAAGAGCTCCTCGGAGAAGAGGTAGCCGTAGGTGTAGCTCTCCGAGTCGAAGCGGGCCCCGGGGTAGCGGTTCCAGAACCAGGTGCCGCCGACGCCGGCTCCCGCCTCGAGCAGCTGGGCCGTGAAGCCCGCTTCCAAGGCCCGGTAGAGCTGGTAGATGCCGGTGATGCCGGCCCCGATGACCAGGACGTCGACCTCGCCGGTGGACGGCCCGCCGCCGGGCACAGTCTCGGGTTCGGCCGACGTTGAAGCGGGAGAGGTCACGGTCGCACGGCAGGGTTGGCGGCAAGGGCTGGTCCTCGCCGGTTGTGTAGTGTACCGACCGGTTGGTCTAGTTTGCCTGCGAGGCACGCTGTAGGAAGGCGTACGACGTGACGATGGTGGACCAGAAGTGGTCGGCCCTGCCGGTGCCGCACGCGATCACGGTTCCCGACCGGGTGCCCAAAGAGCGCTACTTCGACCCCGACTTCTACAGCTTGGAGGCCGAGATGCTCTGGCCCCGGGTCTGGCAGATGGCCTGCCGCCTCGAAGAGGTCCCCCAGGTCGCAGACTTCGTCGAGTACGAGAACCTCGACCAGTCGGTGGTCGTCGTGCGCACGAGCGAGGCTGAGGTGCAGGCCTTCCAGAACGCCTGCCGCCACCGCGGGGTGAAGGTGGTGCAAGGGCGCGGGACCCTGCACAGCGGTTTCACCTGCCCGTTCCATGGCTGGTGCTACGGCCTCGACGGCAAGAACACCTTCGTCTCCCAGAAGCGCACCTTCTCCGAGCACAACCTGGAATCCGGCGACATCGACCTGGTGCCCGTGCGGTGCGAGGTTTGGGGTGGTTGCGTCTGGATCAACCTCGATCAGGGCGCCCCCCCGCTGCGCACCTACCTGGGACCGGCGGCCACCATCCTCGACGCCTGGAAGATGGAGTCGCTGCACCCCGAGTGGTGGTACGCGTGCCGTATCCCGGCCAACTGGAAGCTCGCCCAGGAGGCCTTCGTCGAGCAGTACCACGTGCTTGAGACCCATCCACAGCTGCGCATCCCCGGTCGCTTCCCGCCCCGGGGCGACCAGCCGTTCGACCCCAAGGCCTTCGTCGACGGGGAGTTGCAGTACCTCCACACCATGTCCGACGGGATGGGAGGGATGGTCCACGCCGACGACGTGCGCGTCGCCGAGGGACTGCGGGACATCGAGCTCCCCGGCGACTACGAGGCAGCGTCCGGGGCGTGGAACGACGCGCTCAACCGCGCGGTCACCGACTGGCACCGAGAAGCCGGGCACGACGTCCCGGACATCAACGAGCTCGAACGCCAGGGCTTCAACGAGCCGATGGCCTACTGCTTCCCCCACTACATCGTGCTCCCGATGTATTCGAGCGCCTCCGCCTACCGTTTCCGCCCGCTCGGGCCCGAAGAGACGTTGATGGAGATCTGGTCGCTGAGTCGGACGCCCAATCCCGATGGGCAGCGCCCGACCCCGCCCGAGCCATGGGAGCCAGGGGACGATCGGTGGCCGCCTATCCCCATCCAGGACTTCTCCAACCTCCAACGCCAGCAGGAAGGGCTCCACGCCAGAGGGTTCCGCTACATGCGGCTCTCCCAGCAAGCCGAGGGCCATATCTCTAACTACCAGCGCGTGCTTGACGGCTTCCTGGCCGGACTGTCCTACGACAAGCTGCTGCCCGCACTCTCCAAGATCAACGTGCACCCTCTGGAGATGCCCGTGCTCGACTTCGCCTTCTGACCGGTGGGCACCGACATGGTGAGCGAGCAACGCCGATGACCGACTACGCCGACGTCGACTTCTTTCGCGACGAGTCGCTCGTCGACGACCCCTACCCCTACTTCGACTACCTGCGCGAGCAGTGTCCGGTCCAGCGCGAGCCGCACCATGAGGTGATGATGGTCACGGGCTACGAGGAGGCCTTGGCCGTCTACCACGACCCCGCTGTCTTCTCGTCGTGCAACTCGGTGACCGGCCCCTTCCCCGGCTTCCCGGTGCCCCTCGAGGGCGACGACGTGAGCCCCATCATCGAGCAGCACCGCGACCAGCTGCCGATGAGCGACCAGGTGATCACGTTCGACCCGCCGAAGCACACCGACCACCGCGGCCTGCTCATGCGGCTCATCACGCCCAAGCGCCTCCGGGAGAACGAAGAGTCGATGTGGCGGCTCGCCGACCGCCAGATCGACGAGTTCATCGGCAACGGTGAGTGCGAGTTCGTCCGCCAGTACGCCTCCCCCTTCGCCATGGTGGTCATCGCCGACCTGTTGGGCGTGCCCGAAGAGGACTACGACCTCTTCCGGAAGAACCTCACCCGTTCCACCGGGCTGGGCAGCACCGGCGATGACACCTTGCCCCGCAACCCGCTCGAATTCCTCTACCAGCAGTTCAGCCTCTATGTGGAGGACCGCCGCCGCGAGCCCCGGTCCGACGTCCTGAGCGGCCTGGCGGCGGCCAAATTCCACGACGGGTCGACGCCCGAGGTCATGGACGTGGTGCGGGTGGCGGCCAACGTCTTCGCCGCCGGGCAGGAGACCTCGGTGCGGCTCCTGGCCGGCGCGCTGCAGCGCATCGGCGAGGATCCCGAACTGGCCAACGCTCTCAAAGAGAACCGGGAGCTGATCCCGAACTTCGTCGAGGAGATGCTCCGTTTCGAAGGGCCCGTCAAAGGTGACTTCAGGTTGGCCCGGGTCGCCACCAACGTGGGCGGGGTGGACATCCCGGCCGGAACGACGGTCATGGTGCTCAACAGCGCGGCCAATCGCGATCCCCGCAAGTTCGAGTGTCCGGCCGATTTCGATCCGGCGCGCACAAACGCTCGCCAGCACATCACCTTCGGCCACGGCGTCCACGTGTGCCCCGGCGCACCGCTGGCCCGAGCAGAGGCTCGGATCAGCATTGAGCGGCTCCTCGAGCGCATGGACGACATCGAGATCTCCGAGCGAGTGCACGGTCCTGCGGGGGCGCGGCGGTACTCGTACGTGCCCACCTACATCCTGCGCGGCCTCACCCACCTCCAGATCGAGTTCACTCCGGTGAACTCTTAGACGCCGACGTACCTGCGAGGATGACGGCCATGCGCTTTGGACTGGACGTGGCACAGCAACGAATGTCCTGGGACGAGCTCGTGGACCGCGCCCGGTTCGCCGAGGAGTTGGGGTTCGACGGCCTCTGGGGGTTCGACCACTTCCAGCCCATGTACGGCGACGGACCGGGCGAGACGTTCGAGGGGATGACCACGCTGGCCGCGCTGGCCTCGGCGACCTCGCGGATCCGCCTGGGGCTGCTGGTCACCGGCGTGACCTACCGGCACCCGTCGATTTTCGCCGCCCAGGCCCTCACCGTGGACCACGCTTCCCACGGCCGGCTGGAGATGGCCCTCGGCTCGGCCTGGTTCGACAAGGAGCACACCGAGCTCGGCATCCCGTTCCCCTCGACCGGCGCCCGCTTCGATCTGTTGGAGGACACCCTCGAGATCGTGACCCGCCTCTACACCGGCGAGGTCGTCTCCTACGACGGCAAGCTGGTCTCCCTGCACGACGCCCAGATGCGCCCCCTGCCCGTGCAGCGTCCCCATCCCCCGATCTGGATCGGCGGCACCGGACCCAAGCGGACGCTGCCGTTGGTGGCTCGTTACGCCGATGTCTGGCACGCGTGGGGGACGCCCAACTCCCTTCGGGAGTCCAACGACCGGGTCGACGAGCTGGCCACGACCGCCGGCCGGGACCCGTCAGCCATCATGCGAGCCGGTTCGCTGTCGCTCGACGACATTGACGAAGCTCGGAAGTACGCCGGCAAGTGGCGCGACGCCGGGTACGGCTACCTGGTATGCAGCTGGCCCGCGGCGGGGCGCCCGCAGGTGGAGGCGTTCGCCCGCGAGGTGCTGTCGGAGCTCGCCGGATGACGAGGGGTGCGGCTCGACGCACTTCGTCCCGACAATCGAGGTGGCGAGGCAGAGCATGGAGAGTGGGGGCCGGTCTGCTGGCCGTTGCCGTGACGGGTGGGTTGTCGTTCGGCGTCGTCGGTGCCGGCGCAGCAGCAGCCGCCGCCGCACCCGAACCGGGGAATGCCTCGGTCCCGGTTCCGAGCGTCAAGGGACCGATCGAGCCGAGCAGCAAGCTCTCCCTCCTCGGCTCCACGCTCTTTCCGCTCACAAAGGTCGGCTACGAGCAGAACGAGTTCTTCCTCTCGGGAACGGCCGACTCCTACACTTCGGCGACCCCGTTGGCCAAGAACGGGAAGTGGCACGTGAGCGTCGCCACCAAGGCGGCCTACACCACCCGCGTCGTCGTCTATCGACCAACGGATCCCAAGCGGTTCGACGGGACCGTGGTGGTCGAGTGGCTCAACATCACCGGTGGCGTGGACGCCGCGGCGGCCTGGCTGCAGAGTCACGAGCAGATGATCCGTGACGGTGTCGCCTACGTCGGCGTCGACGCGCAGGCCGGGGGGATAAGCGGGGAATCGGGCTCGATCGGTGCCAGCGCCGAGGTCGGTGGCGGCGGTCTCAAGGGGACCGATCCCGCCCGCTACGACGTCCTCAACCACCCCGGGGACAGCTACTCCTACAGCGTCTACCAGCAGGTGGGGAACGCCGTGCACGCCGACGGCTCCAAGCTCTTGGACGGTCTCGTCCCCAAACACGTGATGGCCCTT
>Ga0265327_10004525_pt1 | contig 12269 bp, 10 predicted proteins | sample 41621metaG_FD_202089 | JGI IMG/M metagenome (GOLD analysis project Ga0265327, IMG submission 202089) | Rhizosphere microbial communities from Carex aquatilis grown in University of Washington, Seatle, WA, United States - 4-16-21 metaG | ecosystem: Host-associated > Plants > Roots > Rhizosphere...
GTCTTTTATGCTAAGAATTGAAAATGTTGTAAAACTGGCTTTCGCTGTGATTGCCACATTCCCACTATTCTATAAGAGTCACTGGCTTATAGGAGCTGTCTCGATCATTGGGATGTTCATTGTGTTCCATGCAGGTTTCTTTGGTGTCATCCGCATGACTACCTATAGTCGTGAAGATGGCAATCGGTATGTCGCATCTTCTGCCAGAGGATTACCAGAGACGCTTGGTTTGCTCATGGGAGGAGTGGTTGCATTTCTTTGCTTTATGCTTCTTTCGCGTCTTGTTGGTTGGGGTCCAAATTAACTATCTCCAATCACTATTTAAGTTTTAAAGTATCACGGGCGACTTGCACTACAAGTCGCCCTTTTTAATATTTTAAACTTTATTTCACCACTTGCGTACAATGCGAACATCTTTTTGCATCAAGAGGAATCTCGCTTAAGCATTCTTCGCATTTTTTGGTGGTTGGGTCGGCTGGGGTTTTATTATGATTGGCATGATTGATCAATATATTCATAGGCTTGATGACGAAGAAAAATATGGCTGCTGCCACGAGAATAAATGAAATGAGAGCATTTATAAATTCTCCATACATAAAGACGCTACCGTTAATCTTAAATGTGAGGCCTGCAAAATCAGGGACTTTGGCTACGGCCGCTATGAATGGTGTTAAAATATCCTTTACTAAAGCTGTAACAACAGTGCCAAAAGCGGCACCAACTACGACACCAACTGCGAGATCAACGACATTTCCACGGAGCGAGAACTGTTTAAATTCTTTTAATATTGTCATACATATGATAATTAGCTTGTCTAATATGCTCATTATAGCAAATAATATGATATAATTTATTTTAATGAAACCCCTAAGTTTTGAGAATAAACAACCAGTATCGAGTCCAAATGAAGAGCTTGCACGCGTGCGAGGAGCCGTAGCCGAACGCCACCTAGAATCACATGAGACTGGTGAACCTTTAACCGAACATGGTGCAGCTACAGAAGTCGTATCCCAGTATTCTTCTACTGATCGCCATGAGGTCCTCGCACCTGAGTTTGCTCTGAAAGACAGTGAAGCTACAGAAATAGTCTTGAAACTTTCTCCAGAAACTCATGACGCTCAAATGGAGCATCTTTTGGATGTATTACAGAAACATGGCATCCGTAACGCTATGCATGTTGTTGAAAAAATGAATAACCCCCATCTCTACGATGATTTCCATAGGTTTTTAGTTCAGTTTATTGCCTCTGGACATCCTGTATCTGGTTTGAAAGAAAGTGATCCTCTCTGGAAGCCTTTACACATGTGTCTATTCGAAGTGTCTCTACCTGAAACTGGCGAAGAAGATAAGAAAAAAGAATTGAGTGAACTCATCTCTGGTATGGAACAGTTTTACGCTGGTATGCTCTCTATCACTGATGATGTAAAAAATCCTGGATGGTTCTCTATGGAAATTTCCAAAGCTCATAAAAGTGAGCAGTTTATCTTTTATGTTTCAGTACCACGCACAAGAGTCGGTTTATTTGAAAAACAGATATTAGCTGTTTTTCCAGGAGCTACGGTGACTGAACAGAACGATGATTTCAATGTATTTAATCCGCAAGGAGCCTCAGTTGCTTCGTATGCTAGTTTAGATAAACATCCGCTTTATCCACTCAAATCTTATGAGGAATTTGATATTGACCCTTTGAATGCTATTTTGAATGCCTTTTCTAAGATTGATAAAGATAATGAAGGGGCAGCTATACAGCTAATCATTGGTAAGAGAGAGGATTTCTTTGCAAAAGAATGTAATAAAGCCTTAGAAAAAGTTCGTAAAGGTAAAAAGATAAAAGAGGCTTTAAGTGAAGTCGGTCAAGGTATAGGCGGAGCTATACTCAAAGATACTCTCGGTATGTTTAAAACTCAAGAGAAGATAGAAAAAGATAAAGAAGGTGAGGCGAAGCGCGCACAAGCATTAGATCAGGCAGCCATAGAAAATTTTACGCATAAACTAAAAAGTCCTTTTGTGGCTGTGAATATACGCATAGCAGCTTCGGCCGGTACGCAGTCTGAAGCCTCTATAATTTTGTCGGATCTAGAGTCTAGCTTTAACCAGTTTGAACTCGGCTCTGGCAATCGTTTGAAATGGAAGAGGGTTGAGAAGAATAAACTCGAAGAGGTGCTAGAGCAGTTTTCTTTAAGAATTTTTGATGAAAAAGAAAAGATGATTTTAAATTTGGAGGAGACAACTACTTGTTTACATTTCCCAGCATCGAATGTCAATCCAGTTGCACCGGAACTCAAACAGGCAGCCGCGGGTACAGCCCCAGCTCCTATGGATTTACCAAAGCAAGGAACGCTTTTGGGTATAAATACTCATCGTGGTCAAGAAATGCCTGTTTATATTTCTCCTGAGGATCGTATGCGTCACCTATATGTGATCGGTCAAACTGGTACCGGTAAAACAACTTTGCTCAGAAGTATGATCATTCAGGATATTAAGGCCGGTAAAGGCGTCTGTTTTATCGATCCACATGGTTCAGATATAAACAGTATCTTGGCGAATATTCCACCAGAGAGATATGAAGATGTTATTTATTTTGATCCGGCAAGTGGTGACCGTCCGATGGCTCTCAATATGCTCGAATATGATGTTCGTGATTCAAATCAAAAAACTTTCGTCATTAATGAAATGTTCAGTATTTTTCAAAAACTTTATGGAGGAGTACCAGAGTCTATGGGTCCTATATTCGAACAATATTTTCGTAATGCAACAGGACTCGTCGTGGAAGACCCAGAATCAGGTTGTACCTTGCTCGATGTATCACGCGTTATGTCGAACAAAGCCTTTCGTGATTTGAAAATTTCAAAATGTAAAAATCCAGTTATAGTTCAGTTCTGGAAAGAGATCGCTGAAAAAGCTGGTGGTGAAGCGTCTTTGGCAAACATTGTTCCGTATATCACATCAAAATTCGATGTCTTCCTAGCGAACGAAATCATGCGACCTATTATCTCTCAGGAAAAATCTTCATTTAATTTCCGTGACATCATGGATAATAAAAAGATCTTGCTGGTCAATCTTTCAAAAGGAAGACTTGGTGATATCAACTCGCACTTGATCGGTCTCATCTTGGTTGGAAAGATTTTGATGGCCGCACTCTCACGCGTGGATTCTTTTGGTAAAGGTCCAGATTCTATGCCTGATTTCTTCCTTTATTTGGATGAGTTCCAGAATATCACTACTGACTCCATCGCTGTTATTCTTTCAGAAGCACGTAAATACCGTTTGTCACTCAACATGGCTCACCAGTTCATCGGTCAGCTCGAAGATAAGATTAAAGATGCGGTCTTCGGTAACGTTGGATCTATGGCTGTGTATCGTGTTGGTACAGAAGATGCAGAATTCCTCGTCAAACAGTTTGAACCAACATTCACAGTGAAAGATTTAGTTAATCTTAATAACTTTAATGCATATGTAAAATTACTCTCAAACGGTCGTCCTACGAAACCTTTTAGTATGCGCCACATAAATCCAGAGCAGGGTAATTTGGATCTTGTTCCAAAATTGAAAGAGCTGTCATCACTCATGTTCGGACGACCACGTGCAGAAGTCGAAGCAGAGATCATGGAGAAGTATAAGAAGTAGGTTGCGATTATTAAAATAAATAAAAAAACATGCCAACACCACAAAATCTTACACAGGCTCTTCAACAGTTAAGTCAGCAGATCGCTAAACAGACGGGTGAGTTAATGGCAAAGGAAACACAACTTAGAACCATTGAAAGTCAGAAGCAGACTATTGAAAAAGAAATGCAACTCAAAGAGGCGCAGAAAAAACAGATAGAAGTTGAAATTTTACAAGCTAAAAATAAAATTCCTCAATTAGACCGTGACCACAGTCGTGTGGCGGGAGAGCTTACAAAAATTAGGTTAGAACAAAATAATAACAACAAAAAGTTGGAGGATATTCATAGACAGAGCCAGGAAGCGTTAAGAAATAGTAAGAAATAGTTAATTTAGTTATCTTAATTCAATGCGTGATACAACTTTACTTTTTTTAATAAAGAGGTCTGCAGATGGAAAAGTTGAAGAGGCTTGCCTCGCTATGAAAAAACGCGGCTTTGGTGCTGGTAGATGGAATGGTGTCGGAGGTAAATGCAATCCTGGTGAATCGATAGAAGATGAGACTGTTCGTGAGACTTTCGAGGAGATCAGTGTGAAGATTTCAAATAATAAGAACGAAGGCAAAAGTGGTTTGAAAAAGATGGCAGAGCTCGAGTTTTTATTTGCTGATTCATCAAAATCAGACTGGAACCAGATGGTACATGTCTTTTTGGTAGAGAAGTGGGAAGGCGAGCCGACTGAAAGTGAGGAGATGAAACCGGAGTGGTTTAAGTTGAAAGATTTTCCATATGCCCAAATGTGGCCAGATGACCCTTTTTGGCTGCCAAAAGTTCTGGACGGCAATTTCGTCAAAGCTAGTTTCATTTTTGGCGATGGTGATGTCATCTTGAGGCAGAAGGTGGATATTGTGTTATAATATTCATATGACCACAAAGAATCAATTTACAGCTGTATATAAAAAAACCAAAGACTGGTTTGTTGCTTGGATTGAAGAAATCCCCGGCGTAAACACTCAAGGTAAAACTCTTTCTGAAGCACGTGAAAATCTACAAGAGGCACTTTTGCTTATACTTGAGAATAATCGTGCAATATCTCGTAAACAGCTTAAGAAAAATCATCTAGCACGTCGTGAGTTGATGAAAATAACTTTGTCAGCTTAAACACATGAAGCGTACTGATTTAATTCGCTATGTTGAGCGAAATCGTTGACGACTTCCTTGTTAAGAAGATTTGTAAAGATTTAGGAATACCGAAAAAGTGATATAATAAACCCCATGACTAAAACTATTTTTGTAACTAGAAAAATACCGGAGGTTGGAATTAAGATGCTACGCGATAAAGGATATGAAGTGGACGTGCGTGACATAGATTCTGCTCCAAGCGAACGTGAGATGATCAAAGCGCTCAAGAAAAAGCCTTATGACGCTGTCGTTTCTTCGTGGCCAGAGCCAGTTGGCGCTGACCTATTCGACAGATTCCCAACTGTCAAAATATGGGCCAATTTTACTATTGGTTTCGATAATATAGATATTGAAGAGGCAAAAAAAAGGGGAATAACTATTACGAATGCTCCAGCTGCCACTGCTACTGAAACTGTAGCTGAACATACATTTGCTCTTGCAATGGCCCTTGCCGCCAGAGTGGTTGAAGCAGATGAATATATCCGTCGTGGAAAATATAAAGGATGGTCTGGAATGAATTTTATTGGCACAGATCTTGTAGGAAAAACTTGGGGACTCATCGGTGCTGGTAGGATCGGGGAGAATGTCACTAAGTACGCTTCTGCTTTTGGTTTGAAGGTTATATATAACGACGTTGTTAGACATGAAAATATTGAAAGTAAATATGCTGCAACATTTTATTCAACTCCAGAAGAAATTTTGAAGCAAGCAGACATAGTTAGTTTGCACGTTCCTCTGATGGACTCGACTCATCATCTGATAAATACTGAGAGGCTTGCGATGATGAAGAAGGCCGCTTTCCTGGTTAACACTGCTCGCGGTCCTATCATAGATGAGGTTGCTCTTGTGAAAGCTTTGCAAAATAAAACTATCGCCGGTGCAGGTCTAGATGTCTTTGAATTTGAACCAAAACTCGCGAAGGGTTTAATGAAGTTAGATAATGTCATACTTACTCCGCACATTGGTTCAGCTAGTGATACTGCACGAAATGAAATGTCTACACTCGTTGCACAAAATATCATTGCTTTCTTTGAAGGAAAAGTTCCACCTAATAAAGTAAATTAATGATCAATAACACAATGATTAATGATCAAGTAAAAAATTCTAGATCGCGTGCACAAATAGTCGCCACTCTTGGTCCAGTGACCGGGACGCTTTCGAATGTGGTTGCTTTAGCGAAAGCTGGTATGGATGTGGCACGTATGAATTTTTCCTGGGGAAGTTATCCGGAGCATATTGAAAGAATTAAAAATATTCGTCAAGCTGAAAAAGAATCTGGCAGGGATATTATTATCGTTCAAGACTTACCTGGTCCACGTATTCAAGAAACCGATGGTCATACATATAATCATGATGCAGTTAAAGCTTTAACTGACAAGGATCGTGAGTATATAAAATTTGGCATAGAACATGGTGTGGATTACATAGCTGTATCTTTTGTTGGTCATGCTAGCGATACAGAGGATTGTCGAGCTTGTATCAAGGAAAACGGCGGAAAACAACGAATCATAGCCAAGATTGAACGTTCCTTGGCTCTTCAAAATTTAGCTGAAATTGTTAAAAGTGCCGATGCTGTCATGGTTGCGCGTGGCGACCTAGGTTCAGAAGTGCCATTAGAAAAAATACCTTTTGTCCAAGAAGATATAGTTAGAGCAGCAAATAAAGCAGGGAAGCCAGTCATCGTTGCAACACAAATGATGTTATCCATGACAGATCATCCAACTCCGACACGTGCTGAGGTGACGGATGTCGAGTCAGCTATACTTGAGGGTGCTGATGCAGTTATGTTGTCTGAAGAAACGGCTTCAGGAAAGTTTCCTCTAGAAGCTGTGACGATGATGGAGAAAAGTGTGAGTGAAGCAGAGAAACACGTGAGTCAAGGGAGGGTATTTAATTTGTTAGAGAAAAGTTCATGAGCAAATTGTCTATAAATATAATTGTGATAATTGCAGCCTGTGTTGTTTTGTTTTTTCTTTCAAATCAACTCGTCTCACAAAAAAAAGTTCCATCACTCGGAGATATCATAGCTAGCTCGACAGAGATCATGTCTAGCTCAACAGAAGCTATTTCGAGTTCAACTGAAAGTTCGGTGTCCGTTTCATCTTCAACTGAAAGTTCAGCTTCATCAACAGGTATTATTTCTAACTCAGTCCAAAAACTTTCTTCTTCGACGCAGGCACTTTCGAATCTATCTAAGTTGCCATCAACAACTGTCTTTACTTCGAAGGGAAGTTTGAAAGTCTTTATTGCCAACACCGATGTTACTCGTGAACAGGGTTTGAGCGATTTATCATCCTTGCCAGAAGGTGAAGGTGAGCTTTTTGTTTTTGATAGTGCTGGAGCATATGGTTTTTGGATGAAAGATATGAATTTTCCGCTAGATATGGTTTGGGTTGATAGTAATAAAGTAATAACAAATATCACCAAAAATGCTACACCAGATTCTTATCCATCTGTATTTATGCCGGTTAGGCCAATTCTCTATGTTCTTGAAATAAATGCCGGAACTTCAGAGAAGCTCGGTTTTATATCAAGTAAGCAAATCCATTTTTCTCTTCCATAGTTTCTCCAGTAAGATCAATTTCCCACCATCTTAATAATTAATTTATTAAGATAAAAATTTCCCACCAGACACTGTGACCTGTGGATAACTTTTTTAGAGGGTGGGGGATATAGGGTTCTTTTTTCTTTTAAATTGAACTAAAAAATATAAAAAGTTGGTCTAAATAAGACCACGTTTTGTGTCGTGTTGAATTTTTATAAAATATTTCTCTCTATATACCTTGAAAAACCTTTTTATTCTAGCTACCCTACTTCACATATGTGATTTTCGTGGTCGAAATTTTCAAACTCATTCTTCCTCTCTATTTTAAAATTAGAAATATATAGAAAAATAATAAATATATGTTGCTGGACTCTTTCATCGTCACATCACCTGCTGTATAATAGATATCAAAGGTCCGAAGTTCGAGAAATTTAAATAGTCATTTATTAAAAAAATTAACGCAATGCGTGCGCGGTTTATTGTCCGCCACGTACATTATTTATGCCCAAGAAAAAGAAATCAGGTTCAGTTTCAAGAGTCGCAGCTCCAGTAATTCCAACTATCATTAAGCGTGATGGTCGCATCGTCCCATTTGATATGGAAAAGATCATTAACGCTATCTTCAAAGGCATGAATACTATGGCAGAAGGTACCCGTGAAGATGCTGAACTGGTTGCAAAGAATGTTGTGGCTGAGCTTGCTCGCATCAAAAAGAAGTTTAAGAACTTCATGCCGACTGTTGAAGGTGTTCAGGATGTCGTCGAACAGGAACTTATGCGTTCTGACTATGTTAAAACTGCAAAGCATTACGTTTTGTATCGTGAAGAGCGTGCTCAGCTTCGTGCAAAGGGTATTGAGATTCCAGAAAATGTCCGCAAGCTTGCGACTGAGTCAAAGAAATATTTCCGAAATGCTCTTGGTGAATTCGTTTACTATCGTACATATTCAAAATGGATTGACGCCGAGAGTCGCCGTGAGACATGGATAGAAACTGTTGATAGGTATATTTCTTTCATGAAAGAAAATCTCGGCAACAAGCTCACTGATAAAGAATACAAAGAAGTTCGTGAAGGTATGCTCACTCAGTCAGCTATGCCATCGATGCGTCTTCTACAGTTTTCAGGTGGTGCCGCTCGTCGCGATAATGTTTGTGCTTATAACTGTTCATTTATTGCTCCAGAATCATTCCAAGATCTAGCAGAGATCATGTACGTGTCTATGTCAGGCACAGGAGTTGGTTTTGCTGTCGAAAGTACCAACGCTGAAAAGTTTCCACAGATTTTGATGCAGACCGGTGAAAAACTTCCTATTCACGTAGTTGGTGATAGTAAAGAAGGTTGGGCAGATTCCCTTGTTATCGGTATGAAGGCGTGGTCAAGTGGTAAAGATATTGATTTTGATTATTCACAAGTTCGCCCAGAGGGAACTCGCCTGAAAATCATGGGAGGCAAGGCTTCTGGTCCAGCTCCACTTATGCGTTTACATGGCTTTATTCGTCAAATTATGTTGGCTCGCCAAGGTAAGCGTCTACGTCCTATAGATCTCCATGATACTATCTGTATGATAGGTGATTGTGTGGTCTCTGGTGGCGTTCGTCGTAGTGCCATGATTTCTCTTTCAGAACTCGCTGACGAGCAGATTCGTGACGCAAAGAAGGGTGCTTTCTATGTGAATCATCCTCATCGCATGTTGGCTAATAACTCGGCTGTCTATATTAATAAGCCAACTAACGAAGAATTCTTGAAAGAATGGATGGCTTTGATCGAGAGTCGTTCTGGTGAGCGTGGTATTTTCAATCGTGGTTCTCTTGCTAAAACTCTCCCAGAACGTCGTATAAAAGTCTTGAAAGAATATAAAGGCTTCTTTGATCCATCTGGTCAGCATATTGTCGGTCCTATGGGAACAAATCCTTGTGGTGAGATCATTTTGCAATCAAAGCAGTTCTGTAATCTTTCAGAGATCGTTGCTCGTGCCGAAGACACAGAAGCGACTTTGATGAGGAAGATTCGTCTGGCTACTATCCTTGGTACGTATCAGTCGTCACTCACAAACTTCCAGTATCTTTCAAAGGAATGGAAAGAACATTGTGACCGTGAACGTCTTCTTGGCGTTTCTATCACTGGTCAGTGGGATTGTCCTGCAGTTCGCAAGCCAGAGGTTATGCGTAAGCTCAAGGCTGAGGCTATCAAGATAAATAAAGAATATGCAAAGCGTTTTGGTGTCAGTGAGTCAACAGCTATCACAACAGTTAAACCTTCTGGAACTTTGTCTCAGACAGTTGACTGTGCCTCAGGTATGCATCCTAGGCATGCAAAGTTCTATATCCGCCGTGTTCGTATCTCTGCTACAGACACTCTTTTCAAAATGTTGAAAGACCAAGGTGTTCCATTTAGTCCAGAGGTTGGACAGACTCTAGAGAACGCTTCAACTTTTGTTCTTGAATTTCCAGTCAAAGCTCCATCTGGCTCAATCTTCCGCGATGACCTCTCAGCTATCGAGCAGCTAGAATATTGGAAGATGGTCAAGATGAACTATACAGAGCATAACCCATCAGTCACTATCTCTATCGGTAATGATGAATGGATTGGTGTTGCAAACTGGGTTTATGAGAATTGGGATATCGCTGGCGGTCTTTCATTCCTTCCACGTGAAGATGCTGTTTATAAGCTTGCTCCATACGAAGCTATTGATGAAAAGCGTTTCAAGGAACTCGCAAAGCGCCTTGAGCATATCGACTACTCAAAGATCATCTCTTATGAAAAACAGAATGAGACTGATCTCAAGAAGGAGTTGGCATGTGCCGGTGGGGTATGTGAGATTGTTTAGGGTGATACCAATTTACGAATTATACGAATAATACGAATTGCTACAAATAAAAATAACCGCCACCCGGTGAAGATGGGTGGGCGGTTTTTGGTAAGGAAAAGATTAGTAAGTTTTCATCCCGTGGTATTTGTGCCAACCGAGAAGTTTTCCGTTTTTGTTTAAAACGCGTTCGCACCCATTGAAATTATCAAAATCATTTGATTCGGTAATATTCAAATAGGTGTATTCTCCATCAGTGAAATACGATCGACCTCTTCCTCCAACAAACTTTTGCTCGCTGTAGGCGGAGCGAAGCGCCTTCCGTAAAAAGGGGATGGCTTCAAGGCGGTATTCGCCCCAGTATTGCATCATCCAAACAATTCTACCTGAACACGAAAGGGTAGTTGTGCCCCAGCTGGTGTCTGAATGGGGTGTAGTTTGCCAAAGATCCGTAACCGTGACTCCAAGTTCAGTTATTGGACTTGATGTGACTTTTGATCCATCCAGTAATTCGATTTTGCTTGGTGTCAATTCTGATCTTGCATAACCACGTAACATCCCTTTAAAAAAAGCGGGTAGCAGGACGTCTTGATTTATTAGCATAATTTTCCTTTCAAAGACCGACTATCTTAATGCTCTGCTGAGCTGGTTTAAGTTTTACTATTTTACTAGTTGTTTACTGAAATATGCCAAAATTTAGTCCTATTGTCAAGCGTGTCCAAAAGTGCTATAATTGTAACAGCTGTACCAAACAACCGCGCCGCATCCACAGAGCCTACGAATCTTGCAATCATAAGATTTCGCGAGTTGTGTGGATGCGGTGAGGAAAGTCCGAACACCGACTTTGTGAGAATGAGCGATCGCTCTCGTAAAGTAGTTAGTAGCAGGTAATACCTGCCAGGGTAATTCCCAGAGGTGCGAACAGAAACGCCTGAGTCGAAAGATGAAGGTATCTGGAAACCGTAGAGCCGCGCAAGCAGTGATACGATTCTAGATATGTTCCATGGTGACATGGAGATGCAACGGCAAAATCCTTACTTCGGTGCAAGACCGCGCTTTACTCAATTCGCAAGATGAGAGTGATGAGAGTCGCTAGAGTTCGACAGTGATGTCGTTCCCAGATAAATGGTTGTTCAACCGTGTTGCGCGCAAGCAATGCATGGCCAACAAAATTCGGCTTATGGTACGGCTAACAAAGAAACTCGCATTAATGTGGGTTTTTTTGTTTACGATAAGTCTGCGTGCTATACTTATCAAACAACAAATATCATGGTTAAGAAATGGTTTTCATTTATCGGAAAGGAAATCCGCGGTCTTCATGAGGCCGCATACCTACTTGCAATATTTGCGCTTTTGTCACAAGTACTCGCTCTTTTCCGTGATAAACTTTTGGCTTTTACTTTTGGTGCAGGACATTCTCTAGATGTTTATTATGCAGCTTTTCGCATACCTGACTTCCTCTTTGCTTCAATAGGTTCTATAGTTTCCGCTTCAATACTCCTACCATATTTTATAGAGCGTTTTTCTAAAGATAAAGAAGAAGGACGAACATTCTCTGATTCAATCTTTACTCTTTTCTTTACGGCTATGATAGTCGTTTCGGTTGTTTTTTACATTATCGCTCCAGAAATAGTTCCGCATATTATTCCAGGATTTGCCCATGATCCATCTCTGCCAGACCTGATTGCTTCGATGCGTATCATGCTTTTGTCACCATTCTTCCTCGGCTTATCAAATCTCTTCTCCAGTTTAACTCAGATGAGACACAGATTCCTGGTGTATGCTCTTTCTCCACTTCTTTACAACCTAGGTATCATCATTGGAACCGTCTTTATTTATCCTATTGTTGGTATATCCGGTCTGGCTATCGGTGTTGCCGTTGGCGCATTCTTACATATGGTTGTGCAACTTCCTTTCTTGATCCATGAGAAGACTGTTCCTAGATTTAGTCTGAAGATTGATTGGAAGAGAATGAGGTCTATTCTTTTTACAGCTTTGCCAAGAACTATCACACTTTCTGCTAATGAATTTGCTGAGTTCATACTTGTTTCTTTCGCCTCACTTTTGTCGGTCGGTTCTATTTCCATTTTCAATTTCGCTTGGAATTTACAATCAGTTCCGCTTTCGCTTATC
>Ga0265327_10004526_pt1 | contig 12268 bp, 9 predicted proteins | sample 41621metaG_FD_202089 | JGI IMG/M metagenome (GOLD analysis project Ga0265327, IMG submission 202089) | Rhizosphere microbial communities from Carex aquatilis grown in University of Washington, Seatle, WA, United States - 4-16-21 metaG | ecosystem: Host-associated > Plants > Roots > Rhizosphere >...
CCCTGAGCGACAATAAGCTGGAGACCTTCAACTTCGCGGGCATCGTTGGGGCATTCGATCAGGCGCGGGCTTCCAACCAGAACCTGAGCAATTGGGCGATCACCAATGCCGTAACGCAGTTCCATCTCTCCGGCAGCGATACTGCGGCTCTGGGCGGCGATCTGGCTTACCAGTATGGGATGACCGGCAGCCTCACCGGCATTGGCTTGGGTCATGCTCAAGAAGTCATCAACGATCCCAACTTCGGTGCCCAGACCCAGACCCTCCGTCCGCTCACCACCATCCAGGAAGGACTCGTCAAACTGTCCTGACCGAGATTGCAATCATGGCAAGAGTCCTGTTTACCTGGGAGCTGGGTGCCAATTTTGGGCATTTGGCGCGACAACTACCCCTGGCGCGCGAATTGCGGCGCCGGGGGCATTCGCTGCTCTTCGCCGTATGTGATCTAAACGCCGCGCTGGCCGTGCTTGGGCCCGAGGGATTGGCCTTCGTAATGGCGCCTCAACCTCGCCTGCAAGAAACGCGCACGGAGAACTCCATCGTATACGCAGAGCTGCTGGCCTGGTCAGGGTTCGGCGAGCTGTCTGTACTGCGTGCAGCGACAGCCGGTTGGCGCAATCTCTTTGACCTTTATCGGCCCGACGTCGTGGTTGCCGACCATGCTCCGCTCTCCATCTTTGCGGCCCGTCTCGCTAACCTACCGACTCTTCACCTGGCGATGGGATTCGAGCATCCTCCCGAAGTCAATGGGACGCTCCCCGTACTGAGGGAATGGCTAAAGCCGGACCCAGAAGAGACGGCCGCATTGGAGCGGCAATTGCTCGGATATATGAATGTCATCGCGGTCGAAAGGGGAGAGGTGCCACTTGACCGCCTCGCAGACCTCTATAACTGCGAGGTGCCGCTCCTCGCAACCTTGCCGGAGATTGACCATTTTCCGGCGCGGGGCGATGACGCCCGCTACATAGGGCCATTGTTTTCATTTGCGGATGGCCCCGCCGTAACTTGGCCGGAAGCCTCCGGTGCCAAGGTGTTTGTTTATTTGCGGCCGGACTCCTACACGGGACACATTCTCGAAGTGTTGAAGAAGTCCGGCCATAACGTGGTGGCGGTCGTGCCTGGCCTGGATGGACGGCTGCTGAGCATGTATCGGTCGGAAAGATTCCAGATTCATATTTCTCCGATTCGACTTGCCGGCGTGGCCGATCAAGCGGACTGCATGCTGATCTACAGCGGGCACGGCATGGTGAGCTTTGCGCTGCTTGCTGGCATCCCATTGCTGATGATTCCGAACAATTTGGAGCAAGTCATGTTGACTCAGCGCGTAACACGGCTTGGCGCCGGGATAGGCATGCTTCCTGAGCAAGTTTCGGAGAAATTTGAAGAAATGCTTGTTACGCTGCTCGATGAGCCAAGATTTCGGGAAGCAGCCCAAATGTTCCGCGAGAAATATAAAGGCTTCGACCAGTCCAAAGTTATTCAGCGGCTGGCAAACACAATTGAGCGGCTGCCATCGGCGGGAATAGGGAAGTCCATGAGGCCTAACACCCAGGACGAGGGAAGAGCGCGATTGCAATGATCTCTCGTCAAACTAAAACTACTGCTCTCTGTAGTAGCAAGGTCCGTTCTTGGCCACGAGGTATCAGAATTGGTTCAGCGGGGCATTGAGCTTTGACTGATCGCCGAGTTGCCGTCGTCACCGGAGCCAGTCGTGGGTTGGGCAAGGAGATTTGCCGCCAGCTCAACGAAGCTGGCTGCGAAGTGATTCTCACCGCGCGTAATGAGGAGGTGGGACAGCGGTCGGCAGATGAACTTGGCGTGAGGTTTCGCCGGCTCGACGTGCTTAATGAACAGGAGATTGTAGAGTTCCGCCAATGGCTTGAAAAGACTTATGGCCGATTGGATGTCCTGGTGAATAACGCCGCGCTGTTGCTCGACCAGAAGAAGAAACTGACAACAAGTAGCCCGGAGATACTGCAGCGAACCCTGGAGACAAATGCGCTGGCGCCTATTCACCTCATTTGCAATCTGTTGCCTTTGCTGCTGAAATCGAAACAACCAAGAGTGGTCAACGTGACAAGTCGGCTCGCGCAATCCAAAGCCTGGGGTCTGGGCGCGCCAAGTTACCGTATCGCCAAATTGGCCTTAAATGCGGCAACGTCCATTCTGGCCATGGAGCTTGAGGACACGCCGGTCAAGATCAATGCTGCAAGTCCTGGCTGGGTGAAAACCCATATGGGTGGAGACGACGCCCCGGAAGGGGTGGAGCAAGGGGCGAAAGTTGTGATTGAGTTGGCCTTGTTGCCAAATGACGGTCCATCTGGGGGCTTCTTTGAAGGCACAGAGCGACTTGAGTGGTGATGTGTCGACGTACGAGCTCGCGACCTTTCTTCGTAAGTTGTTACTCCGGACGGATTGGTTCTTGCAAAGATTGAAGTAAGTAGTTTTGGTTGCGCCGGGAAATTCAAACTTATCTTGAGATGCCATGCAACTGCCACCTGCGTTTAGTGAAACCCCATCGTTGACCCGCCGTCAACGGCTCATCGTAAAAGCAGCGGAAAAGTTCTCGGTGGATCCGCTGGATTTTCAGCCAGGCCTGATTCGCCTGCAAAACATGGCGCCGTCGCCGCTCGGTCGCATGGTGCTATGGGCACTCTTGATCTTTCTCGCGCTTCTGATCGTTGGCTCCATGGTCGGGAAGATTGACATCGTCGCAGTGGCAGAAGGCAAGCTGGTGCCGGCTACCTATCTGAAAATAGTTCAGCCGGCTGACGCCGGCGTGGTCAAGGAAATCTTGGTTGCCGAGGGAGAGTCCGTTAAAAAGGGGCAGACTCTGCTGCGCATGGATGCGTCCCTTTCGGATTCCGACATCAAGTCGCTTAACGCCGACTACTGGTCGCGCCGATTGGCGCAAAAGCGCATCGATGCGGAGCTGACCAACACCCCGCTGGTGCGCGCAGCCGATGATCCGCCGGAACTGTTCGCACGCGTCCTCGCGCAATACAACGCGAATCGGAACGCGTACCAATCAGCAGTTGCCCAGGAACAAGCCACCTTGCAAAAGGCGCGCTTCGATCTGGTTTCCGCTCAAGAGGTCAAGGCGAAGCTGCTACAAACGTTGCCGCACTATCGGGAGCAGGAAAAGGCCTACAAAGAACTCGCCGACGAAGGCTATGCCGGCAAGCTGATGTACACCGACAAACAGCGCGAACGCATCGAAAAGGAGCAGGACCTGCGCGCCCAGGAATCCGCCATTCTTGCTGCCCAGTCGACGATCGCCCAGTCCGAACGGAAAATAGCGCAAATCACCGCCGACAACCGGAAGCAACTGGAAGCCGAGCGTGCGGACAACATGCCGCACCTGGAGAAGTCTACCCAGGACCTGGCCAAGGAACAGCATAAGCATGAATACCTTGAATTGAAGGCTCCGCAGGACGGCATCATCAAGGACTTGGCCACCCATACGATCGGCACGGTGGCCAGCCCCGGGACCATCCTGATGACCCTGGTTCCCAAGGATGAGGTCCTCAAGGCAGAGGTGTGGGTCAAGAACGACGATATCGGGTTTATCTACCCCGACCTCTCGGCTAAGCTGAAGCTCGCCGCGTTCACGTTCCAGAAATACGGCATGCTGGAGGGGAAGGTGGTGCAAGTCTCCGCCGACGCCAGCGAGCAGGGCGGCAACGACCAAAATGCCGGCAGCACGGGCAGTGCCAATAAGGCAAAGCCTGCTACGCCTCTCGCCTATAAAACGGTCATCGAACTCAAATCTCAGAATCTGGCGGCCGACGGCGTCAAATATCCCTTGAGTCCGGGCATGCAGGTCTCAGCGGAGATCAACCTTGGCACCCGCACGGTCATGGAGTATTTCCTTTCCCCGGTGACCAAGGCCTTTCATGAGGCGGGGCGAGAGCGCTGAGGACTTCCGTGGCCCGGATTCACACTGTCACTGCCTGCCTCTTTCTCATTGCGGCGGCAGGCGCTTACGCGGCCCCACAGCTTTCGCTCCCGCTCGCCTGTGTCCCGGGAAAGACCTGCTGGGTCGCCAATTATGTCGATTTGGCGCCGGGGAGCGAGGCACGCGACTATCGCTGTGAAGACCGTACCTACGATGGCCACAACGGCGTGGATTTTGCGATTGAGGACGAAAAGGCCATGCGGGCCGGCGTCGCAGTACTTGCCGCGGCCCCAGGCCGGGTCCGAGCGGTACGTGATGGCGTGCCGGACCGGAATGTCCGCCAACTGGGTACCGAGGCCGTCCGCAAGATCGAGTGCGGCAATGGCGTCGCCATCACCCACCCTGACGGCTGGGAAACTCAATATTGCCACCTTCGCGAGGGCAGCATCTCCGTTCGGCAGGGAGAAGTCATCGAAACCGGACAAAAGCTGGGTCTCGTGGGAATGTCGGGCCTGACCGAGTTTCCGCATGTCCACCTGACCGTTCGACACGACGGCACAGTGATCGACCCGTTCCTCGGGGAAGGTCGCCAAGCCTGCGGGGGCCGTACCGCCTCTCTGTGGAGCGAAAGCGCCAAGGCTGCCTTGCCGTACCTCCGGGGCGTCGTGTTTCACGCCGGCGTCGCCGGCGTGAAACCATCGTCCGAAGACATCCGAGCGGGGAAATTCGATCAGGATGGTGATACTCCCGTGCTGGACAAGTCTGCCGCGGTCATCGTATTCGCCGAAGTCCTTGGCATCAGTGCAGGCGATACTGTGACGGTCTCGATCCGCGATCCCTCCGGGACATTACCCGTCCGCTCCGAATTTCCCATGACCGTCCGGCAAGCACGCTGGTTTGGGTTTGCCGGTCGTCCGAGGAAGGCCGGCACATTCGAGCCCGGCCGGTACACCGCGGAAATCGCTGTACGCCACGCCGATGGCACGGTCGAGCCGGCCTCCAGGCGCAGTTTCGAATTCGACGTCCGCTGACCCGACCGTAAGGCTTTTATGAGAATCCTGTTTGCACACCAGAATTTCCCTGGACAGTATCGGCATCTGCTGCGCAAACTGGTTGATGAAGGGGGCCACCAGATCGTGTTCTTGACCCAACGCAAGAACGAGGATTTCCCTGGCATTCGAAAGATCGTCTACAAGACCCATCGTGAGCCACACGCGAATACCCACGTGTATTTAAGACGTATCGAGGACGCGGTCCTACATGGCCAAGCGGTGGCGCGGGCCTGCCTCGCGCTCAAAAAGTCGGGCTTTGTTCCGGACGTCATGCTGGGGCACAACGGTTGGGGCGAGACGCTTTATCTGAAGGATGTTTTCCCGGACACGCCGCTCAACGCCTATTTCGAGTTCTTCTATTCTTCGAAGGGAGCGGATTCGGACTTCGATCCCGAGTTTCCGGCGGCCCCGGATATGCCAATGCGCATCCGAACCTGGAATGCGGTCAACCTGATGGGCCTCGAGGCAGCTGACTATGGACAGACGCCTACTTATTGGCAGCAGGGCCGTTATCCCGAGCGTTACCGCGATTTGATTCACGTGTGCCACGAAGGGATTGATACGGAGCACGTCCGTCCAAATCCGGATGCCTCAGTGACTCTTCCCGGCGGCACGGTCCTCACCAAAACGGATGAAGTGTTGACCTATGTGGCTCGAAACCTGGAGCCTTATCGCGGGTTCCACGTTTTCATGAGGGCTTTGCCTGCTTTGCAGAAAAGACGTCCCGATGCCCATGTCCTCATCGTTGGTGCGGACGGCGTGAGCTACGGGAGTCGATTGCCGGCGGGTGACTCTTACAAGAAGCGCTTGCTCAAAGAAGTCGGCAACCAATTGGACTTGTCGCGTGTGCACTTCCTGGGGCATTTGCCCTATGACCAATATTTGAAGGTGCTACAGATATCGACGGCGCATGTCTATCTCACGTATCCATTTGTTCTCTCCTGGTCTTTGATGGAGGCCATGTCCGCGGGCTGTATCGTTATTGGCTCCGATACCGGTCCGGTCACTGAAGTCATTACCGATCAAGTGAATGGCGTATTGACCGATTTCTTCGACAAGTCTTCGCTGGTCAATAAGGTCGAGGAAGTACTTGGGAATAGGAAAAAGTATCTTGCTGTCCGTGAAGCGGCTCGCCAGACGATCATCGACAGATATGACCTGAAGGCAATCTGTCTGCCGTTTCACCGGAATATGCTCAACAAAATCCTGAGCGAACGAAGCAATCCTGTCGTGGCACCGAACGATGCATCAAATGCAGCGCCGCGTGTCTCAGTGCGCCAAGAACGGCCTCTGACCGCGTGATTGTGGGGCTATTGCGGATGGGCGCCTTGCAATACGGGGGCAACCTGCAAGCAGGACCAGAACATTTCGGAACAATGGAAAACAACAATGTCAACAACCCAGCACAATATCGACCTCGCCTGGTCGAAAGCCACGATCAGTCGCCTTGTAAAGAACGTTGAGAAAGTCCTGGTAGGAAAGCACAAGGTCATTGAGCAGGCCGTAGTAGCTCTCCTGTGCAACGGCCATGTCTTGCTCGAGGATGTTCCCGGTGTCGGCAAGACGGTGCTCGCCAGAGCACTTGCCGCATCCATCGATTTGCATTCGTCGAGGCTGCAATTCACCCCGGATTTGCTGCCTTCCGATGTGATCGGTAGTTCGGTCTACAGCCCCAAGACCGGCGAGTTCAGCTTCATGCCAGGGCCGGTGTTTACCAATTTCCTGATTGCCGACGAAATTAACCGCGCCACGCCGCGTTCCCAGTCGGCCTTGCTGGAATGCATGGCTGAGAATCGGGTCTCAGTAGACGGCAAGAGTCACGAACTGCCGGTGATTTTTCAGGTGATTGCGACCCAGAATCCGATCGAAATGCAGGGGACGTTTCCGCTGCCGGAAGCGCAACTCGACCGATTCTTTCTCAAGACAGGCCTGGGCTATCCCTCGCTGGAAGACGAGATACGGGTTATCGATGCGCAGATAGAGCGACATCCCCTGACCAACCTTGGACCGGTTATTAGCCAAGAGGATATATTGCGGTTGCGCAGTTATGTCCAACAGATCTTCGTCCACGCCGACATCAAGCAGTATCTGGTCAAAATCGTGGCGGCCACCCGCAGCCGGGACGATATTGCTTTGGGCGCTGGCCCGCGCGGTTCGCTGGCCCTGGCAGCTGCTGCCAGGGCATATGCCTTGATTCGCGGACAGCCCTATGTCGATCCGCAATGTGTGATCGACATGGTGGAGCCGATACTGGCCCACCGCCTGCATTTGAGAGCGACCTTTTCCGCCGAGGCAACGCCGGCCTCCCAGATCCTCGAGAAAATCGTCAAGGGCATTTCGGTGCCCGTACTTCGGGGATAAAAAGCCGATATGGCGAAGGAGGCCAAGGACGTACGGGTCACGCCGATGGCGTGGATGCTGTTCGCCATGGCGTTGGGATTTTTGCTACTTGCCTATCAAAAGGGCAACTGGCCTCTGGGGCTCTTCGCATTCATCCTGTGGATGATCGTGCTCCTGGCGTTTGCGATGCCCCGTCTCTTTCTGCATGCGCTAACGGGATCGCGCTCGACCCAGCAGACCGCGCAGCGCGACGAAGACGTCGACTTCTTACTGCGGGTGAAGAGTACGGGCGTGTCAAAGTCCCGCTTCGTTGTCCTGGAAGATCAGAATAGCGCGGCGTACCCCGAGGAAAGAAATCCTGAAACCTTTGCCGAAAGCATAGTCGCTGGGACGCCTACGGACCTCAGCTACAGACGCAAGATGTACTGCCGGGGCGTTTATGAGCTCGGGCCTTGCATCGCCAAGTGTTCATTTCCCTTCGGTCTCGTGGAGGTGGTACGTAAACTTCCTGAAACAAACGCGAAGATGGTGGTCCTGCCACGTGTGTGGCCGATCAGCCGGTTTTTATACTCCGGCACGAATCCATACCGAAGGGACGCGCGGCGGGACAAGCGCGGCGTCGACGACGAGTTTGTCGGTGTCCGCGAATATGCGGCGGGTGATGAGCGGCGTCACGTCCATTGGCGGTCCTCCGCGAAGCTTGGGCGGCTCGTCGTCAGGGAGTACCAGACCTACGCAACGGGGCAGCTATTCGCTGTCATCGATTTCAGCCGTGCAGCCCACTGCGGGAGCGGCTTTCGGTCGACATTCGAATACATGGTCGAGATTGCCGCGTCGGTGGCGGCGGCCGCGCAACAGACCCGACAGCAAATCCAGTTTTTCGGATGGCGCGGTGCTCCTTGGCATTGCAAGGTTGCGGGCCTCGGTGCGCTTAACGCTTTTTTGCAGGAACTGGCGCGCGTAAATCCCGATGGCAACATGCCGCTCCGGTCGGTTCTGCAGCGCCTGGCCCACCAAATTCGTCCGCAGGACAGGCTGTTGGTGCTGCACACCAGCCACTCGGGCGTGGCGGATCTTGGCGGCTTGGTGGGGTTGGCGGGCGCAGGAGTGACGGTCGAGAGAATCGAAATGCTGTCTCAGACTTTCGATGGCAGCATCCAAGCCAAATCCGCGCCGGCCTATCCAGGTATCAGGGTGCGTACGATCCGTGGGGACCTGGATTTGGCTCCGCAGTTGGTCCATCCATGAAGTCGTCGATCGCCGCCATAGTCGGGATGGTTGTGGTCGAAGCGGCGGCCCTGTTGGCGTTGGTGCTTGCGCAGGTGCAGGATTCACCGGAGTGGATAGTCGCGATATTGTTGGTGCCGGTCGTACTGGCATCGCTGTTCGCTGCATCCCTGATGGCTGAAGCGCGACGCCGACAAATGGCAAGAATTATCAAGCCTATACTTGCCGTGCTTGGCTTCCTGGTCATTGGAGCCAGTTTTGCCTTCAATGATCGAGATTCACTGGGCTTCGTCTTCCCTTTTGCACTGGTCGCACTTAATCTCGACTGGCCGCAGGAGCGGGCGCGCGCCTTCAGCGGGCTAAGCTGTGGCGCATTGCTTCTCCCTTTGAGCAACGGCAATGATGTGTTATTGCTCGTCGGCGTTCTGGTATATGGAGTGGGGCTGGTTATCCTTCTGAACGGCGCGTTTTTTCGTCGCCTTGCCGTGGTGGCTCCGCCCACTCCAGACCGCGCGGGCCAGACCTTGCGAGCCAGACATAGGCTGGTGTGGTTCACGTGCGCCTGGACCTGCACGGTGGTCCTGGTATTGGCTGTTGTTCTCTCATGGCTGTTAGGTGACATCCCAGAGCATCCGCTGTCGCTGGACCTCCCGCCGGGCGGCGTGCTGCTGACCCGGGTCACCCCTTCTGACGAGGGCGCACCTCTCCTGCCGGGCGAGGCGCCGGGCAAGCCCTTTGTGTCCGGGCTCTTGGGCAAATTGAGGGGACCCGGCGGCGACAAGAAGGGCATTGGAGGCGGGGCCGGCCGTGACGAGCAGGTGGACTTGAGGCCTGGGGGCACGGACAAAATCGACGGCAATCCGGCAGGAGGGCAGGGTCCGACACCGGGAGGCGGCGGCAATGACGGCAGCGCCGGTCCGGGCAATCGCCTCGGCGACAGCAAATATGGCGTCACCCCCGACAAGGACGGCAATATCCTCTTGCCAGCCGACGATGGCAACGATGCTGGCGAAGGGGCGCGGGGGGAAGGCAATGCTGGCGCCGGGGAAAAGCCGGGGGATCGGAAAGGAAACAAGGGGCAAGACGAGCGGAAGAAGGGCGATACCGGATCCAAGAGGGACTTGGGCGATGCCAAAGGTTCCGATCCCGGGAAGCGCGCTCCTGGCGACAAAGAGGGGGATCGCGCGGGTCAAGCCGCCAAGGGCGACACTGATCCAGGCCCGGAAAAGGGCAATCATGATCCCAAGTCCGACGGCGACTCGGATGGGAAATCGCCCCCCAGGAATCCCGGCGGCGCCCCGAACCCCGGCGAAAGCTTGACCGGACCTGGCGCGGCCGCAAGTAGTTCACCGCCAAAGCCACCGCCCCCCAAGCCGCCCCCCCGGTGCACGCTGGATGTGCTCAAACCATCCAGCAGCGTGGCCCTTCGTCCGATTCCTGGCGATGCCACCTCGTCGACCGTGCTCAAGATCGGCACGCGATTTCCCATCTACGTGCGCGAGCGTGCCTATTCGGACTATGAGGACGGGCGCTGGCTCTGTGATCTTCCGTACCTGCAGCTCAATCGGGGGATCGACCGCGAGGATTTCAAGTTCGACTATCCGGGTCAGGCTGACTCGGAATGGCAAACCATCGAGTTGATGGTGCCCTTTGGCACGGTCATTCCGGAGCCCCTCCGGACCCGGCGCATCGATTTTCCGTCCAAATCGATCGATGTGACCGAGTCCCACACGCTACAGGCTCCCGGAAAGCTCCCTCGAGGACTGAAGTACCGGGTCGAGTCGGTCGGCGGCTATTGGCAGGACGCCGTCAAGCGCGCTGCCGGGGATGGTGCGTCGAAGCCTGACGGCTCGACGTTTCTCACCATTCCAGAAAACCTGCGTCCCCGCTTGCAGGAGTACCTCAATCAGCACCAGATAATTCCCCGTGCGGAGGCCTTACAGAGTGCGGACGCGCTGGAAGACCATTTCCGCACAACATTTGTCCACACGCTCGAGACATTGGGGGCGCAAGGATCGCAGGAGGGCGAGCCAATCGAGGCGGTGTTGCGGACGCACCGCGGCCATTCAGAGATGATCGCAAGCGCGTTCCTGATGCTGGCGCGTCAACTGAACATTCAAGGTCGCCTTGTTACCGGCTACGTCGCCGAACGTGCAAAGTTCAGTTCGACAGAATGTTGTTTCGTGCATCGACTCGACGCGCATACCTGGGTGGAACTCAAGGTCAACAATATCTGGACGACGTTTGATCCGGTCAATATCTACCCGCCACCGACGGGCAAGGACTTTCCGCATAACAAGCCGATATGGCGCACGTATCTTGAGAGCCTGGACCGGCTCGCAATGGCCTATGCAGAACCCAGGCCGAATGATGCGGCTGGCATCTCGTTGTGGGAATCGGCAAGCACGAGTCAAGAGCAATGGCTGATCCGACTCTGGCATGCCTATCTATGGCTGGGCCGCAATTGGTGGCTGCCCATTTTGGCCATGTTCGGTGTCGTTTGCCTCGTTCACCTGGGGAAACATCCTTTTGCACGGCTGCACTTCGAACTAATCTTGCAAAAGAACGCAGAGCCCAGAAACCGTATTCTTGCCTTGTATGCTTGGCTTGAGGCCTATTGCCGAAAATATGGAGTTGAAAGATTGCCCGGGGAAGGTCACGCCCGCTATCTTGAGCGCTGCGCACGCACCTGGAAAGAGATTGCGGAGCCGATCAAGGTCATTGGGAGCGAATTTGGCCCGGCACGATATGCCGATCTGCCGGTCACCGTGACCGCCGCCGGACGCGTGACGGAGGCGGCACGAACCGTGTTTTCTTACGGGAGTCCGCTTGAATAGCCCAGAGACCGAGCGTGAAGGACTTCCGCTATTGATTGGCAAAGAGAGATTAACGGCATGTCACGCCGTTAGGCTCCGTTGCACGTCCGCACGCCCATCCACTACAACGTCTTCCGCTACCCACCAAAGATAGGGAAATTATGAGCATCCATCTTTTAAGCACCACCCGCGCATTTACATTCCTTCTATTTGTCCTTCTCGCGGGTCCCGCCCCGGCTGCAGACTTGCTTGTGAGCGGAACGACGGTGAAACTCGGTGATAGTGTTGCGCAAGCGCAGGCGGCGCTGGGAACACAGGCTGCGCCGACATCTTTCATCAGAGACGAGCCTGAGAAGAAGATGTTGCAGGCCAAGGACAAGGGAGTGCAGGTATTTTTTCAGCCCACCACTCATTTGGTCTACATAATTCGATTCGACGCTCCGTTCGCGGGCGCCGTTGGCTCAGCGCGCATCGGCATGACGCGCGCGCAACTGGAAAAAACGCTGGGTCCGCCTGCCGCCGATATTCGAAATCCGCCGTCAATCCCCGGCACACCGCCGTTGTATGGTTATCACATCGACGGCAAAAGTCTTGCGCGTTTCGTATTCGATGAGAGCGAGAAAGTAGTAACGATATTTGTTCAATAGGCTGCTCGGGGCCGTATCACTGAATTGCAACTTGTGGGCACTTGGTCCTGGCAGTCCTTGTTACAGAGGCCGTGGTGCTTCCAATGGCCATCTTGCGTATCGGGTACAGGAGAAAAGCGCCAAACGAAATCTTGATTCCTTACTAAGAGAGATTTCGGTCCTCCTTGGCCACCACCAGCGAATTGGACATTGGTTCGTCTCGGGGCGTCAAGTCATGCCCGACATTGAAAATGGCGCCACCAGTTGCATCTGCTCTGGTACCGGTTAGCGCCAGCGTGCGGCATAATC
>Ga0265327_10004527_pt1 | contig 12264 bp, 13 predicted proteins | sample 41621metaG_FD_202089 | JGI IMG/M metagenome (GOLD analysis project Ga0265327, IMG submission 202089) | Rhizosphere microbial communities from Carex aquatilis grown in University of Washington, Seatle, WA, United States - 4-16-21 metaG | ecosystem: Host-associated > Plants > Roots > Rhizosphere...
TTCAAGCAGGGAAGTGTATTCGGTGATCTCGCCTCCAATGATGGAACGCAACCCAGCCATGATGTTGCCGGCGAGTCCGCGACTTCTCACTACAACGCCAAAGACTTGGCCTTTAACTTCAACAACGCGATAGCCAGAAAGGTTTTCTGTGGTTACGACGATCATGATGAATCTCCTTGAAAATGGATTTAGGGGGAAGGGGTGACAGGCGACGGTTGTACGTTGTATCCCACGTACAAAGGGTGTCCAGGCGTACCGTCTTGATTAATTACAAGGGCATGAGGCTGAACTTCATTGGCATGCAAAAGGCTCAGCACGGCATCGCCACGGCCATGCAAGTTACCGTGCGTGCCCCAGCCACAGATCACAATGCCAGCCTTCTTTGCAGCTTCAATAATTGCAGCATCATTATCAGGCCCGACAGGATCATTGATCGAGTAAAGTGCATTTGGATCGGTGGATCGCCATGCAAAGATATTAGCCACGTGCAGGCCTCCGAAGCCCATTTGCATGGCTCTGCGCTGGCACCTTTCGACTGTGGGATCGTTAGATTCTTCGTCCGCCGTTGATGGGTTAAGCATGAGAAACATGCAAAGTGGGAGGTTGGGATTCCAGACACGCCACAAGGCATAACGGTATTGCTTGCACGGGGAGAATTTTGCTCCCATTGATTCAGGGAACAGGCTCACGACGACTCATCTTCTGGAATAGCGTGAAACCAGTCAGCATCGATCCAGTGATACTCGTCGGCATGATTTCGCATAGGAGGATGCGCCTTGAACAAAATACCACTTTGGCTGGTTCCGGTTTTCCGGTCCAAAATTTTGAAGAGTTCAAGGTGTCCCAGTCGATTGAAATCACTGAGTGCTTGGTCTCCAGGCTGGAGGGTGCGTCCTGATCTGTTTTTATTCATGGTAAAACATCTTACCGTTAACAATAGATAAACAATCAACCATGAAGAACCGTACTCTTGGCTGAGGGGAGTCTACACACATTGCTTGCTGGCTCTTGTGCGATAACTTTCGCCACAATCCGATCAGGAAGGCCGGTAACAAAACAGCGCAAATAATCAAATTCGTCGGATCTTGAATCCACTAAAAATATGTAGCACTTCAAACCTCTGTGCTCCATAGCAACCACCAGATAATGCCCGTCATGAAAAACCTTGATCGTTGAAATGGCCACAGAAAAAGGACCGTCAGAGTCTAGTTGATCAATACATTCTTTGACGGTTTGATTTCCAAAATCCATGCTGTGACCACGCATCTTACCAAGCGACACAACATGACCTGCAATCACCTCATACCCAGATTTAGATATTAATTCGGCACGCTTAAATGACAAGTAAGTTCCGAGATATTGATCTGTTAGAAAATCAACTTCCACCCTACAAACTCCTAATCTACAAATTCCGCCAAGTCTGACGGCCTCAACTTAACTGAACCAAATATCAAGCCATGCCCAATGCCATGCTGTTTTACCGCATCATCAGACAGATCGCCAAAGCCTCGTATTTCCATGTCCTTCTCGGCCAGCGTGAATCCATCAGCGTACTGCTCAAGCATACCAAGCCTATCAAGCGCATCCTGATCGGCACCATTAGCCATCATGAAGAAACGTCCTCTACCGCCAAGTCGCGCAAGACGACCTCTGATCTGGTGTAACTGGGAAACGCCGTAACGCCAAGCATCGGCCACAACGATGGCCTTCAAGTCAGGAAGAGTAATCCCACGCTCAACAACACTGGAGGCGACAAGTACATCAAATTCGCGAGCTTTCATCCTTCGTACAACTTCGATCTTTTCATCGGAAGACATTTTTCCGTGCAGCATTCCAACTCTGCCAGGAAATATCTTTTCCCAAACATCATAAGCGGCACCGACATGCTTGCGGCTGTCGGCTGTCTGATCATCACCGGTAGATACCAATGGATAAACGATTGCCACCTGTCCGCCTGCCTGGACAACCTTCGGCAGGTACTCCATAACGCGAGAACGCTCAGATTGGAGAACAACGTGACTTTCTATAATTTTCTTTACCGGGCTGATATTGAGTATGCTTACATCCATCCCGCCGTGCTCTACTAAGCAAGCCGTTCTTGGCTGGCACGTCGCAGTGGCTTCCATGATGTTTGTGTGCTCATCGGCCAATCGTTCCCGCTGATCACGGCTAAACTTCTCCTGCTCATCTACGATGAGATAATCAGGAACCCAGCCAATTTTTTTGAGCTTGCTGAGAATGGCAGTAGTCCCGATAACAATCGGGTTCCCTTCGATAGCCTTAAGCTTGTCCGTGCCAGTAAGAGTAAGGATTGGAAACTGCTTATCCAGGCCCGCAAATTCCTTAGCAAGCTGTTGCACCAAAATGGTGTTGGGCGTCATGATCGCGACCTTGGCACCAGAATCGTTTGCGGCCATCGCTGTTACTTGAATGACAGCCGATTTACCGTAGCCAACATCACCTGACAGCAATCGGTCCATAGGGTAGGGGCTGCCGAGATCATTCACGATGTCATTGATTGCCGCATCCTGATGCGCAGTCATCGGCCACGGCTGATTGCGAATGCGCTGGGCGACCGTCGCCTGCTTGATGGAGATAATCGATTTAGGATGAGGCCTTTCCATCTTCCGCATATTGGCATGCGAAACCACCTCGAAAGCGGCTAACCGTTTGATGGCAGCCATTGCGGACAAGGCTTCAGCCATGGTTGCGGGACGATGTACGGTTAGAAATAGTTGACGCAATGATTTGAAGTCTTTGATCCCTGCATCTTCAAGCAACCGGTCTTCTCGACTACTGCCATACCCACGCAGAACAAATTCGACGGCCTGGTCTATTGCTGCATCAAGGCATACCGCGACGTACTGACGCACTCGATCCTGAGATACCTTGCCTTTCTTCCCACGGTAGTTAGGCATAATTTTGCCAACCCACTCACTGGGGATAATCTCAGGGCTTTGCAGTTGCAGATCGTCACGGAACTTGCCAACCACGCAGTTGATGCAGAGTGATTGGCCTTCCTTGAGATGCATCCATGGGTGCTCAGTGCCGAACGCAACCAGCCTTGCCCTGGACACCCCATCCGTAACAGGAACACCTATTCGAATAGGATCGATTGCTTCTTTGTTTGGGGAACCACAGACTTCAACCCGGATTGATACGGTTTGCTTTTCCCTCGGCAAGGCAATGCGGCTTGCAACGTTGGTGTAGTCATCAAACCCCGTAGGGAGATGCAGCAGCAACTGCTCAGGCGTGAGTATGCCAAGCGAGGAAAAGGCACCTCCACGGAGCTTTTCTAGAACCTCGGCATGGGAGATGGAATCAGTCACAGGTGATCTTATTTGGGAAATACATACGGTCTATTTTCCACAAATCCAAACGATGTCAAGCCATCGGCTCAATCAGCGGCCACTACTTTCAACATGCTGGGGGAGAGGGGAGTGCTTGGGTTTGGCCGCCTGCTTTGCGCGTATCTTCAGAACGATCTCAGGCACACTGATGCGGGCAAGCTCTGTCTCGCCGCACGCATGCATATCCATCTCGTTCGCCAGGCACAGGGCAGCCAGCGTCACCATGACGCCACCGGTTTCCTGTTCAGGCTCGCCTACAGGCCTGTTGAATACATAATCCACCAACTGGTGTGCTTCGCTGGCTGTGCAGCCGGTTGACTGGACCAGTTCAAGCGCTTCCTCAAGGAATCTGTGATTACGCTCAACCTTGTCGTTGGCAATCTCCGGGCCAAAGCATTCAAGAAGCCACGGCTTTACTCGTGTCTGAAAACTTGGAGCATCCTTCACATGAAGCACTTGCAACGCTTCAACTTCTTCGTCCGAGTCAGCTGCTGAGAAAACCCCTTGAGCGGCATAATCAAGAGCCTCTGAGTATTCGGCTACCAACCCAGTCCCATGTCGTTCGATAACAACCATGACCTTGCTACTGCTTAGGTAAGTGAATTTCGCTCCAATCGGAAGGCTTTTAAATGAGACAACCATTAGATTGTCACTTCCACGGTTATTACTCTCAGTGCCATGCATATCCAAAATTCTCCTTAAACAGCTTCCAGTGCGGGATTCATCCAGAACCCTGCCGACGATGTAAATCTTTCTGCCGATCCGCGAACATATTGCAGAATCCGCTCAGTTCCCACCCAAGGACGACCAAGTTCCTCGGCTGCAAAGCCTGTTACTCCAGAACCGAAGCAAGGATCAACAACGAGGTCATTAACATCAGTAAGAAATTTAATTAGAAATGTCGCAAGGGCCAAAGGCATGGTGGCTCCGTGTTTAGGCAGCCCCATCTCTATTAGCCTTTCATTGAGTCTCATCTGCTGTGCATTTGCATGAGGGATAGACAGTACATTTCTAGGTATCCGTCCCTTAGTCTTTTTTCCATAACTACCAACTCGAACTCTGTGTGCCCCATCGGAATTCGATCTTGGGCGCGATTCCCCTCCGCGCTCCATTAGCTTCTTGTGCTTTTCTGTATGCGGCAATAGTACGCGACGGTTATCTGCTTTGACGCGTGTAGGATCTACAGCGAACCAATACACGGGTTCCCATGAATAATTAAGTTGAGTGCGATCTACACTTGCATACAACAGAGGGCCAGGCGGCTTGGTAGGATTGTGCCAAATCAACTCGTCCATCTTATGGAGGCCAAATCGTTCGCAAAGGGCCAGCACCAACCGTTCACGATACAAGGACCGAGAGGCCATCTTGTGCTCAAAGATGTCGTTGCCTACATTGATGCAGATACTTCCATCCGGGGCCAATCTCTTGATGACAGGCTCCATGACGCGGCAGATGAAATCCACATACTCCTGTTCGGACGGATTCCCGTACGCCCTGGCCACTTTCAAAGGATATGGCGGGCTTGTAACGCATAGCGTTATAGGCACATCAAAACGCGAAAAGGCGTCCTCTGCGTTCGACCAGATCGCAACGCCAAGGTCAGTGGAGTAAGCGAGCATTGCTATCCCCGTCTTAATCGGGCGAAGCTTCCTTCTACCTTTTTCGGTAAGCTGCCAGACACCACGCTCCCCATCGACGCGCTCAATCAACCCCATGGAACGCAGATCCTGTTGATGCCAGCGCACTTTGCGCTTTATCGGGCTGTGAGGTGACTTGGCTTCACCAATAGGGATGCGGCAATCTATATCATCCCGATCGATACCAGCACTCATGGCAACATGGGAATATAAGTCGTTGTTGGTGATACGCCCATGCTCCGCATAGGCGTCAGAAACAGATTTGAACAGGTCAAGCTGCATGGGTACCACCAACTTGTAAAAAGTTGGCCCCATAAGGAAAAATAATAGACATCACACCACCTTCAGTCGAAGGAATCGGTAAATTTCACGGAACCCAACACCGTGGGGCTTCCGATAATCAACACCGGCAGGCTTGACCACATCACGGCTGTATTGGACCCAGTGGGCAAGCTCATGCGCAGCCAGAACCTTGACCACATGCATCCAGTCGCCGGTCGTTTCGCCAATATCAGGGTCACTCCTGAACGCCGCGTACTCGGGGAATCTGAGCTGCCCATCACGAACCCAGCGGGAAAGGGCAAAAGACAATCCGTTGATGCCACCTCGTGACAGCCTGCGCTTAGGGCTAAAAGAAACCTTTATGGCCGGGGCATTCTTGCCATTCCAGTGATAATCCTTGGATCGCCTCAGGGAGGTAAGCAGCTTTTTAACGGTAGACCTCACGAGCAGATCCGCCTCTTTCTGCCTTGCAGATGAAGCCTTCTTCGATTGGTGAGAAACCACAGGAGGCGTCCAGGGAGCGCCATTGATGGCTACAACCTGGCAGCCACTCAAGGTCAGCACGTAGTCGTCCAGAAAATCGCCATCTGGTTTTGCATAAGCGCGGGCAAGAATTCTTCCGCTTTCCGGCAGTTGCTTCTTTGCCGCAGACAGGGACCAGCAATCAGCCATGTCGCTGTCATCCTCTGGGAAATCATCAAGATTAAAGCTCGTGACTGTCTTGTTTGAGCGCTCGGAAATCTCAATAGAGAACCTGCTGCAAGGTGCCAGTTTCCATGCAACCGCGAGCCGAATTGTTGCGAATTTTTGGTAAGCCATGACTTTGGAATCCGTAGAATGAACCTGATGAATCCATTCTACGGAGAACGTGAAATTGTCAATCCTGCTTGGGTTCAGCACCAGACTGAGCCTGCTTTGCACGCACCGCTGCCAGCCCATCGCCTGCCTTCAGAAGCTCCAGAAGGGCAGAGGCCTCAACCTTTACAAAGGTCGATTCCAGCTTAGTCTCGTCCAAGTCTCGAACATCATTGAGCGCCTGGGCCGTGGCAGGGGAGAGCTTTGAAGCAAACGAGTCCAGAGAGGAAATCACCTGCCCAACAACCTTTTTGGGAATGGCCTTGCCAGCGATCGCGGCCTTGGTGACTTTTGCCTTGCCCTTGGATACCGAGGCATCCAGCTTAGACTTCAGGAACTCACCGGCCTTTTCACCATGCTCACGCACCACTTCGATTGCCATCGTTGCCGACACGGCGCCGACAGACACAAGCTGATGCACATCATTGTTTGCATAGGCCAGAATCAACAGGTTGTCGATATGGGTGCGGGTCTTGCCGATAGTGCTGGCAATCTTCTCCGGCTCCCAGCCGAATGAGGCCAGACGCTTAAACCCCATGGCCTGCTCAAGCATGGTTAGAGACTTCCCCTGACTGCTGGCGATCATTTTGGCAACGCGATCAACATCATTGCCAAAGAAGGGCAGGATATCGACGTACTCGATCTCAGCGCCTTGTTCAATCGCTCGCAGGTAAGCGCGACGGCGGCAGTGGCCATCAACGATCAATAGCGTACCATCGTCGCCAATACGGCACTCAATGGGCGGCATAGTGATGCCGGCGAGAATACTCTTAACCATCGAATCGATGTGCTCTTCCAACTCAGCGCCTTCAACACGAAGGTTGAATCCTTCTTCAACCTTGAGATCCACCACCTTGGCGCGATATTTGTCGGCCTTCTTGAGCATCCCTTCTGCCGCCAAACCCTTGAACGATGTAGCCATGACGATGTTCTCCTAAATTGTGTACTACAGCTTCAGCGCTTCATTTCGCGCATCTGCAAGACTGCCGAAACGATCTACACGACCGGACAATCTCCGCAGCATGTAATGATCCTCGGCTGGCCCGCCGTTAACTCTGGATAATCTGGCAGGAACAAACTTGATCATCCCGATTTTCTCCCCGCCCTTAGTTATATGCCGTTCACCATATTCATTGGGCTTGGTAATCTTGATCGCACTTTCCATCATTTGCTTCCTTCTTAGACACCTTCAGCCAATTCTACTTTGCAATCTTTATTGTCAAGACCGAGGGGTACTCCAGCAATTGGCAGACGGAGCGTCTTCAACATCATTTGCACCGATAAGAAAACGAATATCGTGAGTGGACATCAATTACCATCCTCTGTTCAGAGCCTAACCAAAATCAACCTTAACCGGGAATCCAAGTCCATTAATCAGTCGCTTGCCGTAGGACTTATCCTTGATGCGATTATCGAGAATAACAATTTCGCCATAATCTTCTTCCGTTCTTACCAGCCTACCAATGGATTGCTTCAGAACGCGATAAGCAAGCGGCAGAACTACCGTTGCAAAAGAACTGACTCCACGATCCTCAACCCATTCACATGCAGCTGCGATCAATGGCTCATCTGGTGAAGGGAAGGGGATCTTGGTGATTACCACCTTGGTGCATAGCTCCCCAGGCAAATCCACACCTTCAGCGAAGGTGGCCAAACCAAAGATGACAGACAGTCCACCGGATTCGATTTGACGCGTGTGCCGGTTAAGAATCGCCTTGTAAGACAATTCACCTTGCATCAGTAGTACAGAACGAATCTTTTCAGGCATCAAGTCGGCTACATCTCGCATTTGCCTGGACGATGCAAACAAGCACAGCATTCCTCCTTGCGAACCAAAATGCTTAATGATGTTGAAAGCCACCTCATTCACGTGAGGTCTGTATTCATCAGGGCCGAACCTCATGAGAGGGATAATGAAACGAACCTTTTCACGATAGTTGTCAGCGTAAGGACTGGATAACATAAGCACTGTAGCGCCCTTGTCAGCAAATCCCATCGCCCTCAGTGCCATGTCAGCATTCCCCATGGGCAACAAAGTTGCAGACGTAATCACAATGCCAGATTCATTCTTTGTTGCGTTCTCCCAAAACATGCCACGCAAAGCTGCCCCAGCATCAAAGGGGGAGACCTTGATTGACCAGGCGCTACCAGTTACCTTTTCTGCCCAACGAGCCTCTGGCTTTCCCTCATCCTCTTCATAAAATGAAATCAGGGATTCATGAATCTCACTCATCTCGCCAATCAACGTGGAAAGTTGAAGCATGTCGGGAGATGATGCAGAACGGCCCTGGGCGTTTAGCCGAGATACGGCAGACTTTAAACAGTCTTGAATCAGGGCGTCCAACGCACCGGCAGCCTCCATAGCGAGAAGTTGGATTTGCTCAGGAAGCACACCCATAGAGAACCGAAGAACATTACTGCCACCATCGGCCATCTCATCAAACTTGACCCCCATTAATTTGACACGTTCAGAAGCGAGCGTTATGTACATATGAGCATTGCTTGACTGCGCCTTTACTGCGGCGCTCAACCGCATGACATCAGCAATGCGGGGGATCATGAAATCAAGGTCACAAGGCGCAGTAGCGGCGAATACCGATGCCGCCTTGCTCGGCAGATGATGCCCTTCATCAAAGGCATAGAGGTTGTTCGAGAAATCTGCAAAAAGAGACTTGGGGGAACGCATTACACCGCTCATCACCAAATCGTGATTGGCGATGACTACAGTTGCAGTTTTGGCTGCTTCCGTATTCAGAAAATAAGGGCACTTTGAAATCAATTTGCACCGATCACCGATGCAAGAGTGCCTATCATTTTTAACAGCATCCCACTCATGGAACTGAACGGGATCAGGATAAGAGTCGCGCTCGCCGTTCCACCCAGAGTGAAATGCCTTATCCATTTTCTGTGCGAACGTACCACCTTCGTCAAGCAATGATCCTTGAGAAGCCAGCATGTCCATCCTGAGAGGGCAAACGTAGCGGCCACGCCCCTTGAGCAATACGGCATTAATCTCGTGACCAATAGATCTGAACGCATCAATGACGGACGGCAAGTCCTTTGAGATTAATTGCTCCTGCAAAGCGACAGTGGCCGTAGAAACGATTAAACGACGCTTTCGCTCAATAGCTGAAGCAACTCCGGGGATTAAGTATCCGATGGTTTTCCCGACGCCAGTGGGAGCCTCAATCATCGCAGCCCGACCAGTTGAGAAAGCAACAGAGCCGCAAGCAATCATTTCCTGCTGTTGAGGGCGGGGGTTCAGGCCTCGAATTTTGCAAAGAGATTCGAAAGCGCGGACACAAATATTTTGTTTGGAATTTGACATGCAATCAGGATGCAACAGAAGTCGATTTTTGCAAGTCCTGAGAAAAAATCACCACCCAAAATCAAGCTTCGAAGCTAATAGTAGGATATGCCTTGGAAACTGATCGATCGAGAAAATGCTCATTTCTGGACGATTCTGACTCAGTGGCTTCAATAGCGTGAGAAGTCGTCTCCTGCGTCACTTCCTCAGAAAGGATATAACTTACTTCCATCATTGGCGCCGTATTAACGACTACTTTTTTTGCTTCCCTGAGTTCATTTTCCAGCTCTTGGATTTGGTGCTTCATGTCTGAAATGGTTGCTCTAAGAAACCTGTTTTCTTCACGCATTGTTTTAATTTCAAGGCTCTTCTGATAGCTGGCTGACTGCGTTCTCTTAAGAGTCAATCGTTGCTTGAAAAAGAAAAACACAAGAGCTGAGATAACTAAAACCAAAAACAGAAGGCATAGATAAATCATCTCGGGTTACCAGTACAACCTTTCACCGACAACACCGATGACTTTCCGAACCTCGATCGCCAAAGACATATTACCCACACTCTCTGCGACCTCTGCTATCTCTGATAACGGCCTGTCATTATCGATGGCCAATGCCAAGGGGTTGGGATCATCAATTCCATGCCTGACTGCAAATAAGAGATTGCTGAAGCGCTCTTTGATTGCTGAATGTTCAACCACGTGGGTCTTTGTAAATAACCTGTGAATTTGCAGGGATAGTGAGTCAATCCCAAAAGGTCTGAAGTTTTGATTAATGCTTTGGCTACTGCTGCGCATGACGGCTTCCTTTCCTTACTTCCGGTATATATTCATATCCGAGGGCGGCTCGTTTCACCTGATCGGCCAATAAAAACATATCGCGCTCAGCAGAATTTCTTTGCTCTCGACCAATCAACTTGAGAAATTCGGCATTAGCCATCATCACGGATATATCATTCACATCACTAAGGCAGCGGTAATACCTCGCCGTCATTGGCGAAACAACTCGCACAGTGATATTGATCAAATCAGGAACAATGGGAGTAGATTTCATTTCCAATTCATACATCTGCTGCTTAAGTTCAATTACGCATGATTCAAACAGTGCAAGAGTTCGCATCACCTCCTGTTTTTTCGCACCCCTCGCAAAGTAAATGTATGAAGAAACGATGTGAAATGACTTACGCAGAATCTTTGCAAGACGTGGGTGAGATACAACAGCGTCCACCCATGCGTCGTATGCAGTATCGATAGCGATGATTCTCTCAAGATCGCGAGGGACTTGAGATGTGATTCGTGATGGAGCAAGCATATGAACCTAGCACTATTTACAATTGCATAGAGAATAGTCAGATTCAGTGAATTCATAATATGGAAAGATGCATAATATTTACGCGCATTCGAAGTGATGTTGTGTTTTTAGGGGCATAAGATTCGTTTCACCAAAAGCCTACTGGGTAGGTACTGATCGATGTCTTGTGACATCACCGGAAATGGCGGGTCTTGCATAGGTGAGACACATTTCCCCAAATCCTCGTCAAATAACGAGGCTCCCATACTAGATCGGTATGCGACGAGGATAGTTACCGTGTATCACGGTTACGGTTGATCACCGTGCTTTGCGCCCCTGGTGCGCTAGATGTATAGATGTCATCAGGTAAAACGCCAAGCGCGTACTGATGTAACTGAGCCTGGGTAAATGGTAATGAAAATGGGAACAATCTTTGTTCATCGCTACTTGCAACGGACCTTCAATGGTCAGCCTTTTGGCTACAGCATGTTCGCGATAGATCAATCGATATAGCTCCCCCGACCTCTCTAGCCTAAAGCGAAGAGGGGAAGGTTTGTAAGGCAGGTGGTTCACTCCATGTCCTACCCGCCATAGTGAAAACCCCAGGCCGTCCATCGGCTTGGGGTTTTTTTAACACTATCGATGGACACCGTGTCACATCTCCGCGAAAACTAGGGTAAATAATGCTGTTTTCGAATACCTCAGGAATGTTAAAACCGCAAAATTATAAAGACAGTCATTCCCTGAGTTGCTGAGACTAAGGCAATTGCTGTTTTGAAATACCAAGCCTCGGTTTGAGGTATCGACACCGTTCCCATTTGGGGAGCGTAAAAAATCAAGCGGATCAATTCTGCAAATATCAACCCTGACGGGCTTCAAAGTCCAGTCTGGGTTTTGGCTCGTCTATCACTTAGGAGATGTGCCTTACAGCAAAACAAGAACAGCGCCCACATAACAAAAACCGAAATATGTGTGCGCATCCATCAGAAATATCGGCAAATATGCGGCGATAGCTACCGGGACATTAGGTTCTGTCACCAAAATTATGGATTCATCGATCTGAAAGCATTTGTTCAGCGCTCATTCAAACACTGACATTAGCTGCCCCACACAACTAATACCACTTCAATCAAACCCGAGCGGGGACCTTCCCGCTGGGAATCCCGCTCCTTTACGGAGAACTCTCATGAGTGAAATCACAATCAATAAGGAACAGCGCCTGTTTGTCTTTAAGGAAAGTCATGGCTATACCTGCCAAGGCTTCGACGTTGTTTACAAACAGTGCCTGGAAATGGCACGCCGCATCAAGCAATTCAGCTTGCTTCCACAAGGTACTGAACTCGCCCCCATACTGGAAAGCGAGATTGGCACCATGGCTCAGTATGAGCAGTATAAGAACATCCTGAAGATCATCGGGGATCGGAAGCTTGGTACATGGTTCCATTTTGACACCCCTACAAAGGTACGTCAGATCATCAACCAGTACATCAAAGGCGATGGCCGTCTCCGGTTGTTCTACGGCGACACCAAAACCGGACGTTGTTGGA
>Ga0265327_10004528_pt1 | contig 12256 bp, 9 predicted proteins | sample 41621metaG_FD_202089 | JGI IMG/M metagenome (GOLD analysis project Ga0265327, IMG submission 202089) | Rhizosphere microbial communities from Carex aquatilis grown in University of Washington, Seatle, WA, United States - 4-16-21 metaG | ecosystem: Host-associated > Plants > Roots > Rhizosphere >...
AGCTCATGATCTCTACCATGGCGCCGACCCACGACGAACGGGTGGCCTCCTACACGCGCGTGGCCGACGCCTTCGCGCTCACCGCCACCCGCTGACCGGGCGCGCGGTCGCCCAGAGCGACCACACGGTGATGACCACGCACACCGCGGCGACGCGGGTGTGCGACACGTGGGGCACCGCGTGCGACGCCTGGCGCGCGTCCACGGCGGACCAGTCGACCGGTCGGCGTGAATCCTGGACGAGGTAGTACGTCAACGCGACGAACAGTCCGATGCCGACGAGCAGTCCGGTGGCGAACGGAACCGGGGTGACGACCGCCATGTCGTCTCGCCTCCTCCCCGCCCTGGTCGAGGGGTGGAACGAGCCTGCTCCGACCCTACGACGACGTGCGTGGCGAGGGAACCCCCGATGTCTCAGCTCGCGCTCAGGCCTGCGTCACGGGGAGAACGTCACCGACTGCACCTGGATGGGGAGCCCACCGGTGAGCGTGCGCACCGTCATCTGGATGGTCGCACCGTTCGTCCCGTTCCACGTGCAGTACAGCGATCCCGCCGCCGGGTCGCAGTTGGAGAACGTGTAGGGCCCCTTGGCCGGGTACGCCTGCGAGAACATCTGCGTGACCGCGTCGGCGCTGGCCACGTTGGCGGCGTCGGTGCGGTTGCCGTTCTGCCACGACGCGAACAGGTACTGCGCGTAGGTCTGAGGATTGTCGGTGATGATCGGCAGCGCCACGGTGGTGGTCGTGGCCGGCACGGTCGTGGTGGTCGTGGCCGGAGTCGTCGTGGTGGTGGTGGCCGGAGTCGTCGTGGTGGTGGTGGTCGTGGTGGTCTTCGAGTCGTCGTCACCGCGCGTCAGCAACACGACCACGAGCGCGATCACGAGGGCCACGATCACCGCGCCCAGCACCCACAGCCACACCTTGGTGCGCCGCTCGCCCCTGCCCTGTTCGCTCGCGGCCACGGCTCAGCTCCTGTCGTCGAAGTCGGCGATCACGGGGGCGTGATCGGACGGTTGCTTGCCCTTGCGGGCGTTGCGGTCGACCACCGCCCAGCGGGTCCGGGCCGCGAGCGGGGTGGTGGCCAGCACGAGGTCGATGCGCATCCCGCGGTGCTCGTGGAAGTCGCCCCGCCGGTAGTCCCAGTAGCTGAACAGGTCGCCGTCGTCGTAGCAGGAGCGGAAGACGTCGACCATGCCCCATTCGCAGAGTCGGGCGACCGCGGCCCGCTCTGGCGCGGTGACGTGGGTCGAGCCCTTGAACGCCTTGGGCGACCACAGGTCGCGGTCCTCGGGGGCCACGTTGAAGTCGCCGAGCACGACGAGCTCGGCGTCGGGGGACTGGGTGGCCGCGAGCCAGTCGTGGAGCGCGTCGAGCCAGGCGAGCTTGCGGTCGTAGAACTCGGTGGCGACCTCACGGCCGTTGGGCACGTACACGCTCACGACGCGCACGCCGTCGCACGTGGCCGCGAGCACGCGGGCGTCACCTTCGTAGGGATCGACGTGGTCGGCGTCGAACCCGGTGGTGACGTCGCTCACGCCGACGCGCGAGAGGATCGCGACACCGTTCCACTGCCCCTGCCCGTGGTGCACCGAGTCGTAGCCGAGCGCGGAAAAGCTGAGGTGGGGGAACGCGTCGTCAGAGAGCTTGGTCTCCTGCAGGCACAGGACGTCGGGGCGCGCGTAGGCGAGCCACTCCTCGACCCGCTCCTGGCGCGCCTTCAGCGAGTTGACGTTCCAGGTGGCGATGCGCACCGGGCGACGTTACTCAGTGGTCTTGGGCGTGTGGTGCTCCCGCAGCGCGAGCAGCGCTTCGCGGTCGATGCGGTCGGCGGGCGCCACCGCCACCCGCACCGGGGTGCTGGCCTGGAGGCTGGCGGTGCGGATGCCGCCTTCGAGCACGGCGCGTTCGCCGAGCACGACCCCCGGACCCACCTCAGCCACGTTCTCGCCGTCCATCGTCACCGACAGCACGCCGTCGAGGAGGAGGAAGAGCGAGTCGCCGGGGTCACCCTGGTGGACGAGGAACTCGCCCTCCTTGATGGTGCGGATCTCCGGGCGGGCGCCGCCGGACATGATCGTGACCGAGAGTTGGCGCTCGAGCGCGGTCTCGACCGCGGTGACCAGTGCCTTGGAGTCCTGGTCACCCCACGGCGTGTGCTTGCCGAACGCGTCGCGGTACCACTCCTTGAAGTTGGCCAGGCCGACCTTGGCCGCGATCTGCTGGTCGTGGTCGTACACCCAGTGCCGGGGGAACTTGCTCGCCCCGAGCACCTCGAAGCTCGAGGTGCCGTCGGCGCGGATGGTGAGCGCGAGCGTGGTCCACACGGTGGGCGCGCGGAACTGCAGGAACGGTGGGTGCTTCACCCGTCGCGGCGCGGGCAAGCCGGTGCGACCGCCCGTCGTCTGCACGAACGTGACCTCGGTGTCGGTGCGCGTGGGTTCCGGGTGCAGGTCGGGGAGCGCGACCGGCTGGAACGTGGCCCGCACCTTGGCCAGGCGCACGGTGGTGGAGCCCATCAGCCCGCCGCCGGAGCAGCCGGCGTCGACGATCGTGCCGTGCTCGATCTCGGCCCACGCCTGCAGCCGGTTGGCGAAGCGGAACCTGCCTTCGGCTCGCCACCGGTCGAGGTCGTCGATGACGTCGGGCGGGGGATCGTCGTAGCTGGTGATCCCCGAATCGAACGTCCCCTTGAGGACCGCCCCCGTGACGGCCTCCGACGGGATCCACGAGACGCTGGTGACCGACGACTCGACGCGCATGTTGGGTCCTCCTCGGCGGGCGTTCGCGTGCGAGAGTACGTCGCACATTCCCCGGAGGCGAGGGCGCTGGCCGTCCGGCGGAGTGGAGGCAGGCCGACCTGGGGGGAGGGGGTCTGCACCCCCGGGCGCGGGTGACTGCCCACCTTGTCGGGACCGTCGTGACCATCTGGAATGGAGGCTCATGGGGGACGGCCGGATCACCGTGTTCCTCGCCGACGACAACGTGATCGTCCGCGAGGGGGTACGCGCGCTGCTGGCGCTCGAGCCCGACCTCGACGTCGTGGGCACCGCCGACGACTACGACACCCTGCTCGCCGGCGCCGGGGCCACCGCGCCCCAGGTGCTGGTCACCGACATCCGCATGCCCCCGACCTTCCAGAGCGAGGGCATCGACGCGGCGAAGGCTCTGCGCAAGCTCCACCCCGGGACGGGTGTGGTCGTGCTCTCGCAGTACGACGACCCCGACTACGCCATCGCGCTGCTCGGCGACGGCGCCGCCGGCTACGCCTACCTGCTCAAGGACCGGGTGGGGGAGGGCAACCAGCTGGCGCGGGCGGTGCGCGAGGTGGCGACCGGCGGTTCGGTGATCGACCCGAAGATCGTCGAAGCGCTGGTCCAACCGGTCACCGACGACGCCGGGCTCACCGAGGCCGACGAGCAGTTGCTGCACGAGATCGCCGAGGGCCGTCCGATCAAGGCCATCGCCCTCGCCCGCGACACCACCGCGGCGGCGGTGGCCGACGCGGTGGAGGAGCTGTTCCTGAAGCTGTCGGAGGGCGCGAGCACGGGGACCGCGGGCGCGTTGAAGCGGCTGCGGATGCTCCACACCGCCATCGTCGACCGCGAGGAGCAGGGCGAGAGGTTGAGCCGACTGCTGCCCGGTGGGCTCGCCGACAAGGTGCGCGAGGAAGGCCGCGCCATCGGCGAGACCGAGGAGCTCGTGGTCACGGTGCTCATGGGCGACATCCGCGGGTACTCGGCCATCGCCGAGCGCAGCGACCCCACGCAGCTCGCGGCGCAGCTCAGCGAGCACCGGGCCGAGATGAACAAGGCCATCCTCGACGAGGGTGGGACGGTCATGCAGTTCGTGGGTGACGCGGTGATGGCCTGCTTCGGCGCGCCGGTGCCGCTCGACGACCACGCCGACCGCGCGGTCGTCGCCGCCCGCTCCATGTTGGAACGCCAGCGGGCGCTCAACGAGCGCTGGCTCGCCGCGAGCAAGGCACCGTTCGGGATCGGCATCGGCGTCTCGACCGGCTCGGTGGCCGCGGCGCTGCTCGGGTCGGAGGAGCGGGTCGAGTACACGCTGGTGGGTGACACGGTCAACCTGGCGCAGCGGTTGCAGGACCTGGCGCGACCGTCGGGCCGGATCGTGATCAACGAGAGCACGTACCAGGCGCTGCACTCCGACTTCGTGAGCGTGGCGCTCGAGGAGACGACGGTGAAGGGGCGGAACTCGCCGGTGCGGGCGTATCGCATCGACGTGTTCGACAACATGGAGCGGGGGCTGGCGAATGACTGACGAGGGGAGCGATGTGGCGCAGGGTGACGCGGTGACCGGCTCGTTCGTGGTCGAGACGCACGGGCTGCGCAAGACGTTCGAGTCGGAGGGTGCCCCGGTGCGGGCGTTGCGCGGGGTCGACTTCACCATGACGCCGGGCGAGTTCGTGGCGGTGATGGGTCCGTCGGGTTGCGGGAAGTCGACGCTGCTCAACATCGTCGCCGGCCTCGACACGCCGACCGACGGTGACGTCGCGCTCGCGGGCGAGGCGCTCGTCGGCAAGAGCGAAGACGAGCTCGCGATCATGCGGCGTCGTCACATCGGCATCGTGTTCCAGTTCTTCAACCTGCTCGAGGGCATGAGCGTGCTCGAGAACGTGACGCTGCCCGCGGTCATCGCGGGGGCTCCGCGCAAGCGGGCGGAGACCCGGGCCCGCGACCTCCTCGACCTGCTCGGCCTCGCCGACAAGGCGAAGGACGCGCCCGGCGTGCTGTCCGGCGGCCAGCGCCAGCGACTCGCCATCGCGCGGGCGCTGGCCAACGAGCCGACCCTGGTGCTGGCGGACGAGCCCACCGGTGCGCTCGACTCCGAGGGCGGCCACGAGGTGCTCGAGCTGTTCCGGCGCCTGCATGCCGGTGGGCAGACCATCCTCATGGTCACCCACGACGACGACGTCGCCGCCGCTGCCGACCGCATCGTGCGCATGCGCGACGGTCGCATCGAGACCGAGGCCGAAGAAGCCGCAGCGTCGGCAGTCTCGACTGCGTTCTGACGAGCGATTCGCGTGACAGCAGTCTGGTACCAGTTCCGCTCGGAGCTTCGGGCACGCTGGAAATCGGTGCTCGCGCTGGCGTTGCTCGCGGGCATCGCGGGCGGCGCGACGCTCGCGGCCGTGGCCGGGGCGCGGCGAACCGATTCGGCCTTCTCGCGGCTGCTCGTCTCCACCAACGCGGCTCACGTGTTGGTGAACCCCGACTACGGGAACGACAGCGGTCTCGACTGGAAGGCCGTGGCCAAGTTGCCGATGGTCACGCAGGCGGCGCGCGAGAACGGGGTCAACGCGCTCCCGCTTCCAGTGCACCCGAATGATCTCGACGGGTCGTTGAGTCTGGCGGCCGTGGGTGGGATGGGCCGGGTGCTCGCCCGGCCCCACGTCCAGCAGGGTCGGGCGCCGAATCCGCTCGCCGCCAACGACGTGCTCATCAACCCGCGGCTGGCGCGACTGCGCCACCTCGCGGTCGGCGACACGTTCGGCGCCGTGATCCTCGATGACGCCGCGCTCCAGGCCGCGAGCGAGGCGGGGCGGACGTTCGACGACCTCCGACGAGCAGTGAACCGGGGCCAATTCGGTACCCGCATCGAGCTCCGCGTCGCGGGGATCGGTGAGACCCCCGACGAGATCGTGCTCGACGAGGGCTACGAGCAGTCGGAGATCGTCGCGACGCCCGCGTTCGTGCGGCGCTACCCCCAGGCCGATGCGGGATTCTTCGGCATCGCGGCACGGCTGCGGCACGGGGCCGCCGACCTGCCGGCGTTCAAGCGGGCGGTGCAGGCCTTGCCGCACAAGGGTGCGATCGAGTTCCAGACCAGCGCGGTGACGCAGGCCAAGGTCGCACGAGCGGTCCGGCCGCAGGTCGGAGCGCTCACCATCTTCGCGATCGTCATCGCACTCACCGGTCTCCTGTTGGTGGGTCAAGCCCTCGCACGTCAGACGTTCCTCGATTCCGTCGACCACCCGACCCTGCGCGCGCTCGGGTTCGGCCGTCGGCAACTCGTCACCGCGGCGATGTTGCGCGCGTTCGTCATCGCGATCGCGGCGGCGCTGCTCGCGGTCGCGCTCGCGGTCGTCGTGTCACCGCTCACGCCCATCGGCATCGCACGCGAAGCCGATCCCGATCTCGGCGTCTTCGTCGATGGGCCGGTGCTGTGGTCAGGGGCACTGGCGATCGTCGCCGCGGTCCTCGCCCTCGCGCTCATCCCGGCGTGGTGGTACACGCGCGGGGCGCCGTTCCGGACCGCGGATCGTGATGGCGCTCGTCCGTCACGGATCGTCGGCTGGCTCAGGTTGTCGGGCGCGCCGCTCACCACGGCTACGGGGGTCCGGATGGCGCTCGAGCCCGGGCGGGGTCGCACCGCGGTGCCGGTCCGTACCACGATCGTCGGCGCCGCGTTGGCCATTGCCACCGTGGTCGCGGCGCTGACCTTCGCGTCGAGCCTGGATCACCTCGTCTCGACCCCGCGCCTGTACGGCTGGTCCTGGGACGCGCGGGTCCAGACGAGTGGGGACACCCCCGAGGCCGCCGCAGTGCTGCACGGGCAGGTTGCCGACATACTGAAGCGCTCCCCTTCGGTGGCGGGTTTCTCCGATTCGGTGATCAGCAGGGTGGACCTCGACGGTGTGACGGTCACTGCGCTCGGGACCGCCCACCGGACGGGCGACGTGGGGCCGACGATCGTCGACGGCCGCGCGCCCCGAGCCGACGACGAGGTCGCGCTCGGGGTCAAGACCCTCGACCGGATCGGCGTGGGCATCGGTGACACCGTGCGGGCACAACCCGACGCCGGTGGCGCCGCTCGCAAGCTGCGGGTCGTCGGTCGTGTCGTGCTCCCGGGACTCGGCACGTATCCCGGGTCCGACAAGACGGCGCTCGGCGAGGGCGCCCTGCTGACCAAGGCCGAGTTGCACCGCCTCGGCCCCGATTTCGGCCCCGGTCCGTTCCTCGTCGCGCTCGCGCCGGGCGCGACCGAGGCCGAGCTCGCGAGCGCGGTGGCTCAGGACGATCCGACGCTGGTCGAAGTGACCGGCCTGCAACGACCGTCGGACATCCTCAGTTATGAGCGGGTTCGGACGACGCCACTGGCGCTGGCCGGCGTCCTGGCACTCTTGGCGATCGCGACGGTCACCCACGCGCTGGTCACCGCGGTACGGAGGCGTCGGCGTGATCTCTCGCTCCTCAAGACGCTCGGCTTCACCCGGCGCCAGGTCTCGAGCTCGGTCGCGTGGCAAGCGACGACGTTCGCCGTCCTCGCGCTCGTCATCGGCGTACCCGTTGGCGTCATTGTCGGCCGCTGGGCGTGGACCGCGCTCGCCGACGACCTCGGCACGGTCGCCGAGCCGATCGTCCCGGTGCTCGCAGTGCTCGTCGCAACACCGGTGGTGCTCCTGATCGCCAATGCGGTCGCGTACGTACCCGGCCGCATTGCCGCGCGCTTGCGTCCCGCGACCGTGCTGCGGAGCGAGTAGTGGCGGCCGTGCGGTGGCTCGCCCGAGCCCAGCTGCGCCGTCGGTGGCGAAGTGTCGTCGTGCTCACGGTGCTCGTCGGGTTCGCGGGTGCGGTGGTGTTGGCGTTGGCCGCGGGGACGCGCCGCACGAGCACGTCACTGGACCGGTTTCAGGACTACAGCCGGTCGGCCGACATCGAGGTGACTGTCGGGCATCCAACCGGTGCGCAGCTGCGCGAGTTCGCGCAGAGCCCTGGGGTCGAGAGCATCGGGCGCGTCTACCAGATGGCGATGACCGAACGAACCACGCGGCAGTTCCTCGCGGTCGCGGCACAGCAGGACGACGCCTTCGGCGTCGACATCGACCGACCGGTGGTGCTGCGCGGTCGGCTCCCGCGGCAGTCTGCCGTCGGAGAGGTGGCGATCGGCGAATCACTGGCGCAGCAGCTCCACCTCGACGTCGGCGACCGGCTCCACTTCGACACGTACCGGACCGACCAGATCCAGCGCGCGGTCGCAGGCGAGCAGCTGCTCACACCGGAAGGGCCGCCGGTGTCGCTCGAGGTCACCGGCATCGTGCGGCGTCCGCTCGACCTCGGTGGTCGCGGCGGAGCCGGTGGCGTGATCGTGCCGACCCGTGCGTTCTACGAGCGCTACCACGACCAGATCGGCAGCTTCGCCGGGACGATCGTGCGCGTGCGCACCGACGCCGGTGAGGGCGACGTCGCCCGCGTCACCCGCGCCGCCCGGCGCATCTTCGGGGCCGCGCCCGAGTTCCAGGTGGCGGGGCTCGGCGTCGAAGGCCGAGGGGCTCGCAACGCGATCCACGTGACCACGGTCGCGCTCGTGATCGCAGCCGCGATCGCCGCGCTCTTCGCGGTGGTCGGGGTGTGGATCGCGCTCTCCCGCGAGGTCTCGCTCGTCGACGTCGATCAGGTGACGCTGCGCGCGCTCGGCATGCGCCGATCACGCCGTGCGGCCGCGGCCAGTGCGGTGGCGATCCCGGTCGCCTGCGTCGGAGCCGTCCTCGCGGGCGTCGCGAGTGTCGCAGCGTCTCCGCTGTTCCCGCCGCAGGGAACCGTGCTCCCCGCCGAGATCGACCGCATCCGTCAGATCGATCGACTTCCCCTCGCCCTGGCGCTGTTCGTCGTCACGGTGGCGATGGTGGCGGTCGGCTTCGCGCTCGTCACCGCGGTGCGGCGGCGACGACGCGACCTCGCGGTGCTGAAGACTCTCGGCTTCCGCCGCCGTCAGGTGCGTGCGACCGTCGCGTGGCATGCCACGACCATCGCCGTGGTCGCGCTGGCGGTCGGTGTCCCGCTGGGGCTCCTGGTCGGCCGCTTCACGTGGCGATCGGTGGCGGATGAGCTCGGGGTGTCGACCGGCCCCACCTTGCCGCTGCTCGCGATGGTGGCGCTCCTCCCCGCGGCGTTGCTCGCGGTCAACCTTGTCGCCGCCGTACCCGCGCGCCGCGCAGCGAACACGCGCCCCGCCGTCGTCCTACGATCGGAGTGACCGTGGCCAGCAGGCTCGACGACATCCAACCGCTCGACCTCGCCAGCATCCGCGACGACGTGTCGGAGCGCCCGACCTGGGCGCCTCGCGCCTCGGCGTCGGTGGTGCTCGCCGCGGTCGCGATCGTCGTGGTCGTCGTCGCCGCGCTCATCGGCGACCGCGTGCCATTGGGACCGGGTCGTGCACTCTCGATCGTGCTCGTCGCCGCGTGGGCCCTGGGCGCGGTGTTCGTCGCGTTCCATCGCCCGCGTGAGCCGCTGGCCGGGCTGATGGCGCTCGCCGCGTTCGTGGGGGCGCTCGCGCTGTTCGGGGCCGCGCTTGCAGGGCGCGACGTCGCCACCGCCACTGTCCGCGACTTCGGCTCGGGATTGCGCGGCGCGTCGCTCGCGCTGTTCCCCGCGGTGGGCCTCCACCTCGTGCTCGGCGTACCCGACGGCAGCCTGGTCACCCGGGCCCGCCGCCTGTGGGTCGCCGCCGCGTACGCGGCGAGCGTGGTGCTCGCGGTCGCGCTCGTGCAGGATCGACCGGAGATCGCGGTCGTCCCGGTCCTGGTGATCGTGGCGGTCGACGCGATCGTCGGCCTGGTCGGCTACGTGGTGCGGTACCGGGCTGCGGGAAGCGTGCAGGAGCGGGCGCGGCTGCAGTGGCCGGCCTGGGGCGTGGTCGTCGCGGGCGCGATCTCGCTCGGGGCCTGGGTGCTGCACGCGCTTCTGTCGTGGCCCGACGACCTGCGCGCGCTGGTGCTGGCGACCACGGTCCTCATACCGCTGTCGCTTGCGCTCGGCGCGTCGGAGCGCCTCGCGGTGCGCATCGACCGCCTGCTCGTCCACACCATCACCCTGGCGGGCTTGGCCGCGATGGTGGCGGCGTCGTACCTGCTCATCGTGCTCGGGCTGGGGCGCGCGCCGAACGGCGACGAGAAGACCCTGCTCGGTCTCTCCATGCTCGCGGCCGCGATCGCGGCGCTGCTCTGGATCCCCGTGCGCGAGCGTCTCACGGAGTTCGCCACCCGGCGTGTCTACGGCGAACGTCACGCGCCCGACGAGGTGATCCGCACCTTCGGGAGCCGGCTCACGCGCGCGCTGCCGCTCGACGAGTTGCTGCTGCAACTCGCCGAGTCGTTGAAGAAGACGATGTCGCTGAGCGTCGCCGAGGTGTGGACCCGTGGCGCGACCGGGCGACTCGAGCGGTCCGTGTCGGTCCCGGATCGGGGGCCGGCCGCGATCGGCCTGGGCGCCGAGGAGGAGACCGTCGTCGCGCGGGCCGGGGTGTCGGGCGTTGCGTGGGCGAGCATCTGGCTCCCGCAGATCATCACCGCCGACGACGAGGTGTTGCGCGTCGCGCCGATCACGAACAGCGGAGAGCTGCTGGGCATGATCGTCGTTCGGCGTGCGCACGGTGCGCTCGCGTTCGACGAGCGCGACGACCAGGCGCTCACGGAGCTCGCCCGCCAGGTGGGGCTCGCGCTGCACAACGTGAACCTCGACTCCGCGCTCCAGGAATCGCTCGACGAGGTCCGCCGTCAGGCCGACGAGCTGCGCGCGTCGCGGGCGCGTGTCGTCGAAGCCGGTGACGCGCAGCGCCGCCGGATCGAACGCGACCTGCACGACGGCGCGCAGCAGCACCTCGTGGCGCTCGCGGTGAGCGTGAACCTCGTGCGCCAGATCGCCGACACCGACCCTGACTCCGCCAAGACGATGCTCGAGCAGATCGGCCTCGATCTGCAGGAGGCGGTGCAGGAGCTGCGCAACCTCGCGCACGGGATCTACCCCCCGCTGCTCATGGACCGGGGGCTGGCCGAAGCGCTCTCCGCCGCCGCCGGTCGCGCCGCCCTGCCCACCGGCGTCGAGGCCGACGGCATCGGGCGGTACCCCCAGCAGGTGGAGGCCGCGGTCTACTTCTGCTGTCTCGAGGCGCTGCAGAACGCGGCCAAGCACGCCGGCGACGGTGCGGAGGCGATGGTCAGGGTGTGGGAGGACGAAGGCGCGTTGCTGTTCGAGGTGCGCGACGACGGTGCCGGCTTCGATCTCTCGTCGGGAGCCCACGAGGGACACGGCTTCGTGAACATGGGCGACCGGGTCGGAGCCATCGGCGGCACCATCGCGGTCGAGTCGGCGCCCGGGCAGGGCACCGCGATTCGGGGGCGGATCCCGCTGGTCGACCAGCCCGGCGGCTGAGACGACGACCTATTCGGCGCGGAGCGCATCGGCCGGAGCGGTGCGCGCGGCGAAGCGAGCGGGCACGATCGCGATCAGCGCCGCGACCACGAGCACCGCGACACCGACGAGCAGGAGAACCCAGGGGGACACGGTCGGTACCGACGGGATGCCCTGCCAGTCGGCGAAGCGCTGCCACACCAGGCGCCCCAACACCACGCCGACAGGGAGACCGATCGCCAGGGCCAGCGCGCCGAGGGTCATCGCCTGCACGGTGACTGTCCGGGCGACGTCGCGCCGCAGGAACCCGAGTGCCTTGAGCACCCCGAGGTCGCGCCGGCGGCGTCGGATGGCCGAGAGCAACGTGTAGACGAGCACCGCGCCCGCCATCACACCGAGGATGGCGGCGACCGCGATCGGCAGGCCGTCGACCCGGCCGAAGCTGGCGAGATCGCGAGGGAGCGCGGCCGATGCCACCGGCACCGGCGCGACGGCGCGCGTGAGGGAGGCCACCTCCTTGGTCCGGTCGGCGTCGGCGGCGAACTTGACCAGGACCACGTTGTGGGGCGTGGTGCCATCGACGCCGTCGACCGCGTCGAAGGTGAGGTACGCGCCCCGCCCGAGCTGGCCGATGTCGCCGATGTCGGGGAACACCGCGCGCCCGACGACGCGGAAGCGGCGCGACTCGTTGCCGATGAGCACGCGCACCTCCTGTCCGACGTGGGCGTCGGCGGCGCGGAGGGTCTGGGTGCCGAGCACGATCTCGTCGGCGTGCTCGGGTGCACGACCGGCGAGCAGGGCCGGGCCGACGCCCGCGCCGCCGGCGTGGACGGCGAAGGCATCCGCCCGCACGCCGTTCACCGCGATCTCGGTGATGGTGCCGGTCGCGTACCCCTGCACCGCCGGGTTCCCGGCGAGCCCGGTCGTGACCGCGCTGCCGAAGTCGGGGAAGCCGCGCCCTCCGATCTGCGCGTCCCACGACCACCCGTAGAGGCGCGGCGTGTCGAGCAGGTGGCCGAGGCTCGATCCGAACGTGAGCGCGGTGGTCAACGTCATCACCGCCAGCGCCGCGGCCACCACGGTCGTGCGCACCGGCACCGCGGTA